>JAABUS010005060.1_pt1 | contig 17885 bp, 19 predicted proteins | sample 5560161 | NCBI WGS metagenome assembly JAABUS01 (sample SAMN10711885, study PRJNA513376) | rock metagenome | isolation source: Antarctica rocks | place: Antarctica: Victoria Land, Trio Nunatak nord | collected 2016-01-04 | reverse complement strand
GCGATAACGACGTCCCACGACACGCCCAATTCTCCCGAATGCCGCCGTGGCGAACGAGATTGCGCCTGCGGGCGCCGGGCGGGGCAAGCCCACGCCCCTACAGGACATCGTCGCCTCCACCATCCGGGCTCACCGCCACCCGAGGACCACTCAGCATGCAGATCATCGTCGCCGACGACCATGACGACCTCAGCCGGATCGCCGCCGGCCACATCGCCACCGCGATCCGCGACACCCCGACCGGCGTCGTCATCCCGGCGACGGGCAACACGCCGATGGGCACCTACCGGGAGCTGGCGGCGCTGCGGGCGGCCGGGTCGCTGGACACCTCCGGGCTCCGCGTCTTCCAGCTGGACGAGTACGTCGGGCTGCCCGAGGGCGACGACCGCTCGCTCTGGGGCTGGACGCTGCACTCCTTCGTCGAGCCGCTCGACATCCCGCTGGCGCAGACCCACCGCCTCCCGGGCAACGCCCCGGACCTCGACGCCGCCTGCCACGCCTTCGACGCGGCGATCGCGGCGGCCGGCGGCGTCGACCTCGCGATCCTCGGCATCGGCGCCAACGGGCACCTGGGCTACAACGAGCCGCCGGCCGACGCCACCGCCCCGACCCGGCCAATCCAACTCACGCCCGCGAGCGTCGCGAGCGGCGCTGTCTACTGGGGCAGTGAAGACCGCGTCCCCCGGTCGGCCCTGACGGCCGGGATGCCGCATCTGCTCGGCGCCCGCGCGATCGTCCTGCTTGTCTCCGGCGCCCACAAGCGCGACATCCTCGACCGCTCCCTGAACGGCCCCGTTACCCCGGACATCCCGGCCTCGTACCTTCAGGACAGCGCCAATCTGACCGTGATCTGCGACCGCGCCGCCGTCGGTGGGTGAGGCCGGTGGCTGAGACCGGCGACCTGGCGCGGACCTTGGTCGTAGGTGCCATCGCCGTGCAGGGCGATACCTGGCGCTCCGGGTTCGACCCCACCCGCGAGAGTCGTTGTCCCTCCTGCGAACGGCGACATCCTGTCCACGTCAGCCTGGCATCCGGCGTGCCTGGTCCCATCACACTTGCCCGCCCCGGCAGCCATGGACCTTCAGGAGGCAGCACAGCCATGACGCCGCCCGCCCGCCCGCACAACGACGCCCAGACCGTGGACGAGTTCCACGACCTCGTCAACCTGACTCCGACGCAGCTCGAGCACTGGCTGGACACCGACGAGAGCAAGAGCGTCGGCCAGAAGAAGGACGGCGCCACGGAGTCGACTGGCCACCACATGGGCCGCGAGATCATCGCGCTGCTCCACAAGAAGAAGTCGGACTACGACGATGAGGACTACGACCGGATGCGCAAGGTCACCGGCTACGTCAAGCGCCACACCGCCCAGCGCCCGGAGGGCGACGTGACCGAGACGCCCTGGCGCTACAGCCTGATGAACTGGGGCTACGATCCGCTCAGAGAGTAATGCCCGTGGGACCAGAAAAACACGAAGCGACCGCAGGAGTATCTTTGCGATGACGCATGCAGCGGCTTCCTTGCGTCATGTGCGAATATGCCCCTCGTCTGCGATCATGACGGAAGGTTTACGGAGGGTTTTCTGTTGGCCCCCATATCATCACTCTGTTCAACCATGGTCGCATTCGGTAGCAGGGAACCGTTCATCACGCGCCAGCGAACGTGGGCGTCGTGTCGACGTCTCATTGCACTCCGACCCCAGGGAACGACCCGAGGCGTCCAATTTCGTGAAGCGAGGTAGACATGTCCCGTTCTCCCCTCGGTGATTCCTACTCGTCGCTCCGCCTCGACCGTCGGCAACTCGCCGGCGCCGCGGGTCTGGCCGTGGGCGCGCTCGGCGCACAGCCCCTTGCCGGGACCGCGCAGGACGCCACGCCCGCGGCCACCCCAGTAGCGTCGCCGGTAGTGCCCGCGGTCACGCCATACAACGGCGAAGAGGTCACGCTCTCCTACGGATTCTGGGACACCGCCCAGGAGCCGGCGATCGACGAGCAGATCGCGGCGTTCAACGCGCGGTTCCCGAACATCACCATCGAGAAGCAGATCGTCCCATGGGCCAACTACTGGACGCAGCTGCAGACGGCTGTGAGCGGTGGTGCGCCGTTCGACGTCTTCTGGATGAACAGCTCGAACTTCCCGCCTTACGCATCATCCAGCGCACTGCTCCCCATCAACCAGATCCTCGGGGGGGACGGCGTCGCGGTCGATCGACTGCCCGCCGTACTGGTCGCTCCCTACGCCTTCGGCGGCGTGCAATACGGCGTCCCCCGCGACTTCGACGCGATTGCCATCTACTACAACAAGACGCTCTTCGACGATGCCGGTGTCGCGTACCCGACCGCTGAGTGGACCTGGGACGACTTCCGCCGCCGAGCAGTTGACCAAGAAGGACGCCGGGATCTGGGGCGTCGGACTGCAGACCAGCTTCCAGGAGACCTGGATCAACTTCGTCTACCAGAACAACGGTGATCTGCTGAACGAGAGCCTTACGGAAGTGGTGCTCAACCAGCCCGCCGGCGATGAGGCGATCCGGTACATCACAGGATTCTTCACGGATGGTCTGACACCTTCGATTGCGGTGCAGCAGTCGAATCCGGTGGCCGACACCCTGTTCCCAGCGGGTCAGGTGGCCTTCATGCCCGCCGGGTCCTTCCGGGCGGCGACGTACGCCGCGCTCGAACTCGACCTCGGCGTGGCGCCTCTGCCGTCGAAGGCGCGGCGAGCCACGATCACGGCTGGGGTAGCAAACGTCATCTGGAGCGGCGCCAGCAATCCCGGCGCCGCGCTGGAGTGGGTCAAGTATCTTCACGGTGACGAAGCACAGACGATCCTCGGGCGGAGTGGATCCACGATCCCCGCGCTGGCGGGTACCCAGCAGGGGTGGGTTGACGCAATCCCCGACCTCGATCTCCAGGTGTTCGTCGATGCCGCGCAGAACTATGGCGTCAACTTCAACTGGCCGCAAAACGTTGGGGACTGGCTGACGGCCGTCCAGGATGTGCTGGTCGACGGCTGGGCCGGCAATATCCCCGCGGAAGAGATCTCGACACGGGCCGCGGAAGCCGGCAACGCCGTCCTCCGAGCCTAGCAGAAGACGCTGGAATCCGTGAGTCGGCGGGTGTCCCGCAGGGGTACCCGCTGACGCCATGAGAGAACGAACGCCTCCCGAAGATGCCGGCGCCCGGACTGCGGGGTCGTGATCGCTCGGGAGAGTCCTGCCACCCATCTGCCGGATGCCGCCATGACCTCCACCACCATCCCGCCCACCCGTCGACGCCGCCGGGAACGCAGCTACGCGTCGTCCACGGCGCGCTGGGGCTACCTCATGGTGGCGCCGCTCGTCATCGGTTTCACCGTCTTCTTCCTGGTCGCTCTCGGAGCGTCACTCGTCCTCAGCTTCACGCAGTGGACGCTTCCGGGCACGCCGGCGTGGATAGGGGTCCACAACTACCAGGACATCCTGCGTGACGCCGCCTTCCGAACGGCCTTGCGTAACACCTTTGCGATCGCTATTCCCCTTATCATCCTGCGTCTCGTACTGGCCCTGCTCCTTGCGGTGGCGCTCAACTCGCGCATCCGTTTCCGGGGCTTCTACCGGCTGCTCTTCTTCCTGCCTGTCCTGACGATGCCGGTCGCGTCGGGCCGTATCTGGAAGTGGCTGTTCGATCCCGGTTTCGGGCCGATCAACGCCGGCCTCCAGCGTCTCGGCCTGCCCCAGCCGGACTGGCTCCTGTACCCCGGCACCGCCACGGTGGCCGTGATCATCGTGCTGCTCTGGAGTTCGGTTGGTTACGACATGATCATCTATCTCTCTGGCCTCCAGGCGATCCCCCGGGATCTCTACGACGCGGCGGCCGTCGACGGCGCCAGTGGCTGGCGGCGCTTCCGGGACGTAACGGTCCCACTGCTCAGCCCGACGATCTTCTTCCTCTCCGTCATCGGGCTCATCGGGTCGCTCCAGGTGTTCGACCTCGTCTACGTCATGACGCGTGTCGATACGACCAACCGCCTCCCGACCGCGGTCTACTACATCTATGACACGGGCTTCGCGGACCGGCAGATGGGCTACGCGACGGCGCTCGCGTGGGTCCTGCTCATCATCATCCTGGTCTTTACCCTCATTCAATTCGCCCTGCAGCGACGATGGGTCAACTACGCATGACCAGACAGAAGCCGCTCCGGCACTACGTCGGCCGCGTCGCCCTCCACGGTGCCCTGCTTTCGCTGGGGTTCATCTTCATGCTTCCCTTCCTCTGGTCGCTCTCCACCTCGCTCAAGCCGTTAGGGGATCTGTTCTCGCCGAATCCGAAGTTCCTCCCCAGCCATATCGTCTGGGACAACTACCGGACTGTTCTGGATCGCAGCGATTTCGGTCGGTACTATCTCAACTCCATCGTGGTGACGGTCGGGCGCACGGTGGGGCAGGTGGCCATCGCCGCGGTCGCTGCCTTCGCCTTCTCCAACCTGCGCTTCCGCGGCCGGGACCTGATCTTCTTCATCCTGCTGGCCGGCCTGATGGTCCCGGATCAGGTGCTCATCGTGCCGCGCTTCATCATCATGCGCGAGTTCGGGTGGTTCAACACGTACCAGGGCCTGATCGTGCCGCTGATCTTCAGCTCGTTCGGTGCCTTCATGCTCCGCCAGTACTTCCTCGGCATCTCGCGCGACTTCCAGGAGGCCGCCACGATCGAGGGAGCGAATCCCCTTCAGATCTTCTGGCAGATCTATCTCCCCCTTGCCCGGCCGGCCCTCGCCGCCTTCGGGTTCCTGGCGTTCCTCGCGAGCTGGAACGAGTTTCTCTGGGGGCTCACGGTGACCAACAGCGCGGACATGCGCGTGATCCCGGTGGGTCTGGCCCTGTTGCAGGGACAGTACTTCACCAACAGTGCCGTGCTGCTCGCGGCGGCCAACCTCGCGACGATCCCATTGCTCCTCGCCTTCCTGTTCTTCCAGAAACACCTCGTCGAAGGGATCACGCTCGGCGGGGTCAAGTAGCTCTGGCGGGACTGTTTGCTCATCAGGCGCCCCCGCAGGGAAGACAGTTGCTGAGCCAGACTCGTCGGCGGAACACCGGTCACGGCTCGCTTAGCGGTCCCCACTCCGGGACCGGTCGCACCTTCTACCAGCGGACCAGCAGCCGATCGCCCGACACCACCAATCGATCGACGGCCGGCGGAGACACCTGAAGGCGATCCGCCTCGTCGAACGTTGGCATGGCATACGGGGTGCTTCGCCCGGCCTGTGTCATATTGGGGGCGGCTGGCGCCGAGACCGCGTGCACGACCCGGTCCGGTACGCTCGCCCTGTCTCGCGACCGCGACGCCTGTCGACCGGTCGATCGCAGGCTCCGGCAGCCAAAAGGCCGCAGATGATCGTGATCCGCCAATCGTCCGTCCTCAAGGGGCCCAGCATCTGGGACCGGTCACCAGTCATCCACCTCGACCTCGCCGTGGACGGTCTCGATGTCGTAGATGGTCCCTTCCCCGCGGACCCCAGCGTGGTCGAGCGGCTGATCGCGCTCCTGCCCTCGCTGACCGAGGGGTTGCCGGGCGAGGGCCAGGCCCCGGCCGGGATCCCAGCCGCTCGTGATGCGCCCTCCCTGATCGACCTCGTCGTGCCCGTAGCCCTTGCGGTGCAACGTCTAGCCGGTGCGGCTGTCTGGCAGGGAACGGTGCTTCCCGCTGGCTTGCCGGGCCAGTGGGACGTCGTCTACGCCTACGAGTCGGATCACGCGGGCGTCGCGGCGGGGGAGTTCGCCATCCGTCTGCTGATCCATCTCCAATATGGATCCGAACCGGCGCTTGACGCTACGACGTTCCTCCAGGAGACCGTCACCCGGCTGGTCCGTTTGCGCCCGTTCGGACCATCGACCGAAGCGATAACCCGGGCCGCCCAGGAGCAAGGCGTTCCGGTCCTCCGGCTCGACCCTGACCGCTCGCTCGTGCAGCTCGGGTACGGCCGGCATCAACGTCGCATCTGGACGACGATCACCTCGACCACCTCGGACCTCGGCGCCAAGACCGCGCTCGACAAGAGCCTGACGAACCATCTTCTCCGCCTCGCCGGCCTCCCCGCGCCACGGGGCTCCACGGTGGGGAGCGCCGATGAGGCAGCGCGCCAGGCGGCTGCCATCGGCTACCCGGTGGTGCTCAAACCCGTCGATGGCAATCATGGCCGGGGTGTCAGTGTCGATCTTCGTGACGCCGACGCGGTCCGCCGCGGTTACCCGGTGGCGGTCTCCGCAAGCCGCGATGGACAGGTACTGGTCGAAGCGTTCGTCGCTGGCCGAGACTATCGCGTTCTCGTCGTCGACGGCTCAGTCGTCGCGGTGGCCGAGCGCCGCCCTGCCGCTGTCACGGGCGATGGCCACCGGACGGTGGCTGAGCTCGTCGACCGGGAGAACGCCGACCCCCGTCGCGGCATCGGGCACGAGACGCCCCTGACCCGTATCACGGTCGACGACGCAACCACTGACCTGCTCGACGAACAGGGGCTGACACGCTCATCCGTGCCGGCGAACGGGCAGATCGTCCGGTTGAGGCGCACGGCCAACATCAGTACCGGCGGCACGGCGATCGACCGAACTGACGTCATCCACCCGGACAACGTGGTGATTGCCCAGGACGCCGCGTTGACGATCGGTCTGGACATCGCCGGGATCGATCTCGTGGCGCCGGACATCACCCGTTCGGTCCGCGCGAGCGGTGGCGGCATCGTGGAAGTCAACGCCGGGCCGGGACTGCGAATGCACACCGATCCGTCCGAGGGCGCACCACGACCGGTCGGCCGGGCCATCGTTGGCCTGCTCTTTCCCGACGGGCGACCGTCGCGGATTCCCATCGTTGCCGTGACCGGAACCAACGGCAAGACCACGACCACGAGGATGATCGCTCAGATCATGCGAGCCGCCGGTCGGACCGTCGGTCTGACCACCACCGACGGTATCGAGATCGACGGGACGCTGATCGCTACCGGTGACATGGCCGGCCCGGCCAGCGCCCGGCTCGTCCTGCATCACCCCCGGGTCGACTGCGCCGTGCTGGAGACGGCCCGGGGAGGCATCCTTCGCTCGGGGCTGGGCTTCGACCGGTGTGACGTCGCCGTCGTGACCAACGTAGCCAGCGATCATCTCGGACTTGGCGGGATCGACACCCTCGACGACCTGGCGAAGGTCAAGGCCGTCCTCCCCGGGGCGGTCTTTCAGGACGGGGTCGCGGTCCTCAATGCCGACGACCCCCGGACCACCGCGATGGCGAGGATCACGCCGGGCTCGGTCATGTTCTTCAGCATGAACCCGGATAACCCTGTCATCCTCGACCACCTCCGGGATCACGGGCGCGCGGTGGTGCTGGTGGATGATGGAGACAAGGAGATCATCGCGCTGTTCGACCGGCATGGGCGCACGCCCGTGATGCCGGTCCGGGACATCCCGGCGACGGCCGAGGGGCGGATCCGGGTGAATATCGCGAACGCCATGGCGGCGGCCGCGGCCGCGGTCGCCCAGGACGTGCCCTTGACGGTCGTCCGCGACGCACTGCGGCGGTTTGGGCACGGCTTTGACCAGACGCCCGGCCGGTTCAACCTGTTGTCGATCGAGGGACGAGACGTCCTCGTGGACTACGGTCACAACGTCGCGGCGCTGCGCGCGGTGGGCGAGTTCATCCGGCGCTCGAACTACGCGGCAACGGTTGCGGTCCTGACGTCGCCCGGCGACCGGCGCGACGCCGATATCACGGCCTTCGGCGAACTCGGCGCACGCACTTTCGACCGGCTCGTCATCCGTGACGGGTCCACCTTGCGAGACCGGGCGCCCGGAGAGGTCTCGACACTGCTCCGGCAGGCGGCGCTGGGGGCGGGCATGCCCGCCGCGTCGATCACCATGGCCGAAGGGGATATCGCCGCTGCCCACGCCGCGATCGATCTCGCGGCTCCCGGGGACCTGGTCATGGTGATGACCGAACGGATCGCCCCGACATGGGCGGCACTCACCGAGCGGATGACCCAGGGCGGAGGCATCCAGGGGGGCGGCCCCACCGAAACGCCCTCGCCCGCGTGACCGCCTGGAATTGCCCGGAGGCTGATGTCCGGTTGCGCGGTGATGGCGACGATCGCCCGTATGGAGGGGCTGGATGCCATCGTCGTCACGAGAGAAATCGCCGACGACGCGACCATGACCGGCTATCGCGATGCTCTCATCCTGCTGCCGGGGTCGTTGCCAGTCCTCCGCTGGCCCGGGCAATGTCGGTGACCGTTACGCCTTCCAGACCGTGCTCACTGGCGTCGACGCCTTGGCCAGCGCGCCGGTCAATCATCGCCAATACGGAATCCGGGTACCCACTGCGTGGTCGTTCCTGCGTGGCCCATCCCCCCTCTCTGGGCCCGGTGAGTCGGAATGAGGCTTCAGCCGAATGGAGCGAGCCGGGGGCCGGAAAGGGGTTGGGGGAGAGGTCTGCTCGCCATCGCGGCGTCGCGGGAACCTACACTGTTCACCGGGTTTCCGTATAGGGCACCGCCGTGACGTATCTGCTCTCCGACAGTATGGTCCCCTCCGGCGCGACGCCGGGACGAGGTCTGTCGCCTACGGTCGTTGACAGCCTTATATCCTCGCTCGTGAAACGCGGGAGGATGGAGGACCAGGGCGCGTCATTCTGTGCGGTATCTGTCCGTGAATCAGGGCCACGACCCGGTGAAGACCTGACCCTGAGTCCGATGACGTCCATCCGTCTGGCGTGTCCTGGCGCCCATGCCATCCGTCCGGCGATCGCCTGATCCGCCCGGCGGCAGCGTACCCGCCTGACGATCCGCCGGCCGCCATCCCGCTCACTGCAGCGCGGACTCGGTAATACCCGTTGACCATGTCTTCGTTCGACGGTAGGGTTGCCAATGAACAGTCCGGCGCCGTGCCACGCGATCCCCGGTTGAATCCTGGAGGAGAATCGGTATGGGCTTCTCGCTAAAACCGTCGTCGCCCGCTGCTCCCTCTGCCCTGGCCCACCGCTTGTCGGTCGCCGGCGTGCTGGTCGCGCTGCTGGCCATGCTAGCGCTCGCCCCCTCCGCCACGGCTCAGGACACGGCGACGCCCGCGCCCCTCGGCGCCGCTGACTGCACCGTCGAACCGATCGACCCAGCCGCCTACTCCGCTGCCATCGCCGCGGCGACTCCGGCTCCGCCCCTGCCCATGACCGCGACCGGGGGCACGCCGGCCGACGAGGCGACCGTCGCGGCCGTGACCGACACGATGCGCCAATCGATCGCCTGCACCAACGCCGGCGACCTCGGCCGCCTGCTCGCCCTGATCGACCCCTCGTACGCCCCGACGATCCTCGGCGTCCCCAACAACCAGGTCGACGCAGCCGTCCAGGCCGCCGCCGAGACGTCCGCCGTCGCGGCGTCGTCGACGCCACTGGTCGATGACCTCGACGGGACGAGCCTGCAATCGACGCTGCTGAGCGTGACTGACATCGTCCTCCTGCCGGAGGAGTTCTTCCACGGCCAGGTGTCGGCCCAGGTAGCGATCGACCGTCCGGACATCGCGACTGTCACCGCGACGGTCTACCTTCGCCAGGAGGGCAACCGCTACATCATCACGAACTACGTCTACCAGACGATCCCGGCTACCCCGAGCGCCTGACATCCGATTGGCGATGTGCCCGGTTCCCTGACAGCTAGTGACGGCTCGTCGACGCCCACCAAACGGCCACCCCTGCTACGATGTCGGCCATGTCGACATCGCGGCGACCGGGGTGGTGGCTCCGTCACTCCCGGTCAAGATCACGGGAGGCGCCGTGTTCCAGGACCTGCACGTCATCGACTTCCACGCCCACTTCCCGATCCGGGGCGATGTCGCCATGGGCGGTGGAAACCGGACCCGCCAGACGGGCCGGATCGACGACCCGACCGCCGCCGAGCGCCAGGCCTTCCGGCAGCGGCAGCTGGAGCAGACCCGCCATCAGTGGCGGATGGCCTTCGACTTCCCGGAGCCGGAGACCGAGCCACGCTCCAGCGAGGAGCAGGCCCAACGCTGGGCGGCTGAGCTCGACCGCTACGGGTTGGAGCGGATCGGCTTCGTCACTGGGCGCGACAACGACGAACTCGCCCGCGTCGTCCGAATGCACCCCGACCGCTTCGTCGGCTTCGCCCACCACGACATCACGCAGCCGGACGCGCCGGCCGAACTGGAGCGGGCCGTCACCGAGCTCGGCCTCAAAGGGCTCAAACTGTTCGGGCCAATGACCGAGGTCATCATGCACGACCGCTCGCTCTACCCCGTCTGGGAAGTCTGCGAGCGGCTCGGCATCCCGGCCCTGATCCACTTCGGGATGCAGGGCGCGGCCGGCGGGATCTCCTACCATATGAACATGTCGCCCGCGGTGCTAGAGCCAGTCGCGCGGGACTTCCCGACAGTCGACTTCGTCATCCCCCACTTCGGCATCCAGCACGTCACCGACCTGCTGTTCCTCTGCTGGTCCTGCCCGAACGTCAACGTCGATTCCTCCGGCTCCAACCAGTGGGTCCGCTGGATGCCGTACAAGCTGACGCTCGAGGACCTGTTCCAGCGCTTCTTCGAGACGATCGGCCCGGAGCGGATCATCTTCGGCAGCGACTCGTCCTGGTTCCCGCGCGGCTTCGCCATCCGCTACCTGCAGGACCAGCTCCGCATCTGCCGGTTCATGAACATGACCCATGACCAGCTTCAGCTGATCTTCGGTGGCAACGCCGCCCGCCTCTTCAAGGTGCCGCTGGTCTCATCCAACACTGCGGTCGCCGACGTCGATGTCGTCCCGGAAGAACCAGCCTACAGTTAGCCTCACACCCGGATCGTGGGGGCATCAACCGTACGGGCGATCCCTCGTGGTCGCCCGGCCCGACAGGTCCATCGTCCCGCAGGGCGATAACGCGGCCCGCGATCGACAGGTTGGAATCGAATTAGGCTGGTCGCGAACACCGGGACCGCTGCGCGGCGTGGCGCCTGACGGCGCGGGCGACCACAAGGGATCGCCCCAACGCCGCCGGCTGCCGAAAGACGACAACCGCTGTGGTCCAACACCTCAATGGGAGGGTCGAGCCAGGAAGGGAGACGATCAGCACGGAACGGGCAGGCAAACGTCCAGGAACGGCGCGACAATGCTCGTCGACACCCCAAGCTCACGCCATGGCGAACCCGCCATCTGGAAGGATCACCCGATGACCAGACGCGACCCCGACGACCGACCACTCGCCGTCAACCGGCGCGACGTCCTTCGCTACGGCGGAGCCGCCGCCGGGACCGCGGCCGCCCTGCGCTACGGCCTCGGAGCCAGCGCGCAGGACGCCACGCCGGCCGGTACCCCAGTCGATGCCCCAACCAGTGGCTTCGCGACCGCCAATCTCCAGGTCAGCGCTCCGACGACGATCCAGTACTGGCAGTACGAGCTCGAATCCAAGACGACGCTCGTCAACGAGCTCATCCCGGAGTTCCAGGCCGCCAACCCGAACATCACCGTTCAGCACGTCAACTTCCCTTACGACGACTTCCGCCAGCAGGTCGCCGCCGCCGTCCAGGCTGGCGAGGGACCGGACGTCCTCAACGTCTATTACGGCTGGATCCCGGCCTACGTTCAGCAGCAGTTCCTCGCCCCGCTGTCGCCGGACATCTTCCCGGCGGCCCAGATCGAGACCGACTTCTACCCGATGGTGACCGCCGCCAGGGTGGCCGACAGCTACTACGCCCTGCCGACCGCCGTCCGGACCCTCGCCCTGTTCTGCAACATAGACCTCCTCAACGCCGCCGGCGTCCAGCCGCCGACGACGTGGGAGGAGACGGTCGCCGTCGCGAAGGCGACGGTGAAGAAGGATGGCGACACATTCGTCAACGTCGGCATCACCTGGGATATCGGCGGCCAGGGCCACAACTGGTGGCGCGAGGCCCTGATCCGGCAGAACGGCCTTGTACCGTACTCCGAGGACAACCGTACCCTCTACTGGTCCAAGCCGGAGGGCGTCGAGGCATTCGACTGGATGGCTGCCTTCCTGACCGAGCATAAGGTCACCCAAAACGGCTTCCAGACCGATGGTCCGACCGCCTTCCAGGTCGGCGCCGCCGCGCTCCACGTCGATGGCTCCTACCGCGTCGGCTCGCTGGCGACCTCCGCACCCGACCTGAACTACGCGGTCGTGCCGCTGCCGGCCCACAAGACGCAGGCGTCGTTCGCGTCGTTCTGGGCCAACACCATCACCCGTAACGCCGCCGAGGGCGACAAGAACATCGCGGCGATGAAGCTCATCGACTTCCTCTCGTCGGAGTCGGTTCAGCGGCGCTGGACGCCGCGCGTCGGCGAGCTCCCGGCCCGGCAGGCGTTGTCAGCCCTGCCCGAGTTCACCAGCAACCCCCGGCTGAAGCCCTTCATCGACTCGCTGCCGTTCTCGTACGCGACGTTCCTCGTCAACGAGGCCGACCTCCGGCAGGCCGTGATCGACGCCTTCGACCAGGTCACGCTCAATGGCCTCGACACCGAGTCGGCCATCGCCGAGGCACAGGCCACCGTCCAGGCCCAGCTCGACGAGTACTGGGCGACGTTCGGGTAGCGGGCGAGCCCCCTCCCCCAGCCCCTTTCCATCCGGGTTCGTCCCTGCGGGGACTCACCGGATGGAGAGGGGAGACGATGCTCAGCGACACGACGCTGACTTGCCTCGAATGTCGCCCCTGCCGGGCTCCCCCTCTCCTTCCGACGAAGACCAAAGGGATGAGTCGAGATGAGGAGGGGGCCGGGGGGTGGGGTCGTTCCCGGCCGACCAAAGAGGGGCGAAGCTCATGCAACTGACCCTGGAACGCCGACGATGGCTCTGGGCGTACGCGTTCATCGCCATCCCGCTGCTCTTCTTCCTCGCGATCCGGATCGGGCCGACGCTGTTCGCGGTCTGGGTCAGCCTGCACCAGTGGGACCCGATCGCCCTGCAACGGCCGTTCATCGGCCTCGACAACTACCAGAAGCTGGCGACCGACGACGTCTTCTGGAAGGCGATGCGGAACACCTGGATCTACGTCCTGGTCGGCGTGCCGCTGAGTCTCGCGATCAGCCTCGTCATCGCGCTCGGCCTGCAGCGCCTGACCCGGTACGTCGGCTTCTACCGGGTGCTCTATTTCGCGCCCTACGTCACGTCACTGGTCGCGGTCGGCTGGGTCTGGCGCTGGATGTACATGCCGAATGGGCTGTTCAACGACGTCGCTGGCTGGTTTGGCCTGGGCCCGTACCAGTACCTTGGCAGCCCCGACCTGGCGATCTACGCGATCATCGTGACGACGATCTGGCAGGGGCTCGGCTTCCAGATCATCATCTTCCTGGCCGGCCTCGAAAGCATCCCGGCGGTCTATCACGAGGCCGCGGCGATCGACGGCGCCTCCCCGTGGCAGCGGTTCCGGGACATCACGGTCCCGATGCTGAACCCGACGCTGGTCTTTCTGATCATCACCGGTGTGATCAGCAACCTGCAGGTCTTTACCCAGATCCGGTCGATGAGCTCCTCGGGGACCGGCGGACCGCTGAACAGCACGATCAGCGTCGTCCTCTACGTCTACCAGCAGGCGTTCCAGGCGCTACCAGCCAAGATGGGCTACGCCTCGGCGATGACGGTCGTCCTGTTCCTGATGATCCTCGCGATCACCATCTTCCAGCTCAAGGTCCTGTCCCGCAACAACAACGACTACTGACGGGGATGGGCCTTACCGGCCGCCGTTGACCTTCGACGCTCACTGATTGGCCGGTCTTTCCGGTCCGGTGTAGCATGAGATCGGGCATGTCCCGATAGAAACATACCTTCAGCCGCCCAGAACCCGAGGAGGCAGGCCATGGTCGCGATCGAGCGCCGCGCCAGCGCCAGTGGCGTCGAATATCTGTCTCGTGAGCAGGCCCAGGGCCAGTTCGATGAAGCTGCACGCGCAATCGCTGGAGTAAGTGGCGAGGATTTCATCCGGCGCTGGGACGCTGGTGAGTACCGAGAGCTTCGCCTGACCAACCCGGTCCAGTATGGTCGGCTCAGCAACCTCTCGGGGATCAGCGGGTTTGGCCGGACGTAGTCCGGAACAGGCAATCGACTCCTACCTTGGCCGCCTGCAACGGGCAACCAATTGCATCGTCAACGACACGCATCTCGTTACCGCCATACCGGATTCCGGGCCGGCAGCGAGGAGACCCGGTACGGTGACCTTTGGCAAGTCAAAGAACCGTACCCTCGGTGAGTCCGTAGCATTGATGTCGACTGCTGGCGGCAGGAGCGGGCTACGCTTTTCGCTCTCCCAGGATTACCGGGTCATCCATTAACCGGATTTCGAGTTTGCAGAAGCGTATAAGGTAAGCACAGCGGCGTAGCGCTACGCGATTACCGACGAGCAGGAGCGCGAACTGTTCGTCTGGCATTGGGAGCCGGAAGGTCGGGGCAACCGCCGCTACCCCCATATGCACATCAAGCATGGGGTGGGCGTTCCGGGAGCCATTGCCCTACCGACGGCAACCGGGATCGGTGAGAGCCCCTACGCGAGCATCGACGTCCCTGGTCTCCATATTCCAACCGGAAGGATACTTTTGGAGGACGTTGTCGCCTTCCTGATCGAGGAGCTTGGCGTTGAGGGCGTCTTCCGGTATCGCGACATTCTGCGAGAAAACATCGATGCGTTCAGGATCGAACGGACCTGGGACCATTTCTCGCAGATCGAAGGGCGTTACCAGAAATAGACGGCATCGTCTAGCGTCCTGGTCCTAATGATCCTCGCGATTACCATCTTCCAGCTCAAGGTCCTGTCCCGAAACAACACCGACTACTGATCGACCTACCCCATTTCGAAGAGTCTTCCCGCGCTTGGCGCCTCGGTCCACTGGCGTCAAGAACCGGCGTCCCGATGCCGGAACCGGCGCGGCCCAGCATCCCGCTCCGGTTCGCTGCCTGTCCTCTGCCCGACCGGCAGCCGGTTGGCACGAAGCGCTGCGGTCGCTCGGGAACCGGCCGCCCGTCGCTCGCCGATGCCTGCCCCGGTGTGGTTTCCCAGCGTGGAGACCAATGTCGCTGAGCCCGGCCCTTCAGGGCCAGTGCCGGCCGGGGTAGAGCCAACCCTTCTGCCCACCGATGTGGTTGGCTGCGCTCCGGCCTTCCCGCGTGACACGCCCCATCATGAATCGTTCTCATCGTTTGGCTACTTGGCATGTCATATGCACACGGCAATCCCGCTGGGCCAGTCATTCCCACACGCCGTTGACGGTGTAGCCCCATCGGGACCAGGTCGCAACGCGGGGCGAGCGCCGGGGTGTCGTCGCCCAGGCGTCGTGACGTACCAGCGTCCTGAGAACCGCTGTTCGAAAAGGAAGGACTATCGTGGCAAAGAGACCGATTTCGCCTGCCCTGCACGGTCTGATCGATCACGGATTCGGCGTCCTCAACACTGCCGGACCCGCGGCGCTTGGACTGACCGGGTCAGCCCGGGCGGCGCCCGCGGTGGCGGCGGTCGCTCAGGGAACGCTCAACGCCCTGACGGCCCAGCCATACGCGGCTGCCCGGATCGTGCCGTTCCATCTGCATGGTCGGCTGGAATCCGTCGGCGTGCCGGCGTTGCTCGTCGCGACGATCGCGACTGGTGCCTGGAAGCAGCCCAGGGCGCCGTTGTTCTTCGGCGGTCTGTTCCTCGCCCTCGGCGCGGTCTACGCGCTGACCGACTGGAACGCGTGGCCTACTTCCCGGAAGCCGTCGCAGTAGCCACACACCCGTCCAGCCATCGTCCGATGCCCATTGCGTGGCTCAAAGAGCGCACATGTTCTTCCACGTCGAGGAAATGCAGTTCGAGGCCCGTCCCGAGGGGCCCGACCCCCTCTACGGTAGGCGGATCCAGGAGCTGCTGGGCGGCCAGTTGGGCGAGATGACGGTCATGATGACGTACCTGTTCCAGGGCTGAAGTTGCCGCGGACCGCAGAAGTACATGGACATGCTGCTCGACATCGGGACCGAGGAGATCGCCCATGTCGAGATGCTGACGTCGATGGTCGGCCAGCTGCTCGAGCAGGCGCCCGTCAAGGCGCAGGATGAGGCGGCGACGGCATCGCCGGTTGTCGAGGCCGCCCTTGGCGACTCCAACGTGCAGAACGTGACGTTCGCGGCGATGAGCCCGCAGCCCGAGGTCGGGTCGGGTCGGGTCGGGGCGCCACCGCCCAGGATAGCCTGGGCGGCCCCTGGAGCGGAGCCTACGTCGCCGCCAGCGACAACTTGCTGGCTGACTTTCGCTTCAACCTGATGGCCGAGTCGCAGGCCAACCTGCAGGCGGCCCGTCTCTATGGGATGACGACCGACACCGGCATCTGCAAGGTGCTCTCGTTCAACCTCGCCCGGGACATCATGCACCAGAACCAGTGGCGGGCCGCGATCGACGAGTAGCGGGCCGACAGCATCGACGACGTCGTCGTGCCAGGAACGCTGCCGCTCGACCGCGTCATGATGTCGCAGGCGCACACCTTCTGGAACGTCTCCCAGGGCACCGAGAGCCAGCAGGGCCGCTGGGCGCGAGGTCCGAGGCCCGAGGCCCGATGGCAAGGGCGAGTTCGAATACATTGCCGACCCCGTGCCGCTCACCACCGACACAGGTGACCTGCCACCGGCCGATCCTCGCTTGCACGGCACTGCCAAGCAGCCGATGCCACCCGTGCCATCCGGCGGACCGAACCCGAACCCGGACCAGAGCGGCTCGTAAGCGGGCCGCGTACCGTCGAGTCCATCCCGACGACGAGCCACAGCAGGCAAGTCTCGGAGGGCCAGCGCCGTACAGCGCTGGCCCCTCGTGTGTCCAATCGGCTCCGGCTACCCAACGCCCGACGCGCATTCGACGCGGTGGTCGTGGGGTCGCCTTTCCGCGCGATCGTCGCCTGTCATGGCCGTGCCTCCGACGGCTCCGGACGCCGCCGGGCGTCGTCAGGTTGGAAACCGTCGCTTCGCCGGGTCCCGTCGGACCTGGTTCCGTTGTCGCAGGCCGGTCACCGACCGGGCGACCAGGAGCACGGCAAGATGCCGTGCACAACGATCGTGAGGCTCCAGTCACGCGCGATGGGCATCAAGGGCCGATGGTCCTTGTCGAGTCGTTGACGCGGGAAGGATGGCAGTGAACAACCGTCAGCGAGAGGCGGCTCACTGCCGGACGGGACCTCGACGGGTCCGGGGCCGACGATCATCCCAAAGCCGTCCTGCCGGTCGTGTTGAGACACCGCTCGATCGTCTCCAGCAACTGCTCGATGTTGAAGGGTTTGAAGATGACCTCGATGCCCATGGTCGCGAGGTGCCCATCGGTTTCCCTGACGCGGGCGACTGCTCCGGTGCACAGGATGATCGGAACCCGGGCGGTCGGCGGGTTCATCCGCAACATCTGCAGGAGTGACCAGCCGTCATCCTCGCTGGCCCACATGTAGTCGAGAATGAGGAGGTCGGGCTTCGTTGCCTCGATCCCTGGCAAATCATGATCGACGTAGACCTGCGTTGAGACCCGATATCCCTCGTCCTCGAGAAGATCCGTGAAGAGCGAGAGAACATCAGGATTATTGTTGATCGCGAGGATGTGCTTCTGATCGGACGTCGAGGACATCGGGTCGCCTTTCGGAGCGGACGCGTCACCGGATCGCTCCGATCCGGCGGGTTACGGTCGCTCCCCAAAAGGCGACGGCAACGGGACGTCCTGCCAGGGCGCAGGGGGTGGAGGTGGGATATGCCGTCCCCGTCGCGCGGCGCGGCGGCATCTATCGCAGTGTCAGCGGCAGGATGCGTACCAACATGTTGGGCCGGTCTCAGTCGCGCCGCGGCCGGGTCGATCGGCGGTCGCCGCCCCGCCATGATCTCTGGGCGGCGGCCAGCGCCGTTCAGACGCGGCGCTGGCTGTAGCGGGC
>JAABUS010005059.1_pt1 | contig 17887 bp, 18 predicted proteins | sample 5560161 | NCBI WGS metagenome assembly JAABUS01 (sample SAMN10711885, study PRJNA513376) | rock metagenome | isolation source: Antarctica rocks | place: Antarctica: Victoria Land, Trio Nunatak nord | collected 2016-01-04 | reverse complement strand
GAGCGAGCCACCGAACACGTCGCCGTCGGCCAGGTCGCGCCACGCGCCGGTCAGCCGGTCGATGCTGTGCGAGGTGGGGTCGGCGGCGACCGCCGCACCGTTGAAGGCGCCGACCGACGTCCCGACCACGAGGTCGGGCCGAATGCCGGCCTCGAGCAGCGCGGCCAGCATGCCCACCTCGGCCGCGCCGTGTACCCCGCCACCACCCAGGACGAAGGCGACCAGGCCGCCGGGGGGCTCCGCTGCACCGGTCACCACCTGATCGTCGCACCCACCGCCGAGCGGATCAGTCCAGGTCGCGGTCGAGCCGTCGGGACAGCCGCCCCAGCGCAGCACCGGCAGTCCGGGCGACGAGCGGGTCGGGGTCCTCAGCCAGTCGGTGCAGCACATCGGCGTGCTCGGCCTCACCGACCTCGGCCAGCCCGCAGGCTGCCGCTGCGCGCACCCGCGGCACGGGGTCGGTGCTCAGACCGGCCAGCCGGTCCGCCGCCGTACCGATCTCCCGCCGCGCCGCGACCTTGGCCGCCATCTCACGCACCCGCCACTGCTCGTCCGCCAAGGCGGTGACGACGGCGGGCGCAGCCTCGTCGTTCCAGACGTAGAGCAGGGCCCGCGCCGCCCACACCCGCGCCCAGTAGGCGTGTCCCGGCGGCTTGCCGGCTTCGAACCAGTCGCGGTCGGTCAGCTCCCCCAGCGCCATCGCGAGGTCCAGCAACCGTCCATCGAGGACAGTGCCGGAACGCAGCAGAGCCGCACAGTCGCTCGCGACCACGGCTTCTCCCCAGCGGGCACACGCATTCCGCACCCGCTCGACCGGCTGCATCCGAGCAGTGTGCGCCGTCAATCGACAGTGAAGAGCAGGAAGTAGCCGAGCAGCGCGACGGGAGACAATGTGAGCACGAGCCCGAGCAGAGCCCTACGTCTGCCTGCGCCGTGGGAGGACACGGTGGCGGGCAGAGCAAACGCCGCCGCGGCCAGTCCGATCAGCGCGAGGTTGACGAAGTCGCCGCCGATGGGGAGGGGAACGAGCTGGCTGGCCACGGTCAGAATCGCAACCAGGCCGCCGCACCCGAGCGCCGCATTGCCGAGGGTCCGATCCACCGACGGAGGCTAGCGCGACCGGGCAGGATGATCCCGTGAGTCACCTTGCGCTGGTCACCGTCGTCGTCCGCGAATACGACGAGGCGGTGCGCTTCTACGTCGACGCACTGGGCTTCGAGCTGCGGGAGGACACCCCGCTGGCCGGCGACAGGCGCTGGGTCGTCGTGGCGCCGCCCGGCGGCGGCACAGGACTGCTGCTGGCCCGCGCGGCCACCGAGGCCCAGCAGGCGCGGGTCGGCGACCACACCGGCGGCCGGGTGGCGTTCTTCCTGCACACCCAGGACTTCATCGGGGACTGCGAACGGATGCACGCCGCGGGGGTCCGCTTCGTCGAGGAGCCGCGGCACGAGGAGTACGGCACCGTCGTGGTGTTCGAGGACCTCTACGGCAACCGCTGGGACCTGATCGAGCGCCACCACAGCTGACCGGTCAGTGCCTCTGGAGCCTCGTGCGCTTCGCGCACCGCTCGCTCCGCTCCTCCCTCGCTAGCGCTCGGTCGATGCTCACTCGCTCTCGGCTCAGTGACCCGCGTCGTCCCAGGTGCGACCGACGCCGATCGACACCTCCAGCGGCACGGACAGCTTGAAAGCGGCGGCCATCTCCCGGCGTACCAACGCTTCCAGCTGTTCGCGCTCCCCCGGCGCGACCTCGAAGACCAGCTCGTCGTGGACCTGCAGCAGCATCCGCGAGCCCAGCCCGGCCGCGCGCAGCGCCTCCTCGACACCGAGCATTGCCACCTTGATGATGTCGGCCGCCGAGCCCTGGATGGGGGCGTTCAGCGCCATCCGCTCGGCCATCTCGCGGCGCTGCCGGTTGTCGCTGGTGAGATCCGGCAGGTAGCGCCGCCGGCCGAGGATCGACTCGGTGTAGCCGTTGAGCCTTGCCTGGTCCACGATGTCGCGCAGGTAGTCCCGCACCCCGCCGAACCGCTCGAAGTACGCCGTCATGTGCTCGCGTGCCTCGTCCGGGGTGATCCGCAGCTGCGCTGCCAGCCCGTACGCCGACAGCCCGTAGGCCAACCCGTAGCTCATCGCCTTGATCCGCCGGCGCAGCTCCGGGTCCACCTGCTCGATGGGGATGCCGAAGGCGCGCGAGGCGACGAAGGTGTGCAGGTCCTCCCCCGACATGAACGCCTCGATCAGCCCGGCGTCCTCGGACAGATCGGCCATGATCCGCATCTCGATCTGGCTGTAGTCCGCGGTCATCAGCGACTCGTAACCGGCCCCGACGATGAACGCCTGCCGCACGCGGCGACCCTCGGCGGTGCGGATCGGAATGTTCTGCAGGTTGGGGTCGGTCGAGGACAGCCGTCCGGTCGCGGCGATGGTCTGGTGGAAGGTGGTGTGGATCCGGCCGAGCTCGTCGACCATCGGGATCAGCCCGTCTATGACGGTGCGCAGCCGGGTGACGTCGCGGTGGCGCATGAGGTGCTCGAGGAAAGGGTGCCCGGTCTGCTCCAGCAGGGTCTGCAGCGAGTCGGCGTCGGTGGTGTAGCCGGTCTTGATCCGTTTGGTCTTCGGCAGCTCCAGCTCCTCGAAGAGCACCACCTGCAGCTGCTTGGGCGAACCGAGGTTGATCTCCCGCCCGATGACGGCGTACGCCGCCTGCTCGGCCTCCGCGCACTGCCCGCTGAAGTGCTTCTGCAACTCGTGCAGGTAGTCCTCGTCGGCGGCGATCCCGGTCCGCTCCATCCCGGCCAGCACGTAGGTCAGTGGCAGCTCCATCTCGCGCAGCAGGCCGGCGCCGTTGCGCGCGGCCAGATCGGTGTCCAGCGCCTGTGCGAGGTCCACGACGGCACGGGCCCGCAGCACCTCGAACCGCGCCGCTGCCTCGTCGGCCGCCTCCTCCCCTCCGTCGAGGGTCAGCTGACCGCCGGAGTCGTCCTCGGCCCGCAGCTCGAGGTGCAGATACCGCAGGGTCAGATCAGCGAGGTCGAAAGACCGCTGCCCGGGCAGCGCGAGGTAGGCCGCGAGCGCGGTGTCGCTGGTGACGCCGACGACGTTCCACCCGCGTGACCAGGCGGCGAGCAACGGCCCCTTGAGCTCGTGCGTCGCCTTGGGCCGGTCGGGGTCCGCCAGCCACTCGACCAGCGCGGTCTCGTCCTCGGCGCTCAGCGTGGCGACGTCGGCGTACACGCCGTCCGCTCCGGGAGCGGCGACCGCGATGGCGGTGATGTCTCCTGCCCCCCTGGCCCAACGCCCGCGCAGCGAGACACCGGTGCGGTCCGTTCCGGCGGCGTGCTCGGCCAGCCAGCCGGCGAGCTCACCGGGTGCCAGGATGCGGACGCCGACGTCGAATCCCTCGTCGGACTCGGGTTCGGCCGACCGCAGCGTCTCGAAGAGCCGCTCGCGCAGCACCCGGAACTGCAGGTTGTCGAAGATGCGGTGCACCTCGTCGCGGTCCCACGCGGTCATCCGCAGGTCCCCCGGGCCCAGCGGCAGCGTCACCTCCCGGACCAGCTCGGTGAGCTGGCGGTTGCGCAGCACCGAGGCAAGGTTCGTGCGGAGCGCGTCACCGACCTTGCCGCGCACCTCGTCCACCCGGTCGGTCAGCGACGCGAGCGAGCCGTATTCGCGAACCCACTTGGCCGCGGTCTTCTCCCCGACGCCCGGTATGCCTGGCAGGTTGTCGCTCGGGTCGCCCCGCAGGGCGGCGAAGTCGGGGTACTGCGCCGGTGTCAGTCCGTACTTGGACTCGACCTCCTCCGGGGTGAAGCGGGTCAGCTCGGAGACACCTCGCCGCGGGTACAGCACCGTCACCCGCTCGCTCACCAGCTGCAGCGCGTCGCGGTCGCCGGTCAGGATGAGCACGTCCATGCCGTCGGCCACGGCCTGCGTGGTCAACGTCGCGATCACGTCGTCAGCCTCGTAATTCTCCGCCTCGACGGTGCGGATCCGCAGCGCGTCCAGCACCTCCTTGACCAGGCTCACCTGGCCCCGGAAGTCCGCCGGCGTCTCGCTGCGGCCGGCCTTGTACTCCGCGTACGCCTCACTGCGGAAGGTCTTGCGCGACACGTCGAAGGCCACCCCGAGGTGGGTCGGCGTCTCGTCGCGCAGGACGTTGATGAGCATGGAGGTAAAGCCGTAGACCGCGTTCGTGGGCTGGCCGGTCGTCGTGGAGAAATTCTCCACCGGGAGCGCGAAGAACGCCCGGTAGGCCAGCGAGTGCCCGTCGAGCAGTAGCAGCCGTGCCGGCGGCGCCTCGACGGCGGTCTGGGAGGAGTCGGCCACCCACCGAGTCTAGAGTCGCCCTCCGACAACTCAGGTGGTCACAGGACGGGAGAGACGACGGATGGCCCGGATGAGCATCGCCGGCCGCGAGATCGACGTCCCGGACGGCCAGCTGCCGGCGAAGATGGGCATTCAGATCACCGACTGGACGCCCGGCCGAATGGTCGCGACGATGCCGGTCGCCGGCAACCTGCAGCCCTACGGCCTGCTGCACGGCGGCGCGTCTTGCGTACTGGCCGAGACACTCGGCTCGGTGGCCGCCGCCGTACACGCCGGCCCCGAGCGCGCGGCGGTAGGCCTGGAACTCAACGCCAGCCATCACCGCGCCGCCCGCTCCGGCACGGTCACCGCGGTCTGTACGCCGCTGCACACCGGCAACACCGTGGCGACCTTCCAGATCTCGGTCACCGACGAGCAGGACCGGCGGATCTGCACGGTGCGGCTGACCTGCCTGCTGCGCGCCACTCCGCCGGCGCAGCCGCCGGGCTAGGGGTACGCGCGCTCGGGGGTCACGTGCGGCAGGCGGTCAGGTGCGACAGCCGGTCAGGTGCTGCGGCGTAGGCGGGACAATCGGGGACCGAGCGGGATGGGACCGGTGCTCGGTGCATCGGCGAGGGTCCGCCGCAACGACGGCACGCTGGCGATCCGGCGCACCATGAGCGGCGCGAAGCCCAGCCGGGCGAAGAAGCGGTTGGACTCCCGGCCGGCCGGGTTCAGCCCGACGACGACGTGCTCGGCGCCGATCTCCTCGGCGAACGTCGTGGCCGCCTGGACCAGAGCGCGCCCGACGGCCCGGTCGCGCTCCAGCTCCGGGACCACCACGTGGCTGACGTAGACGACGGGGACGGTCAGCAGGGCGCTGATCATGTCGACGCTGAAGACCGCCGCACCGACCGTGGACTGCGCGTCGTCGGCGACCAGGACCACCCGGTGCTCCGGATCGGCGAGCAAGCGGGCGTACCGTTCCCGGAGGGTCTGCTCCATCGCACCCTGGGCCAGTCGGGTCAGCGGGGCCCGGGAGCTGGGGTCACCGGACTCGATGACCCGGTTGGCGAACTGCAGCAAGGTGTCGAGGTCGCCGGGGCCGGCATCTCGCACGTGGACGACGCTGCGGGCCATGCCACCTCCGTCTCGCCCGTCCCCGGCCGGCTCTTCCCGGGTAGGCGTCCCCGGGTCGGTGTCCCCGGCGACACATAACCACACCGTGCCGCCGATGAACAGGCGGTCGCGACTGCCTACTGGGATCTCGGATCCGGTGCGGCGGAGGGCGCGATGTCGCCTTCCGGTCGGCTACTGTTCCGCCAGCCTGTTCCTGGCCATCCCGGGTCCTGTGCGTGCCTGCACGGGTCGAACAGGTCCGCGATCCGACAACGACGGGAGTCGCCTGTGCCGCAACGGGTCCTCGCGTTGGTCATGCTGACGTTCGCCGCGCTGCTCACCTTCCTGAGCGGTGTCGCGAGCGCCGAGGGCGAGCAGATCATCGGGACGTTGCAGACCAGCCGCAGCGGCCCCATCGAGGGCGTGACGATCACCGTCGCGACCGCCGCCGGTGACGAGGTCGACAGCGTCGAGACTGACGCCGACGGTCGGTTCGCCATCGATCTGCCCGACGGCGCCGGCGACTATGTCGTCACGCTGGACGCCGACGGCCTCCCTGACTCGGTGACCATCGGCGAGGGCGGTGCGCAGCGCAACGTCACCGTCGGTGCCAACCGCCGGCAGCCGGTGGCCTTCGGCATCAGCGACGGGTCGACCGGCCAGGGTAGCGGCAACGTCGCGATCCTGCAACGCCTCCTCGACGGCATCCGGTTCGGGCTGCTCATCGCCATCACGGCAGTCGGGCTCTCGCTGATCTTCGGTACGACGGGGCTGGTCAACTTCGCGCACGGCGAGCTGGTGGCCGCCGGCGCCATCACCGCGTGGTACCTCAACGCCAGCACCGGCATGCCGTTGATCCCGGCCACGCTCATCGCCGTGGTGGTCGGCGCGTCTTTCGGCGCCCTGAACGAACGGGCGCTATGGCGCCCGCTGCGAAGGCGCGGCACCGGCCTGGTGGCCATGCTGGTGATCTCGATCGGGCTGTCGCTGGCGCTGCGCTACCTCTACCAGATCATCTTCGGTGGACGGGTCCGCACCTACACCAGCTACCAGGGTCAGCCGGCCACCGACTACGGCCTCGTGCGGGTGACCGACAAGGACATCTACTCCATCCTGGTCTCCCTCGTCGTGCTGGTACTGGTCGCCCTGATGCTGCGCCGCACCAAGGTAGGAAAGGCCATGCGGGCGGTGTCGGACAACCGGGATCTCGCCTCCGCCTCCGGGATCGACGTCGACCGCGTCATCCTCTTCGTCTGGATGCTCGGCGGGGCCCTGGCCGCGCTCGGAGGCGTGCTGTTCGGGCTGAGCGAGGGCGTGTCCTGGGACATGGGGTTCCAGCTGTTGCTGCTCATGTTCGCCGGGGTCACCCTGGGCGGGCTGGGGACCGCCTACGGGGCGCTGCTGGGCAGCCTCATCGTCGGCATCTTCGTCCAGCTGTCCACGCTGGTCATCCCGGACGAGACCAAGAACGTCGGCGGGCTGCTGCTGCTGATCGTCATCCTGGTGGTCCGGCCGAGCGGGATCCTCGGGTCCCGGGCGAGGATCGGGTAGCGGCATGCAGGCGTTGCTGGACGTCCTCATCATCAGCACGAAGTCCTTCTTCGGCCCGCTGGCGGTCTTCTACGCCCTGATGGCCATCGGGCTGAACATCCACTTCGGCTACACCGGGCTGCTCAACTTCGGCCAGATCGGCTTCGCGATGCTCGGCGGTTTCGGCATCGCGGTGTCGGTTACCACGTGGGGCCTCCCGTTCGCCGTGGGTGTTCTGGTGGGACTGCTCGCGGCGGTGATCTTCGCGCTGGTCCTGGGCCTGCCGACCCTGCGGCTGCGCGCGGACTACCTGGCCATCGTCACCATCGCGGCCGCGGAGATCCTCCGATTGGTGTTCCGCTCGGTCGCGGCGACCCCGGTGACCGGGGCGACCCGCGGCCTGTCCGGCTTCGCGGGCGACTTCTACGCGCTTGCCCCCTTCGACACCACAGGCCGCTACACCATCCTGGGCGCCCGCTGGAGCGGGCGGGAGCTGTGGGTGGTCACGGTGGGCTGGACCGCGGTGGCGCTGGGCTGCCTCGTGGTGTGGCTGCTGATGCGCAGCCCGTGGGGCCGGGTCATCAAGGCGATCCGCGAGGACGAGGACGCTGCCCGCGCCCTGGGCAAGAACGTCTACGCCTACAAGATGCAGGCCCTCATCCTCGGCGGGATCTTCGGCGCCCTCGGCGGCATGGTCTACGCGCTGGCCACCAGCTCGGCCAACCCTGACCAGTACCAGAGCGCCAACACCTTCCTGGCCTACGCCGCGCTCATCCTCGGCGGTACCGCCCGGGTGCTCGGTCCGGTCATCGGCGCCATGATCTTCTGGTTCCTGCTGGCCTTCACCGAGGCCGGGCTGGTGCGACTGACCGGAGCCGACGGCGTGATCCCCCAGGCCATCCTCAGCTCCACCGACGCGGCACAGGTCCGGTTCATCCTCGTCGGTGCCGGGCTGGCGGCCATGCTGGTCTTCCGACCGCAGGGAATCTTCGGCGACCGCAGAGAGGTGCTGCTCGATGCACGCTGAGCCCCGATCCCGAATCTCACCGCTGGCCGGGCTCCCGTCCGAGGTGGGCGTGGCCAAGCCCGACCCGACGATCGTCGTCGACGACGTGACCCGCACCTTCGGCGGCCTCGTCGCAGTCCAGGTCGACCACCTGGAGTTCCAGCGCAGCTGCATCACCGGGCTGATCGGCCCGAACGGCGCCGGCAAGACCACGCTGTTCAACCTGCTGACCGGCTTCGACCAGCCCAACAACGGCAGCTGGAGCTTCGACGGCAAGCCGCTGGGCAAGCTCCCACCCCACCAGGTGGCCCGCCTCGGCGTGGTGCGGACCTTCCAGCTCACCAAGGCGCTGGCGCGGCTGACCGTGCTGGACAACATGATGCTGGGGGCGACCGGACAGCGCGGGGAGAGCATGTGGCGCGCCCTGGTGCCGGGGATGTGGCGCAGCCAGGAGGACGACGTGCGCGAGCGGGCCGACGAGCTGCTGGTCCGCTTCAAGCTGGACACCAAACGGGCGGACTTCGCCGGCACCCTGTCCGGCGGACAGCGCAAGCTCCTGGAGATGGCCCGGGCCCTGATGAGCCGGCCCAAGGTGATCATGCTCGACGAGCCGATGGCGGGAGTGAACCCCGCGTTGACCCAGAGCCTGCTCGGACACGTCAAGGACCTCCGCGAGGAGGGGATGACCGTGATCTTCGTCGAGCACGACATGGACGTGGTGCGCGACATCAGCGACTGGGTGGTGGTCATGGCCGCCGGTCGGGTGATCGCCGAGAGCCCGCCGGAGTTGATCTCGCAGAACCGCGAGGTGGTCGACGCCTACCTCGGAGCCCACCACGACGCACCGCTCACCGTCGAGGAGGAGGACCGCGCCCTGGCCGAGGCCGACGCTGTGATCCGCGCCGAGGAGGCCGAGCGCGAGGACATGATCGGCTCCGGCGGGAAGGAACCGCTGTGACCGGCCCCGGCGACGTTCCCCCGGACTCCGCGGCTGACGCCTTCAGCAAGCCTGGGGACGGGCCGTCCGCCGCTCCCGCCCGCACGCTGACGGCGGCCGAACTCGCGGCTACCCGCGGGGAGCACGTCAAGCTCGCCGACAGCGCCCTGCTGCGCGCCGACGAGCTGGTGGCCGGTTACATCCCGGGTGTGGACATCCTGCGCGGCTGCGACTTCTACCTCGACGACGGCGAGCTGGTCGGCATCATCGGTCCCAACGGGGCCGGCAAGTCCACCCTGCTCAAGGCGATGTTCGGGCTCATCCCCGTGCGCAGCGGGACCGTGACCCTGCGCGGCGAGGACATCACCTCGGCGGCCGCGCACACCCTGGTACGAGGCGGACTCGGCTACGTGCCGCAGAACAACAACGTGTTCCCCTCGCTGACCATTGAGGAAAACCTGCAGATGGGGATCTTCCTGCGCTCGTCGAAGTTCGGTGAACGCTTCGACTACGTCACCGAGCTGTTCCCGATGCTCGGAGAGCGCCGCCGGCAGAGGGCCGGCGCGCTGTCCGGCGGTGAGCGGCAGATGGTCGCGATGGGGCGGGCGCTGATGATGGAGCCCAGCGTCCTGTTGCTCGACGAGCCCTCGGCCGGATTGTCTCCGGCCTTCCAGGACGACGTGTTCATCCGCTGCCGCCGGATCAACCGCACCGGCGTGTCGATCATCATGGTGGAGCAGAACGCCCGGCGCTGCCTGCAGATCTGCCACCGCGGCTACGTGCTCGACCAGGGCCGCAATGCCTACACCGACACCGGCCGGAGTCTGATGAGCGACCCGAAGGTCATCGAGCTCTACCTCGGCACGCTGGCGACGGCCCACTGACCCGGCATCGCACAGCGGCAGGGGCCCGGCACTGGTGAGTGCCGGGCCCCTGCTGTCGGATCAGCTGCCGCCTACGGGCCGGCCGGCCCGATCCCCTGCGCGTTCAGCTCGGTGATGACGATCGACGACTCGTCGAAGCCGATCACCGCGATGCCGTCCGGGTTCAGCTCGACCATGTCCGAGACCTCGGAGTCGAACGAAGTGGCGTTCGGGTCGTAGATGACCACCTGGATCTGGTCTTCGGCGACCCCGTCCTCGATCAGGTTGTTCTTGATGTTCTCCGCCAGGCCCGTGCCGTACGGGTCGTTCAGGGCCAGGATGCCCACGCTGTTGTTGCCGTCGGCCAGCATGAGGTCAGCCAGGGCACGCGCCTGCAGCACGTCCGGCGGTGCGGTGCGGAAGTACAACCCGCTGTCGTCGTAGTCGGTGAAGATGTCCGACGTGTTCGCCGGCGAGAACATGACCACGCCGGCGCCGGTGATCTTGTCGATCACGGTCTGGCTCACGCCGGAGGACGCCGCACCGATGATGGCGTTCGCACCGGCCTGCAGCAGCCGGTCGGTGGTGGTGTTGGCGGTGTCGGTGGAGGTGTCACCGGAGTCGCCCTCTACCAGCGCGACCGGCTGCCCCAGGGCACCACCGGCGTCGTTGATCTCGGTGATGGCCAGCCGGACGCCGGACTCCTCGGGCGGGCCGAGGAAGGCCAGGCTTCCGGTCTGCGGCAGCAACGTGCCGATGGTCAGCGGACCGGCGGCCGGCTCGCTGGTCGGGTCCGGTGCGGTCGGTGCCTCTTCGGTCGTCGCGCCGGCCTCGTCGCCGGCGAGCACGTACTCGGTGAGGTCGTTGTCGGTAGCGTTGTCGGCACCGAAGGTGAGCACACCGAAGCTGGCAGCCGCGGGCTCACCGGCGTCGGTGAAGGCCAGCGGGCCACTCTGCCCGTCGTAGTCCAGATCGCTGCCGGCCTGGACGAGGGTCAGGCAGCTGGCCCAGTCCGTGCACTTCTCGCCGCCCGTGGTGATCGCGTTCATGAACGGGGCGAACGTCGTCGCGTCGTTGGTCCGGGCGATCTCCGCGGCCAACGACGTGACCAGGACGGCGTCGTAGGACTCGGCGGCGTAGTTGAAGTCGACCAGGGCCGGGTCGTCGGCCAGCAGCCGGTCCCGGAAGTCCCCGCTCAACTCGGTCAGGGGGGTTGTGCACTGAAGGCCGTCGAGGGCGCCATCCTCGGTGAAGTTCTCACCCAGGGCGTTGCCGCAGTTGCCGTCCGAGCCGTAGATGTTGACCTGCTTCGGCCCTTCGGAGCTGGGGTCGCTCCCGGTCGTCGGCTCGTCGCCGCCGCCGCCGCCGCACGCGGACACGGCAAGCAGCATCGCCCCTGCCGTGGCTACCGCACGCATCGCTCTACGTTTGCCCATTCAGCTCTCCTTGCGTCATCGGTGAGACCACCCGGGTGGCTCCTTCGTCTGGAGCGACGGTAGCGCCTGAGCGGGGCGATGGACCGGACCACACCGCGTCGTGATCGTGTCGTGACCTGCGGGATGAGGCCCGCGACCGGCACCGCACGCCGCGGTGCGGTGGCAGGATCGCGGCATGTCGACGCGCTGGTGGGCTGCGATCACCCTCGGTGCGGTGGCGCTGTCGGCCTGTTCGTCGGTGTCCGCCGGACCGGCGCGGAGCACCGACGGGTCCACGAGCGCGTCGCTGAGCTACGCAGCCCCGGTGGAGGGGATGACCGCGTGGGCCTACCGCACGCGCGTCGACGACGCCGAGGGCGGCCGCTTCCAGATCAAGCTGACTAACACCGGCGACGAGGAGTTCACCGTCGTCTCGACCGGCCTGGACTCCCCCGGCTTCCAGCCAGTGCCGCCAAGCCCCCGGAAGACTGAGTTCCGTCCGGGCGCACGCATCGACATGCCGACGCCGTACGGGTCGGTCCGCTGCGGGAGCGAGGACGTCGCGGAACCGGCGTACGCCGCCCTCGACATCGTGCGGCCGGACGGCGGCCAGGAGCGCGTCCGGGTCCCGCTGCCGTCCGACCACAGCGTGCTGACCCGGATCCACGACGAGGAGTGCCAGGTGCTCGAGCTCGCCGCGGCGGTCACGGTGGAACTCGTGGACCTGCACACGGTCGGGTCGGGAGCCGACCAGGTGGCGCAGGGCAGCCTGAGGTTGACCCGACGGGAGTCCGACTCGGCGATCGCGGTCACCGACCTTCGGGGCAACGTCCTCTACGACGTCGTACCGCAGCCCGGTACGTCGCTGCCGGTCACCCTGGCCGACGATCAGACGGCCGTGGCGCTGCCCCTCGAGGTCTCCCCGGCCACCTGCGCGGCGCACGTCATCGCGGAGACGAAGAAGCCGTTCGTCTTCCCGCTGTGGGTCACGGTCGGCTCGGCCGAGCCGGTGTTCACCGAGATCCCGGTCTCCGCGGCGCAGCGGGACCTGCTCTACGCATCGCTGACCGTGGCCTGCGGTCTGTAACGGTTACCCGGTCAGCGCGGCGGCGGTGGGGTGGCGCCCTCGATACCGGCGAGCACGCTCGTGCTCACCTCCCGCATCGACAGCCTGCGGTCCATGGCGGCCCGCTGGATCCAGCGGAACGCCTCCGGCTCGCTCATCGCGTGCTGCGTCATCAGGACGCCCTTGGCCCGATCCACCAGCTTGCGCGCCGCCAGCCGCTCCGACAGGCCGTGGACCTCCCCCTCCAGGGCGACGATCTCGGCGAAGCGCGCGGTGGCCATCTCGATGGTCGGCGGCAGGTCGTGCTTCTGGAACGGCTTGACCAGATAGGCCATCGCCCCGATGTCGCGCGCCCGCTCGACCAGATCGCGTTGGCTGAACGCCGTGAGCATGACGACCGGCGCGATCCGCTGGCCGGCAATCAGCTCGGCCGCGGCCAGCCCGTCCAAGCGCGGCATCTTGATGTCGAGGAAGACCAGATCCGGCTTCAGCTCCTCGGCCATCCGGACCGCCTGTTCGCCGTCGGTGGCCTCGCCGACGACCGCGTAACCCTCCTCCTCGAGCATCTCCTTCAGATCCAGCCGGATCAGCGCCTCGTCCTCGGCGATGAGTACCCGCAGCGGCTGCCCCACGACGACTCCCCCAACGGCTGACCGGGACACGCTCCCTGCCTCGGCGCTTCCCGGCCGGTCAGCCTAGTCCGTCGATCCGCGGCGGCTAGCATGGCTGCGCTGGCTGCCCCTGTACTCCAACCGGCAGAGAGGCGGAGCTCAAACCTCCGACAGTGTGGGTTCGAGTCCCACCGGGGGCACTACCCGGATCCTCCCTCACGATCGCCGCCCTGCGGCGCAGAGTCGCGCGGTCGCCGCCCTGCGGCGCAGAGGCGCGCGGTCACCGACCTGCTCGCCTGACAGGATCCGAGGATGACCGACCGGCCCCCGGCGGATGCCGGGCACATGACGCCCCAGCAGTTCCGCGAGCACGGTCGCGCGGTTGTCGACTGGATCGCGGACTACCTGGAGACGGTGCAGTCCCGGCCGGTCCGCTCACCGTCCGTTCCCGGCCAGATCGCCGCCGGCCTGCCCGCGCACCCACCGGAGCGGGGCGAGGACTTCGCGTCCGTGCTGGGCGACCTCTAGGAGCTGGTGCTCCCCGGCGTCACGCACTGGCAGCACCCGCGCTTCTTCGCCTACTTCCCGGCCAACGCCTCCGGCCCGGCGATCCTCGGCGATCTGCTCTCGGCGGGGCTGGGGGTGCAGGGGATGCTCTGGGTGACCAGCCCGGCCTGCACCGAGTTGGAGACCGTTGTCGTCGACTGGCTCGCCGAGCTGCTCGGCCTGCCCGACCGCTTCCGCTCCGAGTCCGCCGGTGGCGGCGTGATCGCCGACTCCACGTCCAGTGCCAACCTGCTGGCTCTGCTCGCCGCGCTGCAACGGGCCAGCGACGGCGAGGTGGCTCGCGAGGGCGTACGCCGGCAGTATGCGGTCTACGTCTCGTCGCAGACGCACTCGTCGATGGAGAAGGCGGCACGGATCGCCGGTGTGGGCTCGGCGGCGCTGCGCCAGGTCGACGTCGACCCGGTGACCCTGGCGATGGACCCGGCCGACCTGCGCCGGCGGCTGATAGAGGACTCCGCTGCCGGGCTGCAGCCGGTGCTGGTCTGCGCCACGGTCGGCACCACCGCGACCTGCGCGATCGACCCGATCGCCGACATCGGCGCGCTATGCCGCGAGTTCGGCGCATGGCTGCACGTCGACGCGGCGTACGCCGGCGCCGCCGCCGTCTGCCCAGAGCTGCGCTGGATCAACGACGGGGTGGCCGACTACGCCGACTCCTACTGCACCGACCCGCACAAGTGGCTCCTGACGAACTTCGACTGCACGGCCTTCTGGGTGGCCGACCGGGTGGCGCTGACCGGTGCCCTGTCGGTGCTGCCGGAGTACCTGCGCAACCAGGCGAGCGAGTCCGGCGCGGTCGTCGACTACCGCGACTGGCAGGTGCCGCTGGGCCGGCGGTTCCGTGGCCTCAAGCTCTGGGCGGTGATCCGCTGGTACGGCGCCGAGGGCCTGCGGGCGCACATCCGTCACCATGTGGCACTCGCCCAGGAGTTCGCCGGCTGGGTGCGAGAGGACGAGTTCTTCGAGGTCGTCGCCGCGCATCCGCTGTCCCTCGTGGTCTTCCGGCCGCGCTGGACCGGCCTGGACGCGCCCGCGGCCGACGAGGCCACAGCCGCAGCCTTGGAGCGGCTCAACGCCGGCGGGGAGGTGTACCTCACGCACTGCACGGTCGGCGGCCGGATCGCCCTGCGGCTGGCCGTCGGCGCGGTCAGCACGCAGCGGGAGCACGTGCAGCAGGCATGGGCGGCGATCCGCGCGGCCTACGCCGTACCGGCCCGTTCCTGAGCCTGCGCCGATGCCGGACGCCGGACCCGGCGGACCAGTCCCTCCTGGACGACGGTGGCGAGCTGGCGGCCGTCACGCGACCAGATCCGCCCCGTGCACAGGGCCCGGCCGTTCGACGCCGAGGGGCTGTCGGCCTCGTAGAGGAACCACTCGTCGGCCCGGAACGGGCGGTGGAACCACATCGCGTGGTCCAGGCTGGCCCCCACGACCGGATCCAGACCCCAGGTCATGCCGACGCGGGCCAGTGCCGCGTCGAGCAGCGTCATGTCGCTGGCGAAGGTCAGCGCGCAGAGGTGCACCAGCGGGTCGTCGGGCAGTACGCCGTCGGCCCGCATCCACACCCGGGTCACCGCGGGGTCACCGTTGCCCACCGGGTGGCGGTCCAACGGGTTGCCGATGTGCCGCCGGTCGATCGGGCGCGACAGGCCGGCCCAGGGACCGATGCGCTGGGCGACCGGGGCGATGAGCGCACCGAAGAGCGGCAGGCGCTCGGGGTCCGGCACGTCCGGCATCGGCAGCCCGTGCTCGACGAAGGGCTCCTCGGTCCGCTGGAACGACGCGGACAGGTGGAAGATCGCCTGCTCCCCCTGCAATGCCACCACCCGCCGGGTGGTGAAGGACCGCCCGTCGCGGATGCGGTCGACGGCGTACCGGATGGGGACCAGGGGATCGCCCGGCCGCAGGAAGTAGGCGTGCAGGGAGTGCACAGGCCGGTCGGCGCCCACGGTGCGGCCGGCGGCGACCAGCGCCTGGCCGGCGACCTGGCCGCCGAAGACCCGTTGCAGGGACACTTCGGGGCTCCTGCCCTCGAAGACGTCGTCGTCGACCAGGGCAAGGTCCAGGATGGCGATCAGCCCGTCGACGGCCGGCTGCCCGGTCAGCGCTTGGTCAGGCGGCGTGTCCACCTCAGTCCCGGCCGATCCGGTGGGCGCGCACCAGGTTGGTGGCACCTGAGGTGTTGGGCGGGCTGCCGGCCACGATGATGACCAGATCGCCCTCCTGCAGTCGGTCGATCTCCAGCAGCGCGGTGTCGACGGCGCGCACCATGTCGTCGGTGTGGCTGACGACCGGCGTGATGAACGTCTCGACCCCCCAGGTCAGCGACAGCTGGCTGCGCACCGCGGGTTCCGGGGTGAAGGCCAGCAGCGGCAGGTTGGTGTGGTGGCGGGCCAGCCGGCGCACCGTGTCGCCGGACTGGGTGAACGCGACCAGCGCCTTGGCGTCCATCGCCTCGCCGATGTCCTTGGCGGCCTTGGAGATCGCGCCGCCCAGGGTGGCGGCCTGGTGCCGCAGCGGCGGCACGTCGGTGCTGGCGCTCTCGACGTTGTCCAGGATCCGGACCATCGTGCACACCGACTCGATCGGGTACTCACCGACGCTCGTCTCACCGGAGAGCATGACCGCGTCGGCACCGTCGAGTACGGCGTTGGCGACGTCGGAGGCCTCGGCCCGGGTGGGACGCGAGTGGGTGATCATCGACTCGAGCATCTGGGTCGCGACGATCACCGGCTTGGCGTTCTCCCGGGCCATCTGCACCGCCCGCTTCTGCACCAGCGGCACCTGCTCGAGGCGCATCTCCACACCGAGGTCGCCGCGCGCGACCATCAACCCGTCGAACGCCCCGATCACCGCCTCCAGGTTGGCCACCGCCTCGGGCTTCTCGAGCTTGGCGATGACCGGCAGCCAGACGCCCGCCTCGTTCATGATGTCCCGCACCAGGTCGACGTCGGCCGGCGCCCGGACGAAGGACAACGCCACGAAGTCGACGGCCAGGCCGAGGGCGAACCGCAGGTCGGCGGCGTCCTTGTCCAACAACGGCGGAGCGCTGACCGCCACCCCGGGCAGGGACAGGCCTTTACGGTCGCTGACCAGCCCACCCTCGACGACCCGGCAGCGCACGTCAGAACCCTCGACGTGCAGCACGGTCACCGCGATGTTGCCGTCGTCGATCAGCAGGCGGTCACCGGGGCGCACGTCCGCGGCCAGCTGCTCGTAGGTCGTCGAGATCCGGTCGTTCGTGCCGATCACGTCGTCGACGGTGATCGTGATGTCCTGCCCGGCGACCCAGAGCACCGGGGACTGCTCGAAGCGGCCGAGCCGGATCTTCGGTCCCTGCAGATCGGCCAGGATGCCCACGCTGCGGCCGGTGCGGTCCGAGGCCTTGCGTACGGCGTCGTACGCCCGGGCGTGGTGGTCGTGGTGACCATGGCTGAAGTTCAGCCGCGCCACGTCCATGCCGGCGTCGACCAGCGCCAGCACCTGCTCGTCGGTGGCGGTGGCCGGGCCCAGCGTGCAGACGATCTTCGCGCGCCTACTCATGGGGCAAGCGTCGCAGAGCCCCGCGGACGGGTGCGGTGGGGGCAGCGGTATCTGCCGGCGGATCGGTGACGGCGTATGGTGCGGTGTATGCAGCGGACGAACATCTACCTCGAGGACCGTCAGGTACAGGCTCTCGACGAGCAGGCAAGGCGCGAGGGGACGACGCGCGCGCACGTCATCAGAACGATGGTTGATCGTGGGTTGGCCGGGAGGGACCGGTCCGTCGAGCAGGACCTCGCCGTCATCCGGGCGAGCTTCGGAACCTTGGCGGCCGAGGACGTGTCGACCGAGAGGAACGATGACACGGCACGGCAGGAGCACCTCGACCGGATCTGGCAATCGTGATCCTTCTCGATTCGGATGTGATCATCGCCCACCTCAGGGGTCATCCGGCTGCCCGGGGATGGCTCGAGGGCGTCCGCGTTGCCGGAGAAGTCCTAGCCCTCAGCGCCGTATCCGGCACCGAGATCCTCGGCGGCATGCACTCCGACGAACGGCACCAGGTGCGCCGGCTGCTCGATTCCTTCCGCTGCCTGCCGGTCAGTCGTGAGGTCGGCTGGCGCGCCGGTGCATTGCGTCGGCGATACCGGCGATCACATTCGGAGATCGGAACGGTGTACTACCTGATCGCGGCCACCGCCGAACTCGACGACTGTGAGTTGGCAACGCTCAACGTCAAGCACTATCCGATGTTCTCCCACCTGCGGGCACCTTTTGATCTCACGGAAGGGTTATGACGCTGAGGCCCGTTGCGTGCCCGCTGACGACGCGGCAGGAAGAATGTCCACGCCTCGCATCGGATGGAATGCTCGCGGTCTCGATCCGGCGCTCAGCCGGCGCGGGCTTGTCGCTCGTGGCGATCGACGGGTGCTGGCTTGTGGTTGTGGATGAAGCGGAAGCGGCCGTCGCCGAGGGCTTCG
>JAABUS010005057.1_pt1 | contig 17897 bp, 15 predicted proteins | sample 5560161 | NCBI WGS metagenome assembly JAABUS01 (sample SAMN10711885, study PRJNA513376) | rock metagenome | isolation source: Antarctica rocks | place: Antarctica: Victoria Land, Trio Nunatak nord | collected 2016-01-04 | reverse complement strand
TGCCCCGCAACCGACTCCGCATCCAGCAACTCCCGCTGATCCTGCGACCGACCCTGCATCACAAGATCATCCCAGCTCCAATGCGCCTGACCGGGACGACACGCAGTTGTTCAGGAGTCTCCTAGCCGTGCTCCACGCAAGACTCCTCGTGCGGTGACTGAGCACAAGCGCCCGTACCGCCGGAGGGTCATCGTGTCCACGAGCGACGGCTCCGGTGCGGGTGTCGCGACACGATGACCTCGGCAGCCTCACCTGTCCCCTCCGCGAGCGCCGCCTCGTGCGGGGCCGAACCGCCGTCACGCGGCCGGGCACCCCGCCCGTCGCGGCACCAGCGGGAGCGCGCATCCTGTCCGGACACGGATCGTCGGCCGACGCGGAGGGGTTAGCGCTGTGAGGACGGCCCTGGTGGCAACGACGCTGTCCGCAGCCTGTCTGCTGACGGCGTGCGGGGGCGGCGACCAGCCGGCCGTGGCCCCCTCGGACGAGCCGTCCCCTGTCGCGCCGGGCAGCACCCCCTCGCCCGACCCGGCCCAGCGGGCCGACCTGCTCAAGCGGCTGGGCGCGGTCGACGCCCGTCTCGTGGCCGACCCAGACCAGGCGGTGAGACGTTCGCAGCAGGTCTGCCTGGACATCCAGAGCGGCAAGGACGAGGCGGCTGTCAGCGACGGTGCCGCCGCGCGCTTCCGGGGAGGTGGGCCCAAGCTGACCAGCGACCAGGGGGAAGCCATCGCCGAGGCGGTGGCAGAGACCTTCTGCCCCGTCGCCTGAGGGACGGGTCACGTCGGCGTACGATCTGGGCATGCTCCTGCGTCTCCTGCTTCCCGAGCCGCGCTGACCGAGCCCCATGTCAGCGCGGCTGCCCCCGTCGGCGACGGGGGCTGTCCCTTGTCCGGACCGGAGATCCTGGGAGTTGGCATGACCGGCAGCGAGCACGATGCGCACGCCGATGACCCGCACGCCTACGACCCGCACGCCTACGACCCGCATGCGGTGCAGGACCGCTGGCTGCCGGTCTGGGACCGGCTGGACCTCAACCGGGCCGGGCTGCGCGGGGGGGCGCCCAAGAAGTACGTGCTCGACATGTTCAGCTACCCCAGCGGGGACCTGCACATGGGACATGCCGAGGCGTTCGGCATTGGGGACGTCATCGCGCGCTACTGGATGCGCCGTGGTTTCGACGTGCTGCACCCGGTCGGCTGGGACTCCTTCGGCCTGCCTGCCGAGAACGCCGCCATCAAGCGCGGCGAGCACCCGGCCACGTGGACCTACGCCAACATCGAGACCCAGGCCGACTCCTTCCGCCGCTACGCCATCAGCTTCGACTGGTCCCGGCGGCTGCAGACCTCCGACCCGGAGTACTACCGCTGGACGCAGTGGCTGTTCCTGCGCTTCCTCGAGCGGGGGCTGGCCTACCGCAAGAAGTCCTCGGTCAACTGGTGCCCGGTGGACCAGACGGTGCTCGCCAACGAGCAGGTTGTGGGCGGCCGCTGCGAGCGGTGCGGCGCCGAGGTCACCAAGCGCGAGCTGACCCAGTGGTACTTCCGCATCACGGCGTACGCCGACCGCCTGCTCGACGACATGGCCCAGCTCGAGGGCAGCTGGCCGGACCGCGTGCTGCTGATGCAGAAGAACTGGATCGGGCGCTCGCAGGGAGCCACCGTCGAGTTCGCCGTGGGCGACCGCGTCGTCCCCGTCTTCACCACCCGGCCCGACACGCTGTACGGCGCGACCTTCTTCGTGGTCTCCGCCGACGCCCCGCTAGCCGACGAGCTGTGTGCCCCCGAGCGGCGCGAGGCCTTCGAGACCTACCGCGAGCAGGTCCGCAAGCTCTCCGAGATCGACCGGCAGTCCACGGACCGCGAGAAGTCGGGCGTCGACCTGGGCGTGAGCGCCACCAACCCGCTCACGGGCGAGCCGATGCCGGTCTACGCCGCCGACTACGTGCTGGCCGACTACGGCACCGGCGCCATCATGGCGGTCCCCGCGCACGACCAGCGCGACCTCGACTTCGCCCGCGCCTTCGACCTACCGGTGCGGGTCGTGGTCGACACCGGCGGCGAGGACCCGACGGTCAGCGGAGTGGCCACCGCCGGCGACGGCGTGCTGGTCAACAGCGGGCCGTACGACGGGCTGCGCAAGGCCGAGGCGATCGCCCGCGTCGTTGTGGACCTGGAGGCGGGCGGGGGCGGTCAGGGCGCGGTCAGCTACCGGCTGCGGGACTGGCTGCTGTCACGCCAGCGCTTCTGGGGCGCGCCGATCCCGGTCGTGCACTGCCCCTCCTGCGGCGAGGTGCCGGTGCCCGACGAGCAGCTGCCGGTGCGGCTGCCCGACGACATGAAGGGCGCGGACCTGCAGCCGAAGGGGCAGTCGCCGCTGGCCTCCAACCGGGCCTGGGTCGAGACGACCTGCCCTGGCTGCGACGGGCCGGCCGAGCGCGACACCGACACGATGGACACCTTCGTCGACTCGTCGTGGTACTTCCTGCGTTTCTGCTCGCCGCACGACGAGGACGCGGCCTTCGACCGTGCGGCGGTGCGTGAGTGGATGCCGGTGGCGCAGTACGTCGGCGGGGTCGAGCACGCGATCCTGCACCTGCTGTACAGCCGTTTCTTCACCAAGGTCCTGCACGACATGGGCCTGATCGAGGCCACCGAGCCGTTCTCCGCGCTGCTCAACCAGGGCCAGGTCGTCAACGGCGGTAAGGCCATGAGCAAGTCGCTGGGCAACGGAGTCGACCTCGGCGCCGAGCTGACGGCGTACGGCGTGGACGCCGTACGGCTGACGATGGTCTTCGCCGGGCCGCCCGAGGACGACATCGACTGGGCGGACGTGTCGCCGTCCGGTGCCGTGAAGTACCTGGCCCGGGTCGCCCGGCTCGCCGCCGACGTCGGGGCGCTCGCCGGAGACGAACGCGACCCCGGCGTCGACAAGGCCGTCGCGCACACCGTGGAGGAGGTCACCCGGCTCACCGAGGCGCACCGGCTCAACGTGTCGATCGCCCGCTTCATGGAGCTGACCTCGACGCTGCGGAGGGCGGTCGACGCCGGTGCCGGAGCCGGCTCCCTGCGGGACGGCGTCGAGGCGCTCGCGGTGATGCTGTCCTGCTACGCCCCGTACACCGCCGAGGAGGTCTGGTCGCGGCTCGGCCACGACGTCGTCGCCGGTGACAGCGTGCACGCGCAGACCTGGCCGTCCTACGACCCGACGCTGCTGGTCGAGCAGACCGTCACCTGCGTGGTGCAGGTCGCCGGCAAACTGCGGGACAGGCTCGAGGTGCCCGTCGGCATCGGCGAGGACGAGCTGCGCGAGCTGGCCCTGGGCAGCGAGGGGGTGCGGCGGGCGCTGGACGGCGCCGGCGTGCGCACCGTGGTGGTCCGGGCGCCGCGGCTGGTCAACGTCGTGCCGGCCTGACCTGCTGACCCGCCAGGGCCGGGGGATCTAGCCTCCGGCCATGGGCAGCCAGGTCGTAGTGGTCACCGACAGCACGGCCTACCTGCCGGCCGGGCTCGCGGAGAAGTACGACGTCACCGTCGTGCCGCTGCACGTCATGCTCGGCGGCCGCACGGGCGCCGAGGGCGTCGAGGTCTCGCCGCAGGAGGTAGCGATGGCGTTGGCGGAACGCCGGCAGCGGGTGTCGACGTCGCGGCCGACGCCCGTCGAGCTGGCCGCCGCCTACCGCGCGACCGGCGCCGGGGCGGTTGTCTCGGTGCACCTGGCCGCCGGGCTCTCCGGCACCTACGACGCCGCGCGCCTCGCCGCGGACGAGGTGGCGGGTGAGGGCATCGACGTGCGCGTCGTCGACTCCCGGGCGATCGCGATGGGACTGGGCTTCGCGGTCCTCGCTGCGGCAGGGTCGGCGGCGGCCGGTGCCGACCTCGATGCCGTCGCCGGCCGGGCTGCGCAGGCCGCGGCGGCCACGACCACGCTGTTCTACGTCGACACGCTCGAGCACCTGCGCCGCGGCGGCCGCATCGGCGCCGCATCAGCCCTGCTCGGCACCGCCCTCGCCGTCAAGCCGCTCCTGCAGGTCTCCGACGGGACGATCGCCCCGTTGGAGAAGGTGCGCACCGCGTCCCGGGCGCTGGCCCGGCTCGAGGACCTCGCCGCCGTCGCGGCATCGGACGTGGCGGTCGACGTGGCCGTGCACCACCTCGCCGCGCCGGCGAAGGCCGACCTGCTCGCCGAGCGGCTGAGGTGCCGGCTGCCCGGCCTCGGGTCCCTCCACGTCTCCGAGGTCGGCGCCGTCGTCGGGGCACACGTCGGGCCGGGACTGCTCGGGGTCGTCGTCTTCCGCCGATGACCGCCTTGCTTGCACTCGCCGCGGTGGTCGGCTATCTGCTCGGCGCCCTGTCGCCGGCGTCGTTCGCGGCCGCCCGCCGCGGCGTCGACCTGCGCGGGGTCGGGTCGGGCAACCCGGGCGCTGCCAACGTCGGCCGCGCCCTCGGCCGGCGTACCGGCGCGGTCGTCGCGCTGCTCGACCTGGCCAAGGGTGCCCTGCCGTCGGCGGCGTTCGGAGCGCTGGACCACCGGGCCGGGCTGGTTGCGGGCATCGCCGCGGTGCTGGGTCACGTGAGCTCGCCGTTCCTGCGCGGCAAGGGCGGCAAGGGCGTGGCGACGGCGGCCGGCGCCATCCTGGGCTCGCACCCGCTGTGGTTCCCGGTCGCGCTGCTCACCTGGCTGCTCGGGGTGGCGGTCACCAGGTGGATCGCCCTGGCCTCCATGCTGGGCGCCCTGTCCACGCTGGTCGTGGCGCTGGTCGAGGGTCACGACCGGCTGTGGGCGGCCGCGCTGACAGCGGTCATCGTCGCGCGCCACCGGGACAACGTCGTACGTCGGCTTGCCGCCGGTCGGGGTGATCAGACGGCTGGGGAGCAGGGACCGGCCGACGGCTGAGGTCCGGCGTCCACAGGCGGGCCGGCCTTCCACAGCGGACCCGCTCGAGGGCCCGGAGCGCGGCCGCCGCTCCTAGCGTCGCGACGTGCCCCTGCGCCCCCGGTCGGTCCCGGCCGACCCTGTCGCCGCCGCGCGGGTGGAGGCACTGCTGGTGGCCGTGCCGCCGTGGACCTCCGGTGACGCGCCGCCCGCTGACCAGGCTGCGTCCGCGCCGCCGCCCGGCGAGCCGGTGGCGTCGGCCCAGCCGGAGCAGGTGTCGGCGCCGGACGGCTCGTCGGCCACCGACCGGATGCCGGCGGCGGACCAGCTGTCGGCGAACAGGCCGGTGTCGGTGCCGGGCCGCTGGGCGGCACGGCTGCCGGAGCCGCTGCGCGGCGGCCGCTGGGACCCCGGCCGGCGGGGAGCCAACGCCCTTGCCGGCGTCGCCCTGCTCGCGGCGCTGGTCGCCGCCCTCGTCGTCCTGCATGGTCGGCCGCAGCAGGTGGTCACTCCGCCGGTCGAAGGCGCTCCGGCTGCCCCCGCGGCGGCGCCTGCCACAACCGGCTCAGGGCCCGTTTCCGCCGCAGGCCCGGCAGTGGTGGTCGCCGTCGCGGGCAAGGTGCACCGGCCGGGCCTCGTGCGCCTGCCGGCGGGCGCCCGGGTGGACGACGCCGTCCGGGCAGCGGGAGGGACGCTGCCCGGCGCGGACATCGGGCTGCTCAACCTCGCCCGCAAGCTCGTCGACGGCGAACAGGTTCTCGTGGCGGTTCCACCGCAGCCAGGCACGGTGCAGACCGCACCCGGCGAAGACGGTGGTGCTGCGGCGGGCGGCGCGGCGACCGGGACATCGCCGGCGGGCGGCCAGGTCGACCTCAACGCCGCGACCGTCAGCGACTTCGACGCCCTTCCCGGCATCGGCCCCGTCCTGGCCCAGCGCATTGCCGACTGGCGCACCGAGCACGGCCGCTTCGCCAGCGTCGACCAGCTCCGAGAGGTCAGCGGGATCGGCGAGAGCAAGTTCGCCAGCCTCAAGAGCAAGGTCCGGGTGTGAAACGCCCGTCCGCGCCGGAACGGCCGGACCTGCGGCTCGTCACGCCGGCAGCCGTGGTCTGGCTCACCGCGCTCGCGGCGCTGCACCTGCCTCCCGCGCTGGTCCTGTCTGCCGCCGGGGTGGCGGCGGCCGCCGGAGTCACCCTGCTGACCGGCCGGCGTCGGCGCACCGCGACGCTCGTCGCCGCGCTGTGCCTGTTTGCCGCAGCCGGCACCGCCACCTCGTTGCGCGTGCAGGCCCGGGGCTCAGGCCCGTTGCACGACGCCGCCGTCGGGAGCGCCGCGGTGGTCGTGGACGGCGTGCTGCTCGACGACCCCCGGGTCACCGTGCCGCGGTCCAGCGGCACGCTGGCCGTGCGCGAGCTCGTCGTCGCCCGGCTCCGCGTCGAGCGGCTGCAGGTCGCCGGCCGCCGCTACACCCTGCGGAGCCCGGTGCTGGTGCTGGCCACCGACCGGGCCTGGCTGCCGCTGCTGCCGAGCCAGCACCTGCGGGCCGAGGGCCGGCTGCGGGCAGCCGGGCCCGGCGAGGACGTGGCCGCCGTGCTGTCGGCGCGCGGCGAGCTGCACGTCCTCGGTGGTCCGACCCCGCTGCAGCGGGCCGCGGGCGCCTTGCGCGAGGGGCTGCGCCGGGCGGTCCGGCCGCTGCCCGATGCGGAGCGCGGTCTGCTGCCCGGGCTGGTGGTCGGCGACGTCTCGCGGCTCGATCCCGGCCTGCAGCAGGACTTCCGCACCACCGGGTTGACCCATTTGACCGCCGTCAGCGGCACCAATGTCGCCGTCCTGCTCGGGGCGGTGCTGCTGCTATGCGGACGGCTGCGGATCCCGCTGCGGGCCCGGCCGGCGCCGGCCGGACTGGCGCTCCTGGCCTTCGTCGTGCTGGCCCGTCCGTCGCCGAGCGTGCTGCGCGCAGCCGTCATGGGCGCTCTCGCGCTGCTCGCGTTGGGCACCGGCAGCCGGCGCAGCGCGCTGCCCGCCCTCTGCGCGGCGGTCGTCGTCCTCGTGCTCGTCTCGCCCGACCTGGCCGTGTCCGCCGGGTTCGCGCTGTCGGTGCTCGCGACGGCCGGACTGCTCGTGCTGGCCCCGGGCTGGCGCGAGCGGCTCGCCCATCGCCTGCCGGTCTGGCTGGCCGACGCCGTGGCCGTCCCGGCGGCGGCGCAGGTCGTCTGCGGCCCGGTCGTCGTCGCTCTGTCCGCCCAGCTCGGGCTGCTCTCCGTCCCGGCCAACCTGCTCGCGGTCCCGGCGGTGGCTCCCGCGACGGTGCTCGGCGTGGCAGCCGCCCTCATCGCGCCGGTCTGCCTGCCGCTCGCCCAGGGGCTGTCCTGGCTCGCCTGGCTCCCCACGGCGTGGCTGGTCCGGGTCGCGCGCTCCGGCGCGCAGGTGCCGGGTGCCGCCCTGCCGTGGCGGGACGGTGCGTCCGGGGCCTTCCTGCTCGCTGCCCTCACCGTGGTCGTGGCCGTGGTGCTCCACGCCCGGACGCCCCGGCGGGTCCTGGGCAGCGCCTGCGCGGGGATGCTGGTCGCCGCCGGGTCGCTCACGGTCCTCGCCCCCGGCTGGCCGCCACCCGGCTGGTTCCTCGTGACCTGCGACGTGGGGCAGGGAGACGCCCTGGTCCTCGCCGCCGGACGGCACACCGCTGTCGTCGTGGACACCGGCCCCGACCCGGCCCCCATCGATGCCTGCCTCAGCCGGCTAGGTGTGCGGCGCGTGCCGCTCGTCGTCCTCACCCACCTGCACGCCGACCACGTCGAGGGGCTGCCCGGCGTGCTCCGCGGCCGAGCGGTGGGCGGCATCGAGCTCGGTCCGCTCGACGAGCCGGCGATCGAGCGCAGTCGGGTCTTGGGCTGGGCCGCCGGCCGGCACGTGCCGGTCGCCAAGGCCGTGGTCGGAGAGGTACGCCGGGCCGGCGGCGCCCGCTGGCAGGTGCTCGCTCCGGAGCGGGCCTTCCACGGGACGACCAGCGATCCCAACAACTCCTCGTTGGTGCTGCGGCTGCAGGCGCCCGGCGGCCCCGTCGTACTGCTGACCGGTGACGTGGAGAAGGACGCGCAGCGCTCGCTGCTCGCCTCCGGGGTGGACCTGCGGGCCGTCGTGCTCAAGGTTCCGTACCACGGAAGTGATCACCAGGATCCCGACTTCCTGCGTGCGGTCGGCGCGCGTGTCGTCATGACCTCCGTCGGTGCCGGCAACCCCTACGGCCACCCGTCCGTCCGCACGCTGGCGCAGCTGGTTGATCAGGGTGCGCGCTCCTACCGCACGGACCGGGACGGTGACGTGGCGCTGGTGTCCCGAGGCCCGCAGCTGTCCTCGGTCGCCCGTGACGGCCCCGGCACGGTTGCCACCCGCCCCCGGGTCACGGCGCTGCCCGGCACCGGACTGACGGTGCGGGCGGACACGCTGCCCGACCTGCCCGGGCTGCGCTGCAGCCCGAGCGATCCACCGCCACCAACAGCCCGAGGACCGCCGGTCTGCGACGATGGGCCGGTGTCCACGCGGAGCGGCCCGGCCGCACTCACCCTCGTCGTGGGCGACGAGGAGCTGCTCGTCAGCCGGGCCGTCCGGGCGGCGGTGCAGGCCGGCTCGGAAGGCGACGCTGGCGTCGACGTCCGCGATCTCGACGCCGGCTCGCTTGCGCCTGGCGACCTCGCGGAGCTGCTCAGCCCGTCCCTTTTCAGCGAGCGGCGCGTGGTCGTCCTGCGCGACGGCCAGGACCTCGGCAAGGAGGTCGTGGCGGAGATCACGGCGTACGCCGAGGACCCGCTGCCGGAGGTCTGCCTCGTCGTGGTCCACGCCGGCGGCCAGAAGGGCAGGGCGCTGCTCACGTCGCTCACCGGTGCGGGCGCCCGTCGCATCGACGTCGCCAAGCTGACCAAGGTGGGTGAGCGCCGGGACTTCGTCCGCAGCGAGCTCAGGTCCGACGGCAGGGTCGTCGAGGAGGCGGCCGTGCTCGGCCTGCTCGAAGCGGTCGGCAACGACCTGCGGGAGCTCTCGTCCTCCTGCAGCCAGCTGCTGTCCGACACCGAAGGGCCGATCACGCCCGAGGCCGTGAGCCGCTACCACCGTGGCCGTGCGGAAGCCAGCGGCTTCGCCGTGGCCGACCGGGCGGTGGAGGGTGACCTCGCCGGTGCTCTCGAGCTGGTGCGGTGGGGACAGGCCACCGGCCTGGCGCACGTCCTGGTCACGAGCGCGCTCGCCAGCACTCTCCGCTCGGTGGCGATGGTCGCGTCCGCCGGCCGCTCGGCCTCGGCCGGGCAGCTGTCCGGACAGCTGGGGATGCCGCCCTGGAAGGTCGAGAAGACGCAGCGCCAGTCCCGCGGCTGGCGACCTGAGGGGCTGTCGGCCGCCATGCGTGCCGTCGCCGATGCCGACGGACAGGTGAAGGGCGCCGCCGCGGACCAGGACTACGCCGTGGAGCAGGTCCTGCTTCGGGTCGTGCAGGCGAAGGGAGCTGGCCGATGAGGCTGCTGGGCAGGGGCCGCCGGGCCAGTCGGGGAAAGCATGGCTCCGCCGAGACGGATGGTTCGCCTGGCTCGACCGCCACGGACACGGTCGAGGCGCCTGTCGAGGCGCCAATCGAGGAACCGGACGAGGAGGTCGACGGCACTGCCGGCGCCGGTGAGGACGTAGCGGCCGACGCGCACGGCGACTCGCTGCCCGTCGAGGAGCCGAGCACCGACGACCAGCGCGACGACGAGCAGCCCGATCACGACCCTGCGGCGCAGGATCACGATGAGCGCGACAGCGGAGCCCAGGCGCATGCGCAGGAGGCCGAGGCGGTGCCGGCGAAGGCGCACGGCCCGCTCGGGCAGGAAGAACAGCACGGCGGGGAGGCCGACGGTGAGCCGGCTGAGCAGCCCGACGTTGAGCCGGCTGAGCAGCCCGACGGTGAGCCGGCTGACAAGCATGGCGCGCTGGAGCAGGAGCAGAGCGACGAACGCGGGAGCGGGACCGAACAGAGCCGGGTTGAGCCGGCCGTCGGCAACGGCGCTGAGGGCGGGCCGCCTCCGGCGAGGGCACCTCGGACGCCGCTCTACTCGCGACTCCTCCGGCTCAAGCACGTGCACCCGAACGGCTGGCAGCGTGCCCTGCTCGCCGAGGGTTCCCTGGCCGTTGCCGGGCTGCTCGTGCTGGCTGACCTCGCCACCGCGTGGACGCTGCTCGTGCTCCCCGTCGCCGTGGCGGCGTTCGTCAAGGCCAACGACCTGCTCGCCGGTTTCCTCGCGAGAAGGTCGCGTCCGGCTCCGTCAGGTGCAGATGCGACTGCGCCGGCCGACTCGGAGCCGGCGACGGATCCGGACGCGCCGCCGGCCGTGGCGGACGGGCCGGATGCTCCGGCGCCCGTGCACGTGGGGCCGGCTCACCCGGGAACGTCCGCCGAGCAGGACGAGGGCAGGACCGCTGCGGCCGGGCCGGCTGAGGGCGAACCTGTCGCAGCGGGCCGGCTCGACCCGGACCCGCCGGCAGAACCCGGGCCAGGCCTCGACCTTCCGAGGGCTGCAGCCACCGAGCCGCCCCAGCGTCCTCCGGCCGAGCCCGAGACGGTGGACAGCCCTGACCTGCCGGACCCGCGGGACGCCCTGGCCTGAGCCCGCAACGGACGACGGCGCCGATCCCGAGAGGGACCGGCGCCGTCGGCGTCAGACGAAGGTCAGCTGCTGGTACTGGTGAGCTCGGCGACCCGCTTGGCCATCGCGGACTTGCGGTTGGCGGCCTGGTTGCTGTGGATGACGCCCTTGCTCGCGGCCTTGTCCAGCTGCCGGCTTGCGGTGCGCAGGTGGGCGGCGGCGGTGTCGATGTCGCCGGCCGCGGCAGCCTCGCGGAACTTGCGGACGGAGGTCTTGAGGGCCGACTTGACCGACTTGTTGCGGAGCCGGGCCTTCTCGTTGGTCTTGATGCGCTTGATCTGCGACTTGATGTTCGCCACGCGGAGATGTCCTCGAAGTCTTCGTCGGGTGGGCGCGCAGCAGCCTTCGCGCGGCACGCGGTCCGGCAAACTCTAGCAGGGCGGCGCGGACCGGAGCCGCGCCGACAGCGCCGACAGCGCCGACAGCGCCCCGCCCGGCCGGCCTGCGGCGACGACCACCTCCAGCGCCCACCCCCACCCTCACCCTCACCCCCACCCGGGCCGCAGCCGCAGCCACTCGACCGCCACCCCGGCCTGCGCCGCCTGGAAGGCGCGCACCGTCGGCAGGCCCAGCGGTGCCGGCTGCCGACGCCGGTGCTGCATCAGGCCGGCGAACGCCAGCACGAGCGAGGTGACGGCCTCCGGATCGGCCGCGCGGCCGACAGCCGAGCGGGCGAGCAGGTCCTCCGGCGCCGGACCTCCGTGCAGCCGTACCGACGGCGCGAACCAGACCACGTCCACCAGCGGCGCGCCGCGGGTGGCCCACGGCCAGTCGAGCGAGCCGTCCGGCCGCACCAGCATGTTGTCGGCCCGCGCGTCCCCGTGCAGCAGGCTCTCCCCCTACGCCGCCTGCTCCCAGAGCGGCTCCGCGTCGGCGAGCGCGTGCAGATGTGCGGCCTCCCAGCCCGACAGGTCGTCCGGTGGCTCTGCCGCGAGCGACCGCCAGCCCCTGAAGGCCTGCCCGCGCACCTCCGACAGCCGCTCGAGCTCCACCGGAGCTGGCGACAAGGCGACGGCGTTGCGGTCCAGCAGCGCGAGCGCAGCGCTTAGCTCGCCCTCCTCCCACGGCTGCCGCGGTGGGCGCCCCGCGACGTGCTCGAGCAGCAGCACGACCCAGCCGCCTTCGTCGTACGACGAAAGCAGCTTCGGTGCACCCACGCTCGCCGGCAGTACGGCGGTGACCCGCGCCTCCCGCCGGTGCAGGTCCGCGGTCTGCAGGTTGACGCCCTCGTCAGCGGCCTTGACGAAGGCGCGGGTGCCGTCGGCGCAGCGCAGGCGGGAGGCGACACCGGGGGAGAAGCCGCCGAGAGCACTCGTCGACGCCACGACCGGTGAACCGAGCACATCCTCCGCCCAGACCCGGACGGGCCCCGGCAGCGCGGACCAAGGTGGGCGTGGCACCCGACGAGTGCAGCCGGGGTCGGCCCGGCCCGGCAACCCGATATCCGCCGCCTCAGCCCAGCAGCGGGAAGCGCACGGCGGCGGGCCCGAGCAGCTCGTGGTCCTCGGTCCGAAGCGGCAGCCGGCCACTGCCGCGCAGGACCCAACCCGCGTCGTCGTCGGCGGGCAGCCCGGTCCCGGCCAGCGCCGCCATGCCCTGACGCGCGGCGGCGAGCGGTCCCGGGGCCGGAGCGGGCGCGTCAGGAAGCTCGAGCAGGCAGTCCAGGTGGTGCACAACCGCCTCGACGACCAGGGTGTCCGTGAGGTCGGCGACGGTCAGCACGTGCCCCTGCGTCGTCACGGGCTCGCCCGGCGTGCGGGCAGCGACCACCCGCGCCGCAGCCTCCGCCGTCTCGCGCCACTGTGCCAGCAGACCGTCCGGCCCGCGGTACGCCGAGGCCTGCACGCGCACGAAGCGTGCGCCGCGCGCCGCCCGCAACGGGTCGGCGTCGCCCTGCCACGCCCGCCAGTAGCCGGGTGCGTCCACGCTGGGAGCGGCGTCGACGGGCGACGCGCAGGCCGTCAGCGCGCGCTGGGCGTCGGCGAGCAGGTGCACGAGCACGTCCACCACGGTCCAGCCGGTGCAGCGCGAGGCGCGGCCCATCGCGATCTCGTCGAGGCCGGCCACCAGGGCGGTCACGCCGGCGTACGCCTGCGCCAGCACGGGCGCACCCGTCACTTCGGCACCACGGCCGGGATCGAGCACGTCACGTCGTCACTGCACCTGGACCGGCACGCCGGCTCTCGTCGCGTACCCGAGCCCCTCGGACAGGACGTCGAACAGGTCCTCGCCGTCGTCGGTGACGAAGTAGTTCGACGGGTCGGTGATGTCGTCGGCGATCTCGTCGCCCCACGGTGGACGTCTCGTGCGGTCGGCGCCGTCCCACACCACGTCCGACGGCGGGAACCGGCGCAGCTCGACCCGGATCCGACCGAGCTCCGCCAAGGCGAGCTTGGCGGACTGCGCGTCGAGCTCACCTCGATAGAGCTCCTTCATCACCGCGGGGAAGCGGGTGCCCCAGCCGTCGGGCTCCAGGCGGGCGGTGACGGTGCTGAAGAACGCGTGGAAGAACTCCCCGGTCCCGATGGACCACAGCTCGTTGCCTGCGCTCAAGCCGACGCCCATGGCCCGAGGTTATCGGCCCCAAGGGCCAGGATCCCGCCGTACGCCGGCGTCGGCGCGATCGCCGCCCTCGCCTCCCAGCGTGGCACCATGTGACGTGCCCAGGACCGACCCCAGCGTGATCCGCAACTTCTGCATCATCGCCCACATCGACCACGGCAAGTCGACGCTGGCCGACCGGATGCTCGAGGTGACGGGGGTCGTCGAGGGCCGGCAGATGCGCGCGCAGTACCTCGACAAGATGGACATCGAGCGCGAGCGCGGCATCACCATCAAGAGCCAGAACGTCCGGCTGCCCTGGACCGCCGACGACGGCCGCGACTACGTGCTGCACCTGATCGACACGCCCGGGCACGTCGACTTCACCTACGAGGTGTCGCGGTCGCTGGCCGCCTGCGAGGGCGCGCTGCTGCTCGTCGACGCCGCCCAGGGGATCGAGGCCCAGACGCTGGCCAACCTCTACCTGGCGCTCGAGAACGACCTGCAGATCATCCCGGTCCTCAACAAGATCGACCTCCCGGCGGCGCAGCCGGACAGGTACGCCGCCGAGCTCGCCCACATCATCGGTTGCGAGCCGGCCGACGTGCTGCGCATCAGCGCCAAGACCGGCGAAGGGGTCACCGACCTGCTCAACACCGTCGTGCGGGACGTGCCGGCACCCGCGGGCGACGTCGACGCGCCCGCCCGCGCCATGATCTTCGACAGCGTGTACGACGCCTACCGGGGCGTCATCACCTACGTCCGGGTCGTCGACGGCAGCCTGTCCACCCGGGACCGCGGACTGATGATGAGCACGTCCAACGCCCACGAGATCCTCGAGGTGGGCGTCGTCTCGCCGGAGATGAAGCCGACCGAGCTGTTGTCCGTCGGCGAGGTCGGCTACGTCATCCCCGGTGTCAAGAACGTCCGCCAGGCCCGCGTCGGCGACACCCTCACGACCGTCGTCCGGCCGGCCCGGCAGCCGCTGCCGGGCTACCGCGACCCCAAGCCGATGGTGTTCAGCGGCCTCTATCCCTTGGACGGCAGCGAGTACCCGGCGCTGCGCGAGGCGCTGGACAAGCTGCGGCTCAACGACGCGGCCCTCGTCTACGAGCCCGAGACGTCGGCGGCGCTCGGCTTCGGCTTCCGAGTCGGCTTCCTCGGCCTGCTGCACCTGGAGATCGTGCGCGAGCGGCTGGAGCGCGAGCACGGCCTGGCGCTGATCTCCACCGCTCCCAACGTCGTCTACCGGGTGCTCATGGAGGACGGCGGCCAGCTGACCGTCACCAACCCGAGCGACTGGCCGGGCGGCAAGATCTCCGCGGTGCATGAGCCCGTCGTCAAGGCGATGCTGCTGCTGCCCAGCGGTTTCATCGGCGCCGTCATGGAGCTGTGCCAGGGCCGGCGCGGCGTGCTGCAGGGCATGGAGTACCTCTCCGAGGACCGCGTGGAGCTGCGGTACACGCTGCCGCTCGGCGAGATCATCTTCGACTTCTTCGACCAGCTGAAGTCGCGCACACGCGGCTACGCGAGCCTGGACTACGAGGTCGCGGGTGAGCAGGAGTCCGACCTGGTCAAGGTCGACATCTTGCTGCAGGGCGATACGGTCGACGCCTTCTCGGCGATCGTGCATCGGGACAAGGCCTACGGCTACGGCACTTCCATGACCACCCGTCTGCGAGAGCTGATCCCGCGCCAGCAGTTCGAGGTGCCGATCCAGGCGGCCATCGGGGCGCGCATCATCGCCCGCGAGAACATCCGGGCGATCCGCAAGGACGTGTTGGCCAAGTGCTACGGCGGCGACATCACCCGCAAGCGCAAGCTGCTCGAGAAGCAGAAGGAGGGCAAGAAGCGGATGAAGATGGTGGGCCGCGTCGAGGTGCCCCAGGAGGCCTTCATCGCCGCCCTCTCGACCGGCAAGGAGACCGCCGGAAAGTAGCCGGAGCGCCTCCCGGCCCGGCGCCGCCTCATTTCCGTTGTGGGTGGCCCCAGCCGTGGGGGGTGATCCAGCGGCCGTTCTTGAGGTGGATGCTGCGGTTGTTGTCGTGCAGCTGGTGGTGGTCGTGGGTGCACAGCGGGACCAGGTCTTGCAGGCTGGTGGTGCCGCTGGTGCGGTAGGGCAGCACGTGGTGGGGGATGATCTCGTCGCCGTGGGCTTGGCTGCGGGGGCAGCCGTGGGCGGAGCAGCAGCCGGCCCATTGGGTGCTCAGGATGAGCCGTTCGGTGGCGGTCGGGGTGCGTTGGGTGTGGCTGACCTGCACGATCTTGCGGTGGGTGTCCAGGACGAGGCGGGTGAAGGTGCTGGTGCACAGCAGCGCGCCGAGCTGGGTGCGGGCCAGCGGGGTGCCGCTGGCGGCGCGGGCGGGGAGCGCACCGGGCCGGTCGTTGATCGTGTCGAGGTTGACGGTGACGGCCAGGTGCGGGTGGACTTTGTCGCGGGTGCCGAGCAGGGCGCTGCCGAGCAGCCGGCGCAGGGCTTGGCGCAGCGCGTCGTGGCGTTGGGTGCGGGTGCTGCGGGGCCGGGTGATGCTGTCGGGCCAGTACTGCGGGTCCAACCCGGCCAGGTCCGGCCCGGTCAGGTCCGGCCCCCCGCCGCTGCCCTCGGTGCTGCCGGCCTGGGTGCTGCCGGCCTGGGTGCTGCTGTCGGTGCCGGTGTTGTTGCTGGTGGCGGTGCGCCAGGCGTTGGTGTCGGTGGGGTTGGCCGGGTCGACGGCGTGTTCGGCGCCGAGCAGGGTGAACAGCAGCTCGCCGGTCTCGTCGTCGAGCTCACCGCGCAGCGTCCAGCCGGACCCGCTGTGCTTGCGGTGCAGGTCCAGCCCGGCCTGGTCGTGGGCGCGGCGGGCCCGGGCGTCGTGCTGCGCTGGCAGCAACGCGTCCAGCAGCAGCGCCAGCCCTGAGCTGAGCTGGGCGGGGCTGCTGCGCTGGGCGTAGAGCAGCAGCGCCCGTTCGAGCCGGTCCTGCTGGCTGCCCTGCGAGTCGAGCACGCCCTGCAGCTCGGCCCGCAGCTGGGCCTGTTCGGGGTCGGACTCGGGGGCGCCGCCGGTCTGCTCGGCGAGCAGCATGCTGATCCCGTCCACGATCACCGCGTGCAGCACCGGCTCGCCGGCCTGCCCGTCGATGAGGTTGTCGGGGCGGTCCAGGAACGGCCGGGCCCGCCCGGCCGCGGCGGTGAGGGCCGCGGCGGTGCGGGCGGACAGCTGCCCTGCGCGCAGCGCGGCGGCGACGGCCGGGACGGTGTGCAGCCGGCGGGCCAGCGCCAGCGCGGTGCGGTCCACCCCGGTGATCTGCAGCGCTTGCACCCAGCTGCCGGCGCTGGTGGCGCCGTCCAGCAGGTACAGCTCGCGGCGTTCCACGTCGGACAGGGCCTGCAGGGCGAGCGCGGACAGCCGTTCGGCCTGAGCGAGCAGCACCCGGGTCCGGTCCAGCGCCACCGGACCCGCCAGCTCGGTCGGGCTCTGCCCGGCGAGCGCGTCGACCGCCTCGACCAGCTCCTGCTCAGGACCGGACGGCGGCGGCAGGCAGGCCACAGCGACCACGACCCCACCCCCTCCACCACCCGAACCGGCCTCGAACGCGTGTTCGATACTACCCCAGAACGACGCCGAGAGGAAGGGCTGTGCACAACCCAAACCGCCTGCACCACAAGGTCCTTGTCGCATCCAGGTCGTCGCCCCGGGGGGGCTAGCCCTGGGCTAGCCCACAAGGAGGTCCCGCACGTGGCCGGTCTCGTTCAGGCTGACGACGCCCCGCCGGCCGTCGCGCGCCGCCCCGATCCGGGTCAGCGAGCAGTACGCCGGCGCGAACCACAGCGCCCGCTCCTGCCCCAGCACATGCCCGGCGTAGGCGTTGATCGCTCCGGCGTGGCTGACCAGGACGGCCCGCCCGCCAGGGTGCCGGCCGACCACCGACTCGACCGCGGCCACGACCCGGGTCCTGAAGGCGACCGGGTCCACGCCGCTGCTGTACAGGTCGCCCCGCACCAGCCGCTCCCAGCGCGGGTCGCCTTCCGCCCGCAGCTCCTCGACGGGGACGTACGACGCGTCCCCGGCGTCGAACTCCGCCAGGCCCGGCTCGACGCACGGTTCGAGACCGAGGGCCGCGCCCAGCGGCGCCGCTGTCTCGCGGGCCCGCAGTGCCGGGGAGGTGAGCAGCGCGCTCACCTGCTCGCCGGCCAGGGCGCCTGCCAGTCGGGCCGCCTGCTCTCGCCCCTGCTCGGCCAGACCTGGATCCGCGGGGGCGCCGTCGGCCGTGACGTCGATGCGCACGGGCAGCGCGTGCCGGACGAGCACGATCTCCATGGCTGCCGACGCTAGCGTCCGCAGCCGGTCCGTCCCCCCGGGTGGCCTCCGGTCAGGCGACCCGGCGGTAACGGCGTACGGACAACGTCGAGAAGACCACGAGGATCGCCACGATCCAGACCACGCTCTTGAGCAGGGGCGCCTGCAGCGGCAGCCCGTGGTTGAGCAGCGCGCGGACCGCGTCGACCGTGGGCGTGACCGGCGTCGCCCGGGCGAAGGCCTGCAGCCAGCCGGGCATCGAGGCCAGCGGGACGAACGCCGAGGAGGCGAAGGTCAGCGGGAACAGCCAGATGAAGCCCGCGACGTTGGCTGTCTCGACGTCCTTGACGACCAGCCCGATCAGCGCCGAGATCCACGAGAAGGCGAAGCCGAACAGCGCCGTCAGCAGGATCGCGCCCAGCAGGCCGCCGACGCTGCTCGGGCGAAGGCCCACGGCCAGCCCGACCACGGTCATGATGAGCACGACCCCGATCATCCGCACCAGGTCGCCGAGGGTGCGGCCCGCCAGCACGGC
>JAABUS010005056.1_pt1 | contig 17900 bp, 15 predicted proteins | sample 5560161 | NCBI WGS metagenome assembly JAABUS01 (sample SAMN10711885, study PRJNA513376) | rock metagenome | isolation source: Antarctica rocks | place: Antarctica: Victoria Land, Trio Nunatak nord | collected 2016-01-04 | reverse complement strand
TGCATAGCGCAGCTCTGAAATGGAACACGTCGGTTGCGTGGCACCGTCTCGTCTGACGGCGAAGGCCGCTGCGGCGGCCGGGCTCGTAAACGTCTCCCCTACGAACGGACCGCCGTGGCGGCCGGTCACCCCCAGCGAAGCGAGAGCGTCGCCCCTACGAACGGACAATTGCGGCGGTCGATCTGTTCGCCTGCCGGTGGACGAGCAGCGCCCAGAGAACGAGGGGGATCTGGAATGGGAGCCGGCCCCAGGCGATCAGCTGTTCGCTCGCCCCGTCAGCGTCGAGGGCCATCTGGATGCTGGCCGGGAAGACGGCGACGAACAGGGCCGCCGCGGCCAGGCCACCGAACCGCCGGGTCCGGGGCAGGGCGACCAGCCCGGCGACCGTCAACTCGGCTACGCCGCTGAGGTATGTCCAGAAGCGCGGGTTGGGCAGGACCGACGGCACGATACCGTCGAAGACGCCGGGCTGGACGAGGTGAATGACGCCAGTGACGGTGAGCGTCCCGGCCAGCGCCCAGGCCGCGATCGGTCGGGACATCGTGGAGCTCCTGACAGGGGGACTGGCCGCGGGCGGTCGGCGCTGATCCCCCGCGGCCGGGGATGCTACATCTGGGTCGGGGCGGCGATCCCGAGGACGTCGAGGGCGTTGGCCAGCGTCTGCCGGGTCGCGGCGACGAGGGCGAGGCGGGCCGTCCGCTGCGGCTCCTCGCTCTGGATCACCGGGCAGGCGTGGTAGAAGTCGTTGAAGGTCTTCGCCAGCTCGTAGACGTACTGGCAGATGATGGTTGGCCGGTTCTCGGCCGCGGCCCGCTGGATCCACTCCGGGTAGGCCGCGAGTTGCTGGAGCAGGTCCAGCTCGGACGGCTCGACGACCGGGAACCGGGTCTCCGGCAGCCGGGCGACGATGGCGGCCCGGTCGACCTGGGCCCGCTCCATGATCCGGCAGGCGCGGGCGTGGGCGTACTGGATGTACGGCGCGGAGTGGCCGTCGAAGCTGAGCGCTTCCTCGACGTCGAAGATCACGATCTTGTTGTTGTCCCGCGCCAGCATCGCGTACTTCAGCGAGCCGATCGCGACCTGCTCGGCCACCTCGGCCGCCCGCTCCGGGGCGAGGTCCGGGTTCTTCTCGGCGATGATCTCGCGGGCCCGGCCCAGGACGAGGTCGCGGACGTCCTCGTAGTTCGGCGCGTTGCCCTTGCGGGAGGAGATCGCCCCCTCCGGCAGCGCGACGTACTCGTAGACGATGTGGCCGGCCCGCTTCGCCTGATCGAAGCCCCAGAGCTCCAGTACCTTGACGATCTGCTGGAAGTAGAGCGACTGCCGGACATCGACCACCCAGAGGGCGCGGTCGACGTGGTAGTCCTCGAACTTCCGCTTCGTCAGGGCGAGATCCTTGGTCGCGTAGAGCGACGTCCCGTCCGAGCGCAGGATCGGGAGCGTCCGGTAGGTCTCCGTCTCCAGGCCGAGCTTCTCGTCGATCTTCACCACCGGCAGCCCGTCGCTGATCTCGGCGATGCCCCGGTCGAGCAGCTCCCGCACGATCAGCTTGCCCGGCTCCTCGACCTGGCTCTCGAAGAACCACTCGTCGAACCGCGCCCCCAGTTCGGCGAAGATGCGGCGGAAATCGACCAGACTCCACTCCCGCGTCTCCCGCCAGAGGGCGACGAACGCGGGCTCCCGTGCCTCCCAGCGACGCCAGGTGACGGCCATCTGCTCGCGCCAGACCGGTCCGGCCGGCCACCAGTCGTCGATATGCCTAGCCAGCTCGGTCCACGTCGCCAGGCGCTCCTCCGGCGTCGTGGTCGGCTCGGCCTGACCGTCGACCAGCGGCAGGGGCTTCGGATTGTCGACCTGATCGCGGAGGAAGTCGCCGACGATCGGCCAGAAGGCGACGACGATGTCCGGGTCGCGCAGCTCGGTGTCCCTGATCTCGCCGGCGTGCGTGAAGCGGTGGAGAAAATAGGCGACGTCCTCGCCGGTCTCGGCCGGGATCGATCGCCAGAGGTATTTGAGCGAGCGGTCGATCCCGGCGATGAAGGCGTAGTCCTCCTTGCTTAGCAGCGTGAGGAAGTCCAGCACCGACTGGCGGTAGCGCAGGCGACGCTCGGACTCGGCGTAGAGCTCGCCGAGCCAGCGGCCCCGCTGGAGGACGTCCGCCGGCTCCTGCCCCCGGTGGAACTGCTCGTAGCACCACAGACACTGGATGACGTGGCGACCGATGTCGCCGATGTAGGTCGCGTCCATGACGCGGTAGCCGGCCCGGGCGAGGATCCGGCTGATGGCGACGCCGAGGCTGGTATTGCGCAGGTGGCCGACGTGGAAGGCCTTATGCGTATTGGGCTGGCTGTGCTCGACCATGACCAGCTCGTCGATCGGCGTGCCCTGGCCGTAGTCGTCGGCGCCGTTGAGGACCTCGCCGAGCAGGCTGAGCGCCATCGCCGAGGCGTCGAACGAGATGTTGACGTAGCCGTTGACCGCCTCGACCGAGCCGAATGTGACGTCCGGGTCGGCCAAGAGAGCGTCCCGGATCGACTCGGCCACCCGCTGCGACGCCTCGGGGATGCGCTCGTTGACCTTGCGCTTGAGTTCCTTCTTCGAGAGCCCCTCGGTCGCGCCGGCGGTCTCGAGCTCGGCGGTGACGACGTCCGACGCCAGCGCCCGGGCGACGGTCGTGGCGGCGCCCCAGGTCCCGGCGAAGGGCAGTGAGCGCAGGTCGATGTGGCGATCGGCCCCACCGGCGAGCTCGAGTCCGACCATCGCCCGGCGGATCGCGTCGCGGGCCCGGCCCTCCTCGCGGGCGATGATGCCGGTCGGCTGGGCCGGGGCGACCGTCGCGTCGGCCGGGGTCCGGTCCGCCGTGGCGGCGGGCGCCGCGCCCGGAAGGGTCGTCGCCGTCTCATCTGTCACTGCCGTGCCGTTGGGTCCGCCGCTCGTCATCGCCTGTCTGTCCTCATCCGTTGCCTGGTCCCGAAGGGGGAACGCGCAAATCCGCAATCGCACGCCTGCCAGTCCGTCCCGTCCGTGGTCGATCCGGCGAACGTGAACGGTGGCGGGTCGTGTCGCACAATGCTGCTGCCCCTATTGTGCCTTTTCAAGGACGGGTTATGCTCGCGAGCGGCCATTCTGGTGGCATGTTGGCCAGTTGCTCTGTGGCCGAATCGTGATTCGGCACCGCCCAGCCGCTGGTCTGCTGGCGCCACAGACGCTTCCGGGAGGCAGTCGTGAGGGAAGACGAATGATGCCATCGATCCCCGTCCTGATCGTGACCGGGCCGGTCGGCGCCGGCAAGACGACCGTCGCGGCGGCGATCTCGGCGGAGCTGGAGCGGCGGTCGGTCGCCCACGCCTGGGTCGACGTCGACCAGCTGGCCCAGTGCTTCCCGCGCCCGGCCGACGACCCGTTCCACGCCCGGCTCGTGGTCCGGAACCTGGCCGACCTCTGCCGGAACTTCCTGGCGGCCGGCGCCGGGCGGCTGATCCTGCCGTACGTGATCGAGGACGCGGTGGGCCGGGCGGCCATCGCGGCGGCCATTCCCGGCGGCGAGCTGACCGTCGTCCGGCTGACGGTCCGGCCGGAGACCGTCGCGGCCCGGCTCCGGGACCGGGAATCAGGCGAGAGCCTGGCGTGGCATCTGCGCCGGGCGCCGGAACTGACGGCGATCATGGAACGGAATGGGGTCGGCGACATCATCGTCGAGACCGATGGCCGGACTCCGGAGGACCTTGCGCTGGAGATCCTGTGGCTGATCGGGTGGTAGGGCATCGATTCGTAGGGGCGATCCCTTGTGGCCGCCCGGCCGCCGCAGCGGCCATTGCCCCGCAGGGCGATAAATTGTGGTCCGGGTTCAACCGCATCTGATGGTTGACCCGAAAGGTTGATTGCTGATTCTTGTCCTGTGTTGGTTCCACGCGAATTTGCCGGTCGCGTGGCACGGTCTCGCCTTGCGGCGAAGGCCGCAGCGGCGGCCGGGCTCGTAAATTTCGCCCCTACGATCCGAGACGGGCCGTTGATACGTCGGACCGGTAGTCGAAGGCGCCCGCGCCGTGAACGTACAATGATAGCGCGTGGGGTGTCGGACCTGTGCGACACGCTATCGGCGCGGCGAAGACGCCGTGCATGGGGCTCGCTTGATCGTCTGCCGGTGGCGGGGTCCAGGGATCATCTCTCGTGGTTGTTCCAGTCGATTCTCGGTCCGTCGCCGCTGCAAATGGTGCAGTTCATTCAGCCCATCGTCAGATCTCCGGGCAGGCGCCCAACCGCCTGCTGACTGGTCCCGTTCAGCCGATCCTCGTCCCGCTCTGGTATGGCTGCGAGCGGCCCGGCGTCGAGCAGGCGCCGGCGATGATCGACGCGGCGCTCCGTCACCGCTGGCGGGAGCGCGAGGACGTCGCGCTGGCCGCCCGGCTGCGCGACTCCGTCACCGTCGAGATCCCGAACGTTCCCGACGCGCTCGAGCAGCGCGACCGGCACGATCTGGCGTTCCTGCCCGCGATCGCCGTGGCGTCCGCCCGGCTGGCCGATGCCACGGAGCGCGCCGTCGCGAGCGGGGCGCTGGCCCTGACGATCGGCGGCGACCACGCCGTCGCGGCCGGCAGCCTGGCGGGATCGGCCCGGGCCGTTCGGCGGATGACCGGGCCGGACGGGCAGCCGGGCCGGCTCGGGGTGATCTGGATCGACACCCACGCCGACCTGAATACGCCGGAGACGAGCCCGAGCGGCCACATTCACGGGCTGCCGCTGGCGACGTCGCTGGGGATCGGGCCACGGGATCTGACCGCGCTGGCCGGCGGACCGGACGCCGTCGCCGCGGCCGACGTCTGCCTGGTCGGTGTTCGCGACCTCGACCCCGGCGAGCAGCGGATCATCCGCGAGCACGGCATCTGGACCCGGACGATGGAGGAGTGGGACGACACCGGCATCCGTGAGGGCGTCCTCGCGGCGATCGCGCACCTTCAGGCGCGTGGCGTGGCGGCGGTTCACCTGTCGTTCGACGTCGACGTGATCGACCCGGTCGACCTCCCCGCGACCGGCACGATCTGCCCCGGCGGCCTGACCAGCCGGGAGGCCGCCCGGGTCCTGCGGATGATCCGGGACGCCGAGCTGCCGGTCGTCTCCGCCGACGTCGTCGAGCTGGACCCGACCCGGGACCACGACGACCTCTACCTCTGGACGACGACGATCCTCGTCGCGTCGCTGCTGGGCGAGACGCAGCGCTGATTCGGTCAGTACCGGATACCGATCGATCGGCGGCTTCCGGTGCGTACGGTTGCCGGTCCGAAGAGGTCTTGCGCGACGCAGGGAGAAGTCGATTGCCTGACAGATGGGTGCGTCGTGGCTCGATCGGGCTGGTGATCGTGATGCTGGCCGTCGGGCTTCCAACCAGGGCCGGGTGGCAGCCGGTCGCTATGGCCGGGACCACTACGGAACAGGATCCAGTCGTCGTCACGGAGCAGGGGATCATCTACCGGGAGGTCGACGGCGAGACCCTGCGCCTCGATACCTGTCTGCCATCGGAGCGCGAGCGTCCACTGGCGACGGTGGTGCTCGTCCACGGCGGGGGCTGGACCGGTGGGCGACGCGATGCTCCCCAGTGGGAATCCCTCTGCCAGGACCTCGCGACGAGAGGGTACGCCGCCTTCACCGTCGACTACCGACTCGCTCCGACGTTTCCGTTCCCGGCGGCGTTCGACGATGTCCAGGCGGCGGTTGAGTGGCTCCGCGACCCCGACCAGGTCGACCGGTTCGGCATCGACCCGGAGCGGATCGGTATCCTCGGTGGGTCGGCCGGTGGCAACCTGGCCGGACTCGTCGGGACCGACGGGGACGGCAATCTGACAGATGGCGACCGGGTGCGGACCGTCGTCTCGCTGTCCGGCCCGATGGATCTCCGGGAGGCGGCGATTGGTTCCGCGACGCCGCGGCAGATCAACACGGCCCTGACGTTCCTTGGGTGTGAGACGATCGACGACTGCCCGTCCGCTGATCCAGCCTCCCCAATCAGCGCCGTCGATCCGACCGATCCTCCGTTCCTTCTGATCCACGCCGACGACGATCCGGTCGTTCCGGTCCAGCAATCGGTCGTGATGGGCGAGGCGCTGGACGAGGCCGGGGTGTTGAACGACGTGATTCCCGTCCCCGGGACGGCGCATGCGACCCGGCTGCTCGACGATCCGGAACTGATGGAGACCGTCCTGATGTTCCTGGACGACAACCTCGCGAACTGAGCGAACCACGGTGGAGTGTCACTCCCGGCGTCTTTCGGCGAAAGCCGACCTGGGATCACGTCTCTGGAGTACGGTGCGAGAGGACAGTCGTGACGAAGAGGATGGGGAAGCGGGGTGGCACGGCAGAACGGACGGTCGGCGGCGGAGCGGCGGGCGCGGGAGCGGCGCGGGATCCCGAAGGGCATCGAGCCGATCCGGCTCAACCCGGAGGTCGTCAGCCAGATGGGGAACCGGCTGCCGGGCTGCCTGCTCAGCGCCGGGATCGTCGCGGCGCCGTTCGTCGGGCTGCTCTACGACGTCAACCTCGCCCTCGGGATCGCCGTCGTCGCGCTGGCCGCGGCGTCGTACCTGGCGCTGGACTCCCGCCGAGTCGCGCCGCCGGAGATGCGGACCCGGCTCCGGACGGTGGCGATCATCAACGGCGCGATCGCGGCCTTCGTCCTGCTGATCCTGGTCCTGCGGCTGGCGCTCGATATCTAGGCTGGATTGCGGCGACGATTCCGCCGAGCGCCTGCGCCGGCTGGAAGGAAGACACCATGAGCGATGCATCGCGGCTGACTCCTGACGGCGATTCCTCCAGTGCGGACATGGACCGGTTTGCGCCGCCACGGGAGCCGGACGAGACGACGATGCTGGCGGGCTCCGGCGGTCACCGGCTGTGGTCCGGTGTCTGGTATCCGGCCACGTCGGCGCTGCCGGACCGTGGGACCGTCGTCCTGGCGCATGGGTTCGGCGAGTACCTCGGCCGCTACGGCCACATCATCACGGCCCTGACCGGCCACGGCTACACCGCCGTCGGGCTCGATCACCGGGGGCACGGCCGCAGCGAGGGCGTCCGGGCCCGGATCGCCCGGTTCGACGACTTCGTCGCCGACCTCGATCTCGTCGTGGCGAGGGCCCGGGAGGTCGCGGCCCGACGCGGCGATGCGTCGCGGCAGCCGTTCCTGTTCGGCCACTCGATGGGCGGCCTGATCGCGACCCGGTACGTGCTGGCGATGCCCGACCAGGCGGCGCTCTCGGGGCTGATCCTGAGCTCGCCGGCGCTGCGGCTGACGACCGACCTCTCCCGGCCGGCGCTCTGGGCGATCGGGCTGCTGGCGCGCGTGGCCCCGACGCTGCCGTTCCGCCGGTCGAGCGGGGGCCTGAGCAGCGACCCGGAGGTGGGACGGCTGTGGGCGGAGGATCCGTTGCTCAATCATCAGCCGACCAGCGCCCAGATGGCGTGGCAGCTGGCCTCGGCCGCTCGCTCCGCCCGGCTGCACCTCGGCGAGATCGCGCTGCCGCTGCTGCTGTTCTACGGCGAGGCTGACACCGTCGTCGACCCGGCCAGATCCCGCTTCCTGGCCGAGCGGGCGAGCAGCGCCGACCTGACGGTCCGGCCGTGGGCGGGGCTGCTCCACGAGACCTTCAACGAGCCGAACGGCGACGAGGTCATCGCGGAGATGGTCGCCTGGCTGGACGACCGGACCGGGCGTGATCCGGATCTGACGGCCTGACGTGCCCAGGAACTGCCGAGTACCGAGCTGCTCTGGTCGATCGCGTCCCCTCCCTGAGGTCGAGCCGGGCATCCGGTGGGAGCTAAGTCACGACGGTCAGGGGAGCGGCCGTCAGCTCGGTAGAGACGCCGGCGCGATCGCCGCCGTGGGCAACCGGCGCCCGGATCAGCGCCGGGTCGACGCCATCGAGACCGCGACGGGGCCGGCTGCCGCCATCCCCGGTATCAGCGGCAGGTCGACTAGGCAGGGCGACGCGGGCCGGAGCTGGAGGTCGACGACGTTCACCCCGAGCCAGGCATTGCGGACGAGGACAGGACTGGGGGCAGGGACTGGATCGGGTAGCTCGATTGGCCGGCGAACCTCGGGAGCGCCGTGACGGGTGATCTGGATGGCCTTCACCCTGCGGTCATCTCTCGTACACGGGGTCGATCATGGCCGGTGTGAAGCGCGATGTCAGTGTCGCCTGGGACGCTGTCACACCGAGCGATGTTCCTGGCGCGAGGGTGCCAGTCAGTCGTGGTGGTGGGTCCTGTGCGCTTCCGGCTGGATGCCTGGCGCGGACATGCGACCATGTTCCGGTTCGGTCGATCGATGGCAACATGAAGAGGGAACAGCACGATGGAACTGCGACAACTCGGGAACTCTGGTCTGCTGGTCTCCGCAATCGGGCTGGGCGGCAACACCTTCGGCGCCACGGTCGATGGCGACGAGGCGGTCCGCGTCATCCAGGCGGCGCTGGATCAGGGCATCACCTTCGTCGACACTGCCGACGTCTACTCGAAGGGGCGCTCGGAGGAACTCGTCGGGCAGGCGCTCAGAGGCCGCAGGGACAGCGTCGTGCTGACGACCAAGGCCGGCATGGTCTTCAGCGACAGCCCCTACGAGCAGGGCACGTCGCGCCGCTGGCTGACGCAGTCGGTCGAGCGGTCGCTGACCCGGCTGGGTGTCGATCACGTCGACCTGCTCCAGGTTCACCGGTTCGACGAGAAGACCCCGCCGGAGGAGACGATCCGGGCGCTGGACGACCTCGTCCGGGCCGGCAAGGTCCGCTACATCGGCAACAGCAACTACGAGGCGTGGCAGATCGCCGAGAGCCAGGGGATCGCGCGGCGGCACGGCCTGTCGCCGTGGGTGTCGGCCCAGAACCGCTGGAACCTGCTCGACGGCCTGAGCGACCCGACGCTGCTCGGCGCCGCCGACGCGCTCGGCTTCGGGATCATCCCGTACACCCCGCTGGCGTCGGGCCTGCTGACCGGCAAGTACCAGGGCACGACCTCGGCGCCGGAGAGAACGCGGCTGGGCCGGATGGGGAACTACGAGAAGCGGGCGACTCCGGACAACCTGGCGAAGGTCGACCGGCTCACGGGCTGGGCCGAGACCCGCGGCCACACCGTCGGCGAGCTGGCGATCGCCTGGCTGCTCGCCCACCGGCAGGTCGGCTCCGTCATCGTCGGGGCCCGCCAGACGGAGCAACTCGCCCAGAACCTCAAGGCCGCCGACTGGCAGCTGACCCCGGCTGAGCGGGACGAGGTCGCCGCCCTCTAGCGGGCCGCCTCGGCCTCGGCCACCCGCCCGGCGCTCTGATCGGCGTTGGGCAGGTGGCGGCGGGCGTTGGCCAGTGACAGCTCGGCCTGCCGAGTCAGGGCGACCCGGAGCTCGTCCGGCTTGATGATCGTGAACGGGAAGGGCAGGGCCGCGATGTCGCGGGCGAGCCATTGCAGGTCGCCGACCGAGTTGCGCATCCGGACGCCGCCCTCAACCTCGTCCAGCAGCGCTAGCGCCGGCGGCAGGACGGTCCGGGCCTCCTCCAGCGTCGCCTCCAGCAGGATCTCGACGTCCCACTCCTCCGGGACGCGAGCGAGCGAGTCGAGCAGGAAGGCGACCGGGTCGAAGTGGTCCGGCCGGAAGAAGACCCCCTCGCGCAACTCCGCGGTCTCGATCCGGTCCAGCCGGAAGCAGCGCAGCTCCGTCCGCAGCCGGCAGAACCCGACGGCGTACCAGCGGCCAGCCCGGTAGACGATGCCGTAAGGCTCGACGATCCGCTCGGTGACGACCTTGTCGTAGCCGGCGGTGTAGCGGATCCAGATCGGCCGGCGCTGGGTGATCGCCCGGCTGATCAGCGTGACGGTCCCCGTCGTCGGAGCCGACTCGGCCGGCGTCAGGTCCAGGCTCAGGGCGCCCTGGACGGCCCGGACCTGCTCCCGCAGGGCGTCGGGCAGGACCCGCTCGATCTTGGCCAGCGCGCCCTCGGTGTCCGGGGCGGAGGCGGTCAGCCCGAGCCGCCGGGCCGCCAGCAGGCCGAGGACGACGGCGAGGGCCTCGTCGTCGGTGAACATCATCGGCGGCAGGCGGTGCCCACCCCGGATCCGGTAGCCGCCGTAGCGGCCCCGCTCCGTCTCGACCGGGATGCCGAGGTCCTGCAGCATCGTGATGTAGCGCCGGATGGTGCGCTTGTCGACCTCGAGCCGCTCGGCAAGCTCGGTCCCGCCGATCCGGTGGCGCGATTGCAGGAGCTCGAGCACGGTCAGGACCCGCGTCGTCGGGTGATACATGGATCCTCCACTGGCGGCATGGTTGGGAGCGTACACCCGCGCCGACGCGCCGGAACCGGGCCGTAGAACGCATGTCCGTATTCTACCCCAGCGACGCTGCCCGTGAGTCAAGTCGGATGATGGGAACATTCGTTCGCAATGCGGACCCCGCCTAACCGCTTTCAGGAGGAGACTGGAAGCAGACCCGGACGCGAGGCGAGCCGGGTCGGGAACAACGGAGGACGTCATGGAACTGCGCGTTATGGAACTGGTCCTGGAAGCCGAGCAGGCGGCCAACGCGGCTCGCCACCGGCACGATCCGCCGTGCTGGGTCGTCATCGAGCGGGAGCCGCGCCGGGGGCGCTGGCAGGCCTTCATCGGCGCGATCGGCGCGCTGGTCGCCGTGCTCGTGAGCGTCGGCGGCCGCTAGCCCTCACGGTCTCCGCCGGTCCCGCGGCGCCGGCGATCATTGCCGCAGCCGACCAGTGGCGAGACCGTCGCCCGGTCGTTCCCGCCGTCCCGCGAAACGTCACCAATCCCATCCCACACAGGACCGGCCGGTCGAGCGCTCGACTGGCCGGTCCTGTTTCGCAGTGCGTCGACTCAGCGTTCGTCGTTAGCCGCGGCCGAAGAAGACCTCGCAGGCCTGCCCGTCGTTGTCCGGGTCGAGGTACTGCTGGGCGTCGTCATTGTCCGCGTAGTAGGCCTGCGCCTCATCGTAGTCGGCAAACGCAGAGCAGTCGGTGATGAGTTGGCCATCGGACGACGCACCACCGGACGAACCGGACGTCGCGGCCGTGTCAAGGTGGATCGCGGCGAGCGGCTCATCCGTATCATTGCCAAGGGCCAGCCAGAAGTCGGCGGCTTCCAGCGACACGTCGAAGATGACGTTGCCGTTGTAAGTGATGCCCGGCTGCAGATCCTCGTAGGTGAGGCTGTTGCCGGCGTCGTTGTAGAAGATCGTCGCATTGGCGTCGTAGTCACTGAACTGATCGGTCGCAGCGGAGTAGAGGTGGACATCGTTCAGATTGAACGCACGAGACTCGCGACCAGGGACGTAAAGCGTGATGGCGACGATGACGAACTTGCCCCGTGGCTGGAGAACCTCGAAGCCAAGATCGATCCCGTCCAGGTACTCGTAACCAGTAGCGGTGAACTGTGTGTCGTCCTCTTCCTGGCCGAGGGTGTCGCCGATGGCGTAAGAGCCGTCCTCCGTGATGAAGGGTGCGGTATCGCCAGGGCGAAGGTCCTCGGGGTCGATGTCCTGATCCAGCCACGGGTCGATCTCGATCCGCTTGGCGCCTGGGTAGTCGATGTTCAGCGTGAACTTGTCGAGGTCGACCGAGAGACGCCAGCCAACGACGTAGACCTGGGTAACACCGGGCTTCAGTTTGTGCCCATTGGTGTCGCCCATCGCTCGCAGGCCAAGTCCGTCCTGAGCCCTTGACGATGTATCGCCACTGGAGCCGATCAGTTCCTCACCATTGACGAACGAGAACTTGCCGGAGTTGAGGGTCTTCTCCTCGTTCGAGGTGTTCTCGATCCGAATACTGACCAGGATGTAGGTGCGGCCCTCGTCATCCTTGGCGAGATTCAGTGGTGCATCGAAGCTATCGCCCATGATGGCGCCCTCGACACTGAATTCGAGGCCATCGCTCTTGGCCTGTGGGGCTTTGGGCAGGGCGTCGTCGTTGCCCTTCGCGGCGAGGCCGGGCGCCCAGGCGGCGAAGGACGTAAGGACGAACAGACAGACCAGTATGAAGCGGCCCATGCGCGTGACTCCCCTGCTGTCGCAGACGCCTTCCCGGCGCCACGACCTGATTCCCAATGTGGCGTCGTCGCTCACCGGAGAAGAGTTCCCAGCGATGACTCATTGTCCGACAAACTGGCGAAGAGTGCCTGAAGCTCGCCGGAGGTTGGGGCAACGCAACGGGTAAAGATGACGAACCGTGAGTCAGCGGTGGGCGGTCGCGGCGGCGAGGAAGCGGTCGCGGCCGACCGGTATGGCGATGTAGAAGGGGAAGGCTGGTAGGGGTCGATCCGCCGGGGTTGCAGGGGTGCGGACGCGTAGTCGGTGACCGTGCCGCCGTCACCGATGCAGGCGACAAGCAGTTGCGGGCCGTCGGCGGCGACGAGGTTCATGGCGACGATTTTGTGCGACATATCCCACACAATCACATTAACGGTGAAGCCGAGAACCGGCTGGTCGGTCCCGTTCCGGTCCACGGTGATGACCCGGTTCCCCTGCCCGAGTACCGCCTGGCGCCATGACGCTGACCGTGCCTGGCGTCTCGGCCGCAGGGAGGCGTCGATGTCGTCGGCCGAGGCGCTTGGGACGCTTCCTGGGCAATGCCGGGCAGGGGTAACGCAGCGGAGAGAACGAGCACCGGCGCCGCCAGGACCCTGAGAACGAGCGGTGAGATCACGGGTGACCGTCCTGTGCTCACGATCGAGTCCATGCCTCACCGCTTGCAGCCGCTGTGGGTCTGACTGAACCAGTCCGAGCGCAGCGACCTTCGATTCGATCAGTCGGCCGAGACGAGTTCGTGCAGTACGTCGGCCGTCCGCGTGGCGGGTTCGGTGCCGTCGGCGAACTGCGGTAGCCACTGCGCCTCGGCGGCGAACAACTCGTCGACCATCTCGCGGATCTGTCCCAGCGTCAGCACCGCGCCGGTCAGCGGGTCGAGCATGACGGCGTGGTAGGCGTGCTCGCGGTCGGCGGTCTGGGCGGCCAGGACGGCCAGCTCCTGGACGTTGACGTTGGTCCGGTTCACGGCGGCGAGCTGGGGCGGGAGGGCGCCGTAGGCGATCGGCTGGACGCCGTTGCGGTCGACGAGGCAGGCAACCTCGACGCAGCAGCCATCGGGGAGGTTGGTGATCAGACCGTCGTTGGGGACGTTGCCGTAGATGACGGCGGGGGTCCCGGTCTCCATGGCGTTGATGATGACGGCCCCGTACTCGACGGACGGCTTGAGCTCCGCCTTGAGGTCGGCCAGAAGTCGCTCGTTCCGATCGCTGGCCGAGCGGTTGGCGTTGGGCGTCCAGTTGACGCGATGAGGTGTGAACTCGCGGCTGCGTGCTTCATCCTTGCGGAAGTACGGCAGGTACTCGCTGGCGTGGTGGCTGCTCTCGGTGTGGAAGTAGCCAAACGCCTGCATGATCTCGGTCCGGACCCGCTCCTCGATCCCCTCGTAGTGACCGTTGTTCCGGGGTTCGCCGTGCGGTCGGCTGTCGTCGCTGGCAGATCGCCGCGTGGCGTCGGCGCCGAACCGCCACGTCATCACCTCTCGCATCTTCGGCAGCAGGTCCTCGTCGCCGTGGCGGAACTCGGTGAACCAGGCCTGATGGTTGATCCCGGCGACGCGATAGGCGACCTCGCCGTAGGGCACATCCAGTTGCCGGGCGAGCATCTGGCTGGTGCCCTGAACGCTGTGGCAGAGCCCGACGACCCTGACACCCAGGCTGGAGAGGTACCAGCAGTTCATCGCCATCGGGTTGACGTAGTTCAGCAGCCGGGCGCCTGGGCAGACCTCGGACATGTCCCCGGCGATGCTGGCCAGGACGGGGGCCGTCCGGAGGAAGCGGAAGACGCCGGTCGGGCCGAGCGTGTCGCCGACTGCCTCGTCGATGCCGTACGTGCGGGCGATCGTCAGCTCCAGGTCGTAGGGCTCGACCCCGCCGACGAGGAACGTCAGGATGACGTAGTCAGCGCCGGTCAGCGCCTCACGCTGGTCCGTCGTCGACTCGACCGTCGCCGGCAGCCCGTGGTGGGCGACGAGGTCGCGGGCGGCGGCTGTCGTGCTCTCCAGCCGGTCGGCGTCGATGTCCATCAGGGCGATCGTGCTGCCCCGCAGTTCGGGGAAGCTGAGAATGTCGCCGACGAGCCGCAGCGGGAAGACGTAGCCGCCCGCGCCGATGATGGTGATCTTTGCCACGCTGCCATGCTCCTGTGTTCGTCGCGCCAGTGAGTGAGCGCGACTGTCACCAGTATCCCGCGATGTCGCGGTCCGTGGTGATGGCCGGTTGAGATCGTTGGGTGCGGTACGAAGCGCGTTCTGTCCATGCGAGCGTGCTGGTCGTACGATTCGATCACATGTGGAGTAAGGGCTCCCACGTAGACGTTCAGAAGAGGAGCGGCCGACCATGGTTGCCACAGAGCGGCCCATGACGACCGAAGAGATGCAGCGGTTGCCCCAGAAGTACTGGAACCAGCAGTTCGACCGGGCGGCTCGCGCGACCGCCGGGATGAGCGGCCCGGAGTTCATCGAGCGACGGGACGCCGGCGAATTCGATGAACTCGAGACCACGGATTATGAGCGCTACAGTGCGCTGGCCGACCTCGCGGCATTGAGCGGCCGTGGCCGGTTCTGATGCGGCCGAGGCCGTCGCGGTCTATGTTGATCGCTTGACGAGGGCGATCAGTTGCATCTCCGCCGATCTCTGGGTTCCAGCAACGCCAGGATTCCCGTACGGGACGACCTCCCTCATCGTCGGGTCCTGTTGCGAGCAGTCTGGTTGATGGAGCACCGCTATCGCCCTGCGGGGCGATGGCCGCTGCCGCGGCCGGGCTCGCAAGCGTCGCCCCTACAACGATTATCGTTCGCCACTCGCCACTCGCCACTCGCCACTCGCCACTCGCCACTCGCCGCTCGCCGCTCGCCGCTCGCCACCAGTCTCCATCCGCAAGTGCGAAGGACGCCAGCGCGACGGGGAGGGGCCGGGGGAGGGGTTCGGCCGCTGACGTCAGTCAGCCGGAACCAGAACCTGCTCGTTGGCCGTCTCACGGGTCGCGGCGAACTGCGGCAGCCACTGCGCCTCGGCAGCGAACAACTCGTCGACCATCTGCCGGATCTGTCCCAGCGTCAGGAGCGCACTGGTCAGCGGGTCGAGCATGACGGCGTGGTAGACGTGCTCGCGACTGGCTGTCTGGGCGGCAAGGACGGCAAGTTCCTGGACGTTGACGCTGGTCCGGTTGACGGCGGCGAGCTGGGGCGGGAGGGCGCCGTAGGCGGTCGGCTGGACGCCGTTGCGGTCGACGAGGCAGGCGACCTCGACGCAGCAGCCGGCCGGAAGGTTGGAGATGAGACCGTCGTTGGGGACGTTGCCGTAGATGACGGCCGGGGTGCCGGTCTCCATGGCGTTGATGATCCGGGCGCCGTACTCGACGGAGGGCTCCAGCCTGTCCTTCAACTTGCTGAGCAGCTCGCCGTTCGGGTCGCCGGTCGCCCTGGCCGAGCAGACCTCGAAGTAGTCCCATCGCTGCGGGATGAACTCGCTCACCCGCTCGGCGTCCTTGCGGAACCAGGGCAGGTACTCGCTGGCGTGGTGGCTGCTCTCGGTGTGGAAGGAGCCGAAGGCGTCCATGATCTCGGTCCGGACCCGCTCGGAGCCGCCCTCATAGACGTTGTCGGCCCGCTTGCCGCTGTGGTCGCCGTCGTCCGAGGCGAGGGTGCTGCCGGAGGACCGGCCGAGGTGGCGCCGGGTCATCGTCTCCCGCATCCGGGGCAGCAGGTCCTCGTCGCCGTGGCGGAACTCGGTGAACCAGGCCTGGTGGTTGATCCCGGCGACACGGAAGGTGATCTCGTCCTCCGGGACGCCGAGCTGCCGGGCCAGCATGTGACTGGTCCCCTGGACGCTGTGGCAGAGCCCGACGGTCTTGATGCCGAGACTGGACAGGTACCAGCAGTTCATCGCCATCGGGTTGGCGTAGTTGATCAGCAGCGCGTCCGGGCAGACTTCGGACATGTCGTCGGCGATGTCGCTCAGGGCCGGAGCGCTGCGGAGGAAGCGGAAGACGCCACCCGGGCCGAGCGTGTCGCCGACGGTCTGGTCGAGGCCGTACTTTCGCGGGATCTGGACATCGTGGGCATAGGCCTCGAGCCCGCCGACCTGGAAGGTGACGATCACGTAGTCGGCGCCATCGAGGGCGGACCGGCGGTCGGTCGTCGACTCGATCACGGCCGGGAACCCGTAGTGGCGGACGAGGTCGCGGGCCGCCGAGGCCGTCCCCTCCAGCCGGTCGGCGTCGATGTCCATCAGGGTGATGGTCGATGCCCGCAGGGCCGGCAGGCTGAGGATGTCGCCGACGAGGCGGAGCGGGAACACGTAACCACCGGCGCCGATGATGGTGATCTTTGCCACGGGATGCTGTCTCCTTGTGCGTGCAATGCGTCGTTCGACCGGATGAACCGGATGGTGACCGGAACTTGCCGGTCAGCCCTTGGTCGCGCCGGCCGAGATGCCGGCGATCAGGAACCGCTGCAGGTAGAGGTAGGCGAGCGTGACGGGCAGCACGCCCAGCACCGCCGCCGCCATCAGCGCCCCGTAGTCGATCGTCCAGATCCCCATGAAGACGGAGATGCCGGGTGTCAGGGTGTAGCGATCGTCGTCGGTGATGAAGGTGTAGGCGAACAGGAACTCGTTCCAGGCCGTGACGAAGGCGTAGAGCGCGGTCGTCATGATGCCCGGCGTCGCCAGCGGCAGGACGATCCGCCAGACGACCAGCCAGGCCGGGCAGCCGTCGACCTCGGCCGCCTCCTCGATCTCGATCGAGACCTGGTCGAAGAACCCCCGCAGCATCAGTGTCGCCAGCGGGACGGTGAAGGTGGTGTACGTGATGATCAGCGACCAGTAGCTGTTCAGCAGCCCGAGCGACTGCATCGTCAGGTAGAGCGGGATGATCAGCAGGACCGATGGGACGAGCTGCCCGGCGATCAGGCCGAAACCCGCGACCGAGACGCCACGCCGGGTGCCGAACCGACTCAGCGCATACCCGGCCAGCGTCGCGACGACGATCGTCGTGATCGTCACCGTCCCGGAGACGATCAGGCTGTTACGGACGTACGTCAGGAAGCTGCTCTCGAAGATGACCTTCTGGTAGTTGTCCCAGTTCAGCGAGTCCGGCAGCAGGGACGGGTCGGTCGTCCGGATCTCCGCCCGGCTCCGGAGTGAGGTCGAGACCATCCAGAAGAACGGGAAGACGGCGTAGACGAGCAGGACGAGGATCGCGAGGTAGGCCAGCGCCATCGGCGTCGAGCGCCAGAGCTTCGTCCGCCAGGAGACCTTCGGAAACGGGATGTCCGCGTACGGGCTGCCGGACCCGGGGATCGTGGTTGCCATCAGACGGCCTCCGGTCCGGAGAAGCGGCGGTTGACCCAGCCGTAGATCCCGCCGACGACGATCAGGAAGACGATCATCAGGACGGAGAGCGCCGCCGCGTCGCTCATGTCGAACGACCGGAAGGCGCTCCGGTAGACCATCGTCGCGAGGGTCTCCGTCGCGTAGAGCGGACCGCCCTCGGTCAGCAACCAGATGAAGTCGACGTTGTTGAAGGTCCAGATGACATGGAGGATGATCAGCGCGATCGAGACCCCCTTGAGGTGCGGCATCGTGATCTTGAGGAACCGCTGCCAGGCGCTGGCGCCGTCCAGGGCCGCCGCCTCATGCAGCTCCCGCGGCACGGCCTGCATCGCCGCCAGCAGGGAGATCGTGTAGAAGGGGAACGTCCGCCAGATGTTGATGAAGACCGACGAGACCAGCGCCGTGTCGACCCCGCCCAGCCAGAACTTCGGCTCGTCGATGATTCCGGCGTCGACGAGGGCGACGTTGCCTATCCCGAACGACGGGTCCAGAATCCACTTCCAGGT
>JAABUS010005055.1_pt1 | contig 17902 bp, 23 predicted proteins | sample 5560161 | NCBI WGS metagenome assembly JAABUS01 (sample SAMN10711885, study PRJNA513376) | rock metagenome | isolation source: Antarctica rocks | place: Antarctica: Victoria Land, Trio Nunatak nord | collected 2016-01-04 | reverse complement strand
GGGCCGGGCCACCGACGCGAGCCAGCAGCAAGCAACCGCCAGCAGCGCCGCGAGCACGACGGCGCCGACCAAGCCCATCACACGCGCGCCGTCATCTGCACCAGCCCAGGCTTCCACGCCGCTGCCCGGCCCCGACCAGCAAGGCACTCACCGAGCGACCGGTCAAGCAGACGCCCGGTGGACGATCCCTCGGCGGTCACTGAAGTAGTGGAAGACGATCAACGTCGTCGCCGAGATAGCGCCGTTGCTCTGAGGTGATCTCACCTCGTCCAGTTGCGCTTCGCACCCATTCATAGCTGCTCTTCATAGCTGCTCCAGGTGTCCGGGGTCGCACGGCCCAGAAGTCGGGTCAGGGTCGACAGCGTGACCTCGACTGGTGTGCGCCCTGGACCTGGTGCGTCAACGTCCACGGTGATGTCGAGATGGTGAATGGTGGCCTCAACGACGAGTGTGGCGAGCAGGTCGTCCACCGTGAGCACATGCCCCTGGGTGGCGATGAGGTCGTTCGGTGCGGCGCGTTCGGCCAAGTGATGACGGCGGATGCGGTCTCGGCGTAGGTGGCGGTCAGATACTTCAGGCTCCACTGGCTGGCCATTGTGCGGGTCGCGCGGATCCCGCGGGAGTCCTCGTCGGGCGCGCCTGGCGAGTCAGTCCAATAGGTGGCGGAGGTCCTGTCGGCTCTCCCGGCGGCGGGTGTCGCCAGCGCGACCAACGCTCGCTGCGCATCGCCGAGCAGATGGTGCACGATGTCGCGTACGCACCATCCGGTACAGCCGGTCGGACGCCACGAACCTTGCTCGTCCAGAGCGACCGCCAACGCGGCCAGATCACCGTAAGCGACTCGGAGAGCGTCAAGACTCGGAGTTCCGCGACAGCTTTCCATCGGGAGCATTTGATCAGCAAACCGTGCGTAACGCCCGCCGCCGAAAACGACCCGCAGTTGGTCAGACCGCCTGCAGGTCTGCGATCTCGAGGCCTCGAACGGCATGATCTCTGCCGTGTCGAAAGAGGATCGTGAGGCGGGACGGACGTGATGATCAGCGAGCGCCGAACAGGAGCGCGATGGGCTCGACCGCATCCGGGTTGTCGACGGGCGCGGTGACGTGGAGGACGGGTTCGTTGGTGGCGACTGCCCATGTCACGAACGAACAGCACTGCTGCTCGGCAGCGGCGAGAAGCTCCAGTTCTTGCTGCACTCCCGGCCCGTCTTCGAACCGAACCTCGAGTCGGTGGCCACTGCGTCGCGCTGCTGGATTCGCCCGGTCGGCGAGCTGCTGCCACCGGAGCATGCGCGCCCGGCCGTCGTCTGACCCAAGGGTGCACGCAACGGGCAGTTCGACGTGCTCAGCATCTGCGGAGTCGTCCACGACACCAGTGAAAGCCGGCAAGTTGCTGCGGTCAAGGTAGTCCGGCTGAGAGCGCCATCCTGTTCCGGCCACCGACCGAAGGCGAACGCTTGTCGTCAGGTGCGGGTCGTGAGCGCGGCCCCGAGTCCGCGTGCACGTGCATCGGCCGTCGGCGATCAGATGAAGTTCGGCCGGTTCTGGAAACTGCCGTCGCACGTGCCTACCGCCAAGGCAATCTACATCGATGTCTTCGGCCTCAGTGGTTGTGCTTTTGTGAACATCATCGCTGCGCATACCACGGCGTTGAGCTAGGGCTCGCGTGGGTCAATCCAGGCGCGATCGGGGTGAGGACGATCATCGGGACCTGGCGTCTGCTCTCGGCCTGATAGGAGAGGAGTTGCGGCTGGTCGGCGGTGAACCGCTGGAACAGGACGTCGCGCTCCGCCCGGACGGCAGTCCAGGCGAGCGCATCGAACACTGCGGTGCCGACCTCGATAGTCACAGCCGGGCGGGCGAGAACATTGTGATACCAGGCGGGGTTCGCCCCGGCAGCTCCCGCGGCCACGACATAGCGATCGCGATCAGCCAGATACGTGAGCGGCACCGTGCGGAGCAGTCCCGTGTGCGCGCCGGTACTGGTGAGCAGGAGCAGTGGTAGCCCGGCATGCCGACCGCCGACCTTGCCGCCACACGCCCGGAACTCCTCGATCACGCGCCGGTTGAACGCCCGCGACTCGACAGCGGTTACCACGGCTGGGTTGCTCCGCTTTCGCTCAGGAACGCACCCGTAACGGCCGGGTCTGGCCGTGTGACCTGCCGGGCAATCGAGGCGCCGGCCTGCTCGGCGGTGAGGTGGCCGGTGTGGTTGTTCAGGTCGGTGGCGACGTAGCCGGGGTCGACGGCGTTCACGGCGATGCCCTCGGTTTGCAGGGTGTGGGCGTAGATCAGGGTGATCGCGTTGAGTGCCGCCTTGGAGGAGTTGGGGTGTGAGTAGCAATGGCGCAGGATCCTCCGATAGGCCCGCCCGGACGTGAATCCCGCAAGGGGCCGTTTTCAAGACGCCGTCGCGCGCGCGACGGAGTGCGGTCGGCGGCCCGGTGCGGTCCCAGAAGTCGTCACACGTCTTCGGACGCGGTTGTGGGGCCTTGCGGGCTCTTCCCAAATGAGGGTGTAGCTGGCGGCGCGTCGCTGCGTTGGTAGGGGTCGAGGTCTTCCGATGATGGGAGTTCTCACGCTGCCCAGCTGGAAGACCTCGACGTGCCTGACGCTACCTTCGCCTGCCCTGACCTGACCGCTTTCTGTCGCCTTGAGGAGCTGGGTCTGGAGGTGGTGGGGCAGCGGCTCGAGCCAGATCGTGCGGTGCTGGCCTGCCGGGTTGTGAAGCCGGATGGCTGGTGCCGTCGCTGCGGATGCGAAGGTGCTGCGCGGGACACGGTGACCCGGCGACTCGGGAACGAACCGCTGGGTTGGCGTCCTACGACGCTGCTGATCACGATCCGCCGCTACCGGTGTGTCGGGTGCGGGTATGTGTGGCGCCAAGACACCAGCCAGGCCGCCGAGCCGCGGGCCAAGCTGTCGCGGCGCGGCCTGTGGTGGGCGCTGGAAGGTGTCGTGTGTCAGCACCTGAGCATCGCGCGCATCGCCGAGGGTCTCGCGGTGTCGTGGGGCACCGCTAACAGCGCAGTCCTGGACGAGGGCAGGCGTGTGCTGATCAACGATCCCGCCCGGTTCGACGGTGTGAAGGTCATCGGTGTCGATGAGCACGCGTGGCGTCACACCCGTCGCGGGGACAAGTTCGTCACCGTGATCATCGACCTCACCCCGGTGCGTGACGGCGTCGGGCCGGCTCGGCTGTTGGACATGGTCGAGGGCCGCTCCAAGGCGGTGTTCAAGACCTGGCTCGAAGCCCAGTCGGCCCAGTTCCGGGACGGGATCGAGGTGGTGGCGATGGACGGTTTCACCGGTTTCAAGACCGCCGCGGCCGAAACCGTGCCCGACGCTGTCGCGGTGATGGACCCCTTCCACGTCGTGGCCTTGGTCGGCGACGCCCTGGACCGCTGCCGCCAACGCGTCCAGCAACAGACCTGCGGTCACCGAGGCCGATCCGGTGACCCGCTCTACGGCATCCGACGGGCACTGCGCACCGGCACCGACCTGCTCACCGACAAGCAGCGGCAACGGCTCAACGCCGTCTTCGCCGACGAGGCACATGTCGAAGTCGAGGCCACCTGGGCCGTCTATCAACGCGTCGTGACCGCCTACCGGCACCCCGACCGGGCCGCAGCGAAAGCCTCGCTGACCAAGACCATCGACTCGCTCAGCCGCGGCGTGCCCACAGCGCTTCGCGAGCTGATCACTCTCGGCCGAACCCTGAAACGCCGCGCGGTCGACGTGCTGGCCTACTTCGACCGACCAGGGACATCCAACGGCCCAACCGAGGCAATCAACGGCCGCCTGGAACACCTACGCGGCATCGCACTCGGCTTCCGCAACCTCACCAACTACATCGCCAGATCACTACTCGAATCCGGCGGCTTCAGACCCCAACTACACCCCTCGTCTGCGATGAGCCCAATTGGGTGCAGACAGCATTGCCAAGGACATGTCGGACGGATTACGATGACCGGACCGCGAGGCGCACGGCCTCAGGAGGGATGAGGTTGAACATGAAACTACTCAGACGAAATCACGCAGCCATCGGATCGGTGGCGGTGCTGTGCGCAGTACTTACTACTGGTGCGCCGGCGGATGCAGCTAGCACGCCGAACACGCCGCCACCGCCAGCATTGACTTCTACCCCGCACTCCACGTGTCCTGCGCAGTACAGCGGGACCCAACCTGTTCAAGTGACTGCGAACGCGAATGTGGTCAGTAACCCTGGTCCGGTGATGATGTGCGATCACATTATCAATGACAGTTCGCCTGCCGCTGTAAAAGCGAAGCAGCATATGATTGCTCAAGTCAATCGGGCCGCCGCTCAAAAAAAAGGTAAGTAGGGCGCAAGCTCTCTCCCCCGCGTCCACCGCACCTATACCGATTGAGCCCTACCCGTCGTACTGTCCGACTTCAAACGCTACCGTCTACACGTTCAGCGACACGTGCACTTATCAAGATCATCAGATCATCCTGGTATCGATCAACACCGGAGCGATCGTTGGAACAATGGAGTATTTCTGGCGAGACTACTCATATTGGGAGCGCGACCTACTCGACATGATCCAGCAAATCGACGTTGCGCCTTACCTGGGATCAGAGGAAGGCGCCACGCCGGGTGTTTGGAAGGTAATCAAAGGCAATCCAGCGGGATGTAACATCACTACGCCCTCCGGTGTCACCTGCAAGCTCACACAAGAAGACTTCAAGTCGCCGCAGGACGTCGAGATCCAGACCAAAGGCGCGAGTGCAGCCGCAGCTTTCGACACCACCTACGCCTCGGGTTCTCAGTCTCTTCTGGGGCACTACATCCAGTGGGGCGTTGAATACACCGGGGCCGACAAGGTCACCGACGACGTAGATTGGGAAAACGACTACCCCATCACGTACTGCGATAACAACCTCCCAGGCGTCAAGTACGGCGGCTGCAAGGCGCCGACTGACAAGTGGACCCCGACCTACTCGCTCAGCCTTGCAAAGTATCCGACGCTCGCAAGGGCGATCAAGGATGTGCAGGCCAAGGGTGCGCCGGGAGCGCCGAGCAGCGGACATTGGTTGCTTCGTACGACGAGCGCCAGCATTCAGACGTCAAACAGGTCGGCCGCGTGCCCGTCCAGCCAGAAGCCGCCATCCACTTCCTACTCTTGCGATGAATATCCTGGTGCCTCTACCTACGAAGGCGCCGCCTACAACCCATCGTCTGGGATTACCTTCAGCTACTGCAAGAACCCGTACCTGAGCCAGACAACTAAAAGCCCGAAGTGGGAGGCGTGCTACGTCCCGGCGACGGAAGAAAACTCCAGTGAGGGTGGCCTTCGAAATAGTTTTTGGGTGTCCTATCGCACACTCGATAACGATCGGTTCTGGGAAACAGTCACCAGCTAATCAAGTCACCATCTTGCTCCTGATACCGTTCCGCCATGGCTAACATTCAGCTTGACCTGACGATACGGCAGTGGGCGACCATCGATGCGCAAATGGACAACAGTGCGTATCTGATGCGTGAAAGTGCTGCGGCACGTGGCGATGTTTCAGAGCAGGATATGCCTCGTCTTGGCTCCTTAGGACTCGACGAGCTACCAATAGGCATTCGAGAGTCTGGCTCGGCCCAGGTTCCCTGGGTCGGGCCAGACAAGGTTTGGCCTCCCGACGAACAAGTGCTCAGCATTGAACTGATGGACAGTCAGTGGCAGTTCATCGCGATTGAGCTTCGCGAAGCTGTCGGCGTTTACGAGCAGCTCGGTGACCAAGTCAGCCAGCGCCTCACGGCGGACGCGCTGAGGGTGATTGAGTCTGGAGTCGCATCTTAGCCAGGCGCGAGCTGCTTGATGAGCGGGATCCGCCCGGGGTACAGCTTCGGCTCGGTGCGAGTCCGACCAGACCGCTCGCGTTGATACTAAAACGCTGTGTCGGACGAAGTTTCCCGTTCGGATGGCACGGCGGCACGGGTGTGGCATAATCATGGCATGACTCGCGCACGATTGAGCACGACGGTGGATGCGACGCTTCTCGATGATGCGCGACGTGTTCGGTCCGGAGTCACCGACGCGGTCCTCGTAGACGAGGCTCTTACAGCTCTGCTCGCCCGCCACCGCGCCGTCGAGGTAGACGCGAGCTACGTCGCGTATGACGAACTCCCGCTCGACGAGCCAGACGAGTGGGGCGACCTGGCATCGTTCCGGCGAGCTGCGGCCGCCTCTTGAGCGCCCTTCCCGCCCGCGGTGAGGTCTGGTGGTGCGAGATGCCACAGATAGGCCGTCGACCGGTCGTCGTGCTCTCTCGCGACGCAGTGATCCCGCGGCACCGCCGCGCGTTGATCGCACCGTGCACGACGACGATTCGCGGGCTCGTCAGCGAAGTCGTGCTCGAGCCCGGCGACGACCCGGTACCGCGTCGTTCGGCGGTCAACCTGGACTCGGTCGAGAGCGTCTCGCTCGCAGTGCTTGTCGACCGGCTCGGTCGGCTGAGCGACACTCGGATGCGTCAGGTATGCGGCGCCCTCGCCATCGCCGTCGCCTGCTCCAACTGAGTCACAGTGACGTACCGGTACACGATCGGTGACCGGACAGGATCGGTGACCGGACAGGATCCCTTGCCGCGACATTTGCGCCTTGGCCGGCGACCGAATATCGGTTCTGCCGGTCGATGGCCTGTGACAATCTGGCGGCGTGCCGCGTACCACGTTGATCACCGGTGTCAGCCGGCGGCAGGCCATCGGTTCGCCATCTCCCGGCGGCTGCTGCGCGAGGACGGCGCCCGGGTCTTCGCCCACTCCTTCGCGCCGTACGACGCGACCGAGCCGTGGGGCGCCGACCCTGGCGGTGTCGCCGGGGTGCTGGCAGACCTCGGTGGCGAATGCGACCGGCTCGCGCACCGAGAGTCCGACCTCAGCGATCCGGACGAGCCGCGCCGGCTGGTGGCGGCGGCCGCCGCACGGTTCGGCCACCTCGATGCCCTGGTGGTCAACCACGCCCGCTCCCAAAAGGGCACGCTCGGCGAGATCGAGGCGGAGATGCTGGACCTTACCTGGGCGGTGAACCTGCGGGCCTCGCTGCTACTCGTGCAGGCGTTCGCCGAGCAGTACCAGCCGGGACCCGACGGCGGGCGGGTCGTGCTGTTCACGTCCGGTCAGCACCAGGGACCGATGCCCTCGGAGATCCCCTACGCGGTGACCAAGGGGGCGATCCAGCAGATCACCAGAACCCTCGCCGACGCGTTGGCCGAACTGGATATCACCGTCAACTGCGTCAACCCTGGCCCGACCGACACCGGCTGGGCCACCCCAGATCAGGAAGCGTTCGTCGCTCGACACATGCCGCGCGGCCACTGGAATACCCCCGACGAGGCCGCGAACGTCGTCGCGCTTCTCCTCACCGCGGAGGCCGCCACGATAACCGGGCAGGTCATCGACGCCGAAGGCGGCTTCCGCCGTTTCACCCCATGACGCGACGCTCGACGTCGCACGGTTCCGTAGACCCATCGTTTGCGGAACATGATCGACTGCTAGCACATGGCTCGGGCGCTGCGCCACTGACCGTTCGGCTACCGGTCATGCTTGGGAGCGGAGCCGGTGTCATCAGGGTCGAGTGGAATCTGGAGATCCTGCTCGGCGGCGAACACCTCCCCGCAGAAGGCCTCCTGAGCCCTCACGATGGCCGCTTGTCGGTCACTCCCGGGCCAGAAGTGCGTCAGCAATAACCGCGCCGCTCCAGCTCGCGCGGCCCACTGCCCGGCTTCGGTGGCGGTGAGCAGGTTGCGGTCGGGCTTGGCCGGTTCCCCGGGCCGGTCGGTCGCATCGACGATATACAGATCGACGCCGCGCCCAAGTTCTGCCAGCAGTGGATCCGGACCGGTGTCGCCGGTATAGGCGATCGCGGTGGATTGCGTATCGAGGCGGACCCCCACGTTGGGCACGAAGTGCGGCAGTTGAACGCAGCTCAAGAGGAACGGTCCGAGCTGATAAGACCCCGGCAGCTCATGAACGTCGAACACGCTCAGCAACTCGACGTCGGGCTCCAGTCCTCCCAGCCGCGCCAACACGCCAGTAGGGCAGTACAGCGGCAGCCGGCGAGCAGGAGGTTTGCCGTAGCGACGAATCCGAAACAGACCGTGGAGATCGATGCAGTGATCCGGGTGTTCGTGTGTGATCACGACGGCGTCGAGGCCGGCATCAGGAACTCTGGCCAGCAGCCGCGGCAAGGTGGCGTACCCGAGATCAAGCACGACGCGGAAACCGTCCCAGTCGATCAGAAAGCCGCTACATGCTTGCCCCGGCTCGGGATAGGCGCCCGTGCCTCCCAGCACCGTCAACATTCGCATGCAGACAGCCTCGCAGTCGCAAGTCCGCCGGCCAACCTCACGCGGACCGCGGCTGAAGTCCAGGCACCGGTCAAGGATCTGTGGTCGGTCAGCGAGACCGCAGGCGAGAGTCGGACGCTCAGTGCGGTCAGGCCCTGAGTTCGGCGCACAGAATGGCTATGCCGTCGGCGTCAACTGCTCGAGCGCCGGCCCGACGCTGCTGCTGTTCGCGCTCAGCCACGGCCACTCTCTCGCTGCTCTACCTGCTAACTCTGGTCATGCTTATCCGCTTCGCTCCGCTAGGCTCGGGGTGTGCCGCGGCCCGGCTTCCCCCGCAGCATCGTCGAGTTCCAGCACTGGTTCCCCGATGACGACGCCTGTCGCGAGTACCTGATTGAGTCGCGCTGGCCCGACGGTTACCGGTGTCCGCGCTGCGGTGGCAGGGAGGCGGCGGCACTGCGGAAGCGGCTGCTGTGGCAATGCTCATCGTGCCGCTACCAGGTGTCGCTGACCGCCGGCACGGTGCTGCACGGGACACGCACACCGCTGCACCTGTGGTTCTGGTCGGCGTACTTGATGACGACCGGCACGCCGGGGATTTCCCGCGACGCAGCTGCAGGTAGCCGGCCGAGATCGGCGGTAGCCCGGCGCGGGCAACCGCATCGGCCACCGACCGGCACTGCGCCCACCCCGACTCCACCAACGCGGCGATCTGACTGGCCCGAAACGACGTCACGACGGCGAACGTCGCACCGCGGCCGCTCCGGTCATCCTGGTTGGAACGACGCCGGGCCGACGACGTCTTCGTACACGCCTTCCAGCTCCGTCGTGGCCACGATCTCATCTAGTCGCCCGGGCGCATCCGGCCGAGTCAACGACCCGGCCACGGCCGCGAACTCGTCCGCCGACACGTCGAGCTCGAGGATGGTGATCACCTGTCGGTCGTTGGACACGTTGCGCCCGACGCTCGTCCTCGCCGGGTAGTGACCTTCGACGTGTTCGGGCATCCAAGCGTCCCTGAACTGCTCATAGGTCACGCCCGGCCGCAAGGTACGAACAAAGACCGCGTGCAGCATCTCCACCTCCACCGATGATTGGGTCATCGCTGCGCGCAAATCGTAGGCCCCGTCTCCGACATGCCCCGGCAGCGGCTCGTCGAGCCACGGACCAGGCGGTCAGCGTGGCCGCTGACCGACCCTGTTCCGGTTACCGATCGACGATCGGGCGGCCTACGGCCTTTGCTCAATCCGATCCGTTGAGGGCCTGAGACTTCGGCGATCGTCCAGATGGTTCCGTCGGATTACAGGTGTGCAATTAACGAGGCACAAGCCCATCGACGAGAAGATCGAACAATCGCTCCAGCAGTGAGATCGGGGCGGCAGGTCCGGTGGAGAGCACGACGCCCAGAACCATCGTCGTGACGTTGTCCGCCGAAATGTCCGACCGCAGAGATCGGTCCGCGGCGCCCGCCGTCAGGATCTCTGCGATCGCGCTGTTGACGCGCTCACGGGTGGCCGGGGTCGCGATGCGACCAGAAGCCCACCCCACCCGCAGGGTGTCCATGATTCCGCGCTTCATCACTGAGAACCCGGCGTATCGGCGCATCCAGGCCCGCAGAGCCGGTTCGGGTCCCAACTCGGCCAGCAGCGTCGCCGCGCTCGACACCACGTCGTCGAGTTCGGCGGCATAAGCAACCTCGACGAGAGCCTCGCGCGTCGGAAAATGTCGATACAGCGTGCCGATTCCGACGCCGGCGTCGCGGGCGATGTCCTCCAGGGGCACCGTCTGACTCGACGCGCTGAACGCGGCGCGGGCAACAGCAACCAGAGCATCGCGGTTGCGCAGCGCATCGGCTCGGAGGGGTCGTCCGGGAAGGGCCAAAGCGGAGGCACCTCCGTTAGTGCTACCGTCCGATGAGCGGAGGTTCCTCCGCTTGTTCATCTTTTCATGAATCGAAGGTTCACGATGCCCGACATCACCACCCCGCGTCCCGGCGGCACCGGCCGTCTCGGCGATGACACTGTCTCCCGCGTCGGCTACGGCGCGATGCAGCTCGAACGGTTGCACACTGACCGGCCGGCCGGCATCGCGCTGCTACGACGGGCCATCGAGCTCGGCGTCAACCACATCGACACCGCCGAGTTCTACGGCAACGGCTTCGTCAACGGACTGCTGCGCGAGGCGATCAAGCCCGACGACGGTGTCACGATCGTGACGAAGATCGGCGCAGACCCGAACCCTGAAGGCCCTGTCCCGCTCCGGTTCGCCCAGCATCCTGCGGAGCTCCGCGCGAGCATCGAGGTGAACCTGCGCAGCCTGGGTCTGGATCAGCTGCCGGTCGTGCTGCTGCGACGCGCCGACGCGGGCCCGGGAATGAAGATCCCCGTCGATCAGGCCGTTGACCTCGACGACCAACTCGCCACCATGATCGCCCTTCGCGACGAGGGCAAGATCGGCGCCTTCGGCATCGGCAGCGTGGGCGCGGATGCCCTGCGCCGGTCCATCCCCGCCGAAATTGTGTTCGTGCAGAACGCCTACAGCCTGGTCTCCCGCCAGGACGAGGCGATGCTCGAGATGTCCGCCGCCGCCGACATCGCATGGGTACCGTTCTTCCCGCTCGGCGGCGCGTTCGCCGGCTCCCCCAAGGTGACCGAGCAGCCCCTCGTCGTCCAAGCCGCGACGCGGCTCGGCGTCACGCCCGCGCAGATCGGACTCGCGTGGCTGCTGCACCACAAATCGAACATCTTGCTGATCCCCGGCACAGCCGATATCACCCACCTCGAGGCCAATGTCGCCGCCGGTGCAATCGACCTCGACCAGGCCACGATGGCCACCCTCGACGTCGCCCCGAACAACTGATCCGCCGAACCCCATCGCGGACGTAAAAGTGCTGACCGATGGGCTATCGGACCGGTGCAGCCCGAAACAGGATCGGCGGGCCGGACCATGTGCCAGGTTCAGGTGTTCATCGCGGTGACCTGCGCGTAGAACGCAGCTGGGTCCTGGGCTTTAGCCCAACGCCGACCAGCGAAGGGTAGGTAGAACTGCGGTCCTTCACCGGACGTACCAGCAGACGATCGCTGATCGGGACGGCCAGCGAAGCGAGGTTACGGAGGCTTGCGACGCCGACTGTCGCAGGTGACGGCGTGGGGTAGGCACCGACCAAGCGCGGCAGACGCTGCGCCTCGTTCCTCGGCGCGACGCCAGTGTATTATGCTACTGGATTAGTGAAGTGGTGGTGATGGGATGATCGGATTCGTGTTGAACCCCCGATCCGGGGTTCCGACGTTCGTGCAGCTGCAGCAGCAGGTCAAGCAGGCTATCCGGATGGGTGTGTTGCAGTCCGGCGATCAATTGCCGACGGCCAAGGAGGTTGTCGAGCAACTCGCGATCAATCCGAACACGGTGCTCAAGGCATACCGGGAACTGGAACGAGAGGGTCTGGTGGAGCCGCGCCCCGGGTTCGGAACATTCATCACCGGGACCCTCGGCGCTGCGGACCCGGCCGCTATCGGTCGGTTCCGCAGGCAGCTGGCACGGTGGATCCGGGCCGCCGGACAGGCCGGGTTGGATTCCGAGGACATCGTCGCGCTGTTCGAGGCGGAGATGGCGGAGGCAGTACGGGAGCGGACGGCGTGATCGCCCCGGATCCGCTTGGCGCGGTGCCATCACCCCGGATGAGTGTTGCGCCGGACCCCTCCTTGCCGCCGGTGGTGCGGGCGGTGAACGTGGGGGTCCGGTACGGGACGACCTGGGCGTTGCAAGGATGCTCGGTCACGATCCCGGCGGGGTCGGTGACTGCGCTGGTCGGACCGAACGGGGCCGGCAAGACCACGCTGCTGGGTTTGCTGGCCGGCCTTCGGCGAGTGTCGGCGGGCGAGTTGTCCGTGCTGGGAGAGCCGGTGGTCGCCGGGCGGGCTTCACCGACGCAGCTGGCCGGGGTGTCCTTCTTGGCGCAGGACAAGCCGTTGTACGGGCATCTGAGCGTGGCGGACATGATGCGTTTCGGGGCGGCGATGAACCCGGGGTTCGACGCCGAGTACGCCGCTGCCCGCGTTGCCCGCCACCGCCTGCCAGCCAAACGCAAGGTGTCCACGCTATCGGGGGGGCAGCGGACCCAGCTGGCCCTGACCTTGGCGTTGGCCAAGCGACCGCGGCTGCTGGTGTTGGATGAGCCACTCGCTGAGCTCGACCCGCTGGCCCGCAGGGACGTCCTCGGCGAGCTGATGGCAGACGTGGCCGAACGAGGCACCACGGTGCTGTTGTCCTCGCACATCCTCGGCGAGTTGGCCCAGGTGTGCGACCGGCTGATCCTGTTGCGCGACGGCGAGATCGGCGTGTGCGGCGCGGTCGATGAGATCATCCAACAACACACGCTGTTGGCCGGACCGCCGGATCTTCTGCCTGGCCTGTCGACCTTCGGCGACGTAGTGGACTGCGACGTCTCACCGCACCAGGTCATCGCGCTGCTCCGGCGACATACCGACACGACCTTCCTGGACCCACGCTGGCAACCGCACCCAGTCGGACTCGAAGCGATCGTGTTGGGCTATCTGCAGGCCGATACCCCAACACCGGCCAACGGTTCGACCGTCGGGCAGGTCCGGCGATGATTCGGTTAATCCTGCGCCAGTACAGGTCGCTGATCCTGACCACTCTCGTTGCGGTGGTCGTGCTGGAACTGGTGCTGCTCTGGCACGGGTCGAAGACCGCCGATCTCACCGCTGCGGCCACCGCGGCCGGGTGCCCCACCGGCCCGCGCTGCAGTGAGGTCAGCTTCCAGGTGCTGGACCGCTACAAGCAACTCGGCCTTCCCCTCGAATTCTTCTTCGTCGTCCCCGTCCTGATCGGCGCGTTCTGGGGCGCACCGCTGCTGGCTCGGGAGTTCGAGCAGCACACCGCGTGCGTGGCCTGGACACAGAGCATCTCCCGGCGGCGTTGGCTGGCGATTCGGTGGCTGGTACTTGGCGCCATCGTCACCGCCTGCGGCGCTGCCGCCTCCGTCGGGGTCACCTGGTGGTCCGAGAGGTATCGGAATCTGCTCACGCTCACCGGTGGGCACCCGCAAGCCCTATTCGCGCAAAGCCGTGGGCTCGGGCCGCCGATCTGGTGGCTGTCCGCCTTTCTCGTCGGCGTTGCGTGTGGCGTTGTGACCAGGCGCACTCTGCCCGCCATGGCGCTCGCCGGGGGACTTCTGCTTGCCCTGACCATCGGCATGTCCAGCACGCCCAACGCGGTTCATGCGTCGCTGACCGGCTGGGGAACGGATCTGGCCGCCGCCCAGGCCGTCGATGCCGGTGTGCTGCTCGGGCTTGCTGCAGTCGCTGTGGTGGCCTGCCTCTGGCTGCTCGACCGGGCCGCTGTCTGAGAACAAGAGCCACAGAATCCACAACCTGGTTGCCTAACAGAGGAGTGCACCGTGAACGTTCAACTGGATCTCGACGAACGCGACGTTGACCTGATCGATCAACTGATCACGGCGCATCACTTCAAATCCAGGTCGGCGGTGAATCGGTACGCGATTGGCCTCATACGCTCCGAGATCAACGCCAACGGCTACGTCTTCATGAAGTCCGACGACGACTCTGACACCTGAGAGCAATCTCAGGCAGCTGTGCCCCGTTCCCGTAGGAGGAACGTCCTACGGTGACCTGAACCGCGCCCCGAGGCAGCTGACGACCAAGATCACCAGCGCGTCGATTGGGGATCGGCTACCGGCCTGAGCTGCTTGCCGGGCGGGTGATCGTTAGGTAGCGCTCGTCGGTGATCTGCCGACCCCACAGGGCCGGATCGTCGAGGTTGTGCAGTTCGGTGTTGTCGGCGGCCATGAAAAAATGCCCGTAGGCGGCCACGAAACTGCCAGTTGATGGCCACGGTTTCTGCCCGCTGGTGGCCACGAAACTGCCCACTCGGTTGGGTGATTGGCCCGACACGCCCCCTGCCGCGCCCTGCCGCGTCCCGCGGTTGGGGTCCCTCCTGACGTCCGCTTGGCGGTGCTGAAGCGCCCGAGCGAGCCCCCAGGAGGGACCACTGTGAAGTCTGCCGAGGAATCGATGCAAATTTTGGAAGCTTTTGATCTGACCGGTTCGTTTCATGCTGCTGCGGCGTTGGCGGGGTGTTCGCATCACACCGTCGCCCGACTGGTCGCCGAGCGGGACGCGGCCGGTGGTGGGCCGCCGCGGCTGGCCCGGCCGCGGTTGATCGATGAGCTCCTGCCGAAGATTGAGGAGTGGGTGGAGCAGTCGAAGGGCCGGATCCGCGCGGACGTCGCGCACGAGAAGTTGCTGGTCATGGGCTTCGCCGGGTCGGAACGGTCGTCCCGGCGGGCGGTGGCCGCGGTCAAGAAGGAGTACCAGGCCGGCAACGTGCGGGTGCACCGGCCGTGGGTTACCGAACCCGGGTTGTGGCTGCAGTACGACTTCGGTGACGGCCCGGTCATCGACGGGCGTAAGACGGTGCTGTTCTGCGCGTGGCTGGCCTGGTCGCGGTATCGGATAGTGATCGCGTTGCGGGACCGGACCATCCCGACGGTGTTCGGCGCCCTGGACGCCGCGTTCCGGCTGCTCGGCGGCGTCCCGACGTATGTGTTGACCGACAACGAGAAGTCGGTCACCGTGGAGCATGTCGCGCGGATCCCGGTGCGAAACCAGCAGGTCGTAGCGTTCGGCCGGTACTACGGTGTCACCGTCCACACCTGTGAGGTGCGGGACCCCGCCAGCAAGGGTGGAGTGGAGAACACCGTCAAGTTGGCGAAGGCCGACATCGTCCCCACCGACACGAACCTCGCCGACCAGTACGCCTGCTTCGCCGACCTGGAAGCGGCGTGCACCGCGTTCATGACGGCCGTCAACGGCCGGGTGCACCGGACCACGAAAAGGGTCCCGGCGGACATGCTGGAACAGGAACGGCTGCGGCTGCACCCGGTCCCGGCGGTCCCGCACACCATCACGTTCGGCGAAACCCGCACGGTCGCGGTGAACACCCCGATGATGTCCTACCAGGGCGGGTCGTACTCGGTGCCACACACCCTGCTCGGCGAAACGGTGTGGGTCCGGGTGCACGGCGCCGGCCGGGACGAACGGGTGGTGATCGTGCACGTCGGGGACCGCGGTGCCGTCGAGGTCGCCCGGCACCGCCGAGCCGACCCGGGCAGCCCGCAACTGGACGACGCCCACTTCCCGCCCGCCCCGGCCGGGGCGATCAACCGGGAACCCCGGGCCGGCACCGACGCCGAGACGGCGTTCCTGACGCTCGGTGACGGCGCCGCCCTGTGGTTGAAAGAGGCCGCCGCGCAAGGCACCTCACGGATCCGGGTGAAAATGGCGCACGCCGTGTCGATCGCGAAACTGACCAACCCCGGCCGGGTCGACTGGGCACTGGGCCACGCCGCCGTCCACCAACGCTTCGGCGAGGGCGACCTGGCGTCGATCCTGGCTGCGAACCTCGACCCCACCACCCCTGCCGCCCGGCGCGCCGGGGAGGACAAATCCCTCACCCAGGGCACCGCCGGGTGGGCCACCCTCGGCGCCGCCACTACCAGCAGCGCCACCGACGTCAACGACCACGCCAACTCTCACCGGAGGGACAACCGATGACCACCAACACCGTGACATCCAGAACCGGGCCGCCGCCGGCCGGGGCGCCCACCGCGCCGCCGCTGCCCGAGGACGTGCACGCCCTGCTCCGCCGGCTGCGGATGCCGCACCAGGGCCGCCGCCCCCGACGTGCTGGCCACCGCCCGCGCGCAACGCTGGGAACCCGTCGAGGTCCTCCGCGCCCTGTTCACCGCGGAAGTCGCCGGCCGGGACCGATCAGCACTGGCCACCCGCCGCGCCAGGGCAGCATTCCCCACCGGGAAAACGTTCCACGCCTGGAAACCAGAAGCGTCCTCCATCCCAGCACCCACCCAGCAGGCGTTGCGGACCCTGGAATGGTTGCACCGCAAGGAGAACCTCGTCCTGTGCGGGCCGTCCGGCACCGGGAAGACATTCCTGCTCGAAGCCCTCGGCCAGCTCGCCGTCGAACAAGGACTGCACGTCGCCTGGTTCACCCTGGAAGACCTCGGCGGTCTGATCCGCCGGCACCGGGCCGACGACACCGTCAGCAAAGCGATCAGCAAGATCCTCCGCGCCGAGCTCGTCGTCGTTGATGACATAGGGCTCCTACCGGTTGCCGCCGACGCCGCCGAAGGCCTCTACCGACTCGTCGACACGGCCTATGAGAAACGATCCGTGGCGATCTCCTCGAACCTGCACCCGGCGGGATTCGACGAGCTCATGCCCAAAACCCTGGCCACCGCCACGGTCGACCGCCTGCTGCACCACGCCCACGTCTGCCAAACCACCGGCGAATCAGTCCGGCTGTCCCAAGCCATCGCCGGCCACGGCGTCACCCCACTCACCTCACCAACGGCCGGAGTCAACCAATGACAACCCAGACGATCCCGCCCCGAATCCCGTCGCGGGACGACCCCGGGACGACCCCATGCCCGACCTGCCAGCACAGCCTCACCCCAAACGGCCGGCAAACGTACTGCAGCACCACCTGCCGCAAGACCGCGTTCCGCCGCCGGCACCAGCAAAACGGCCCCGCGGTCACCGTGCCGACAGCCCGGCCCCGCCGGGAAATCACCGTCTACGAATGCCCCGACTGCGATGAACGACTCCTGGGTGAGCAGCGCTGCCAGGACTGCAGCACCTTCACCCGTCGTATCGGTGTGGGCGGTGCGTGTCCACATTGCCAGGAACCTGTCGCCATTACAGACCTCCTCGACTACCCGACCGTCACCACCCGACCGGCAACACCGACCCCTCACCCAGCGCCGGTGGGCAGGCTCGTGGCCACCCATCGGCAGAACTGATGGCCACCAATGGGCAGGTTTCGTGGCCGCCCGTAGGCAGAAACTCGTGGCCCTTGACACGGTGTCTCCGCCGAGCTGTCGCAGAAGTGACAGTGTTTTGGGTGGCGGTCAGTCCGGCACCGGTCGACCAGTTGCCTTCGATCAACAGGAGTTGTCCGCCTGCCCGCAGGAGTCGGGCCCAGCTGTGGAGTGCGGCCTGCGGGTCGGGCATTGCCCACAGCACGTGGCGGCTCAGGACGACGTCGAAGGAGCCGGCCGGAAGGGCAGGGGCTGCGACGTCGCCTTCGGTGAACTTCGGCGCCGGGGCGACGTTTGTCGCTTTGTTGCGCGCGATGTCAAGCATCTGTGGGGAGAAGTCAACGCCGTGAAGATGGTGACCTGCCTGGGCCAGGAGGATCGTCAGGGTGCCGGTGCCGCATCCCAGGTCGGCGACTGCCTGCGGGTGTTCGGGTAGCAGCGGGAGGAGCAGTCGCTGCCAGGCGGTGCGGGTGGCCGGATCGCGAAGCCCGTGATCGGCCGCCTCGTCGAACACTTGGGCTTCGTGGTCCCATAGCGCGCGCCGCTGGTCATCCATCCGCCGATCTTGTCATCGCCAACAGGCGGTTCCACGCACCGTAGGACGATCGATGCTCCTATGGATGTCAAGGTCGGCTGAAGCGCTGTTGAGCGGCTTGTCGGGTGGTGCCGAGCACGGCCGCGATGGAGCTCCAGGTGGCGTGGTGTTGCCGGGCGCGGGTTACGGCTG
>JAABUS010005054.1_pt1 | contig 17905 bp, 1 predicted proteins | sample 5560161 | NCBI WGS metagenome assembly JAABUS01 (sample SAMN10711885, study PRJNA513376) | rock metagenome | isolation source: Antarctica rocks | place: Antarctica: Victoria Land, Trio Nunatak nord | collected 2016-01-04 | reverse complement strand
AGCCCGGGCGTCACCCCCGCGTAGATTTCGCGCGAATCGATCGAATCCGGGAATCAAAAGTTACTGGCGTTGGGGGTAGTTCCGGGGGGTCGCTGCCGTCGATAAGGGCGATCATGGAACATCATATATACGCATATATATAGGCCATAAATGGGGGTATGCGCGCATCTATGGGGGTAAGAATGGCCATATATACGCGTATCTATGGGCCATGTATACGCGTATCTATGGCAGCAGTAATGGCCATGTATGCGCATATCTATAGCAGCAGTAATGGCCATGTATGCGCGTATCTATGGCAGCAGTAATGGCCATGTATGCGCGTATCTATGGGCCATGAATGCGCATATCTATGGCAGCAGTAATGGCCATGTATGCGCGTATCTATGGGCCATGAATGCGCATATCTATGGCAGTAGCAATGGCCATGTATGCGCGTATCTATAGCAGCAGTAATGGCCATGTATACGCATATCTATGGGCCATATATGCGCGCATATCTATGGGGGCAAGAATGGCCATGTATACGCGTATATCTATAGTAGTAGTAATGGCCATGTAAATAAATAATCCTGAGCGACCCTAAGCGGCCTTAAGAATCCTAAATAATCCTGAGCGAGCCTAAGCGAGCCTGAGCGGGCCTGAGCGGGCCTGAGCGGGCCTGAACGGGCCTGAGCGGGCCTGAGCGGGCCTGAGCGGGCCTGAGAATTCTTAGCTGGCTCTGAGCTATTTTAGCGCTCGCGAGCGGGCCTGAGCGCTCCGAGCAAATTAGGATTCTCAGAGTCGCTTGCACTTTTGTAGATGCGTGGCCCTACCTAATCCGTTTAACCGAGATACGTTATTCGTTTTCCGTCGCTTCGGGGTAGGAAGCCTGATACTATCGTTATCGGCCTCGGTATCGACCTCCTTACCTCCGTATATACTTTCTTCGTCTTTATTAATAATTAATATTAATTAATATATACTAGAAGGACTTATAGTTAACGCGTTCTTAATATATATTATTACTTATATATCGGAATAAGTAAATTATTTATAGCCGAGATTTATTTTAAGAGTATTAATATAATTTATTATTAAAATTAGCCTTTAGCCTTATCGAAGGAGTTATTATTATAAATTCTTTAATTAGTTAAGGCCGTGTTACGATATATAGGAGATATAGTTTAATTTAATTTTATTATTTAATATATTACTAGGTCGTATATATATAGACTTAAATATTATTCGGTAATATAGAGTATATTAACTAATCGAGATATAGAATAAGTTTATTTTAATATATAGGAAAGAAGGTAGAATTATACGCGCGATAATAATAAATAAATACGCGTCGGATTAACTCTAATCTAGATTTAAGTTAGGTTTAAATTAAAATTAATCCGAATACCGAATTCGGGTTATATAATACTATAAATTATAAAAGTATAAAGGCGTTATAAATACGATTAAAAATAACGGCCGTTTATTAAAACGAGTTTAATAAAGGGTAGACCGAGATAGATCCTATAAAAGATAAGTTATAATATCTTTATTTATAAAATAAATACTTTTATTTCTATTAACGAAATATATACCGAAGGAGCGCTAGATAATAAGGGTTAATTTAAGAGTTTACTCTTTTTCTTATTTAATTTTATAAGAGTAATATTTTAAGAATTTTTATTTAATAAATCTCCTATTTAATTTAGAATCTTTAATTCTCTTTTTATTAATTATTATCGATCGAGTTTATACCCTAATTATAATCTATCTTTATATTATACCCGTTGCTCTCGTTATTATTATTAGCCGTTATACGGTTATAGTACTACTATTAAATAAGAGCCCGGGGTATACGTATTATTAAATAATATAATAAATATATTATCGCGGACGGTAATTTTTTATAAATATATAATTATTATATTTACTCTATAAATGAATCTACTACCTTAATATCTTTCGTTATAAAGTTAGGATTATAAATAGTATTATATTAATCCTAGTCGATAAAATTATTTATATAATAATATTCTTTTTATTTAATAGGTATTATATATATACTCCGGATAATATTATATATTTCGAAGAGGCGATAATTATATAGTTTTTAAAATCTTTTTATTTTACTAGCTAGGATATACTTTATTTCGAATATTTTATATATATCGTCGACTCTCCCGTTATTCTTTAGTCGATATAGAGTAATTAACGCGTTAGTATATACCCTATATTTACCCTTATTATTTAGTTATTTATAATTATAAATATTAATAATTAACTCGAGCCGGTCGATTATTATATAAAGGGCCTTTTACTCGGTCTCGTTTTAACTTTATAAACGAGTCGCTTCGTTATTAATCTAGATGTAATTATTACGAGGTTTACTAGTAGAACGAAAGTTAAGGGTATAATAAACTAATTTTTTTATAAACCGCTTTAAATTCCGGCTCTCCTTATTATTACGAACCTAATATATTAATAATCGATATATAAAAATATATATATCTTTTATTTAATTAGGATTTATTTCCCGTCTCCGTTAATCTTTAATAAAGCCCGGATTTTTATTTTATTTCTTACGGCTCTCCCGTACGAATACCGTTATAACGTCGATAAGATTTTTAGTATTAAAATAAAAAGCCCTCGCTACTATAATTATTAAACGATAATATTTAGTATTTAATACTTATATATTATAATATAGCGGCGTGTTCTTATTAAGAATAAATATATATTTATTTAAATCTAATTTCTCCCGATACGGCCGGGTATTCTACTATTTTATTTCACTCTTAGGAATAATAGTAGGTTTAGCGGAAAATATTACTATAACTTCCTATATAACCCTTATATTATAGTATATAATATTATACTATAGTAATTACGTCTCGAATTTATTAGTTTTATTTATCCGTAAAAAAGGTTTCTTAAAGAGAAACTTATAAACCACCTCTTTATAATAAATATCGAAGTTCTAGGTATTTTTATATCTTCGAATATATTTAGCGTAATACGTTATCGCGTATAATTTTAATATATTAAAATATTAATTAGTAGGGTCTTTTAAATCTAGGTCCGAATTATTACTCGGCCGGTACTTATAAAAAATACCCTTAAATTTATAAATATAATAGAGTATATACTATATATATTATAAAGTATCGCCGTTATAAAATATATATTAAATAAGTATAATAAAGTTAAATATAATTTATATATAATATAGGGTAGCCGGTACGCGCTTAATAAATAAAGAGGTAACGATAGTTATTAATTATTATAATATTATTTTCTATTCGTTACTACTCTATTACTTTATTTTATTAAAGTTTTTGAATAATTTTAACCCTACGAAATTTAATACCTAGCGAAAACGGTAATTTAATTTAATTTTTATTATTAATTATTTTAAAGATTTCTTCGGCCTAGTTACCCCTTTCTTTATTTATTTAATAATTATAAAAATTATATAATCTTTAATTAAATCCCGAATCTAGTTAATTAATTTTATAATAATTCCTTTTAGAAGCTAGTATAATATATTTATAATAAAAATAATATAGATATTAACTAGATAATAACGCTAGGCGAAGTTTTTAATATCGTAAATAATTATTAAATCTTTAATAAAGTCGGGATCTCTCCTTTATATCTTTATCCTTCGATATATATATTCGTAGGTCCACGGCTCCTACGTTTTAATTAACTCCCTTTATTTATTAAGCGGGACTAAATATATTAGATATTAATGATTTTATTTTACCCTTATTATTAAGATTTATTTTAAATAATCGGCTATAAACGATATAATTATTAGATAATATCTTCGGGGTTAATTATCCGCGTATATAATATTAATCTCTTATATTATTAGGTCTTTAATTACTTTAGTTATTTTAATATATTATTAGAATAAATAATAATAGTTATATATACGCTAGAGTATACGCCCTAGCGCGAGATAGTAGATATTTAATTATATATAATTACCGAATTCCTTTCCGTTCTTAATATAAGGGATTAAATTTAAGAGAATTAAATTAAGTCGTTTCTAGGCTTTATATATTATATAATCGAGGTTCCCGATAGTTATATATACTAGCTAAAGAGAAAGATCGTTATAATATTAAATTATTATTATCTCGTCGGACGATAATATAAAAGGGATAATAATACCTTTAATAAGGATCTATAACTATATTTCCTACTATTAAATATTAATATATATTTCATTAACTACCTTATTATTACTATCGTTCGTAATCTTTATAGGTATATATACTAGATTATTTTTAAACGGTTTATAACTAAGGAAAAAGTAGATAACTTTAATAATATTACGGTAATATAATTTAAAATATAAATTATTAAAATAGTGGATCTCGCTGGGTACGCGGAGATTATTGATTATTTAATTATTATTATATATACCCTACTAAATATTATATTCTGCTAGTTACCGATATTATTCTATATTACGGAAAATTACCTCCTCCTTTTAATTTACCTTAATTTTTATAGATTTAAAGTATACGTTAATACTCGTTTTAATTATATAATATTCGGAAAATAAGTAAGTAATAGTCTAATTAACTTTATTACCGAACGGGTAGTATATATCTTTTATTACTATTAATTATAAAGTATTTCGTCGACGTTTTTAATATTACGCGCGATCTAGTTCTATATATATTATTATAATAACGCCGGCGTCTCGCTCTATAAAGTCGGTAAAAGATTCCGTATAAAGGGAATTAAATATAAATAAAAGGCTTTTAAAGGAGATAGACGATATAGTTATAAAGAAAGGTACTATAACCGGTTTTAATATATTTATATAAACTCTTAGGTAGTAATATCTTTATTACTATCTTTATTAATCCCTAGATATTTAAAAGGCGGTTTATTTATATTATAATAAATAGTATAGAATTTTACTAGTTAATCCGTATTTAACCTACTATCGCTAGGCGCGGGTAGTTCTTAAAATTAAGAAATTTCGTATTAAACGAATATAAAGCCCGTTTAATCCTTAATAGGGTTAAAGATATTTACTAGTTTTCTATATTTAAATTAAGGCTCTTTATATATATTTAGGTATCGTAATAAGCCCGAGTAATTCTTTATTTAAAAGAAACTATATTAGCCGTACTATAATCGTTTTATTATATACTTCGCGTTATCTAGTATTAGAAGTAGAAAGTTTAAGAAAAGAATATTTATTAAAAATACGGTTTTATAGGTCTATAAATATTATTATTATTTTAAACTCGGACGCGTTTAAGTTAAATTATTAACGTTTATTTAAATCTAGCCTAAATCTAGCCTAGATCTAGGTTAAATCTAAATAAACCTTAACCCTAGACTATTTAAATAGGAAATTAATATTAAAATTAATATTTTATAAATATTAACGTCTTTTACCCCGTAGGTTTATAGTATTAACTTTTATTTAACTAAGATAGTTACGCTAGCGATAGTATTCGGGCTATAGACTCGATATATATTATAATAAGACTATTTATCTTAAATAGACGGTACCGAAAGATTCTACTATAATAGATTTATATATAATTTTAATAGTTCTAATATAAATAATATTCGTTCTACGGGTAGAAAGGGCTAGGGAAATATATATAACTAATATTAAAAATAATAATTAAATAGATTATTAATTTTAGCGTAAAATTATAAATAGTATAGGATATTAATATTCGAAATATTTATTTTAATATAATTTTCACGGAATTTAACTTATTAAAAACGATATTCGTGGATTTAATAATACGAAAGTATATAAATCTCTTAAAACTCGACTCGATTAAAGGTCTTATTATATAAGTATTATATTATCTAATATCGATCTCTTTTAATACTCTTTTACTTCTCTTTTATTAAATAATATATAAATATTACTTCTTAAAGTAGAGCCTTAAATATACCGGGTAAACCTTAAATAATTTAATATTCGCGTAGTCTTATATTAGGAGATAAAATGTTAGGAATTATATCTATAAAAATTAATACCTAAATTTTTAATTTATAAATCTTAACTAGATCTAGGCTTAAATCTAGGTACGTTTATTATATAATCTATTATACTTCATTAGAATTAGTTATTATAGTTATTATATATACTATTATACTTTTCTAACTATATAATTATTATTAAATCTATTTATTTATCACCGTTATAGTACTATAATAATTTTTATTATTATTTAATTATAACGGAAAGTTATCTAAAGATAACTAGACTTTTATATATATAAAAGGCGTATATACGCCGATTTACTATTATATTATTATTATTATATTTTAATATATTAAAAAGCTCGTAGAGTAGTATTACTTTATAAATAATATATTTAAAAATTAACCGAATCTTAAAATCGCGCTTAAAGATAAAAGAGTCTAATAGAGTTAATATTTAATAATTAATTTTAACGACTAAATCTAAATTTAAGACTATATAAATTTTAGTAAAAGAATATATATTAATATTATTATTTACTAAGGAAGTTTTAATAAATTATTAAAAATTAAATATAAACCTAGTAGTGTACCGCCTCCGGATTTCTAAAATTAAGCGGTAGTAATAGTTAATTTAAATAATCTTCGTATTAAATAAAATTTAAGAATTATTTTTAATTCTCTTTTACTTCGCTCGTTTAGAGGCTTTAAAATCGATTATATATTAAACTAATATATATTAAGAAAGTTCGTATATAAGACCTAATTTTTTAAAATCTCTTTATATCTATTATTTAAAGAATTTAATATAGTTTATTTATAATTTTTATTATTTTAAAATTATTTAATATCTCGCGACCTAATAGTAGACCCGAGCTTCGATTACTTTATATATTATATTATAGAGGGGTATTATACTAATATTTTAAAAAATAATAATTTATAAAATACTATTTAGTATTTCTTAAATAAAGGTATAAACTCGATAAAAATCGAGATTATAATAAATAATAATTTTAGTTAGTTATATCCTTTATTCTTTAATATTTAATTTAATTTAAAAGATAGATTTATTTTTATTAAAATCTTAAATTTATTTTTTTCCTCCTTCGTTCTAGCCTCTTCTAGGTATTATATATATTATAAATAAAAATTTATTATCGCGCTTAAAGGAGCCCGATAAAGACGAGCTATTATAAAAATTAATACCGAAAATATATTCGTATCTACTTATTATTTCCTATTTTTTTTATTTCGAAGTTAACCTCTCTTTTTTATAATTTCGAAATATACCCGTTCTCTTAGTACCTCTAATAAGGATCTAATTTTTTTATTAATAACGAAAAGATTTAAGCGCCTAGCGAAGCTTTTAGGCCCTATTAATAATAAAGATTATTTATTATTATTATCGCCGAAATAAACTTTAAAGAAATCGTTACCCGAGAAGTTTTATGAATTCTTTAAGTCTTTAGAGAAGTCCTCCGAATAATTAAATTAAAAGAATAAATTTATAATTAAAGAATCCTCGGAATTAATTATTAATAATAATAAAAATAATAACGCGGCTAGAGAAGAGTAGGTAGAGTTAATTATAATATAATAATTAATCGATATCTTTTTTAGTAGTATTATATTTATTAATTACTTTTCTTTTAACTTTAAAAAAATTAGTAATAATTATCTATATAAATATATTTATAATAATATATAGGAACGCGTTATTATATTCGCGAAAATCGTCTACTTTAATAATTCTCGTAGTAATAATAAAATAATAATTCCTAGAATATTAAAGTTAATCTATTACTAGTAATAACTCTATATATTTATAATTATACTATTTTATAAAGGGGACTTCGGATAATTTAATATTATTATCGGAGACGAAATAAATTTAAATAAAGTAAAACCTCCTAATATATTTTTTAAATTTCGTGATTAACTTTATTTATTTATAGACCTTTAAAGTTATAGGTTCCGCGGTATTCTATTCTTAATTATATTAAAAATAAATAGAGATTTAACGAGAGTAGAAGGAGTAGTTAATAAAGTCTTAATACTATCGCGAAAATACTCCCGCGGGCTCTAAATATCCTATGAATTAATAATTCTACGAGTATTTATATTAACTAGACTCGGAAGTTTTTTATATTAAATTAATTAATAAGTTTATATTATTCTTTACCCCGCCGGTTAATCTTAGTATTTAAAATATTAAAATATTATTAATAATCGACTTCGAGGCCTTAAAGATATAGTTTATAATTATTTATTATAATAATACCGACTCTAGCCGCTAAATAAATATATAAATAATAAAAGAATTATAGATAATATATAACCCGAACGACTCCGATATAAAATTATTAAAAGGTATTAAATTTATTAATATTATATAATATAATCTCCCGAGCGAAGTAAATACTTTTATATTTATATTAATTATATAGTAGTTATAGGTAACCGTTAATAAAGTCTTTAATAAAATATATAAATACTTTTTTATAAAGAATTAAAAAAAAGTAGTTAAAAAGGAAATTATCCACCGTTTCTAATACGAGTTCGCGATTATAAATAAATATAATAGGGTAAGGAATCTAGATAAAGGCCTATAAAATCCTTTTTAAATAATAAAGAAGACTCGCCCTAAATATTACTTCTAATTTATAATTATATCCGGAATAATTATTAACTCCGATTTACTAGATATTATAACTTTAATAAATATTATATACGATATTTTCTAGAATAATTTTAAATATAAATATTACCCCTTTAAATTAACCGGCCTAAAGATTCTTATTAATATTATTACTAAATACTAAAGTTTAAATAATCGACTATAAGAATTTAATAATATAATAAATATATTCGGGAATTTACTTCCTAAATTCCTAATACGGCGGTATAAGAAAAATAATTAGAAAGATTATAATCTTATTAAATTTAAAGAACTCTACCGAAGTATTATTAAAACTAGTTTTCTTTATAATTATAAAATATATTATATAACCCTCGTCGCCCGTTAAAAGACTTTAATAATAAAGAAATTTATAAAATAGTAAATTTACTAAAACGATAATTAATATAATATTATATTTATATAGAATCGTCCCGACCGCCCGACTAACGTTAACGTTAATTAGGTATTTATAATAATATAACTCCTTCGTTTATATAATTATTTACCTTATCTCTCCGTCTCTTTAATTATATATAATTAAAAGTGGACTAATAAAGAGATCGAGAACCGGTATATAAATAGAGATAATAATCGGATATTAGAAAATTATATCCTAGGTAGGGATTATATAATATTTAAAAAAATATTCTTTAAATTTAAGGCTATCGCCTCCCTTTTCAAGAAATATAAAAAAGTAAATATATTAATTATATCTTTATTCACCGAGATAATTCTAGTAGTAGAATAAATAAATTCTTCTCTTCTTTAAAATCTCTAATATAAAAGAGCCTAAACTCGGTTTTTTTATTTTATTAAATTTAACCTTCTCTTTTCTAATTAATCTTTTCTAATTAATATTTATTTATTATAGTATATCCGAAAGGAGATTAAATTTAAGATACGAATATTCTTCGGGACCGATAAGAAAAGGGACGCGGTTAAATATATATTTATATATAAAATTAATTATGATAGTATATTACTAAAGAAGGATAAGTCTAATATTCTAATTAAATTTATATATTAAATAGGCGTAGGCTTGAATTTAATTTATATAATTATAGTTATTCTATATAAACCCCTCTACTTTATCGGGATATATAAGTAAATACCGAAGAGAATATATCGGATAGGGTAGAAGGAGGAAGTATTCTATTATATATTAAATATTAATACCGAAATCGAGGAGTACGTGGACGTAAAGCGTAAATTGAAGATAAATTTTAAAGAGGACGCGTTTAAGACTATTAATATAATAAATATAAAAGATATAGGAGGCGCCGACAGAGGTAATAATATTAAAAGGAGTAATAATACTAGGAATATTAATAATCCCGCGGCGTTTACTATTAATATAGAAAATACTATTTAAGAGAGTATTATTTATATTAAGAGGAAAAGCGATTAAAGTAAATAAATATAAAAATAAACTACCGTTAATTAGGTTAAACCTTTTTATATTTTTAAACTATTAAATATTTAGGTTTAAATAAAAGTTAAAAAACCTATTACCCCTCTATATACTTTTCTATATAATAATACTTATTTTCTATATAATAATATTTACTATAATACGTTATTATTATTTACGATTTTAATCCTCTACTCTATTATATTTAAAAACGATAATAAAAACCGAGTATTATATCTAGTTTAAATCTAGGCCTAAATCTAACCTAAATATTCTTTAGATATTTTTTAAATTTAATTTAAATTTTATTTAATCCCTAAACTCGTTATTAAGAGTTTATACTTTAAATATTTTAATTATATCTATCGCTATTTAACGCGGTATTTAACTATATATTTCTTAATTATTTTTCGAATTTACGATCGATATAGAACCCCGGAAGTTAAGGGTTACTAGCGAAGACCTTTAGAATAATAACGGAAAAAAAGTATTAATCTACGAAAATATTATTTAATATATTTATAACTTTTATAAAGAAGAAAGAAATATCGTTCTTTTAATCGCTAAAGAATATACTACCCTCGATTTAAAGATATAAATATATAAATTATATTATTAATTAAAAATAAAAGATACTAGAGATCCCTAATTTTAAAGATAATAAAGAGGAAGATAATAACGGGGCGAATAATATTTAAAGCGATATTAATATAAAGTCTACCTTTCGAGCTCCTCTATTAAATAATTAATATATAATACTTTTAATATTCGAATAGGGTAGTTATTAATAATAAGATATTATCTATACTTTAAAATAGGTAAATAATAACGGCGGCTTTATTATTAATAGAACTTTTAAACTCTTTAGGCTCTTTATATTTTAATTTTATTTATATTAAAACCGACGATACCTCTATTAAACTTTTTTATAAATTTATAATATATATTTTTATTTTTAACCCTTTTATTTTCCCCCCGCGGTTAATACCGAAAAAATCTATAGTTAATATTTATATTATAGGTATCGGAGTGGATAACTAGAGATTATTACTAGTTAAAACTATCCGGCCCTTATAAGCTACGATTATAAATAATATAAATAACGATTCCCTACTATTTAAATAAATATTACTAGTATCGCCGCCGTCTTTATTTCTATTTTATTTATTATTATTCTCGCCTTTATTTATACTCTCTTTTTAATTATTATTATTCTCGTTATTTTAAAAGTTATCGTTAATATAGCCTTTATTTAAATTTTAAACTATATCGCCGCTCTAAATTATAAAAGCGTAGGAGAGGGCTTACCCTCTTAATTATTTTAAAATAAACGAAATATTTTATTAATAATTAACGACCGCGAGTTAATTATTATTATTATCGAGAAGGGTCTCTAGAGGCTAAGTATATAAATTTAATATAAATATAATAATATAGCCCTTATATCGACGGGTATAATTAAATAACGTAGAAATTTATCTAGTAATATAAACGGAAGAAAAGTATAAACCTAAAATATTATTATTATTTATATTTATACTCTCGACCGCGTTAAATTTAATTATTTAAAAGACCGTTAGTTCTTTATTTAATATTACTAACGTAATAATATAAGGAAAATTATATACTTTAAAATAATATATAATTCTATATCGGTAAAGCGGGAGACCGCACGAGAAGAGTCGAGGTACTAAATACGCATTTTACTAGCTTTAGGCGGAAAAATAACGAAAAGATAATATCTAAAAAAAAAAAAAAAAAAAAAAAAAATTTTTAATAAAAAACCTAAAAATAGTAACTTCGGATTTAAGATTTTAAATCCGTGACTTTCTACTAGCGCCGGGTAGCTCGCTAAGGTTATATAAAGCGCTATAACCACGCTAATTTAATTTAGATTTTAAATTACGTCGATTTACGAAAATTATATACGCGCGAAATACCCCCTAAATTAGCGCGGTATTATAGACTATATAATTCACTTATAACTATATATATCCAATTATTTACCGGTACTACTTAGACTAGCTTATTCCTATTTATTTAAAATTATTCAAAATGAGTCGAGGTACTAAATGCGTATTTAGTAACTTTAGACGAAAGTAGGTATTAAATCGATCTCTAGGGCTGGCACATGAGTTAAATAGATTTAAGCGCCTTTTCCGCCTTTTTCGGTAGAATATAGACTCACCGCTTTACCGATATATCGTTAATAACTTTTCGTTAATTAATTAAGATAAGTTAAATCGGAGTTAATATAATTTTAATTCGGGCTATAAAATCGTTAAAGGAAATCGAATATTATTAAATATACTCTTTATAAATTATAATTACGTATTTATAAAAGAATATAATAAGTTTAATTATATTATTAGTAATACTCTTAGTATTTAATAACTTCGTATTAAATATTATACTACCTCGAACTTTCTCTAAAAACTTTATTATAATAATATCTATAACGTCATAGTACGTTCTAGTTTAAATATTATAATAGGGGTATTCTAGCGTTGGCCCGAATACCCCACGCCGCTCTTTTAACTTATTAATATATACTTTAAATATTATAATAGTATTCGGGCCACGTTTCTAGACTAGTTACCTAAGAGTAGGCCGCTAGAAAGAGTCGTATAAACCTTACTTTAGGGTCTTGGTTCTGTTAAGGTAGGGTATTCGAATACTAGGGGATTCAAATTATTTTCGGCTCTTAGCGCTACGGCGTCGGAATAATTAAATTTCGAGGGATCTTTTAAATTAGGGTACCTAATTAACCTAATAACCGAATCAATGAAGTTTATAAATAAGTCGTATTCGTACGTAAATTACATTTATATATATATACTCGGGGTTACTCCCTTGGAGTTCTAATAATACCCGTTTAGAGGTCTTGGAAACCTCCGGTAATACCCGTTTAAAGGCTCTAGAAATCGCTAGTAGTACTTATATAAGCCCTTAGAAAAGTCGTATTTATATATACTCCGGTAGTACCCTTCGGGGGCCTTAGAACTAAAAATATATACTTTAATACATTTTCTAGAGGTGCCCTTCGGGGGCCCTAGAAATTTTTTATAAATATTTAATTAACCCTAAACCTTATTAATAGTACCCGTTAAGGGCTATGACGCCGCGTTTATATATATACTCTAGAGGTGCCCTTCGGGGGCCTTAGAACTAAACCGCGTTTATATACGTACTCTAGAGATACCCTTCGGGGGCCTTGGAATAAACCGTATATTATAGCGTACCGGTGGCGCCCTTCGGGGGCCTTAGAACTCGGGTTTTAATTTCTAAAGTAACCGCGTATACTTGGGGTCGTGCCCTTGGAGTTTAGTTATTTTTAATACTATAACTACTTACCTACCTTCGCCACGGGGACGTGGCTCTAAGGGGGGGGATAATTATAATACTATAATATATTCTAGTTTAAATATTATAATAGGGGTATTTTAGCGTTGACCCGAATACCCCACGCCACTCTTTTAATCTATTAATATATACTTTAAATATTATAATATCGGAGAGGAGACCTAAAATATAGATAGTATAATAAATATTATATTTATTATTATTAAGGGTAAAGTGTACTCTATATCTAAAAAAGTTAAAAAATTATAAATTCTTTATTTTAATTTCTCGCCGGTTAATTTTTATAGCCTAATAATACTTTTTAGGGTCGAAAAACTCCGTACTTCTCCCTAAAATAACGTAGTTTAGTAGGATTAATATATTAATAATTTTCTTTAAAACTTTAAGGATTATTCCCGCTTCTTTAATAATATTTATTAAAAATAATAAATAATTTAACGCCTTTATTACCTCTAATACTTTATTTATATTCTATATCGGTAAATTTTAAAAGTAAATATTAATATACTTTAAGCGTTATTAGCTCTATTAGAAAACCGTCTACGGGTTTATATTAAAACTCTATATTAAATACCGACCCGAGGTTCGATAGGATTAGTAAGTCGGGGGTCTAGGCAGGGTCCTATTAGTAAATAATATTTACTATTAGTAGATTCAGTAACTCGGTAAACCGTTAATAATTTAAATAACGGACGAAAGCCCCTATTATATACTTAATAGTATATACTATAGTATACGTCATAGTATGGGCTACAATATAAGCTATAATATACACAAATATATACGTAATTATATACGTAATTGTATACGTAATCATGGTATACGGAATAGTATACGTAAAGGTATACGTAAAAGTATACGCTATATCGTGGAAAATATATACGCGTACTCCCTAGATATACCTACGTAACGCCCCCGCGAGAACTTTGGCTAAAACTTATTATTCCGGGCCCGGTAGGTCGCTAGCGTTAATAATCGTCGCTAGGGGTCGCTGCCGTTAATAGCGATAATTATAGAACTTTATTTATTTCAGCCCTATAATAAGGCTGGCTACTATTAATATATTAACGGTATATATAAATTATTAAAGTTATTAATCCTATTAAAATTAATTTAAAATTATTAATAGGACGTTACCCGGACCCCCGATTTATTAAATTTATTAAAAGTAACCTACCTAGACCCCCAATTTACTAAACCTACTAATAAAACGCTAGTAGCTCTATCCGTAAATTAGGGCTATTAATAGTATCCTATTAATAATTTTTCTTAGTAAAAGTTATTAATAGGACACTACTAGCCCTATCCGCGCGGGCGGTAACTCAGGTTTTAATAGGAGTTTTTGAGATTTACCGATATATTTCTAAAATAATAAACCTACGTTATTTATCTCGGTGTTAAACGTAGCCTCCTTTTATATATTAACGGTAATAACTTTATCCTAATTATTAGACGAGAAAGATATCGACGCCGAGACTAATTTATTAGGCGATAACGAATACTACTCCGAAAAATTATTAAATTCTAAAGAGGGTATATGGATATTTTTAATAATTAATACTACTATCGTTTTAATTATCTTAATAACCTTATTTAACTTTTTACTACTACTATTATTAATAAAATAACAAATATAGGCCGAGTCCTCTACGGAGTTTAATAAAAATAAATTAATTAAATTTAATACCGGCTAAATATTCTATAGTAGTCCTTTAAAGTTAAATAGATTATTATAATTATTATTAAATAGAGTTATATCCTCCTTTAAATATTTCGTCTCTTTAATATCTTCGTTAGAAGTTAAAAGGTTAATTAAGTTTTCCACTTTAATTATTACCGTCTTTAATACTTTATTATAATTAGGGCCGCGGACGGAGGATAATTTATTATTATTAAATATAATTTTAATTATCGAGAGCGCGAAAATAGTATTAAAAGTTTTATATAATTTATTTTTAATTTATAAGAAATTATCCTCGTTTAATAATATATAAAGAATCTAGTCTAAATTTAAATAAAATTTAAACTAGATTTAAAGCGCTAGAAGACTAATTTAATATTAATATATTATATATATAAACGCTTTTCTTTATTATTTTTTAATATTTATTTTTATTTAAGCCCGTTATATAAGACCTAGAAGTCCATTAATTATAATATTAATTATATTATAAACCGTACTTTAGGTTATTTCTAATATAGTTTAAAAATTATATTACGTAAAATTATAATAATATAGGCAGTTAATATATAGGTTTAAATATTAAGTATTAATCGTCTTTTTAAAAACGATTTTTTTAAATATATTTATATATAGTAACTTAAAGACCTTTTTACCTATCGTTTTATTCTTTTAATAATTTTATTTAAATATCGCCCGATATTTACGGTATATTAGGCTAGATTTAATTTAATTTACTATAAAATTTATTATACTTTACTATAACTAGTTATTTAAATTATACGAATCATTATACCCTCTTTATTTTATAATTATTATTAAATTTATTTATTTATTACTATTATCGCGCCACGGCCCCGGCGCGTATTATTCAAATATAATAAAAAGTTATTTAAGGCTAACTAGATTATCCGGGATATTAGAAGAATACCCGTATTAACTCATTATATAAATATTAATAATATATTATTATAAATTAAAAAGTTTATTAATAAATATCACTATCTAAAGAATATATTTAAATATTAATAAAATTATAAAGATACGCTTAGAGTAGAAAGAACCTAATAAGATAAATATTTAATATTTAATTTTAAAGAGTAAATCGAGGTCTAAAGTTATCTAGGCTTCGGCGAATAAATATATATTAATATTATTATATATTAAAGAGACTTTAGTTAGATAATTAAAATTAAGAATAACTTTAATAACGTATTATTTTTTAATTTATAAAATTAAATAATAGTAGTAGCTAGCTCGAACGATACTCTTTTTAAATAAAAAATTAATACCGTTTATAATCTTTCCTTTTTTCGGTCTTTTTAAATCTTTAAAATTAACTATATATTAAGCTAGCTTATATCACGGAATTTTATATATAAGATTTAGTTTTTAATAATCTCCGCGTATCTACTAGACGAAGAATTTAATATAATTTATTTACGATTCGTATTACTCTAAGGATATTAAATAGCTCGTTATTTTATAACGGACTAAATACTCGATTATCTCTTCTATATAATAAAGGAGGACGCGTATTATATAGATATCTTAAAAGATAAAGATTTATAGAATAATATTTAATATTTCTAGGACCGGGGTATAAATTTAATAAAAGATAAATTTATTATAAACGATAATTTTAATTAACTATATCCCTTATTCTCTAATATAAATCTAATTTAAAAGATAGATTTATTTTTATTAAAATCTTAAATTTATTTCTTTTCTCCTCCGTTCTTCCCTCTTCTAGGTATTTAATATATTATAAATAAAAACCTATTATCGCGCCCGAAGGAGCTCGAAAAAAGGAGTTATTATAAAAATTAATATTAAAAATATATTCGTATCTACCTATTACTTCTCGTTTTTTTTACTTCGAGATTAATTTCTTTTCTTTATAACTTTAAAATATCGCTCTTTTTTTAATACTTTTTATTAAGACTTAATCCGTTTATTAATAATAAAAAGACTAAAGAGCTAGTCGAAGTTTTTAAACTTTAATAATAATAAAGACGATTTATTACTATTATTATAAAAATAATCTTTAAAGAAATTTTTATTTAAGAAGTTTTATAAATCCTTTAAATCTTTAAAGGAGTCCTCTAAATAATTAAATTAAAAGAATAAATTCGTACTTAAAGAATCCTCCGAACTAGTTATTAATAATAATAAAGATAATAATAGGGTTAAAGAAGAGAAAGTAGAGTTAATTATAATATATAAATAATAATTAATCGATATCTTCTTTAATAATATTATATTTATTAATTATCTTCCTAGTTTTAAAAAACTTAATAATAACTATTTATATAAATATATTTATAATAGTATATAAGAACGCGTTATTATATTCGCGAAAATCGCTTACCCTAATAATTTTTATAATAATAATATAATAACGATTCCTAGAATATTAAAATTAAATTATTACTAGTAGTAACTCTATATATTTATAATTATACTAAATAACGAAGAAGATTTAAGATACTATAATATTCTTCTAGACTATATAAATAAATATAGAAAATATAAAGTTTATAATTTTATCTACTAAGCTCCTTAATTAATTTTAATTATATAAAGATTTATAAAGTTATAGGCGTTATTATATTCTATCGTTATTTATATTAGAAATAAATAGAGATTTAACGTAAATAAAAAAAGTAGTTAATAAAGTCTCAATACTATTATAAAAATACTCCTATAGGCTCTAAATATCCTACGAATTAATAATTTTATAAATATTTATATTCACCGGGTTTAGAGGTTATTTATATTATATTAATTAATAAATTTAAACTATTCC
>JAABUS010005053.1_pt1 | contig 17906 bp, 13 predicted proteins | sample 5560161 | NCBI WGS metagenome assembly JAABUS01 (sample SAMN10711885, study PRJNA513376) | rock metagenome | isolation source: Antarctica rocks | place: Antarctica: Victoria Land, Trio Nunatak nord | collected 2016-01-04 | reverse complement strand
GTACTTTGTCACAATGACACGACGCAACTCACTACAGGTCATTAGCCAGCCAGACGGTCGAACCAAGGCCAAATCCTAATTTTCCGACGACTTGGTACTTCGTATTTAGTACTTCACCGATTCGTAAAGGATAATATCTGCCCGTTGAGACGTCGTGTATTTCCTCCTCAATTTTCCGCGACGCGGGTAATGTCTCGAAATTGGCATCCTGAAAGTGCAGGGGCTGCAAAGGGGCCTTATTCAACCAGCGCCGCGCTGATCCAATGACTGAAACCATTGAACTCGATGGAGGGGGGCGTGGCATGGCAATGGGAGTCCAGGTACCGGCCCTTTATTGCTTCCTGGCTGCCGTTATGATTCCTTACTTCACCTCTGATAGGATTATAAAAGATTGGTATATGCGCTTTAAGCGTTCGCCAAATGCTTTTTTCACTCTAGATTGGGAGTAGCGGGTCTGCCTCTCGGTTTCTTGATGGCTTTGAACCGTTCCGCTGCCACATACCAGCCCTGTCACGCGTAATGTTCTTGGTCGTGCCTTGTGTTTGCAGAATTGAAAAGCCTCAGGGCGTAGCTCTGACGTTAACCACATAAGAAAAGGCGTCATCGAAACTTCTAGATACTGACCTTTGCATCCCAGACTACCATCAGCCCAGTTACTCTCAGGTAATAGCAGAAAGAACTCGATGTTGCTGAAAGATGTATTACCATTCACTGTGGCAAAAAGCACTGTATCGTTGTATGCAAAAGTCTGGTTCAGTTTTCGGGTTTTAGCGAATTTGGCGGGGAAAACACACAAATCAGCCTCAAATTTGGTGCAAATAGAGCAAATACCTAGATATCATCCCCACATCCTCAAAACATCCCAAAGCTTCATTTTTGAAGCTATACAAACCTCAGCCTCACACGGGGGCAATCCTGAATCCTACCTATCATGCCTCAAGCTCTTATTCAGGATCTTAGAGACGAGATTCAATTTCACCTAGCTCGTGATGATAGCACAACGTTCATTCACAAAGTCACTCATGTTATCAGACAGCAGATCAATCGTATGCGTAAAAAACATCTTCATTTCAGCGATGTGATGTCAGCGCTTGATACGATTGATAGATCGAAAATTCTGAGTGAGTATCATGCTCAGAAGCTTCTTGACTTTCTCAATCAACAATTCATCATCTATCAGAATGACATGATTTGATTTCTGTACGACGAGTTTGACATTGTCATCAGTCAAAGCATGATCAGCAAAATGCTTAAACAAGTTAAATACAGCAGAAAGATCATTCAAAGAATCATTGCTGAATGCAATGAGAAGCTTTGCAGTGAATGAAAACAATGATTTATGAACTGAACTTCTGATCAGCTAGTCTTTTGTTAGAGATCAGCATAAAGTGAGTCATATGAGTGTAAGATAATGAGTATATAAATGCTAAGAAAGAAAAGTATCTAGAAGAAAAGAGTCGACTATTTATATGACTCAGAAGAACACAAGCTAACTCTGAATAAAGTTGACTTTGAAACAAGTCTATGCTCTAGCAATGAGCAATCAACAATAGCTCTCAGAATAGTCATCAACATAATCATCAACATAGTCATCAATATAGCTATTAATGAAGATGTGTAGCTAGAATCGTAACATTACTTCTTCTTTTCAATGATTCATGTTTGCATGAATGTATTTTCTTAGTCTTGTGTAGAATCGAAATGTTTATTGTAGCAGACTCACTATGCAAGGTAGAAGTGCAATGTGAATAGATAAATCATTGCATTGATAACATCTTTATAACAGACTCACTAGTTGAACAGAAACTCAAGATAAATTGATTCACTGATAGATAAAGTGATGTGAATAGATAGATCATTGCATTGATCATGTCATTGAAGCAGACTCACTTCTGATTCAGATCTAGTACATAGTAGAACTTGTTTCATTCATTGATCAACTCAATCAAAAGATCAATCATTGTCTGTCTTTGTAATAAACTCACTTTGTTACGATTCTAGCTACGCATCTATGTTGATAGCTATGTTGATGACTATGTTGATGACTATGTTTCTGACTATCATTGATCGCTCGTCACTAGACTATCGAGTTGTTTCGAAGTCAACTCTATTCAGAGTTAGCTTATGTTCTTCTGAGTCATATAGATAGTTGATTCTTCTCTTCTAGATACTTTTCTTTCTTAGCATTTATATACTCGTTACATTACATTCATATGACTCACTCTATGCTGATTTTTAACATTATATAAATGCTTCTTCGTTACAGACGAAGTGAAATAATCTGCATCGATTCTCGAGTGCTTCTGCTCAATTCACATGACTATTAACTTTGATCTAGTTGACTTGCAATCATGCAAACATTCATTCTTCTTTCTCATGAGCTGACTCAGCAAGAATAAACAAAAGATTCAAACTCGTACGTTGATCAGCAAGTATAAACAAATGATTGAAATCATGCAACTAGATCAAAGATCAGCGAATTAATCATTCATTCAGATTCACAAGAGATTCTTCGAATTTGTTGAACAATCAAACGAGATCAGTCTATGACTGCGTGAAGTCTCTACTTCAAAGAGCAATCAAAGAGATCAGTCTAGAACTGCGTGAAGTCTCTATCTTGATGAGCAAATCTTTCAGTGAGTCTGCTTCAATGACATCATCAAAGCAATGATTTACTCATCTTCATCACTTTATCTATCAGTGAATCGATTTGTCAGCTCAATCATGTGCAAATAGTGAGTCTGCTACAATGACATCTTTCGTCAATGCAATGACTCATCTACTCACATCATTCTATCTATCAATGAATCGATCTGTTGACTCGTTTGCATGCAACTAGTGAGTCTGCTACAATGACATTCTCAATGCAATGATCTACTCGCTCTCATCACTCTACTCATCAATGAATCTGATTAAACATTCATGTGCAACTAGTGAGTCTGCTACAATGATGAGCTCAAAGTCAATCTTTTTAATGAGCAAGTCAACTAGTGAGTTTGCTTCAATGACACAATCATCTTTGATAACAAGCAAATTCATGAGCTTGTTTCTATATCAAAATCTCAACAGTGAATCTGCTACAATGATGAACAATGATTGATCTCTTGATTGAGTCGATCAATGAACAAAACAAGCTCTACTATGTAGTAGATCTGAATCAGCAGTGAGTCTGCTTCAATGACCTGATCACAATCAATCTCTTCAATGAGCTAGTCGATCTTCTTCTAGTGAGTCTGCTTCAATGACATCAGTCAATAGTTGATCTCTTCGCTGAGTAAGTCAATTTCTTTCTACATAGCTAGTCTGCTACAATAGACATTTCAATTCTACACAAAACTAAGAAAATACATTCATGCAAACATGAATTGTTGAAGAGAAAAAGTACTGTTATGATTCTAGCTACGCATCTATGTTGATAGCTATGTTGATGACTATGTTTATGTTCTTCTGAGTCATATAGATAGTCGATTCTTTTCTTCTAGATACTTTTCTTTCTTAGCATTTATATACTTGTTACATTACACTCATATGACTCGCTCTATGCTGATCTCTAACACACTTCAAGTGTTGTTCAAGCAAACTCACTATCAAATGATTGACTTTGTCAATGAGATCAATCATTATTTGCTCTTGTAGCAAACTCACTATTGAACATGTCATTGAAGCAGACTCACTAGTTGACACAGAAACTCAAGATAGATCAATTCACTGATAAATAAAGTGATGTGCTTGTAAATCATTGCATTGACGAAAGATATCATTGAAGCAGACTCACTAATTGCATATGAACTGATAAATGAATTGATTTACTGATAAATAAAGTGATGAGAAGATAAGTCATTGCATTGATGATGTCATTGAAGCAGACTCACTGAGAGTTTGCTTCTTGAAATAAAGACTTCATGCAGTTTTATGACTGATTTCATTTGATTGTTCAACAAATTTGAAGAATCTCTTGCAAATCTGAATGAATGATTAATTCGCTGATTTTTGATCTAGTTGAATGATTTCAATCATTTGTTTATACTTGCTAATCAGTGCATGAGTGAAGAAAGATGAATGCTGCTGCATGAATGCAAGTCACTAAATCAAAGTCAATAAAGAGTTGAAGAACTACTAGCAGAAGCACTTGAAAAAATCGATGCAGATTATTTCACTTCGTCTGTAACAAAGAAGCATTTATATAATGTTAGAAGTCAGCATAAAGCGAGTCATATGAGTGTAAAATAACAAGTATATAAATGCTAAGAAAGAAAAGTATCTAGAAGAAAAAAGTTGACTATTTATATAACTCAAAAGAACATAAGCTAATTCTGAATAAAGTTGACTTCAAAACAAGTCTATGTTTTAGTGATGAGTAATTGATGATAGTTCTCAGAATAGTCATTAACATAATCATCAACATAATCATCAACATAGCTATCAATGAAGATGCATAGCTAGAATCATAACATCTTTCTCAATGAAAGTGTTGCTTGTAAGTGAATGTTACAAGCGTATCAAGATTGATTAAAGCTAGTCAATGATTTAGTTGAGATCTGATTTAGATCTGACTCAGATTTAACTCAGATATGACTCAACACTTTTTTTCTTTCTTAATACTCTTTTCTTTCATCAACATCTTGTTCATTTACATCATTTTCTTTTCATGTCACAAACACATCTTTTTCAAGTTTATCATAGTCTTTGAACATTATATAAATAGAAGTTTTTATATCAATCTTCTTCTATATTCTTAATATTCAGTTATAGTTATTTTTTGTCAGAATCATGTCTAAATGATACAATTAATGAAGATCAGAATTGATAGTGCTTGATCTTTAGAAATAGCTATAACTGAATATTAAGAATACAGAAGAAGATTGATACAAAAGCTTCTATTTATGTAATGTTCAGAGACTGCGCTAGACTTGAAAGAAATGTGTTTGTAACATGAAAAGAAAATAATGTAAATAAACAAGATGTTGAGAAAGAAAAAGAATGTTGAGAAAGAAAAAGAGTATTGAAAAAGAAAAAGAATGTTGAGTCATATCTGAGTCAAATCTGAGTCAGATTTAGATCAGATCTCGACTAAATCATTGACTAGTTCTAATCAGTCTTGATACACTTGTAACATTATCTTTCTCTTTGAAAATTCATGTTTGCATGAATGTAGTTTCTTTGCTCACTTTTGTTGATAGTTATTTCAATAGTTAGCGCGATTTGCTTGAATATAACTTATGAAATTCATTTAAAACTTTCTCTGAGTCATTGAATTTCTCTTTATCGACATAGTATCATTCATTGTCTTTATCTAGATCTTTTCATTTGACTTTGTACTGTATTCAATCTCGATAGCATCTGAAGTTCAATATATCATCTATCTCTCAATGTTCATCATCTTCAATAGTGATTAATCTGAGTGATTCTGAATGTTGTTCTGATAGAAGATCTTCTGAATATGATTGTAGTAGCTTCAAGCTAAATATCAAATGCAGATGCTTCATGCTGACTGATAGATGAAAATAATAAAAGATATTTATTTTAGCAGTGATTTGATAAAGATTTAGCTGTTTATCTTTCAAATCTTTGCAGAGTCTCATTGTCTTGATGTTTTTGAAAGATAGTCAAACTCAGTTATCTACTTCATATGTAACGTTTCATCTATGTTTATTGATCTGAACTTCAATGATCAGCTTCGTCTTTTTCAATTGTTAATGATCAAAGCTCAATAGCTCTTTCATTTGAATGACAATATTATCTGTCTTTCTAGCTTCAAGTTGTTCACAAGTCATTTCATAGTCAGTTGTATCTGAATTGAAACTCATTCAAGAATGAAATTCTTTATTAAAGTAGAAGAAGATCATTGAAGTAATCAAGAAGATATTGAAATTGTCGCTGAATTTCATCAAAGATATTCATTTGACTCAATCATTCTGCATGTAATTGCAGTAAATTCTAAGTTTGCATTCAACATCTTGATTGACTTGTTTCAATTGATCATTGATTTCAGAATAATAAACTGTGAATAGATTAGCTGTGATTCTCAGTCGTTTGCAAAGACTCTTTCACATAGTTGATATGAATTAAGAGTTTCTGTTCAAAACAATAGAACTGAATAAATCATGCAGTCAATAGACATTTCATAGCATGATTCAAATTGTTTCTTCAACTGAGATGTCATCATCTTCTTAATGACAGAAAACATAGTGATGTTCTTTGATGAGACAATATATGATTGTGCAAATGACATTATAATCTTCTGACAAAGATAGTTCAATGATGAAGTTCATAACTATATCTTTTCAGCGTTTCTGTGAAATTGAAAGAGAATGATGAAGTTCATTGATGCTATCTCTAGAGATTTTGCTTTGCTGACAAGCATGACAGTTTCAAATGTATCATTGAATAGTAGCTTAATGATCTGATCAATAGTAGAAATGCTGAACTAGATCAATGATTCATTTATTGTCAAGATGAGAGATTGAAGATTGATCATGCACTTCTTGTAGTAATTTCGTGTGCATGTTCTCAAAGATTCACAGTAGATCTTTTCTAAATAGAACATCATCAATGATTTTGCAGTTCTTCAATTTAGTGATATGAAATTTGAGTTTATTCTCGTTCATAGCTTGTCTATATTCACTGCAGAACTCATCTGTTTAATTGATCATACATACTAGTTGATAGAGATTTGCTTTCAATTCAACAGATAGAACATTGACTTTATCAAGAATCAGAATAGTCTGAAAACAATCTTCAAGATACTGAGCTGATTCAGAAACATTCGCTAGAAGCATTTTGATTAAAGCATTGACTTTAGTGTTTATTTTATCTGATCTAAAGATGATCTGAAAGTTGAACTTCAATAGAATGTTCAGATAGTTGACTTGTTGTTGACTCAACTGTTTGTTTTTCATGAAGATTTTCAAAGTTTGATGATTGATGAACATCTGAATAAGTAGTTCAGTGCATTTCAGCTCAAATCATCAGTGTTTGAAGCATTGAATAATAATTAGCAGTTTCTTATCATAAATGTGATAATTGATTTCAGCAAGAATCATGCTTTTGCTGTAGAAAGTCATTGAATGAAGAACTTTCTCATCATCATACTGAGATAGTATTTCATCTTTTACATAGTTCAAAGCATTGATCTTCAGAATAGCTTGTCATTTGAGATCAAAGTAACGAAGTACTGAGATTGAGCTGACTTGTTTCTTTAGATTATCAAAAGCTTGAACACAGATCTTGTTATGATTTTAGCTACGCATCTATGTTGATAGCTATGTTGATGACTATGTTGATGACTATCGTTGATCGCTCGTCACTAGACTATCAAGTTGTTTCAAAGTCAACTTTATTCAGAATTAGCTTATGTTTTTCTGAGTCATATAAATAGTCAATTCTTCTCTTCTAAATACTTTTCTTTCTTAGCATTTATATACTCATTACATTACACTCATATGACTCGCTTTATGCTGATCTCTAACATTATATAAATGCTTCTTCATTACAGACGAAGTGAAATAATCTGCATCGACTTGCTCTGCTCAATTCACATGACTATTGACTTTGATCTAGTTGACTTGCGATCATGCAGACACTCACTCTTCTTTCTCGTGAGTTGACTCAGCGAGAATAAACAAAAGATTCAAACTCGTGCGCTGATCAGCGAGTATAAACAAACGATTGAAATCATTCAACTAGATCAAAGATCAGCGAATTAATCATTCATTCAGATTTGCAAGAGATTCTTTGAATTTGTTGAACAATCAAACGAGATCAGTCTATGACTGCATGAAGTCTTTATCTCAAAAAGCAATCAAAGAGATCAGTCTAGAACTGCGTGAAGTCTCTATCTTGATGAGCAAATCTCTCAATGAGTCTGCTTCAATGACATCATCAAAGCGATGATTTACTCATCTTCATCACTCTATCTATCAATGAATCAATTCATCAACTCAATCATATGCAAATAGTGAGTTTGTTACAATGACATCTTTCATCAATGCAATGACTCATTTACTCACATTGCTCTATCTATCAGTGAATCAATCTGTTGACTCGTTCACATGCAACTAGTGAGTCTGCTACAATGACATTCTCAATGCAATGATCTACTCATTCTCATCACTCTATTCATCAGTGAATCTGATCAAACATTCATGTGTAACTAGTGAGTCTGTTACAATGACGAGCTCAAAGTCGATCTCTTCAATGAGCAAGTCGACTAGTGAGTCTGCTTCAATGACACGATCATCTTTGATAACAAGTAAATTCATAAGCTTGTTTCTATATTAAAATCTCAACAGTGAGTCTGCTACAATGATAAACAATGATTGATTTTTTGATTAAGTCGATCAATGAATGAAACAAGTTCTACTATGTAGTAGATCTGAATCAGCAGTGAGTCTGCTTCAATGACACGATCACAATCAATCTTTTCAATGAGCTAGTCGATCTTCTTCTAGTGAGTCTGCTTCAATGACATCAGTCAATAGTTGATCTCTTCATTGAGCAAGTCAATTTCTTTCTACATAGCTAGTCTGCTACAATAGACATTTTGATTCTACACAAGACTAAGAAAATACATTCATGCAAACATGAATTGTTGAAGAAGAGAAATACTGTTACGATTCTAGCTACACATTTATATTAATAGCTATGTTGATGACTATGTTGATGACTATGTTGATGACTATGTTGATGACTATGTTTCTGACTATCGTTGATTGCTCATCACTAGACTATCAAGTTGTTTCAAAGTCAACTCTATTCAGAGTTAGCTTATGTTCTTCTGAGTCATATAGATAGTTGATTCTTTTCTTCTAGATACTTTTCTTTCTTAGCATTTATATACTCATTACATTACACTCATATGACTCGCTCTATGCTGATCTCTAACAGATCTCATTTCAAACAAAAAACGTGTTTTTTCTAGTCAGCTGAATGAATGATTTGACTAGCTTCAAGAAGTTCTTAATGAAATGATGATAGAAGTTAACAAATCTCACGAAGCTTTGAATTTCTTTTAGATTGATTGAAGTGATTCAGCTGACTATGATTGTCATCTTACTGAGATTCATACGAAGATCTAGTTCAGATACAATGATTTCTAGAAAAACAGTCTCTTCTACATTAAATTTGCACTTTCAAATATTCATCTGCAGTTTAGCTTCGCGTAATCATTTCAATACTAGTTTGACGTGATTTTTATGTTTCTTTCTCATTTTGCTATAGATGAGAATGTCATTTAGATAGACTTGACAAAAGTCGTTCAGAAAGTTTCATAAAATGTCATTCATATATTACTGAAAGAAGATCGATTTGTTAATCAGTTCAAATGATAGCATCTTATATTTATATGCTTTTAAAGCAGTGATAAAAGTGATGTAATTCTTGTTATCAAAGTGCATTTGAAGTTTGTTGAATGTTGATATGATGTTCAATCTAGTCAAATGCTTGCAACTCATTATTTTATCAATGATTTCATCTATCAACAATAAAGAATATTTATTTCTTTTGAAAATGACATTTAGCTTTTGATAGTTCACGCAGAATTGAAGATCTTCATTTACTTTGAGAGTGAATAGAATCAAAGAGAAATAGAGAGTCTGATTGAAAGTGATGAATTTCTTTGATAGATTCTCGTTCAAATACTTCTTTACTTTCAGAAGTTTGACAAAGAACATTTGATTTGCTCGACAGCAAGAAGATGTTGAATCACTAGTGAGTTCGATTTTATGATCATAGAAGCGATGAGAAAATAGTTTATTCAATTGAGCTCGATCAAAAACATTTAAAAACTCGTAATATTTCAAAGATAACTTCGCTTTAATGTCTTTTAAATTCTGAGTCATTTCATTGATTGAAAAGATGTTTAAAACGTTCAAATTGCACTGAGTATTGTACATGATTTCTTTATTGATGTTCATCATGAATAAAGCAAAGACTTTGATCTTGTTCTTCTTTGAATGATTCAACAATGTTTTGAATGAAGCAATATTTATGCTTTGAATCGAGAATGACTCTTTCTGAGCAGTGATTGAAATGAGTCGTTTGAGCATCATAGAAGTCTTAGTCTGAGTGATTGAAGAAGATGAAGTTGATCGCGATCAACTTGAATGCTTTGAATTGAGCGAAATCGAAAAAATCGAAATAGAAGTATTCAATTGATTCAAAAAAACAATGACATTGTTTTGCATATTCAGTAATATTTCGTTTTTATTCATTCAAAACTTACTCAATATGACTTCATGATGATCAATATCAGCTATCAACATTGATACAGTCAATTTCTTATGACTTTCAATGATGAGATTGAGTAGAATTTTATGAGTGATTATCTTCTTAAATATCTTCTCATCATAATCTCTTATTAGCTTCTCTTTTGTCAATGATATAAATTGAATTTTCAGTTTCTTGCATACTTTATTGACTAGATTGAAATGTATGATCGTGTAAATGATTGAATCACTGTCTATTAAAGAATGAAGGCTGAAAGATCATTTCTGAGAAATGAGATGAGCATCAATTAGAAATGACTTTTCAAAGTAATTCTCTTTCAATAGAATTTCATCTAGTTTGCACAAAGATATAATCTCTATCTCTTTAATGACTTTTGAAGAGATGACTAGTTTTTTGAATCGAAATCAAAATTGAAATTGAAGCAATCATATTCTTTGTTCACTGCATTGATTCTAGTAGATCGATTCAAGCACTCTCTAGAACTATGATCTGATTTATGACATATGAAACAGATTTCGACTAGAACGTCTGCTTCTTTGACGTTAGTTAAAATCGCGTCACGCAACTTTAGCTGATTAGACTTCGAATAATCAACTGACTGAGTGATAACAGTCACTTTATGAAAGATAGTCTTTGAAAGATCATTAATGTGTTTGAGCTTGTTTTTGATTTCTCGAATGACTTGCTGATTATTATTCAAATGAATCAGATAGAAATGAATTTCTTTTAAAGAATCAGATTGAACTAGTTAATTTACTCAAATGAATTGAAGACGAGAGTTGATTTTATCTTTCAGATTGTCAGAATCATGTTTAGATGATACAATCAATGAAGATCAGAATTGATAGTGCTTGATCTTTAGAGATAGTTATAACTGAATATTAAGAATACAGAAGAAGATTGATACAAAAGCTTTTATTTATGTAATGTTCAGAGACTGTGCTAAACTTGAAAGAAATGTGTTTGTAACATGAAAAAAAGATGATGTAGATGAACAAGATGTTGATGAAAGAAAAGAATGTTAAGAAAGAAAAAGAGTATTGAATCATATCTGAGTCAAATCTGAGTCAGATCTAGATCAGATCTCGACTAAATCATTGACTAGCTCTAATCAGTCTTGATACGCTCGTAACATTACTTTTCACTTCGAAAATTCATGTTTGCATAAATGTAGTTTCTTTGCTCGCTTTTGTTAATAGTTATTTCGATATTTAGCGCGATTTGCTTGAATATAACTTATGAAATTCATTCAAAACTTTCTCTGAGTCATTGAATTTTTCTTTATCGACATAGTATCATTCGTCATTTTTATCTAGATCTTTTCATTTGACTTTGTACTGTATTCGATCTTGATAGCGTCTGAAGTTCAATATATCATTTATCTTTCAATGTTCATCATCTTCAATAGTGATTGATCTGAGTGATTCTGAATGTTGTTCTGATAGAAGATCTTCTGAATATGATTGTAGTAGCTTCAAGCTAAATATCAAATGCAGATGCTTCATGCTGATTGATAAATGAAGATGATAAAAGATATCTATTTTAGCAGTGATTTAATAAAAATCTAGTTGTTTGTCTTTCAAATCTTTGCAGAGTCTCATTGTCTTGACGTTTCTGAAAGATAGTCAAACTCAGTTATTTACTTCATATGTGACGTTTCGTTTATGTTTATTGATCTGAACTTTGATGATCAGCTTCGTCTTTTTCAATTGTTGATGATCAAAGCTCAGTAGCTCTTTCATTCAAATGACAATATCATTTGCTTTTCTAGCTTCAAGTCATTTATGAGTTGTTTCGTAGTCAGTCATATCTGAATTGAAACTCATTCAAGAATGAAATTCTTTATTGAAGTAAAAGAAAGTCATTGAAGTGATTGAGAAGATATTGAAATTGTCGTTGAATTTCATCATAGATATTCATTTGACTCAGTTGTTCTGCATGTGATTGCAGTAAATTCTAAGTTTGCATTCGATGTTCTGATTGACTCATTTCGATTGATCATTAATCTCAGAATGATAGACTGTGAATAAATAACTGTGATTCTCAGTCGCTTGCAAAGACTTTTTCACATAGTCGATATGAATTGAGAGTCTCTGTTTGAAACAATAGAACTGAGTAAATCATGCAGTCAATAAACATTTCATAACATGATTCAAATCATTTTTTCGACTGAGATGTCATCATCTTTTCAATGACAGAAAACATAGTGATGTTCTTTGATGAGATGATATATGATTATGCAAATGATGTTATAGTCTTCTGACAGAGATAGTTTAATAATGAAGTTCATAGTTATATCTTTTCAGCGTTTCTGTGAAATCAAAAGAGAATGATGAAGTTCATTGATGCTATTTCTAGAAGCTTTGCTTTGCTGATAAGCATGATAGTTTCAAATGTATTATCGATTAGTAGCTCAATGATCTGATCAATAGTAGAAACGCTGAACTAGATCAATGATTCATTTATTGTCGAAGTGAAAGATTGAAGATTGATCATGCACTTCTTGTAGTAATTTCATGTGCATGTTCTCAAAGATTCACAGTAGATCTTTTCTAAATAAAACGTCTTCAATGATTTTGCAGTTCTTCAGTTTAGTGATATGAAATTTGAGTTTATTCTCATTCATAGCTTGTTTATATTTATTGCAGAACTCATTTATTTAATTGATCATATGTACTTGTTGATAGAGATTTGCTTTCAATTCAACAGATAGAACATTGACTTTATCAAGAATCAGAATAGTCTGAAAACAATCTTCAAGATGCTGAGCTGATTCAGAAACATTCGCTAGAAGCATTTTGATTAAAGCATTGACTTTAGTGTTTATTTTATCTGATCTAAAGATGATCTGAAAGTTGAACTTCAATAGAATGTTCAGATAGTTGACTTGTTGTTGACTCAACTGTTTGTTTTTCATGAAGATTTTCAAAGTTTGATGATTGATGAACATCTGAATAAGTAGTTCAGTGCATTTCAGCTCAAATCATCAGTGTTCGAAGCATCAAATAATGATTAGCAGTTTCTTATCATAGATGTGATAATTGATTTCAGCGAGAATCATGCTTTTGCTGTAGAAAGTCATCAAATGAAGAACTTTCTCATCATTGTACTGAGATAGTATTTCATCTTTTACATAGTTCAAAGCATCAATCTTCAGAATAGCTTGTCGTTTAAGATTGAAGTGACGAAGTACTGAGACTGAGCTGACTTGTTTCTTTAAATTGTCAAAAGCTTGAACATAGATTTTGTTTCAAACAAAAGATGTGTTCTTTCTAGTCAGCTGAGTGAATGATTTGACTAGCTTTGAGAAGTTCTTAATGAAATGATGATAGAAGTTAACAAATCTCACGAAGTTCTGAATTTCTTTTAGATTGATCGCAGTGATTCAGCTGACTATGACTGTCATTTTGCTGAAATTCATACAAAAATCTAGTTCAGATACAATGACTTCTAGAAAGACAGTCTCTTCTACATTGAATTTGCACTTTTGAATATTCATCTGCAGTTCAGCTTCGCGTAGTCATCTCAATACTAGTTTGATGTGATCTCTATGTTTCTTTCTCATTTTGCTATAGATGAGAATGTCATCTAGATAAACTTGATAAAAGTCGTTCAGAAAGTTTCATAGAATGTCATTCATATATTGCTGAAAGAAGATTGATTCTGTTAGAAATTGATCTAGAGCGAGTCATAGAAATGTCATTTAACTAATAGATAAATGCTAAGAAAGAAAAGTATCTACAGAAAAGAACTCGATTCTTATATGTGTGTTTCTCAGCTCTGTGCTAGACTCGATTGAGATGAAATCAGACGAAGACTAGGCGAAGTATAGACAAAGACTAGAATCATAACATTACTTTTTCCCCTTGACTATTTATGTTCGCATGAATGTTGTTTCTTAGTGCGCTTTTCTTGAATATTTGATATGAAAGTCATCAATCATCTCTTGAGCATTCATAAATTCGTCGTCGTCAGCGTTATATCAGTTGAGATCATTGTCATAGCTCTTTCATTTGACTCGATATTGAAGTCATCTTCTATAACATCAAGAGTTCAGTATATTATTGATTTCTCATTCGTCTTCATCATTTATCACTATTGATCTCGAAGATTCATTCTTTTGATCAGACAGAGAATCATCGACGGCAGAACGAAGAAGCTCTGAATAAAACACGTCGTGTATATGCATAGTCTCTGATAGTTTCAACTTATAGAATGAGTCAACAGACTCAATGATCTGAAATGAGTCGAGCATCTTGTCATTCAATTTTTTGAAAGATCTCGCTGTAACAATGTTTCGTTCATTCAGAAACATCTTTGATTCAATCTTGTAATTGATCTTCTTTCTATGCTTATTAGCTTGATTCATCATTTGTTCTCATGTTTTGATCAGAGCTTCACGAGCGAAGATCAGTGTCTTATTCATGTGATCAGATATATCTTCGACTTGAGTGATCTGCAGACGTTCGCGAATGCTTTCATACTCGATGATGTCAAAGTCGAAGCTTATAAAAGAATGAAAGTTCTTGTTTATGAAGAAGAGAATCAAGAAGATGACTGAGAACAAGACGTTATTGTTAACAAACTCAATCATGAGTAGTCACTTAAATCAGTCGTTCTGCATATATGAACAGAAAGAACGAAAGTATCGCTCGACATTCTGATTGACTCGTTCGCTTTGATCGTCAATCTAAGAATGATAAATGATAAACAATCAAAGAGAAATGCTCAGTCGTTTGCAAAGAAACTTTCAAAGAATGAAAATGAACTGAGAATCTCGATTGAATACAATGAAGCTTGATAAATCGTGAGTTCAATATACTTATTGAAGCAACATTTCAGCTGTCTTTTCGACTGTGATATTTTCGTTATCAGTGATGCAAAAGATATAATGTCTTTCTTTCAACAATCTGCAAATGACAGTCAGAATAGCGTTGTAGTTGTACGAATCAGATAGATTGATAATGAAGTTCATGACTATGTCTTGTCATCGCTGTTCAGATATAGATAGAGATTGAAGCAAGTTGTTTGATTTATCTCTTGATGTCTTTGAACGTTGACAAACATAGCAGTTTCGAATATATTAATCTACTGTCTTTTGCATGAACAATTAATAGTAGTTTCGTTTGATGATCTTCATCATTCTAAGAATATCGAGATGATTTATTGAGAATTGATCGTGCATCTCACGAATCAGATTCATTTGCAGAAGTTCATTGAACGAAACTCATAGCTGACTGTCTTTGTATAAGATTTCATTCTGAACTCAACAATTCTTCAGCTTGATGTCTTTGTATTGTGCTTCGTCTCTGATCTTTGCTTCACGAAGTAGAGTACAATTCTCGTCGATTTCATTCACGTCAAGAACTTGTTTATAAATTGACTCGCTGACGTTCTTCTCTAGATCAGCAATCTTCATTCAATTCAACGTCAGAATAGTGATTCATTGATAGTGAACGCGTTCATCATCGAAATCTCTGAGCATGAAGTTAGCTCGACGAGTTAATGTATCAATCTTAATGTTCTGTTTGTCAGATCGATACATTATCTTGAAGTTGAAGTCAGCTAGCTTCTGTACTCAGCGCATCTGATGTCTGCTCAGCTCTTTGTCTTTCATCAATGAGATGAGTGCTTGATGATCGATGAACATCTTGATAGAAATGTTGATCAGCTTCAGTTCAAGTCATCAGTGTTCAAAAGCTTGAATTATGATTAGCAGTTTCTTATTGTATATCTCGTAGTTGCACTCAGCAGAAGACATGTTCTTGCTATAGAAAGCAATTGAATGTAGAACATCTTCATCATCATATTGAGACAGAACTTCATCGTTGACGTAGTTGAATGAGTTGATTTCAAGAATGAAATCGCGAATCTGATTAAAGTGACGAAGTATAAAAGTCTCAGTCATACGTTTCTTCATATGATCGAATGCAGTTTGACAGACTTCGTTTCATTCAAATATGATCTTCTTTTGAGTGAGTTGAATCATTGAATGAACAATCTTCGAAAAGTTCTTGATGAAGCATCGATAGAAATTGCAGAAGTCAATGAAAAACTGCATCTGAGTGAGATTATTGAGTGTAGATCAATCAACTACTGCTTGTATCTTTCGTGAGTTCATCTTAAGTCTCTCGATTGACATCAAAAGTTCTAAAAAGATGGTTTTCTGAACATGAAACTTGCATTTATTGATGTTTATCTGTAGATCAGCTTCTCATAGTCTATTCAAGATCAATCATACATGTCGCTTGTGTTTCTTCAATGTCTTGCTGTAGATGATAATGTCATCTAGATAGATCTGACAAAACTGATGAAGATATTTGAATAGCACGTCATTCATATAGTGTTGATAGAACGTCGATTCATTGATTAATTCAAAGAACATTACATGATATTTGTATAAGTCGAAGAAGATGATAAAGATAGTCAGATCTTCGCTATCTGAATGCATTTGCAGTTTATTGAATGTGACAATGATGTTCAATCGAGTCAGATATTTGCTTTCTTGTATACAAGCGAGAGTCTCGTCTATTAAGAGCAAAGAATAGTGATCTCGTTTGATCAAAGCATTGAGCTTTCTGTAGTCGACGCAGAAACGCAGACTTTCGTCTTTCTTTTCAATGAACAAGATGAGCGAGACGTATGAGACGAAGCTGAAGAAAATGAACTCTTTGTTCAGATGTTTGATCAGATACTTCTTTATCTTCTGAAGCTTGTGATCGAACATCTGATATAGTCTGCTTCGCGAAAGCATTTTCTTGTCAATCAACTCGATCTTGTGATCATAGATACGATGAGATGATAGCTGATCGATCATTGTTCGATCGAAGACATCTAGATAGTCATGATATTCAGAGAAAAGCTTGATCTTGACTTGCTTGAGAGTCTCAACGTGTGAAAGCTCATGTAGATTCACTTCTTCAGACTTGTTTTCAACTGTAGTTATGAGTCAATCAATTTTCAAGATGATAACAGCAAAGATCTTGATGTCTGATCGTTTGACTAACATTCTATAGACTGCTGTTTCTATCATTGATATGTTCATTGAACTGAAAGCTAACTTCAGACTGAACATTGGTTTAAAGTTGACGTTAGACGAAACTGCGTCGCGCGATTTTGACTGTTCAATTAGTTTAACTGACTTCTCATTGAACTGACTGAAAGAAAGTGATTTCTGACTGGTTTGAGATGTAACGAAAGTGAAAGATCTCTTCAGTATATGAGTAAAAGTCAAGCTCTTTCGTTTCGTGATTAAACTATTGCTTGTGAATAGAACAATCGATTTCAGATTGAGAATGAAATTCGAAAATTGAAGAGAATTGATTCACATATCAATTACTAGATTGATTTTGTTCATTCATGTTTTTTCAAGAATCATTTGATGTTGATCTAATCGAGTGATCAACATAGAAGCTGTGTCAATTGTATGATCTTGAACAGTCAGATTCGAATAGATGACATGAATAATGAGTTTCTTAGCATAATGATCATCAAATTCTCGAATTGACTTCGCTTTGATTAAAGTCAAAGACTTGATTTGCAACTGATCATAAACAGTCTGCGCGATCACTTCATCAATGAACGAATAGTCAGCAGCTTCGATGTCAATCAATGACTTCAATGAGTAACTAATTTCATTGCTAGAAAGTATACATTCAGTAATCAAAGATTCAGAAGCA
>JAABUS010005052.1_pt1 | contig 17913 bp, 14 predicted proteins | sample 5560161 | NCBI WGS metagenome assembly JAABUS01 (sample SAMN10711885, study PRJNA513376) | rock metagenome | isolation source: Antarctica rocks | place: Antarctica: Victoria Land, Trio Nunatak nord | collected 2016-01-04 | reverse complement strand
ATGAGGATGGATGATCTAAATAACGTAGGGGATGTGGACAAGGCTGAGTCCAGAATGAGATGACACGGGTCGAGGCAAGGTTGTGTTGTAAGAATGTCTGCGCTCATTCACTCGTTTTCTTTTCATTTCCTCAAAGAACATCCTCCTAAGAGAATGTGTACATGCCAATCGAAAAGCGCCTCCAAAATGCAGGTCAAGTAAGTACAATCAACAGAGGCACGCTCGCCATGATGCAGATGCTATGAACACCGCAATGCAGAATGGTATTGTAAGCACGTGAAGCAACCGTCCGTCTCGAACGCTAAGCCATTAAGCCCAAAACATACATAAGGAGTGACAGCCGCTGTACACACCCAAACATGAGCAAAAACGCCAAGCTATGCGGCATAGTAGAAGAAATCGGCAAATGAGGTCAGTATGTGAGAGCATGAGTATCATCAAAATCCATCGGAGTCGGGTTGTCTGAGCTGTCTCCCGAGGTGGACGAGTAGTTTGTCCAGGTCCTTCCAATTTTCTGCTGTAAGGGCGAATTTCCGATGCTTGCGTCCGATGATATGCTAGTTTACATGATTAGACAAGCGAAGACGAAGGAGGATGAGGAGAGCTCACATCATCGAAGTCCTCGTACTTCTCCCAGCAGTTCTCACAGTAACCAGGTTCAGGGTCCTTCTCTACGACTTTCTTCAACCCCTTCCTTTCCTGCTTTTGTTCAGCCAGCCATATGTCCTCGTCTTCCTCAGATTGCGTCGACTCTTCATCGATGTGGATCATCGGTTGTTGGGTCTGTTTCCTGGTCCATCTGTAAGGAGGGATTGTCCTCTCGGCACGACCGTTGCCAGCCGGGTCCTGGGACTTTTGTCTCGTCTGGATTTGATTGAGGCCTGGGGCGCTGTTCTTCTCAAGCACCTTTCGTTTCAAGCCATGAACCTCTTTACTTGTTCCCGCTTTTGCACCAGGCTGGGCTGCTGTGGATGAAATCATCTGAGACTGGATGGCGGAAGTAATGTTCGAGGGCTGCATGCCTGAGGCAGCAGGCTCACCACCAAACAACTTGGGGCCAGGATGAGCTGCATCTCTTGCGGCCTTCGATGGGCTTCCAGGTTTCGCTGCTGCAATTGGAGGTGGTGGGCAGAATGCTTGCACGGGCATCCTTGCTACTGCAGGAGCGGGAGCGTTTGCTCGATCTCTAGTCTCTTCTAGTGGTCGTCTTTGAGGGGCATGCTTGGCCGACTCCACCTCAGCATCCTGTCGAATAGTGGCAGCACGCGTACAAGGAGCTGATTGGGCCTCCGCTTTGGCCTTTGCACGCAACTCATCTTCACGAGCCTTTTCTCTCTGCAGTCCTCGTCGAGTTGCTGCATCCATATCTGGAACAAATGGACACTTCCCAACGGCAACGCTGTGAAACTGGGGCCACTCGCCATCCTCGCCCCGAGCAGGTCTGGGATAATCCCTAACCATAATTGGTTTCGACCTTTCATCCATGTCCCGTATGTAGATATAGTGGCCTCTGAAATGTACCAGCTCATTGAGAGCGATGCTAGCATCACGATCCGAAGGTCCATGTAGACGTTCATCTCGAAGCATACGAGAAAGATCGGCCGCTTGGTGACCTTGCCCTGCACCATTGGCTCCTTTGCTACGTCCGGTGTTACCGGGATGGAGTTGCGCCTCGCTGGGGATGTTTAACATGGTATTCATGATTCGTTGCAACTTCTCCAATTGCCATATCTTCATGCCCATCTGATCTGCCTTCAGTAATATGTCTGCATTGCCTGCGTTTCCTTTCCGTAGTTCGGCATCACGAAAGCCATTGGACGGGGCTCTCTTGCTCGCTGGGGCTTCGAACGTGAACCTAGTCCTCGATTGCAACGACTGCCCGGAAGTATCATGCTGGCGATCCAAAAGAGACGGATTGATTGTGCGAGGCTGACCTGTACCTTGTGAGGTCGTTGATACGGAAGATGGCACGGCTGAATCTGTTGCATCCCTCGAATCGTTATGGGTGGGGGTAGGCCGTGTGGTGACAATGTGCGTGACTTCTTTGGAGAAGAACTTCTCTTCTCTCTGGAAGGATGGCAGATCAGCATTAGACAGATAAGTAGCTTTACTTTTCAAACTTACTGCTCCGAACTGTCGGATCCATTTCGAGCACCGTTGACGAACATCTTCGGGGACACTCTCGAAGTAGAACACAAAGGAAGGAAATGATTTCTTGTAATATTTCTGCCATTGCCTGACCGTATCCAGAGATTCGGTCGATGGCTTATCTTGTTTCTCGACCCTTTGCGGGGATCTAACTTCTCTCGCTGCTAGGAGCTTCCGCTCAAAGGCTGTTGGCGGGACATTGGCCTGGCGTCGATTGAAAACTCGACCTTCAGCAAATTGTGATAATCGCTTTCTCGGAGGCGTTCGTACATTCCCTCGACCACTTTCCAATGCTTGCCTCTTTGCTCGAGGCTGGAAGTCATATGAGAGGTCCTCCTGTTGGTCGATCAGGTCTCTCGAACGCTTCGAAGCTGCGGCGGCTACAGCGCGGTAAGGCGAATTGGCAGCGTTGGGGACATTGCCAAGCGGAACTCTTCTGCTGGTCATGCTTCCGAGCTTATGGGGTGCCGGTGATAAGGATACTGTTGCCATGCGTAAGTATGCTGGGGTGCCTCAGCGTTTGGGGCAGTAGGAGGGGCTGTTGTGATCGCCCTCAACGCGACTGGCTTCACGTCCCTGAAAGGCGTCACAAAACTCATAAAGAATACATTACGATTAGAGAAGCTTTGTCAAAGACAATTGGAGCTTCAGGATCTCTCTAAAGAAGGTGAGGTGGTTAATGTTGATTGTTGTTGGTCCGGAGCTTAAGCATGGGCAAGAGATATCCGGGATTGTTGATTGCTTGACGATGGCAACCGCGCTAAACCTCTTGGCGGCTACTATTTACCAACCCATGAAGTAGCTGAGGCACCTTAGTAACCCTCCATTTTCGATGGGAAATTCCAATACTCCGTACTTAATCGACTACGAAAGGGTAAAGGCTGAGGTCTTTTTTCAGAGAGCACCTACTCGCTTTCTCTTGTTTGTGCAAGCTGTACAAGAGACACGAACAAGTATGGTAGCCAGAAGAAAGGCATACCCCTGACTTCGATCTACCCCCATTTGATTGAGTTCATGAACATCATAATTACTTATGCTTCACTTGCTATAAGACTCTTCTAGTAATCATTGATTCACAACACCTTGGTCTTCATCCACTCGCTTGTCCCAACCCCAAGGTTCAGGCCATTCCTAGCCCACCAAGCCCTGATCCTATCTTCCCCAGATCCTGCCAGACTGTCTTCCAGCGCTTCCTCAATGTCGCACGTTTTGTACTCAACAGTATAACCACTTCGCTTCCACCACTCGAGCACATCAACATGACCGTTCTTGGTAGGGCCCACGAGAACCTGGTTGTCATACTGCATTTTTTCACCCTTGCTCTCCTTCCACAACTGCAAGACGTGGACATGTCCGTTTGTCGAGGCAATTCTTGCTACAGGTTCCTCGTGAGCGGTTGGGATGCCGGAGTTGATCCACCATTGTAGAATGGCAGCTTGGCCATTTTGAGCTGCATACATGATAGATTTGCCGGCTTTGAGGCGAAGTGGGAGTGGTAGATTGGTCATCGTTGCGCTTCGTTTTCTGCGAGATGGATCACTCAAGTCGCTCTCCGAGCTTGGGCTCGTGGGTTCAGACTCTCCGTCTCCATCGCCATCCTGGTCACTTTGAGGGAGTGAGGCGTTGCGCCACCACTCGAGGACATCGATATTGCCTCTTGAGGACGCTTGTTCGAGCGCTGCTTCAGTGTACTTGAGTGGAAGGCCAGAGGCACGCCACCATTCGAGAATATGTATATAACCAGCTCTTGACGCAGAATCGAGTGCTTCGGCATTGTACTCTTTAGTGAGAAAAGATGGCGAGGTGTTCCACCAATCTAGGATTGCAATTCTGCCAAACACCGCAGACGCTTTCGTTGGCAACAGAGTATGTCCAAAGGTAGACCGGAAAAGATCTTTGTAGTTGGACTCAAGATAAGAGAGAAGATTCGTGCGAGCGAACTTTATGATGAGCTTTACGCAGAGCTTGGAGAGCCACTTCGGTGTCGGATGATGATTGAACCAAGCAACAACCTGTGGGTAACTTCCCATTAGTATGGTGGATTCCAGATCGCTTGTACTCCGTAGTTCAGCCTGATTACTGAACGTTTTTGCATGATATGCTGTCCACTCCACTGGTATTGGCAAATTGGTGTAGATGCCCAAAGACTTTGCGACCTCCCAATCGCCAACGTACTCCATTATCAAAGACCAGAGCTCTGAAGGTAATTTAGACTCTTCAAGGTGGGGATGAATGACTAGCTGTTGAAGACTGCCTACTGTCATGTCGTCGTGACCAAGACATATAAGATCAGCTTGATTCTGCACGCTCTGAATGAGCTCTTCCATAACAAGCCAATCTCGGCATGCGCCCGACGGGTCGTCTCTCCCGTACCACAAGATGGGATCGAGTATTTGGATCCAACCCCACTTTCTTCTGATTTTATTTATCTGCTTCTTGGTCATGGGATTCTCCCACATTAAGAAAGTCATTCCTGGCACGAGGAGAATCTTCTTGGACACGTCCCAGGATCTCAAGAGTTCGAGCAGGAGACCTGCAGTATCGCCTTGTAGCATTCTGCTCAAAGAGCCAGCTCGTAGACATGTCAGAACGAGCAAATCTGCCCACTCGACCAACTCGTCACATATCATATTAGCGACCTTCCTCTTTTCGGTACGGACATTCCACTTTTCGACTTGATTAAAAGTTAATGACCTTGTTGTGATGTTTGGTCGGCCATGTAAGCGACCCATGATCTGATGCGTAAGACCACAGCATTTTGGCATGACATCTTGAGCGACTAGAACTTTTACTTTTCTACTGGACTCATTGCATTGAGCGGCCATGACTTAGATTGGCGGTGAACGTTGACTTGAGAATTGACTTACTGGAATGCAAGAAGGCACTCGTACCAAGGGGGGAGGAAGAGCACTCCCAAAATTTCAGACTCGATATTAACCGTGGTGCCGTGCAGGCCACCTCGCAAACTCGCCACGAAAATGAATCGTTGTCGATCTCTTCCACGCTTTACCTGTTTGGATGCACCAGCCACAAATTTGACCTATCAGCACAAATACGTATCGTCGTTACTCGCACATATCATGCTTGGCGTCAACATACAATGAAGATGTCGCATCGCCTGTTTTCATCACTAGGCCACTAGCAGGCCAGCGCAAGGGATACTGATTTATGAAAGTAAACTTGGGCCATTCAGGACCTTTCCTGGAGGTCTTACTACCTCGGAATTGCGTGGCCGAGAATGGTACTTTAATGACTTGCAGCCCAGGAAAGGCACCTAGAACCAGGGCCGGGCGGGGAAGAGTATTTCGTATGGAACATCACGCCAAAAACGGGCCACATTCGCGGGCAGGAATGCTTTGGCGGCACTTTCGGCCCGCTAGTTACCCTAGCGTACCTAGGCCTGGATGGCCTGTGGCTCGAAATCTAGTTCTAAGGTAAGGTATATGATCTGCAAGATCATAACCCTACCGAATCAACAAACCATGATGTACGCACAATAATTCAAGAACGCTGCACACAGCGCAGCTACGACTTCAACATACACTACCCTTAGCTGTCTAGCCATTCTGCCATCTTTGATCCCTAGATATAGAACTATGAAGCTTACGAAGCAGCATCTTACCTACTACTAGCCGGAAGTAAACAATCGCCCCTGTCAAGGCTCGATTATCCTCCATGATAGGAGCCTTCTCCGCCAACACCTCCTCTATGAACCAGAATGTGGGCAGGTACATCTGGCTCTGACTCCACTAAGAAAGCTCAGGGTCCCTCGTTAAGAGAACACTTTCTGCCTTCCTCGCCACATCAACGGTCCTTCTCCGAATCGCAATCGCAAGCTCATCAGCCATGGAGTACCCAGCCACAGCGTACGCCTTGGAACCAGACATACACGATACGCATGGACTTAGCTCCCCATCATCGGGTGCCTCAGACTCACCATTTGGCCAAATGTCTCCTTCGACTACTGATCGCGTTTTCCCTATTAGATCTGTGGTTTCCGTCGACTCAACCTCCGCACCCAAGCCGAGAGTCGATACGAATAGTGCGGATTACTTTCAGGGTATGTCGCTACCGAACAGTGCTACTAGCGAACGCCAGAGTGGCCAACGCCAAATTTCTGCAGGAAGCGGTCATTCTGTCGAGTCCATCTCAGACAGTAAACCAGCCGACTCCCCTTCAAGACCGTCGCGAGAATCGGAAGCTCCAACATTGGCTGGTGCCGAAGATGATGGACGGCAAGAGTCGGTAGGACCAGCTAGGAGGGAAAATACACCCCCAAAACAGCCGGGGGAGCGCATGGGCGGATCAAGGCAAATACTGACCTTTGCAGATACCGGATCCGTCGTGTCGCAGCCAACAACGCAAGGCGCAGAAGACTCTCGTAGCACAGCGGGATCTGTGAAAAGCAACGATGAGATTGGAACAGGCCTTCTCACTGCTCGGTTCAAACATATTGTGACAGATGAGGGTCATGCGGTTATTATTGGCCGCGATGGGGATACATTACAACGATGCGAGGACGAACCTATACACATACCAGGCACTGTGCAAGGTTTTGGCTTGCTGATTGCGGTACACGAAGTAGACGATGGCAAGCTCCGGGTCAGAATTGTTAGCGAAAATTCGAAATTAATCATTGGCTATACCCCGAAGCAGCTATTCGCTCTTGATAATTTCTGCGATATACTTTCCGAAGAGCAGAGTGAAAATCTCCTCGATCACATCGACTTGATTAGAGACGAAGATACGGATCCCGCCACCAACGGGCCTGATGTATTCACCATCGCCATAACATCGCCCACGCGGAAGACCCACAAATTGTGGTGTGCCATGCATACCAACGAAAACAATCGTGATCTGATTATTTGTGAATTTGAGCTGGAAGACGATCCAATAAATCCTTTGGTTCCTCCTGGCGAAGGTACTCCCGAGCCTCCAGAAGATACGCTGAACAGTGACCCAACACCCGAAGAATACGCAGAAAGTACGGTCAATACAAGCAAACCCTTGCGCGTGCTCCGAAGCGCAAGGAAGCGCAAGGGCGAAGCTGCAGCAATGGAAGTCTTCAATATCATGTCGCAGGTCCAGGAACAATTAGCGACCGCCGCAACCCTTGACGCTTTTCTCAAAGTTCTAGTCGGTGTGGTCAAGGAGCTAACAGGTTTTCATCGAGTCATGATCTATCAATTTGACCAGTCTTGGAATGGTAGAGTGGTGACGGAATTGGTTGATCCAAGGGCGACGAAAGATTTATATAAAGGCCTCAATTTCCCAGCATCGGATATCCCTAAACAGGCCCGTGACCTCTACAAAATCAACAAAGTCAGGCTTTTATACGACCGTGATCAAGAAACCGCCCGCCTAGTCTGTCGGACGACAGAAGACCTCGAAACGCCACTAGACCTGACGTTCGCCTATCTTCGAGCGATGTCGCCCATCCACATCAAATACCTCTCACACATGGCTGTTCGTGCTTCTATGTCCATTTCAATCAATGCTTTTAATGAACTTTGGGGTCTTATAGCCTGTCATGCTTATGGCTCCAAGGGTACGCGTGTATCGTTTCCAATCCGAAAGATGTGTAGACTTGTTGGTGATTCGGCATCGAGGAACATCGAGCGGCTGTCCTACGCTTCCAGACTGCAAGCGCGAAAGCTCATCAACACCGTTCCCACTGAAACCAACCCTTCTGGATATATCATTGCTTCTTCCGACGATTTACTGAAGCTTTTCGATGCGGACTACGGCCTCCTATCCATTCGCGACGAGACCAAGATACTTGGGAAACTCGAGCAGACACAGGAGGCGCTAGCAATGCTTGAGTACTTGAGACTTCGCAAGATCACGTCAGTCACTAATTCAACAGATATTCGGATTGATTTTCCTGATCTGCGTTATCCGCCAGGATTTTCCGTACTAGCTGGTCTGCTCCTCGTGCCTCTTTCCGTAGCTGGAAGTGATTTCATCGTATTCTTTCGTCGAGGCCAAACGAGAGAGGTCAAGTGGGCAGGCAATCCCTATAAGAAATTCGTCAAAGAGGGCACAGAAGGCTATCTTGAACCCAGGAAGAGTTTCAAGACCTGGAGTGAGACCGTCTTTGGCCAATGCAGGGAGTGGACGGAGGAGCAGATCGAAACCGCCGCTGTTCTATGTCTAGTATACGGAAAGTTCATCGAAGTATGGAGGCAAAAGGAGGCCGCATTGCAGAGCAGCCAGTTGACCAGACTTCTACTTGCCAATTCCGCCCACGAGGTCAGAACGCCACTCAACGCCATCATTAATTATCTCGAGATTGCACTCGAAGGTTCCATCGACCAGGAAACCCGAGATAATCTTTCAAAGTCACACTCAGCATCAAAGTCACTGGTCTACGTGATCAACGATCTTCTGGATTTGACAAAGACTGAGGAAGGCCACGATTTGATCAAAGACGAGATTTTTGATTTACCTGCTACTGTCAGAGAATCAACGGACTGCTTCACAGGCGATGCTAAGCGGAAGAACATTGGGTACGAAGTCGTGGAGATGCCCGGTGTGCCCCAGCTTGTGATGGGAGACCAACGGCGCTTGCGCCAGGCGATTTCTAATGTTACGGCTAATGCAATACAACATACATCAAATGGTCACGTGAAGGTCGAAATGTGGCTTTCTAATAGCGCTGGGAATCGCGCTGAGGTCGAAATTGTCGTACAAGATACTGGAACTGGTATGAATCCAGAGAAGCTGGATGCACTGTTTAGAGAGCTCGAGGAGGTGCAGACCGAAAGCGATGAAGGGCTTCAAGAGAAGCTTGCTCCTGATCCTGTATCTACCGAGGGACACGTCAAGCACAAAAGAACGCTCGGACTTGGCCTCGCTCTAGTTGCTCGAATTGTCCGAAATATGAGTGGTCAGCTAAGGCTGAAGTCCGAAGAAGGCAAAGGGTCGCGTTTCGTGATACAATTATGCTTCGATCTACCCCAAGAAGACGATAACAGATCGACCATCGAGGATGCGTTCAAGCCGCCGTCAAATCAACCATCGACGCCACCCATGGAGACAGGTGAAGTTATGCTTGTCAACAAGAGTGCCCAAAAGCCACATCCGGAAATCCCTAAGGAGATAGTGCGCCGCAAGAGTACAGAGAGTGTGCACAGTCTGTGCAGCATGAAGAGTTTTAAGAGTGGCTCAAGTGCGAGAAGCGACGTTGATCGGCTTATTGAAGCAATACAGGAACCACTTATGGGAGGGAGTGGCTCTTCCGGAGGCGGGGATTCAAATCAGCAACGGTCTTCGAGCCGTCGAAGGCCAGGCTCATCCTCGTCTTCGAGGCGGCCACTCAGCGGGATGGTGGGAAACAACTCCGCCCGCATAACTCTTGATCGGGCTTCAGATCAGACCCTAGAACAGCGAGAAGGCCCAGGACTTACCAATGTGATCGACTCGAAAAGTCCAATTACGCCTATTCGTATGCCTGGAGAGACTAATACGGGATCTCCCACCTCAGATTACCCCCCTCGCGAGCTTCCTCCCAAGACCCCGTCGCGTGTCTTGTTCAACATCCCAGGTTTGGGTGCAATGCATGAGGAGCCACTGAACGCCGACAAGCTCAGGGTGCTGGTTGCTGAAGATGATCCTATCAATAGTAAGATCGTTCAGAAGCGACTGGAGAAAATTGGGCACAAAGTCTGCTTGACCATCAATGGTGATGAATGCTCGAGCACTTACGGGGAAAGGCCAGCATTCTTTGATGTGGTCTTGATGGACATGCAAGTAAGTACAAAATGTTTTGATGTAGAAATGACCATACTGACGATTTTCTGTGCTAGATGCCCATCGTAGACGGTCTGACCTCTACCAAGATGATACGATCATTTGAAAAGTCTTTTCCGGACAAGTTCTTATCGAAGCGTGCAGCTTTAAATGGCCGAGTACCAATATTCGCAGTATCAGCTTCTTTGGTCGAAAAGGATCGTCAGAAGTACATCAATGCAGGCTTCGACAGCTGGATCCTCAAGCCCATTGACTTCAAGCGACTAGGTGTCTTACTCAGTGGTATCGTCGAAGAGAGCACACGGAAGAGCTGTCTATACAAGCCTGGTGCATGGGAGCGAGGTGGATGGTTCGTCGAAAGGCAACCCGATATCTTCTCCTCGTTTACTGCACCTTCGGCCACGGCACCAGTCTCTACATCTACTGCGCCGAACTCTTCACCATTGCAGCCAAAAGAAAGCGCCACCGACAAGGAGCGCGAACGGCTCAATAGTCTCGACATTGATGCGGTGCACGCCAAATCTACTCCATAGAGTCCCGGTCGATCCGGCAACATCGAGCAAGCGGTTGAGTCTAGCAGTGTCAAAGAGCTGTAAAGCCAACTCTCCTGTACGAAAGTAACAGTCCGAGCCACCTTCTTAAACCACTTTTGAGCCATTCACGAATCTCGCACCTGCTCTGACCTTCATCGGCCGATGAAGCGCATACAGCGAGCGTTTATGGGAAATTTCCATGAAAATGCGAATTTAAACACCCAACATTACCTACTGCTACGCCACATCCTCACTGTTTCGTTTCTTCGTTGAGTAAATGAGGCTCCTAGTGTGAGGATGGCGTTCGCTTCTGCTGCTGGATCTGGGGTTAGCGATGAGCACTTTGATGGCGTTTTCGACTTTAAGCGCCTCGTACAGGCCTGAGCGTAGAGTCGGCGCAGGGCAAATTTTGGCTCTTGTATATATATTATCCGGAGATATATTTCTAGCGGTCTAAGAGACGAGACGAAGCAGTGATCCGTCATCAGTATTCAGTAAGGTATACAGTAAAGACAGGTGGGGATAAGATCTTTCAGGATCTCCTGGGGATGAAACGATCAATGCTAAAGGCTGCGCATAAAAATGCCACGTGGAGATGAACGCACAAGTTTTGGAGTGTGTGAAATTTAAAAATTCAAAAGCCTTGATCCGTCGGAGATCCGAGGATAAACCCGATTATCTCCACTCTCCTCCAGTCATGTTCCTAAAAAATAAGGTAGCACCAGTAGTATTTTCACCCGTGTAGCACCTCGGCCTTGGTCAAAGTCGCCTGCAAAATAGCTGAGCTGTACGGGATCTTCGACCCCTTCACGTCATCGCCAAAATAGTTGTCAACGAGGAGGCCCCTAAGCGGTCCCCCAAGACGGCCCCTAAGAGGCCCCGGAGAGTGATTTTAGGCGCTAGGATAGGGATTTTCCGGGGCGGCTCCAGGGTAGTTTTAGGGCCCCTAAATACAAGACTAAGGAAGGACGACCGACAATGCTTTGCATCAGCCTAAGGCTTCGCATATGAAAAGCTTCCACTCGACAATTTGTTGCAGTCACGGCGTTCCGGTTGTTCCTGCATTGACCGCCAATAAATGACCTCGTCCAAGCTTGGACAATTATATTCCGACGCAACGAAAACGTTCACTGCGGAGCTCTAAGGGGGTCCAATGCATATACAGAAGTGAAGGTTACGACACACATACTGAAGCACCAATGGGCAACTCCAATGGCAAGCCCGTCGTGTTCACCGACGAAGGTGAGCCTACCACCTCCTGCAAAACCCTTGCCATGTGTCACTGTTCCGAGTACTGTCTAGGAAGGGCAATATGTCCGGGATCTTGATCGGATTGGCTAATCGGGTGCCTTAAACAGTCAACCTCAATCATTTCCGATTACTGAGAGTTGTGGGGAAGGGCGCGTTTGGCAAAGTAAGGATTGTGGAGCGGAAAGATACGGGATTGACGTTTGCTTTGAAATATATACGCAAAGATGAAGGTTCGCATGCTCAATCGACAAAGGAGGCATTGGATACCATATGGAGGCTGACGTGATATGCAGTCGTACGATCAGAAAGCGTGCGGAATATCATACGAGAGCGGCGAATGCTCGAGCACCTCAGCCACCCCTTCCTTTGCAATTTACGTTACAGCTTCCAAGATATCGAATACTTGTACGCCTCTCCCTTTCCCACCACATACCCTACATTGCTTGAAACATGGCTGACATACGATCGTGGGCAGGTACATCGTTGTTGATTTAATGAATGGCGGCGATTTACGATTTCACATATCACGAAAGACCTTTACAGAGGATGCGGTCCGCTTCTGGATGGCAGAGCTCGGCTGCGCATTGAAATATTGCCACTCGCAGGGCATTGTGCACAGGGATCTGAAGCCTGATAATGTGCTCTTAGACTCGGATGGGCATGTGCATTTGGCCGACTTTGTACGTCTCATCATGTCCTAGGGGTGCTGTGGCTATACTGACGACGGACAGAATGTTGCTTCGGAATACAAGCCGGATAAACCATTGCATAGCAAGTCAGGCACCCTTGCTTATCTTGCACCCGAGGTCTATGCCGGGACAGGGTACCTGACTGAGGTGGATTGGTGGTCTCTAGGGGTCACGTTCTACGAATGTATCTATAACAAGGTGGGCACCTCCATCCCATTCCTAGAGGTCATGCGCTCACAGATCATAGCGACCTTTCGCCTCGCATGGCCACGAAAAGCTCGAGAAAGAAATCCTCAAAGCCTCGCCCAACTACCCCGTCACCCAACCCCCTGTCTCAATGGTTTGCCTACATGCAATAACATCCCTACTAGAAAAGGACAGGCGGAAACGAATAGGAGCGACAGGTTTCGACACATACACAGGCCATGCCTTCTTCCGGAGAATAGACTTCGAGGCCTTAGAGAAGAAACAGATACCCCCAGTCTTCATACCATCCAGTGAGAAGACGAACTTTGACGCCACATACGATCTGGAAGAGCTGCTGCTAGAGGAAGCACCCCTTGAGGCGAGGGCGAGGCGGCAGAAACCAAGAATGCAGCTGAAGGATGATGCGACGGATAAGGAGATTCGGACCGACGAGCTGCATCGGATGATAGAAACGCTGTTTGAACCGTTCGACTACACGACCGTGAGGTACGTTGCCCTTTCCGCCCAAGTAGTACCGCTTGACTCATACTAACATGCTTCCGAATACGCAGCAACTACAAAGGCTTCGTCGACTCCCCCTCCGGCGTCGACTCCGCCCTCGACATGCTCGACCGCGCCGCCCCCATAAATTCATCAAAAGGCAGCACCGAAGACCCAGATCTCGGCCGTGGAGACACCAAATCCATCAACGCTTTATCCGGCGACTCACCCAATGGCTCTCCTCCCATGACTGTGTCCGGGCCCAGTTACAAAAACTCAGCAATGGTCTCGAACCAATCCGAATATTACCCCGCAAACGAACACGCTCCTCCGCCCCTCCCCCATACGCCTTCGTTAAATACAATGCCGCAGCAGCAACAGCCGCCTACGTCGCACCCAGCTTCACGGATGCCTTCAAGAGGAGGGACTCGGACTGCAAGTAAAGGTGGAGGTGTACAAGTGGTATTGAATGAGCAGGGCAGTTGGTCAGATCTGCAACGTAGGAATTCAAATGGTAGTGGTGGAGGAAGAGAAGGTGGGCGGAGTGGAGCTAGTAATGGATCTGGCCAAACGAAACCGAATGGTATGTTGGGATTCCTCAGCAGGAAGAAAGGCAGGCAAAGGAGTCCGAAGCCGATGGAGGCGGGGGTGTTGGGGAAGGAGGGGGCGAGGGTTGTTGTTGGGGGTAGGTGAAGAATACAAGTATAATGGTGGGACGATAGGACAAGAGCAAGTATACGTGTGAGGCAAAAACATTTGGAGAGGGTTGTACGCTAGGGCGGCTGTTTTCTTTGCCCTTCTTCGCTCTTGAGCATGCGGTTCCGACACTCTGGCGTATTGGAGTGGGGTTCGAGCATGAGGTTTTGGTTACGAACGATATCCAGCTGCTCTCCGCATACTTACTTATACTTTTAACTTAATCGACAGCAATACCGATCTCATTTAAAGGCAGGTGGGGTGCACCACCGTTAGCTGTGAAGAAAACTCTGAATTGTCACGAGAAACTCAGCCATGATGTTCTCTTGGGCGGGGGTTTGCGTTTGCTCTGCCATTTTGGATTAAGTATCTGCAGCAGCTCTAGTCTATATCTGTCGTGGGCCTCGTTTCGATTGCTGGGGGCTGGCGATTATGCCAATGACAAAACACTAGGTTGACAGTCGACGACTGGAGCGTGGTCCACGCTGGGCTTATCGTGATGGTTGCGTATGAGCGTCACTTGGGTGTCGGCTGTGGAATTGTCAGAATTTTTGTGTTTCCTGCGGGAAATCTGTGTCGAGCTTTCAATTCGCCTCTAATGGCCTCTGATTCGTAATCGATATAAGCGCTGAGCAGTCTGTACTGTTGTATATCTGACAAGCGCGTATCGAATCTTCTGTCCAGGCTGCGAAAAGACATGGGCAGAAGCTACTCGGAGTAGGCAGACGGTACCGCCAAGCTCTCATTCTCACACTTCGGATACACTCTTGGGCGTGTTGGACTCGCCCCGATCGATACATTGTACATCAAGCTGTCTGGGTTATATTTTTACGGGGCTCGCGAAAGACGGAAGACTTTTCGTTCATCTCCTCCGGGCAACTAGATGAACAACTCCTCACTGACGCAACTTCATCTATTCTGCCAGCAAACCATTCAACATTACGACTATAACCATCGCTGCGACATCAATCTACAACGGAAGTACTACAAACTTGCATCTCAGGTTGGGCCAATTGGGTCAGATCTCGCACTGTACCTTCCGCTTAGGAAGACTCTTGCCTAAGGCGTGCATCTTGGCCCCGTAATCGAATTGTTTGAAGCGACTGGCCTACTGAATGGGCGGTCTTGATCCATCTCTCAAAGTAATCTCTGTTACACTTCCCTCAGGTCTGAAATCTCTAAAGTATTTCTTGCCCGTCATTCGGTAATTACTTCCATCACGCGATTCACCTTCATAATGGGTGAAGAACATACTGGCCTATAAGAAGAGACAAGAAATCTCATTCCGTCGTTCCACAAGGCGCCCCTTCCTGATTACAACGTAGCCACAGGCGAGAGCGCACAAACAGTGATGTGCAGATAGTGAGCGTCGTCAGATCAGTGGACGATGAATGGTGGACAGGAATTGCCACCAACTCGAAGCTCTTGATCGCCTTTGCCCATTCGAATACGTGAACACAGTCCATTCAACGGGGCATCTCTATTGCTGGAGATTCCAGTGCAGGTAGCTCGTAGCTTTGGCCAGGGCCCTCAAGTTCATAACCATGACAGCGGTGACCGTCACCTTATGTCCAGGAAGCCTTGTACATCGATTCCATTTCCCAGATGCTCTTGGCCATTGATCTCTTGTGGATTGACATCGTCTTTTTCTTGGTAACTCAAGTCTGTGCCATCAAGCTCGGGCTTTTCCGAGCCTGCTATGCCAAACAGCGCTTTATCTTTAAGCTTGAGGCCGAGAATGAGCACAAGGCATGTCCCCAAGCGTACGATACTACCAATAATGATACCAGCGATCTGGCCGTGGGAAAGATGTTGTGTGGGAAATGTATCCAAAGGCAATATGATTGCCACGATATGCTCTTGGGCGCCAGCATCCCAGCTGCACTGAGACACCGAGAAGGTGCGTCTTCCGTAATCGGCTATCAAGTACCTGTGACTGGTCAGTACGGAGCTCCAGATGTCTCAACAGGGCTATGTTTGGCTCACGCTTCTTGCAAAAAATTTCGCTTTGACGTAAACTGGCTCTCATTCGTTGCTCTCATGAGAGGAAAGTATCGAGATGCGTTTGTGAGTAGCGGGTAATTGGCCTTCAGGTCAAAGGCGGCGTAGGGCAGCAAGATATCGACAGCATTTGGTGAGAGACCTAGCGAGAAAGTCGCAGTGGCGTTCTGCGATTTCAATGTGTTGTGCAAGATATCGTTGACAGGACAAGCTTGGACGGTGTCGTTCCATAGTATATCAGTCCCAACCCCTACGAATGATATCTTTTTACCGCTTCTCACTATCGGCTCTCGGACTTACACCGCAACTTCGAACGGTGCATATGTAATCGGTGGCCAGATATTGACACCAGGCACCCCTGCGATTACTGTTTCAAGCACACCGATTATCTGGCTCCTGGGGCTTCCGATGTTATCATCGGTGGCATTACTGAGATCTTGTATCCAACAAATGGATCCTCCCTACCACCACTTACAATCGACTCTAAAACTTACACGGCGGATTTCAACGGCGCCTACGTGGTTGATGGCCAGACTCTCGTACCAGGTACGCCTGCCATCACTATCTCGGGGACTCCTGTCAGCCTGGCTCTAGGGGCTTCCAATGTTGTGGTCAGTGGCAGCACCAAATTCTTACACCCTACATACGGTGCGTCGCTGCCACCAATCACCGTCGGCTCCCAGATTTACGATGCAAACGCAGACGGCGCATATGTCATGGCAGCCAAAGCAGGCACGCCCGTAATAGTCATAGCTGCTACTGCCGGTGCTGGCCTGGCTTCATCTGCTGTCTACACTATGGATAGTCAAATTTACACCCGACAATATCCTCTATTGATGGCACTATGATCTTGGTTGGTGAACCTGATGTTACGATATTTGGGACACCGATGAGTTTTTGAGGCTTCTGGGGTGCTGGGTATTGGAAATCGAACAACACTCCTGGAACTCTACCGCAAACGATACGGCGAGCCCTTCGCTTCTTGCTTTTACTGAAGATGCGAGACATAGTGGTATGTGTTGGTCGCTTGTGGGTGTAGTATTGAGCGCCGTGACTGTTGCAACAAAATCTGCACTAGAAAGGATATTGGATTAATCTAATAGGAGAAGTTTGAAGTGATGTGAATTCAGTGTGGAAGTGAGAAAGTGCTATTGGGAGGATTTCGAAACACTGTGCTGTAGGATACTACGCGTGAATCTCTGGGCAACGGAAGACAGCGAGATGCCTTTTTAGTGTAATGCAGATACTACTTTAGTGCTCAATCTTTATTTTAAGATTGACTCCAAATTGACTGTCAGGCTGTGCTGTAGCAATGGCGCCACTGCGCGTGGCAGCCACACCACCCTTGTGGCTTAGCAGGCCATCGGGTCGCTGTCGCCCCACCAACAGACCCCTGTCAATATTTGGCAGGTCCATGTCAAGCTTGCCAAGACCTCCAATTGCACACATTCTTCTAAAATGTTCACCATATTTCTCTAATCGCCACATTCCTCACAAGGGTCCTCCGATGGCCGACCCTCTCCGTCCACCCCGGCCCTCCCATCAAAAAACCCGCACGAGACACACTGCCGAACGAGAAGAGCGCAAAGAACGAGGGACACCTGAGAAATCGCGCACGAGATATACCTCTGAAAGGGAGGAGCGGAAGGTGTATGGGACACCCGAAAAAGCGAAATCGCGCACGCCGAGGCGAAGAGACGGTAGCCCAGAGCGTTCACCGAAGCGGGATCAGGAGCGCAAGGCGCACAGGCGACGGAAAAGTCCGGAGCGAAGAGAGCAAGAGAGGGAATATGAGGAGGTAGTTGTCGAGTATGAGGATGATGATGGGGAGGGGAGTGAGGAGGAGAGTCGAGAGCCATCTCCGCCCCCACCTACGGAGCGAAGAAATAGGAAGGAGGATAGGCGGAGGCGGAGTCCTCAGCGCGAGAAGAAGAGGAGTCCTGAGAGGAAGAGTAGGACGGTGGTGGAAGAAAAGCATAGGAGTTATGATTCGGAATCTACGACTGATAGCTTTGTTAAAAGTTCGCATCCGCTTTCTCTGGACTCGTTGGCGAAGCTGGATGCGATTAATGAGAAGACTGGTGGGCATGCCGCTGTAAGAGAGAGGGAGAAGAGGGAAAAGGTGTATAGTGAGAAGGAGAGGAGAAGGACTAAAG
>JAABUS010005050.1_pt1 | contig 17929 bp, 16 predicted proteins | sample 5560161 | NCBI WGS metagenome assembly JAABUS01 (sample SAMN10711885, study PRJNA513376) | rock metagenome | isolation source: Antarctica rocks | place: Antarctica: Victoria Land, Trio Nunatak nord | collected 2016-01-04 | reverse complement strand
GAGGAAGCCGGGCGTGCAGATCCCGCACTGGAGGGCGGCCCCTTCCAGGAAGCACTGCTGGATCGGGTGGAGGTGCCCGTGGCTCGCGAGGCCCTCGACCGTCTCGATTCTGGCGCCCTCGGCCTCCGCGGCCAGCACCAGGCAACTGTTGACCGGTACGCCGTCGAGCATCACCGTGCAGGCGCCGCAATTGCCGTTGTTGCAGCCCTCCTTGGCGCCGGTGAGGCGCAAGGTCTCGCGCACGACCTCGAGCAGGCTCTGGCGGGCCTCACAGAGGTACTCGACCGACTCGCCGTTGACGGTGGCCGTCACGTGGATTTTCTTCGACACGGGTATTCCCCTGGATTCTCTCTGGGCCCGATCAACCTCGGGCCCGTTCGACGGCTTTGGCCAGGGTCCGCCGGGTAAGGACCCCAACCAGGTGCGTCCGGTACTCGGCGGTGCCTCGCATGTCGCTGATGGGGAGGGCCGCCGCCCGTGCCAGCTCCCCGGCGCGGGCGAACGTCTCGTCGGTGGCAGGGCGGCCCGCGAGCCATCGGCATGCCTCGGTGGCGACGACCGTCGTCGGGGCGACCGCACCCAGCGCCACGCGCGCCTCCACGACCGTCTCGCCGGCCGGGTCGAGCCGGACCCATGCCGCCGCGCTCACGACCGCGATGTCCATCTCGTTGCGGGGGATGAATCGCTCGTACGCCGAGCCGCCGCGCACGCTCGGAGGAGGCACCACGATCGTCGCGAGCAACTCGCCGCGGCCGAGCACATTTCGCCCCGGAGCGGAGCAGAACGCCTCGGCCGGGACCTCACGCGTCCCCCCCGGCCCGACGACGACGCAAATGCCCTTCAGCGCGATCAGCGGGGCGATCGTGTCGCCGGCCGGCGATGCGTTGCAGAGGTTCCCCCCGACGCTGGCGCGGCTCTGGATCTGCCAACCGCCGACGATCCTCGCCGCGTCGGCCAGGCCCGGGTAGGCGGCCGATATTAAGGCGTCGTCGTACACGCGATAACAGGGGACGGACGCCCCGAGCCGGAGCCCGTCCTCCAGGCTGTAACTCATCTCCATCAGCTCCGGGACGCGTTTGACGTCGACAATCAGGTCGGCGTCCCGCAGATGCTCGCGGAGCTGGACCAGGAGGTCAGTCCCCCCCGCCAGGATCCGCGCCGTCCCGTTCAGCCGGGCCAGCAGGGCCGTCGCCTCGGCGAGTGAGGTTGGGGCTGCATAATCGAAGCTCTTCACGACGTGTCCCCTCGTGAACGACCCATCCCCGTCGCGGTCACTCGCAGAGCTTAACCGGACGGTGCGGGCGCGGTCCAGCGGCGAGCACGCGGCGGATCGCGTCTTCTATCTGTCAAGCGGGCCCCGCGTGGGGGACGCTCCACACGGGGGCCTGCCGCTCGTAGTCGCGGATGGCCCCTTCGTGCAGCAGGGTCTCGGCGATCGCGTCGAGCCCGTTGAGCAAACGATGCCGCTCCGACTCGGGGACGTGGAATCGGAACTGAGCCTCGCTCCCGCCCGCGCCCGAAGGGTGGAGGGTCAGGACCTGGTCGCGGAGGTCGACCGTCAGCTCGGCCCCCTTGTCCGACTGGCCCGCCTCGGCGATCGCTTTCCAGTCGGACTCGGGCAGCTCGATGACCAGGAGGCCGTTGTTGAAGGCATTCCCCTCGAAGATGTCGGCGAAACCCTCCCCCTTGCCGGGGGCGATGACGGCGCGATAGCCGGCCTGCGCGACGGCCCAGACGGCGTGCTCGCGACTCGACCCGCAGCCGAAGTTGCGCCCGACCACCAGCACCGTCGCCCCTCGCATCGAAGGGCGGCTCAGGGGAAAGTTCGGGGCCTCGGCCCCATGCGCCTCCGGGGCGTCGGCCGCGGGGGCCCCGCCGGGCTCGTAGCGCTTGTCGGCGAAGAGCAGGGGACCGTATCCCGTCCGCTCGACCCGCTTCAGATAGCGCGCGGGGATGATCAGGTCGGTATTGACGTCGCTCCAATCGAGCACGGCGACACGACCGCGATGCGTCTCGAATCGTTCCATGTCTTCCTCACTCGATCCTGAGCCTGGGACCCGGGAACACGACGTCCCCGATCTAAACTCCGAGGCCCAGGAGCTGACGGACGTCGGTGAAATGGCCGGAGACGGCGGCGGCGGCGGCCATGGCCGGGCTGACCAGGTGAGTCCGGCCGCCGGGGCCTTGACGTCCCTCGAAGTTGCGATTGCTGGTGCTGGCCGATCGCTGGCGGGGCTCCAGGCGGTCGGGATTCATGGCCAGGCACATGCTGCACCCCGCCTGCCGCCACTCGGCGCCGGCCTCGACGAAGATGCGGTCGAGCCCTTCCGCTACGGCCTGATCGCGGACCGGTTCGCTCCCCGGAACGACCAGGGCACGCACCCCCGGCGCGACCTTGCGGCCCTGGAAGACCCGGGCGGCGGTCCGCAGGTCCTCGATCCGGCCGTTGGTGCACGAGCCGATGAAGACGACGTCGATGGGGATGTCGGTGATCGGCGTGCCGGGCACCAACCCCATGTATTCGAGGGCGCGGCGCGCGTCGTCGCGGCTGGCGAAGGGGACGTCTTCGGGCTCGGGAATCCGGCCGGTCACGTCGACCGTCATCGCCGGGTTGGTCCCCCACGTGACCTGGGGCGCGATCGTCGACGCGTCGATCGCGAGGTGGCGATCGAAGGCCCCCGGGTCGTCGGTCCGGAGATCTTTCCAGTCGGCCAGGGCCGCCTCGAGGGCCCTCCCCTTGGGCGCGAACGGGCGGTCGCCGCGCGTGACGTAGTCGATCGTGGTATCGTCGGGCCCGATCAGCCCGGCCCGGGCGCCCGCCTCGATCGACATGTTGCAGACCGTCATCCGGCCTTCCATGGAGAGTGCCGAGATCGCCTGCCCGTAGTATTCGAGGACGTGACCCGTGGCCCCCCCCGTCCCGATGGCGCGGATGACGGCCAGGATGATGTCCTTCGGCTCCAGGCCCGGCGCGAGCCTGCCGGTGACCTCGATCCCGAACGAACGAGGGCGCGGGCCTTGCCAGAGGGTCTGGGTGGCGAGGACATGCTCCACCTCGCTCGTCCCGATCCCGAAGGCCAGGGCCCCGAAGGCGCCGTGCGTGCTGGTATGGCTGTCGCCGCAGACGATCGTTAGGCCGGGGAGCGTCAGGCCCAGCTCGGGGCCGATCACGTGGACGATCCCCTGGTGGCCGCCCTGCATGTCGTACAGGGTCACGCCGAACTCCCGGCAGTTGGCCCGCAACGCCTCGACCTGCCGCCGCGAGAGGGGGTCGCGGATGTCGAGCTGATTCTCGGTGGGCACGTTATGGTCGAGCGTAGCGAACGTCAGCTCCGCCCGGCGCACCCGGCGCCCCGCCAGGCGAAGCCCCTCGAAGGCCTGCGGGCTCGTCACTTCGTGGACCAGGTGCCGATCGATCCAAAGCAGTGTCGCGTCTTCGGAGGCGATCACCTCGTGCCGTTTCCAGACCTTCTCGAACAACGTCTCGGCCATGACCGACTTCCTCAGCGTCAAAGGCGCCTGTAAACCCATTGCTTGATAGGTCGTTCGACAAGTCGGAACGGCCCCGGGTCCGCTTCGATGATGATCCATTCAAGATAGCGGATTCTCGCGCTCACGGCGAGAGTTCGCCCGGAGGGCTCGGCTGGTCGGCGGGGGGGAGGTGCCGGCGGATGGCCAGGTCGTAGAGCGTGGCGCCGCAGACGCCTCCGACGAGGGGGGCGACGACCGGAACCCAGAAGTACCCGTCGTGTGAGCGGAAGACCGACATCCCCCAGCCGAAGAGCGCCGAGGCCAGCCGAGGCCCGAGATCCCGCGCCGGGTTGATCGCGAAGCCCGTCAGGCCGCCCAGGGAAAGGCCGATGGCCATGACGAGGGCCCCGATCAGGACCGGCTCTAGGTTCCCCTGCGGGGCCGCGTTGCGACGATCCGTCAACGCCCGAATGCCGAAGAGCAGGGCTGCCGTCCCCAGGAATTCGCTGAACAGATTCCCCGCCAGGCCATCGAACGCGGGATACGTCGCGAAGACCCCGGCCCCTCCCGCCGACGGGCCGGCGAGCTTGCCGTCGACCAAGGCACCTCGGACGATGTGGTTCGTCGCCTCGAACGCGGTGAACGCCGATGAATAGTCCGCGTACACCAGCGCCGCCCCTGCGAAAGCCCCGAGCATCTGGGCGGACCAGTACGGGACCAGCCGGGACCACGGGAAATCTCCCCGGACGGCAAGGGCCAGGGTCACGGCGGGGTTGAGGTGTCCTCCGCTCAACCGTCCGCTGACGTACACACTCAGGGTGACGGCCAAGGCACAGCCCGCGGTGATCACGATCCAATCCGCCTGCTTGTTCAAGAGGACGACCGACGCCACGACGCCATCAATCAGGAGGACGAGCATCGCCGTCCCAAGGAACTCGCCGATCATCGCCGCGTTCAAAGTGGGTTTCATGGGGGAGGATTGTCGCGGAGAGGTCGGACCGTGGCAAGGGATGGGTGCGCCCACGGGTTCCGGCGACCCCCGGGCGATCGGGATTGTGGGGTCCTCGCGATCCCGCCGGACCGGGCCCCCCCGGTGCCTGGATACGTGTCTGAGGACAGGTGGGTGAAGGTGGGTCGGAGGTGGGTGAAAACGGGGATGCGCGCACATTTTCGAGGGGACGAATGCCGTGTGAGACTTATGCGTTAAACTTTTTGCATTCTGTGTATTATTTCCAGCCATCCGAGAGGTTCGGCACCGATCGACGGCGCCAGACGCCCGCCGTGACGGAAAATTCGGTATACTTTTACCGGGCGTTAGTCCAACGGCAGGACGCCAGCCCTCGGAAGGAAGCCGTGCCAGCCCCAACTTCCGCCAAGCGTTCCGCGAGGGACGTGACAAGACACGGCCTACTTGGTAGGAAAGGCACTCCGAGGACGCTGGAGATGGATGGTTCGAGTCCCCACCCACGCCCATCGGGGCTTGATAGCGGCCCTACATTGTGGAACGGGCCATCTCGTCGGCGTGGTAGCTGGACCGGACCATCGGGCCGCTGGCGACCTCGATGAATCCCAGGGAGCGGGCGAGTCGGCCAAGCTCGTCGAACTCCTCGGGGGGGAGATAGCGCTCGACGGGGAGGTGCCTCGGCGAGGGCTGCAAGTACTGGCCGAGGGTGAGGAAGTCGCAACCGATCGCGCGGAGGTCGGCCAGGGTGTCGATGAGTTCCTCGGTCGTCTCGCCCAGGCCGAGCATCAGGCCGCTCTTGGTCCGCACGGTCGGACGGAGAGTCTTGGCGAGCTCGAGAACGCGCAAGCTCACGGCGTACTGGCTCTTGCGCCTGACGGTCTGCTGGAGGCGTGCCACGGTCTCTATATTGTGGTTGAAGACCTCGGGCTCGGCCGAGAGGACCACTTCGATCGCCTCGGGTCGGCCGTCGAAGTCGGGGGTGAGCACCTCAATCGTCGCCCCGGTCCGGGCGCGGACGGCCATAACGCAGCGTCGGAAATGCTCGGCGCCGCCGTCGGGGAGGTCGTCGCGGGTCACCGAGGTGATCACCACGTGCTTCAGGCCGAGCCGGGCGCACGCCTCGGCCAGGCGGTCGGGTTCGTCGAGGGCGACGGCCTCGGGATGACCGCGCTTGACGGCGCAGAAGCCGCACGGACGGGTGCAGACCTCGCCCAGGATCATGAACGTCGCGGTCCGGCGGGTCCAGCACTCAGAGCGGTTCGGACACCGCGCGCTCTCGCAGATCGTCTCCAGCCCCAGCTCGCCGATCAAGTCCTTGGTGAAATACATCCCCCCCGCCGCCGGGATCGGCCGCTTGAGCCACGCCGGGAGGCGCCGCGCCGGGCTCAGTTCGACGCCGTTGGCATCCGTCGGCACGACCGGCATAATCGGCAAGCCGGGGCGCTCATCAAGGACTTTGAGCATAGACATGCGAGCGAACCTTCCGGCGGATCAGGGGATGGTGCGTGTAGACGTGATGCCTCTCCAGTCCGAAGACGTCTTCCAGATGACGCATCAGCGCCTCGCGGACCTTCGACATGGGCGTCAATCGTTGCCGGCGCGCCTCGATCGAGGTCTGGCGGAGCGGCCACGAGCCATGCCCGGGCTCGGCCAGGACTTCGAACAGGCCCATCACCGGGCCGACGTTCAAGGTCAACCCGTGATAGGCGATCCAGCGGTCGACGGCCACCCCCACCGAGGCGACCCGGGCATTGCCGAGGAAGACTCCGGGGAGGTCGGGCCGGGTGGTCCCCTTGAGCTCGAACTCGGCCAGGACCCGGACGATGGCGTCGTGCAGACCCTCGAGATAACGGCCGAGGTTATGACCGAGAGGCTCCAGCGGCAGGGCAAAGTACGCGGAGACCTGCCCGGGAAGGTGCAGGACGCAGCCCCCGCCGCGGTTGATCCAGCGGACCGAAATCCCGAGCCCCTGCAACTCCTCGTCATCGGGGACGATGTGGATACGGCTCCCGTTCCGTCCCACGCTGATCGTGGGAGGATGTTCGCAGAGGATCAGGGCGCCGCCCCCGCGCTCGCCGAGGTCGTAGACCAGCCGACGCTGGAGGCTCTGCACCTCCTCGAAGTCCACCAGGCCGAGCATGTAGACTTCCAGGGGAGGACGGGCAGGGGTCGAAGACATCGCGAATCGTTCCCCCAGCCTTCGGCATTCCCAGACGGTTCCGAATCATCCTCTCCATCGACGGCAGAAGCTTAATGTACACCCTCGAATCACCCTGCGGCAAGTGCGATCGTCCCGTCACGAGCACGCGCGGGACATCGCCGACGATGGATCGGGTTTTCGGGCCGCAGAGGGGCCGACGCGATACGCGAGCACGGCATCAGGGCGCCTGGATGACGGGGCACGCTTCCAGGAGTCGGCGGCCGTGGTGCTCGTCGATGGAGAGCTTGTCCAGGAGCCGACCCCGCAGAGTGTGCAAGACGTTGTCGATGGTTTCGGGGCGGTCGTCGACCAGGGGGATCGAGCCGCCGGCGCGTTTGTCGTGGCCCCCGGCGCTGCCCATCCCGTTGACCACGTCGCGGAGGATCTCGCCCGAGTGGCCGTTAAGGTGCCCGACCCGCGCCGAGAGCTTCAACTGCCCATCGAAGAGGCCGACCATCAGCGCCCAGTTGACCTGGTCGAAGCGGATGAAGAAGTCGGCCAGCTCGGCGATGATGTCGGGCTGGGTAACCCGGCCGCACCAGCTCACCACCACGTCACGGTACAGGAAGGCGTTCACCAGGGCGTGCTGAAACGTGGCGAAGTGGCTTTGGGGAAGCTTGGGATTGCGGATCCTGGCGAGCAAATCCTTGTCGGCGCGAGGGTAGAGCCAGACCAAGGCCCCGTCGTCGAGCGAGCTGGCCTCGCGCGGATACCCGGAGGTCTCCGACTCGATGCCATAGAGCAACGCGGTCGCCAGCCGCGACGAGACGGCCACCCCCTGTTCGAGCAGGTATCCGGTCACCATCGTGCTCGTCGCGCCCATCTGGTCGCGGACGTCACGGAAGCGGACCCCAGCGAGGTCCCCCCCGGTCTCATGGTGGTCGATCACCAGATGCGGGGTGTCGGCCTCGCTCGCCCTCCTCCCCGTACGCGGCTGCGTGTCGACCATGATGATGGCCGTCTCGGGCCCCATCACCACGTTCGCGATCGGCACAAGGGGGATATTGAGGAGTTCGACCATCGACCTGTTCTCGGCGCGGGCGATGATCCCATCAACCGTCAGGACGACGGGCTTGTCCGGATCACGGTGCTCCAGCAGAGCCTGGATGCCGAGCATGCTGGCCAGCGCATCGGGGTCGGGATTGATGTGCGAGACCAGGACCGCACGCGCAAACGGCGCGACCGTCTCCAGTAGCCGCTCGGAACGATGTTGACGCGGAAGTACCGATGTCACGTCGGGTTCAATGGTCATCGTTGTCGGGACATCACGAGCGAGCCCCTCAATCCGGCGGCGTCATTTCGGCAAGGCGCCCTCGGCCGAGTCGCAGTTATTGATCAATGTACGAGAACGGACCTCGCTCGCCCAGGGGCTCGGGGCCGCCATGAACATCAAGGGCTCGTACGCGATTCTCGTGCCGGGCTCCGGAGAGGTTTCGAGGTCTTCGCATCGCGTGCCCGCTTCTGGGCGAAAATCTCGCCCAGTTCCTCAATCGTCCGGGCGTCGACCGCCGGGTACTTGTCCTCTCCGGGGGGGCCGACCGCGCCGGGAAGAGCTTTCGGAGCACGGAGGCCCTGTCTCACTTCCATGTCCTCGATGACCCCCCCGATCGACCGATCATACTGCGCGCGCTCCCTGGGGGACATTTCCACGATCCCCGAGGTCCGGGGGGCGGGGCGGTTGGCAAACGCGACGATCAGCCCCACGCCGAGCACCAGGACCGCGTGGTTGAGCCGGACGGCCCGGCGTCGCAACCGATCGAGGCGTTCCTTGCCCGCGGGGAGGGCGTCCTGGGCGGCGTTGAGGGCGGGCGTCAGCGTGTTGCCGCCGTAGAGCATGACCAGGATGCCCGCGAGGATGGACATCGCCTGCAGGGCCACCTGCGGTCCGCGATATTCCGGGAAGCTCAGCGGGACGCCCATGAGCGAGGGCAGCGCGATGGCCCCCCAGGACGTCCCCCAGGCATAGAATCGAGGCAAGAGCGCCTTGACGACCCCCCCCCCCGCCTCGGCTCCGGGTCCCTTGAAGAGGATCGGTGCCAGGCCGAACGAGAAGTAGAAGACGCTCCCCACCCAGGCGGTCAGCGCGAGCACGTAAACCGAGTCGAAGAGGGCGAGCAGGGAACGAGCGGTCACCGGGTCGCCCCCTCTTGAATCCTCGAAGGCCGATTCTTCAACTCTCCCCAAGGTTGAGCATACGAGATCGTCCCCACCCCGGCCAGTCCGTCGAGAGGCTCGCGCCCGCCCTTGTCCGTGTCGATAAACAAAGACGCCGAACGGCCAGGTAATCCACCGGCCGTTCGGCGTCGACACGTCACGTCGGATGTCCGTTCCCTACCGAGGTGCGTTGCGATTCTGGATCATCCGTTCGAGGATGGCCGGGTCGAGCTTTACCGGTTTCCTCTTCTTCCTGGCCGCGGCGCTTTCCTCGGCCGGGCCGGGGAGGGCCGGCAAGGCCTCGCCCGGGACCGGGGGCGCCCCCGAGGCCGAGGGGACCGGTGCGACGGAGGCTTCGGGAGTACGCGACGACTCGAGCGTCAGCTTGGGCCCACCCTGCAGGGGCGAGAGCGTCGATTGGAAATCGACGCCCGCCGGCGCATACGGTTGCGCCCCGGCTGCGCTCCCGGGGATCATCTGGCCGGGAGGTGCGGGGATCGCCTCTTCGAACACCGGAGGGGCTTGCGGTACGGCTGCGGGGTACGGCGGCGGGGTGCCGCCGGGACTCTCGCGATTCGCTCGGTTCGTCGCGAACGCATCGCCGGAGGAGGACTTCGGCACCGCGACGCCCGTCGGCGTCACACCGTCGGTGGAACGGGTGGGGCGGAGGCTGTTCACCCAGGCCGAGAGGATCCGATACTCCGGGTCGTTCGAGCCGCGGAAAATCGGTCGCTTGTTCGGTCCCGAGCCGTGCGGGACCAGGGCGCTGGAGAGGAGATCGCTCTTGGCCGGGTTCTCGGCGTCGACCAGGCGGAGCGTGGCATCGAGGTTGGACCGGAAGACGTCGGCCGTCTGGTCGTGACGCGTCTTGACCTGGACCAGCTGGAAACTCCCGGGGTACTGCTCGTTGTGGCACTTCGCGCACGCCTTCTGAAGGACCGGATGGACGAAGCGGACGAACTCGTTGGTCCGCCTGACGGCCAGGGCGGCGGGCAGGTCGAAGATGACGGGCTGGCCCGAGACCCCCAGTTCGCGGATTCCCGTACGGATCACGGCGGGGTTGAGATGCTTGGGCTCGTCCTGCTCGGCGACCTCCGCCCCGGACTGCTGGACCTCCGGATCGCGCCGGAGGGCGCGAGCCTCGGCACCCTTGGAGAATTCGAGCATCGAACTGGCCTCTGCGTGGTTCGGGCTCAGCGCGAGCACGGCTTCCAGGGCGGTCCGGGCCTCGGCCATGAGCTTCATGTTCATGCACCACCGGGCCAGCTTCAATTGCTCGTCCGGATCGCGGTCGGGGACCTGGGCCCGCTTGTAGCGGTAGGCGTCCTCGAGCGAGAGGAACGCCCCCTGCACGTCTCGCTTGGGATAGCGAAGGTCGTTCGTACCCTGCTTGATGACGTAGTTCGACACGTCCTCCGAGATCAGACCCGTGAGGACCCTGCCATTGGACAGCAAGAGCACCGTGGGAGCTGGGGACGGCGCCTTCGCGGGACTCTGGCCCGATGGGGGGGGCTCGGCCGGGATCGCGACGGGAGACGCCACGAACCCGCAGAGGCCCAGCGCGGTCAGGCCGGCGGTGAGGAGATTGGTTTTTGGTGACATGGTGGCCGGACCATAGCTCCGCCCCTAGAATCCGTCAAGACGAACAGAAGTCCCTCGGGTTCGACCCTCTGGTCCACGATTGGAGACGCACCGAACCATGACCGACCCCCACCAGGAATCGCCACTGCTGGCCGGGCTGGTCGGCCAGATCGTGGTGGTGGACATGCGATCAAACTACGTTTGCCTGGGAACCCTCGTCGGCTACGACCCGGCGTTCCTCGAACTCCGCGACGCCGACCTCCACGACTTCCGCGACGGGACCGCCACGCGCGAGGTCTATGTGTACGACTCCGTCCTGATCGGCATCCGCCGCAACCGAGCCCGCGTGCTCCTGCGCCGGGGCGAGGTCGTGGCCATCGCTCGCTTCAGCGACATTTCAGAAACGTGAGCTTGAACGTATCGGAATCCGGCATGCGAGCTGCAAGCGCTGGGAATAATTGAGAGTGTCAGACGAAGAGTCTCCCGTGTCCTGGCTCGGTGCCACATGGCGTTATGCCCAGCGGGATGACCAACTCGGCCCACCTTGATCGAGGTCCTGACAACAATGCAATTACGACGATGGGCTCTCGCCCTACCCATGGTGCTGGCGGCCTCGATCACCTCGACGCACGCCTCGACAGTCCGTGATAGTGCGGGGATGTTCTCCGCAGACGCCGTCCGGCAGGCGCAGAACCGGCTCGATAAACTGGAGCAGGACAACAATGTCCCTGTCACCGTGGAAACGATTGATTCGCTGGAGGGGCGGCCCATCGGCACTGTCCTCCCCGAGCGTGCGAAGCAGAACCGTGCCAAGGGCCTCTACGTCCTGATCGCCAAACAGGAAGGCAAGATCGAGGTCGAAAGCTCTCGCGAATACGCCAAGGCCTTGACGAAGAGTCGCAACCAGCAGATTCAGAATGCCTTCATCGGGGAACTCAAAAAGCGGGATTTTAATGCCGCATTGAATAGTGGGATCGAGGCGATCGAAAAGGTGCTCGCCGCCGCCAAGGCTGAATCCGGCGGTGTCATCCGACCCGCGGCCCCCGTAGCCGCTCCCCGCGCCGCGCGCGGCGGCCCAGCACCGCCGGCCCGCCCGGGACTTCCCGCAGTACCTGGACGAGCGGGAGGCGGATTCGGCCTCTCGTCGTTACTGGGGATCGGGCTGCTGATCCTGGCCGTCCTCTTCGGCATTCGACTCCTCGGTAGCCTCTTCGGCGGCGGGAACCGCGGATATGCCGGCGGTCAACGCATGGGTGGCCCCGGGTACGGCGGCGCACCGGGCTATGGTGGCGGCATGGGCGGTGGCGGTGGTGGGGGCTTCATGTCGAGCATGTTCGGTGGCATAGGTGGAGCCCTCGCCGGCAATTGGCTCTACGATCAGTTCTCCGGAAGGTCGCACAGCGGCTCCGTCGATCAAAGTTCCATGGGAGGTGGCGCCGACGGCGGGGCCGTTGCCGGCGGTGACGCCGGAACCGAGTGGGGCGGAGGCGACGGCGGAGCGGACTGGGGTGGAGACGCCGGAGGCGGCGGTGATGCCGGTGGCGGCGGCGACTGGGGAGGTGGTGGCGGCGATACCGGAGGCGGCGGCGACTGGAGCGGCGGTGGTGGCGGCGGCGACTGGGGAGGTGGTGGCGGCGGCGATTCCGGCGGTGGTGGCGGCGACTGGTAAAGCGTTTCGTAGGTCATGAGCAGATCGCGACCGCGTCCTCCCGGTCAGGGAGGGCGCGGTCGCGTTGTTTCTTGACCCACATACTTAGCGCGAATCCTTCATCTTCACGTTCTTGTACCAGCAATCCTGACCATGATCCTGGAAGCCCAGGTAGCCCGATCTCGGCAGGTCCTTCACCGTGATGTTCTTGAACTTGTGCGAGGAGCCGTCGGCGCGCTTCCCCTTCTCGGTCCATTTATCGAGGTTGATCTCCGAGACCGTTTCGCCGTTCAAGGCCACCTTGATCTGGGGGCCGCTCGCGGTGATCGTCATGTGGTTCCACTGCCCGATCGGCTTTTGAGCGTTGATCCGGGGTGGGACCAGGTCGTAGAAGGCCCCCGAGTCGTGGAATCCCGTCCCGTTCGTGTCGTCAATGGCGACTTCCAGGCCGGTATTCACCGGGTCTTTCAAGTCACCCACCCGGAGGAAGACCCCGGAGTTGCATCCCTTGGAGAGCTTGTAATCGAAGTCGAGCACGAAGTCGCCATGTGGCTCGTCGTGGACGACGATGTAGCCCCCGGAACCGTGGGGGTTCAATCCATCCGCCTGGAGATTCGCGTCGGGGAGCGGCTTGCCGGTGTTGGTCTTCCAGGCTTTGGTGCTGGAGCCGTCGAAAATCGTCCTGGACTCTTCGGCGAATGCCGTCGAACCCATCGCCAGGCCGAGGCCCAGCAGGGCTGCCGCCGTCCGAGTGTACTTCATAGGGATGCACTCCGGGGGTCTTTTCTGGGAAGTGGCTCCAATGGACCACTTCCGCACCACGTTACCAGGCGGGTCTCTCCCTTTCATGAACGAAGGCCGCCCGCCCTGCGCTTTTCCAATTGCCGGGACGATTGGGCTCTGGTAGGTAGAGGTGTCGCACCGGAGCCCATCGCCGCCTGAGGCCTACCGTAGATGAATCGAACGTCAAACCGCATCGAGAAGCTCAGGAAGTCGCTCAAGGCCGACCGCGCCGACGCCCTGCTGGTCGCCTCGGTCACCAATGTCGGTTACCTCACCGGTTTCACCGGCGACGACTCGACGTTCCTGCTGACCCCCACCCGCGCCCTGGTCATATCCGACGGCCGCTACACAATCCAGCTCCAGCAGGAATGCCCCGACCTGGAGATTCACATCCGGCCGGTTGGCCAGCCGATGAACGGCGGCATCGCCGAGGTGGTCCAGAAGCTGGGCATTCGCCAGCTCGCCTTCGAGGGTTCGGCCGTGAGCGTGGCCGATTTCGAGGCCTGGAAGGAAAAGATGCCCACCGTCTCCTTCGTCGCCGTGAACAACCGCGTCGAGGCGCTGCGGATGGTCAAGGACAAGGGTGAGGTCGTGGCCATCCGCCAGGCCGTCGATTTCGCCGAACGCGCCTTCGCCATGCTTCGGGCCGGCTTGCGCCCCGAGGAGACCGAGAAGGACACGGCCGATGCACTGGAGGGATACCTGAGGCGCGTCGGCGCGTCGGCGGCCAGCTTCCCTCCGATCATCGCCGTCGGGGCCCGCGCCGCGCTCCCCCACGCCCGCCCCACGGCGACGACCCGGATCGGCGACGACGATTTCGTCCTGGTGGACTGGGGCGCGACGGGAACGCCGTATAAAAGCGACTTGACGAGGGTCCTGGTCACGGGTAAGGTCACTGCCAAGTTCGAGAAGGTCTATCGGACCGTCCTCGCGGCGCAGGAACGAGGAATCGCCGCGATCCGGCCCGGAGTGAAGGCCCGAGACGTCGACGCCGAAGCCCGCTCCGTCATCGAGGAGGCCGGTTTCGGCCGTTTTTTTGATCACGGCCTGGGTCACGGGATCGGCATGGATATCCACGAGGCCCCCCGTCTCCGCAAGGAGTCCGACGTCACGCTCCAACCCGGCATGGTCGTCACCGTCGAGCCCGGCATCTACCTGCCCGATTGGGGGGGAGTCCGGATCGAAGACGACATCCTGGTGACGCCGGATGGTTTCGAGGTCCTGACTCACGTCCCCAAGTCGCTCGACCAGGTCCGTCCCACGGGGTGATCCTCGAAAAAGGCCAGCGACGGCCCAAAGATTGATCCCAGGATACCCGCCCTCGAGGCCCACCCCTTCGGTCAGATGCGGAGCGCCAGGAATGTCGGAGAATGAGACGGAACCGACCGAGCCCTTGGACGTCCAGACGATCCGCCACCTCGGCCGCCTGATGAAGAAGTTTGATCTGACCGCCATCGACTTCAACGACGGGACGACCCTGATCCGGATGCGACGTCGCGCGGGCGAGGCCGTCTCAGTACCAGTCCCTCCTGCATTGGCTACGGGCCCGGTCCTCGCGCCGATCGCCTCGCCCCCCACATCGGCCCCCGCCGCGCCGGCTCCCCCGGCCATGCCCGGCGTGGTGATCGAAAGTCCGATGGTTGGCACGTATTACGCCTCAAGTTCCCCCGACGTCGCCCCGTTCGTCTCGGTCGGATCGGTCGTCCGCGAAGACACGACCGTCTGCGTCATCGAGGCCATGAAGGTTTTCACGGATATCCCGGCGGGCGTACCCGGCATCATCGCCGAGATTCTCGTCAAGAACGGCCAGTCGGTCGAGTTCGGCCAGGCCTTGTTCCGCGTCCACTCAGCCTGATCTAGACGACAAAGGCGCGAGACCCGGGGACGTCGGAGCGTGGGCTTCCTCTCCGCCTCCGCACCGATTTCGAGGCGAATTCGGCGATGTTCCAACGGATTCTGGTGGCCAACCGCGGCGAGATCGCTCTCCGGATCATTCGAGCCTGCAAGGACCTGGGTGTCGAGGTCGTCGCCGTCTACTCACAGGCCGATCGCGACGCGCCTTATCTCGCGCTGGCCGATCGGGCCATCTGCATCGGCAAGGCCTCGAGCACCGACAGTTACCTGAACATCCCCCGCCTGATCGCCGCGGCCGAGGTGGCCGACGTCCAGGCGATCCATCCCGGTTACGGCTTCCTGAGCGAGAACCCGCATTTCGCCGAGATCTGCCGGAGCTGCAACTTCGAGTTCATCGGCCCCCCCCACGAGGCCATCCGCAAGATGGGCCTGAAGACCGAGGCCAAGCTGGTCGCCGCCGCCGCCAGGGTCGTCTGCGTCCCCGGCTCCGACGGCCCCGTCACCAGCAACGCCGAGGCGACCCGGATGGCACGCACCATCGGCTACCCCGTCCTGATCAAGGCCGCGGCCGGCGGAGGGGGCCGCGGGATGCGCGTCTGTCGCGAGGAAGAAAGCCTCGTCGGTGCCCTCCAGGCCGCCCGCAACGAGGCCGAGGCCGCCTTCAAGAACCCCAGCGTTTATCTCGAGAAATTCATCGACCGGCCCAGGCACGTCGAGATCCAAATCCTGGCCGACTCCCACGGCAACGTCGTCCATTGCTGGGACCGCGACTGCTCGCTCCAGCGCCGTCATCAGAAGCTCGTCGAAGAGTCGCCCGCATCGACGCTACCGACCAAGATCCGCTCCCGGCTGGGCGATGCCGCCGTCCGACTGGCCAAGGCCGTCGGATACGTGAACGCCGGGACCTGCGAATTCCTCGTCGACGCGGACAATAACTTCTATTTCATCGAGGTCAACGCCCGCATCCAGGTCGAACACCCCGTCACCGAGATGGTCACCGGCATCGACCTGGTCAAGTGGCAAATCCGGATCGCCGCGGGCGAACGCCTCCCCTTTTCCCAATCCGAGATCGTCACGCGCGGGCACGCCATCGAGTGCCGGATCAACGCCGAAGACCCCGACCACGACTTCCGCCCCTCCCCGGGGACCATCACCGCCCTGCGCGTCCCGGGAGGACCCGGCGTCCGCTGGGACTCCCACGCCCAGGCCGGTTACTCGGTCCCCCCCCACTACGACTCTCTGGTCGCCAAGCTCGTCGTCCACGGCCCCAACCGTCCCGAGGCCCTCGCGTCCATGCGACGCGCACTCGATGAAGTCGCGATCGAGGGCATCCCGACGACGATCCCGCTCCTTCGACGCATCTTCCGCGACCGCGATTTCCTCGAGGCTCGCGTCGATACCACCTGGGTCGAGCGGGTCCTCATGCCCCCCAGGAAAGCCCCGCGCGAGGGATGAGCGGCGAGTCGTCCCGAGTGAAGCGGTCGGGTATCACTCTGGAATCACCCGCCTGAGCATGGTAGGTTCTCCCGTATCACCGGGGACAGGGACGCGAAGCGAGCGCGAGCGGTGCCGCGTCTCGTGAACTTCGCGCCGACGCATGGGTTAGGAACTTCGTATGAGAGTCGGTTTATTGACCGGCGGTGGCGATTGCCCCGGCCTGAATGCGGTGATCCGGGCCGTGGTCCAGCGCGTGGTGAACGGCGGGGGCTCGTGCGTCGGGATTCTCGAAGGTTGGCGCGGGCTGGTCCGCGGCATGTCACGCGAGCTCGACATCTCCGAGACCGATGAGATCATCGCAAAGGGGGGGACGATCCTCGGGTCCTCACGCACCAACCCCTTCAAGAGCGCGGCCACCGACGTCCCCGCGCTCCAGGCCAATTTCGAGGCCCTCAATCTCGATGCCCTCGTGGCCATCGGCGGCGATGATACCCTGGGGGTCGCCTATCGCCTGCATAAAGATTTTCACATGCCGATGGTGGGCATCCCCAAGACGATCGATAACGACCTGATGGTGACCGACTTCACCTTCGGCTTCGACACCGCCATCAACATCGTCACCGAGGCCGTCGACCGCCTCCGCACGACGACCGAGAGCCACCGACGGATCATGGTCGTCGAGACCATGGGGCGCCATGCCGGGTGGATCGCATGCTTCGCCGGGATCGCGGTCGCCGCCGACTACATCCTCGTCCCCGAAATGCCGATCAATATCACCCACCTGATCGAAGTCCTGAAGCGTCGACGATCCGAGGGCAAGAATTACGGGATCGTGATCGTCTCCGAAGGGGCGCAGTTCCCCGACAAGGGCCTCGTCAGCCTCGAGTCCGAGCGGGATGCCTTCGGCCATCTCCGGCTGGGCGGAGTCGGCAACGCGGTCGCGAAAATCGTCGAGGACGAGACCGGTTTCGAAACCCGTTGCGTCGTCCTGGGCCACATCCAGCGAGGTGGCCCCCCGAGCGCCGCCGATCGAGTCCTGGCCACGCGGCTCGGCCTGGCTGCCGGTCACCTCATCCTTCAAAAACGCTTCGGGACCATGGTCGCCCTCTCGGGGACCAGGATCATCGAGACGACCCTCGGAGAGGGGGTGGCCGCAAGTAAAACCCTCGATCTGACCTATTACAATGAAGCAGCCGCATTCTTCCAGTAGCGCAACACCTCATGAATCGGGCGGAAACTACTCGGAACGGACTGGCCTCTGACCCCCAAGCACGCCGGCGCACGGCTCCTTATGGGGGCGGAACCATTGTCTGCGGGATGATCACAAGAAGTACTCCGCAAAAAAGCAAAAACTTACGAAAGGGGACTTGAAAGCCGCTCAGGCCGTGGTAGTATGACTCTCGCCGCTGATGAGAACACGAGTGCGAACGGACGGTTCTCACGGCCTGACTCAAGCAATTGTGCTCAAGCCGCGAACCTTCCCGAAGCACTCCGCGTACTCCCCAATGCAGGCCGGTGCCGACTTCCTCGGAAGGAGGCTCCGGCCGGTTGTGTCGGCGGCAAACGCTCCTTGACAATCCGGTCGCTGGTGAAGAGTTGTGAGAGTGGATAGCTATGGTTCTGTGAGGCCCCAGAGAACCTCTGAGGGGAGCCGGCGGAGGACCAACCGGGACGTCAGTTGTCGCCCAGCTCGTCTGGACGGCAGGGGGCGTGGTCGGGACGGTTTTCACGAATCCGGCAGCGGGCTCGATCGTGCGGGGGTCACACCCCGTGAGGCCGGGCCCGGTGCGACCAGTCAGAAATCCTCGACCCTTTGAGGATGGGAGCGGGCTTTCGG
>JAABUS010005048.1_pt1 | contig 17931 bp, 20 predicted proteins | sample 5560161 | NCBI WGS metagenome assembly JAABUS01 (sample SAMN10711885, study PRJNA513376) | rock metagenome | isolation source: Antarctica rocks | place: Antarctica: Victoria Land, Trio Nunatak nord | collected 2016-01-04 | reverse complement strand
CGCTTAAACGGCCGGCAACGCTGGCCTAAGCGTGGAGGTCTAAGCGGCGGGTTTGGCTTGCCGGATGTAGTGCACGGCGTCGCCCACGGCGCTGAAGCGTTCAAGGTCCTCGTCCGGAATCCAGATACCAAACGCATCTTCGGTCGCGCAGGCGACGTCGATCATCGAGAGCGAGTCAATGCCGAGGTCGGCCTGCAGCCGCTGGTCCCGGGTGACCACCGCCCGGTTCGCCTTGGCGAACCTCATCAGGACCGCCGCAAACGCCGACGGGACGTCCCCCCGCTGCACGGCGCCGTTATCCGGCCAACGCCATGCCGCGCTGCTGCAGCGCGAAGGCAAGCGCCAGGCCGCCGATGCCGGGCCGATGAGCGCGATCCGAAGTCGTTGTGCCTGCACCGGTCGCCTCGCTGAACCTTCGCCGTACTCTTACGATGAGCGTTGCTGGCATAAGCTACAAATCTGGATGATGACGAGACGATGGATCAGCGCGAAGGAGGCGTGGATTTGAGCGGCGACACGGAGTTTGCAGATCGGGTGCAGGGACGCCTCGACCGGCTCGACCTATCGCCCGAGCACGCGGCCCGGGCCGCCGGGCTGCCCGCCGACTTCATCCGCAGGCTGCTGGACGGCAAGCTGGCGCCGCCGCGCGGCCAGCGCCTGGTCAAGCTTGCGGAGGCCCTGGCCACCTCGGTGTCCTACCTGATCGGCCTGGACCCGGACACGCTGGTTCCGGCCGAGTACCTTGCGGAGGAACAGGGCAGCCTGGGCCTGCTGGCCGGGGACGAGGAGGCGCTGCTGCGGGGCTACCGGCGGCTCGACGTCTCCTCCCGGGCCGCCCTGCTCCAGGTCGTGCTGAAGATGGCGCCCGAACCCGAGGTGCTTGAGAGGAAGCCGCGCCAAAGCGCCCCGCGGGGCTAGGCCGGCAGCGTGTAGCGCCGCTCGATCGACGCCTGGATCGCCTCGCGCGCCGCCTCGAACGGCTGGTCGCCCTGCTCGATGCCGGCGATCTCGGCCGTCAGCTCGCGGTCCTTGATCGACAGCCCGATCCACCGCGAGAAGTCGCCCTGCCTGCGATGGAACTCCCAGGTCTCCGCGTCCACCCCGGCGCCCATCTCAAGGAAGGTTATCAGGTTGGCCGCGCGCAGGTTCAGCTTGCCTGCCGGGCCGCGGAAGAAGAACGCGCGGTCGTCCCCAAGCTTGCCCTCGGCATACTTGCGAAGATGCCGCCGCCGCGTGCCGGTGCCGGGGATCACCGTCATATGCCGCAACGGCTCGGTCCGCGACAGGGTCAGCATCTCGCCCCGCGGCACCGCGGCAGCCGTGTGCGGCGCAGCCAGCCCGGCAGCCGTGCAGAACGCGTCGATCGCCGCCCCGGCCTCATCGCCCACCGCGATCATGCGGTCCACGCATTGCACCGCCCGGCCAGACAGCGCCTGCGGCCGCACCGTCACGAACAGCACGCCCTTGAAATCCATGTGCAGCGTGGCGCCGGGGTCGTAGCCCTCGGGCAGCATGTGGTGCGCCTCGTCCACCACGATGAAATGCGGCCGCCCCGTACGCGCCCGCAGCGCCAGCAGCTCCGGCAGCAGGCCCGCGAAGAACGCCGGCCGGTCCGCATGCTTCACCCCGAGCAGGTTCGCGACGACGTTGGTGCCCGACTTGCGCAGCAGCTCCACCACCTGCTTGATCCGCGGCGGCTCTTGCGGCGAGCCGGTGCCGATGGCGATCTCCAGGTCGTCATAGTCCCCCTCGGGATCGATCAGCAGCACCTGGAACCCGCCCGCCGCCAACCGCTCGACCAGCCCGGTGGTCAGCGTCGTCTTGCCGCCGCCGCTGGCGCCCGCAAGCAGCAGGCTCTGGCGCTGCGGCACGAACTCCAGCGGCTCCCCGCTTTCCAGCGGCGCTGCCAAAGTGACGAGCTGACGCTTGTTGCCGGCATCCAGCTCGGCAAGGTCGGTCGCCAGCAGCCGGTCGATCAGCTCCGCCACCCCGGCGCCACGCACGCCCTCGGTCACCAGCACGGCCGCCTGCTTCAGCATCGGCAACGCGTTGGCAACGGCAACCGGCATGCCGCAGAGGCTGAAGAATGCGAAATCGTTCTCCGCATCGCCGACCGCAACGGTGTTGTGCGGCGAGATCTCCAGCTCCTCCAGCGCCGCGCGCAGCCCGCTCTCCTTGTTCACGCCAGCTGGCAGCACCATCACGGCGCCCTTGTTGAAGGTGATCTGCAACTCAAGGCCCATGTCCCGGATCGCTGCCAGCACCTTCGTCTCGTTCGGCTCCCAGGTCGCGACGATGGCGCGGCCGACCGAAAGCGGATCGACCGCCGCCGCCCGCAATGCCTCGACAAAAGCCGGCGGCGGCGCTGGCGCCAACAGCCGCTCCTCCTTGGTCTCCGGCCGGTAAAGCACCGCGCCGTTCTCCGCCACCACCCGGTCGAACACATCGAGCCGCGGCATCACGCGGATCAGGTCGTCGAGCTCGCGCCCGGTGACCAGGATCAGCTTGCGGTTGCCGACACGCAGCCGCTCCAGGGCGGCAAGCGTGGCGTCATCGACCACGCCGTCATGGGCAATGGTGCCGTCGTAGTCGGTGGCCAGTGCGACGTAATGCATGCCGGTGCAACTCGTCGCAGGGCAGGAGGTTGTGCGACAGTTCCGTGAAGCTCTGCCGAACAACCCGGCGATGGATTGCGTGCGGTGCGCTGTTATCGTTGTTGGCGTGAATGGGAGTGCACCGAACCATGAAACGCGATCCGATCGCCCTGCTTTTCACCGCGCTGGCGGTCGCCAGCCTGTCGATCGCCGCCCTCGGAAGCCGTGCGGAGCCGCAACCGGCCTTGAACGGCAAGGGCAAGCCTGGCGATGCCCGATCGCCAGGCGCCCGATCGCCAAGTGCTCGATCACCGGGCGGGGAAGCCGGCCACGACGCCGCCAAACCATCCGAGATCCCGGCCCGCGGCTGGTGGGCGATCGTCAAGCGGGTCGGCGGCAAGATCTCCAGCGACCGGTTGCTGACCGAAGCGGCGGGCATCACCTTCTATGCCCTGCTCGCGCTGTTCCCTGCCCTGGCCGCCCTGGTTTCGCTGTATGGCCTGTTCGCCGATCCCGCAACGATCTCGGACAACCTCGGCGCCGTTTCCGGAGTGGTGCCGGGCGGCGGCATGCAGATCATCACCGACCAGGTGCACAGCCTCACGTCGAACGGCAGCAAGGCCCTGGGCTTCGCCGCCGTGCTCGGCCTCGCGACCTCGCTGTGGAGCGCGAACCAAGGCACCAAGGCGTTGTTCGACGCGCTGAACGTCGTCTATGACGAGACCGAGAAGCGCGGTTTCCTGCTTCGTACCGCGGTCACCCTCGCCTTCACCTTGGGCGGCATCCTGTTCGTGCTGCTGGCGATGGCCGCCGTCGTGGTGGTGCCCGTCGTGCTGGCCTCGTCGGCCTGGGCGGCACCGCCGACCTGCTGCTCCGTCTCCTGCGCTGGCCGGTGCTGCTCGCAGCCCTCGCGGCGTTGCTCGCGTGCATCTACCGGTTCGGGCCAAGCCGGGAGCGGGCGCGCTGGCATTGGGTAAGCTGGGGCGGCGGTTTCGCCGCGGTCGCCTGGGTGGTGGGTTCGATCGCCTTCTCTTGGTACGTCAGCCATTTCGGCAGCTATGACAAAACCTATGGGTCGCTGGGCGCGGCGGTCGGCTTTATGACCTGGATCTGGCTGTCCGCCACGATCGTGCTGGTCGGCGCCGAGGTGAACGCCGAGATGGAGCACCAGACCACGCGCGACACCACGACCGGGCCCGAACAGGCGCCGGGTCGCCGTGGCGCTGCCAAGGCCGACGCCGTCGCGCCAGCATGATCCTGTTACGGGCTAGCCTCGCGACCAGCCCTCCAGGCGTTCTGTCCCTGTTGTACACGAGATCGTGTTCATACTGGCGCGGCACTAAAGTAGGTCTCGTGTGTAATGGCTTCTAACATACCGCACGGAGAAACCCGGCTTCGCTGAAACTGTATATTGACAGCCTGGGCCGATGGCCGGGCTGCTTTCAAGCCTGAGCTCAATTGAATCGAATGGAGACGACCGATGACGACACGCACCGTGACTGCCATGTTCAAGACCCGCGGCGAGGCTGAGAAAGCCGAGCAGATGCTCATCAGCGATCTCGGCCTGAACCGCTCGATGCTTCAGACCAGCCCCGGCGCGGGCGTGACCGATGCAGGCTACGACAAGAGCCGGTCCTACGAGGAGAAGGGCTTCTTCGCCTCCCTCAAGGGCCTGATGCTGCCCGAGGAGGACCGCTACGCCTATGCTGAGGGCATGCGCCGCGGCGCGGTGCTGCTGAACGTCAAGGTGGACGAAAGCCAGATCGACCGCACCTCGGACGTGCTGGAGCATGCCGGTGCCGTGGACCTGGACGCGCAGGAGGCCGAGTGGCGCAAGTCTGGCTGGACCGCATACGACGCCACGGCGCATAACAGCATGCGTACCGCCGCAACGGGCTCGACCGCAATGGGCTCGGCGCCGGCAGCCGGGGCGGTCCGGGCCGGTCAGGACGAGACGATCAAGGTGGTCGAGGAGAGCCTGGTCGTCGGCAAGCGCGAGGTCGAGCGTGGCCGCGTGCGCGTCCGTTCGTATGTCGTCGAGCAGCCGGTCGAGGCGAAGGTGACCCTGCACGAGGAACGGGTCATGGTGGACCGCCAGCCCGTGGACCGCGCCGCCAGCGCTGCCGACCTCGCAGCCTTCCAGGAGCGCACGATTGAGGCGCGCGCCACCAGCGAGGAGGCGGTTGTCGGCAAGGAGGCCCGCGTCGTCGAAGAGATCGCAGTCCACAAGGAAGTGGGCGACCGGGTCGAGACGGTCCGCGACACCGTGCGCAAGACCCAGGTCGAGGTCGAGGACGGCACCACTGGCACGGCAGCCGGCCGCGTTGGCACCAGCACGACGCCTGGCACCGCCGCCACTCCAGGCAGCAGCACGGCGCAGGGCGCGGCTGGCTCGGTGGACCGGACGTTGAACACCAACGTCAGCGGTACCAATCCGGGCGCCAACGCCCCGGCCGGAACAGGCAGCAACCCTCCGGGCACGATGGCCAGCCGGGCGGTGGACAAGACGCTGGGCACCAACATCAGCGGTGGCAACCCAGAGCGCAAGTAAGCCGGCCGAAGCAGCCCGATTCGTGTAGAGGGGAGGGCCGATAGGTCCTCCCCCATCTTTCTGCGGCGAGCCTGAAAATACCATGAGGGACTTTACTATGACCCGCATTTCGCTTGCACTGGCAGCTACGCTGCTGGCCAGCACTACCTTTGCCCCGATCACCGCCTTTGCCCAGAACCCCAACACAACGCCTTCGCGTACCACGCCGGGCAACATGGCGCCGGGCGCTACATCGAACGCGCCGATGCCGGGCGTGAGCCCCAGCACCGGTGCTACTCCCGGCACGGGCGTCATAGACCGCAACAGCGGGGCGGCGGCGGCCAGCGGCGATCGCAACCAGGCCGTCACGACGACCGGCGCCAACGCGGCGCAGCCCGCCCGCGGCAGCAACAGTTTCACCCAGAACGAGGCCCGGCGCCGGCTGGAGCGCAACGGCTTCCAGGGCGTCAGCGGCTTGACCAAGGATAATGGCGGCGTGTGGCGCGGCTCGGCGACGAAGGACGGCCAGCCTGTTCAGGTGTGGCTCGACTACAAAGGCAACACCGGACAGGGCGGCGGTATGGCAACGAACATGAATGCGCCAGGCACTACGACCGGGATGGGCACTGGCGGGCGCAACCTCGACGGCACGACCGGCAACCCGCCCGGCACCGCTGCGGGCCGCGCGATGGACCGCAACCTCGGCACGAACACGACCGGGGCCAATCCGGCTGGCAGCATGCCGGACGGCACTCCAGGCAATCCGGCTGGCACCGCGGCAGGCCGGGCGATGGACCGCACATTGGGAACGAACACGACCGGCGCCAACCCAGGTGGCGGCAATGCTGTCTCGCCGAACGGCACCGCGCGGTAACGCAAGTCTGCCTTGGCAAATCCAGAGGTGCCGGCTTGGCCGCGCCGGCACCCGGAGCAACAGTTGGTTCATAGACATTAGGAGGCCTCAGTGGCCCAGCAAACTTTTACCCGCCTCTACGATGACCACGACGACGCAATGCATGTGGTGCAGGCGCTTGAGACGGCCGGCGTGCCGCATGCCGACATCAGCCTTGTCTCCAACGACGCCGACAGCCGCCACAACGGTGCGGGCACAGGAGCCAGCACCACCGGCGTGACATCGGGCGACCCGGAGCAGGGCGCCAGCACCGGCGCCGGCACCGGCGCGACCATGGGAACCGTGCTGGGCGGCGGCGCCGGCCTGCTCGCAGGTCTCGGCGCGCTTGCCATCCCGGGCATTGGACCCATCGTAGCGGCGGGTTGGCTCGTGGCCACGCTGACCGGCGCCGGCGTCGGAGCAGCAGCAGGCGGCCTGTTCGGCTCGCTGACCGGTGCGGGGGTGAGCGAGGCCGACGCACACGTGCATGCCGAAGGGGTGCGCCGCGGCGGCACGCTGGTCACGGTGCGTGCGGACCAGGCGCGGGCTGCCGATATTGAGGCCGTGCTGGATGGGCGCACGCCGGTGGACCTGACCGCGCGCCGGGCGGAATACCAAACGGAGGGATGGACGCAGCATGATCTTGCTGCCCCGGCCTACTCCGCCGAGCAGGTCACGACCGAGCGCAAGCGGCGCGTCGTTCGCGTATCTTAGCCTCAACACTCCCCAGGTGGCCGGCAGCGTTGCTGGCGGCCACCTGGTGCATTGCGGATGTCTGGGCGGATGTCTGGGCGGACGTCAGAAAGCGATGCGGCCCGGCGGCAATGGACCCGCCCGGCGCCCGCGCAGGTGGAATGCGAGCACAAGCAGCAGCACGCCAAACACCAGCGCGTAGCCGCCCAGCCACCAGGTCAGGACCAATGCGCCTGTAATGGGCGATAGCCACAGCAGCACGCCCCAGCCAATAGAAACCAAGCCTGAAAGCCCAAGCAGCCAGCGTCCGTAGCCGCCATGCAGGCGCCACGCCGCTGCGAGCATCAGCGCCCCGGTCACGACCGACCAGATGCCGAGCAGGCTCACCACGACCAGCACCGTCAAGCCCGGCACCACCAACGCGGCCGCACCCGCCAGCAAGTCCACGACCCCTTCAAGAATCAACAATCCCCATCGTTCGTGCCGCGCCGCCGCGCGCACGCCCGACACGATGGCAAACACGCCGTCCACCAGCATGTATGCGGCAAATAGCAGCACGAGCGATGCTATTGTGGTGAACGGAAGGATGACTGCCGCAAGGCCAAAAAGGATGGCGAAAGCGCCCCGCAGCGCCATCGCCCACCAGTTGCGGGCCAGCAACGCGCTCATCGCGTCCATCCTGGAGCCATACGGACCGCCGCCGCCGCCCGGGACGCTCATTCCGTTTGTAAAATCAAGCATGTGCGACCTTCATGTCCTGCCGCCGCCACGATGTCGCCGACTGCAAGTGGAACGCAAGCCAGAACATCGTGCTTGGCAAGGTTTTGGGTCAGAGAAAGCGACCTCCTGCCTGTTCAGCAGTGCGCATTGCCGCAAACAGGCTGACCGCAGTACCGGAGTCGATCAGGGCGAACAGGCTGCCCCGCCCATATTGACGCCGCAGCACTGCATAGCCAGCAGTCCGCGCCTGCTCCGGACAGCGATAGACCTCAAGCCGAAGCTCGCCGACCTCGGTCAGCATCCTGCCGTTCGGACCCCGACGCCATCTTGGATACAGGGCCGCTGTCACGGCGCCGCGAACAGGGCATTCGCTGCACAGCCTGACGGGCCGGCTCCCGCGCTGTGCCGCCCATGTCCCGGCTCGGCTCTGCAACACACCATCTCGTCCGCCCTATGTGAGAGGCATTTACTCGACAGTGGCAGGATGGTGCCCTGGTCTGCGTAACACGTTTACGTGCCCCGTCCTCGTTCCCAGATTGCCCGCTGGCGTGGGCAAGTCGATTGCTTCCCAGTATGCTGATCGGCATTCGGGGCCGAGTCGCTGGCCCCTGTTCCACCCATCAGGAGAGTTCGCCATGGACGACATCAAGGCAGTGACGGCCAAGCACCACGAGGACGCGGCGCACCAGTTCGAGGTCGCCGCAAAGATGCACCACGAGGCGGCCCGGCACTGCGCATCGGGCAACTTTGAGAAGTCCGAGCACCTCGCGACCACTGCGGCCGAGGCCGAGGCGGTGGCGAACCGGCATGCTTTGCAGGCACTGGATCAATACCGCCATCACGCCCAGGAGGTCGCGGACCGGAAAACCGAGGCAGCCTCGGAGGAGGCGGCGCGGGCTGCCAAGCACGAAGCCAAGGCGTCCGCCAACGAGTAGCCGCAACCGGCCAGGCCCCGCAGACCTGCAGGCGAAGCGACGCGCGACCGGGCGGCTTTGCCTGCGTTGCCCGATGGTCTTCGATCATATGTCATCGGCCTGATCCAATCGTCCCTGCTTCGAGCATGGAAATCCAGTGAAGGAGAACATGATGGCATCAAGGTCCACCGTGCTCGACGCTACGCGCGACACCATGCGCGCGCTCGGCCTCACGACGATATTCGGCAATCCGGGCTCGACCGAAGAGCCGTTCCTCAAGGACTTCCCGGCCGACTTCACCTATGTCCTAGGCCTGCAGGAAGCCGTCGTCGTCGCCATGGCGGACGGCTGGTCGCGCGCCATGCACCGGCCCGTGCTGGTCAACCTGCACACGTCGGCCGGGGTCGGCAACGCCATGGGCAACCTCGCCACCGCCTGGCACAACAAGACGCCGCTGATCCTCACCGCCGGCCAGCAGACCCGCGAGATGCTGCTGATCGAGCCGCTGCTCACCAACCTCGACGCCACGACGCTGCCGCGTCCCTACGTGAAGCTGTCGCTGGAGACCGCGCGGGCCGAGGACGCGCCGGGTTCGCTCATGCGCGCCCACGCGCTCGCGGTCCAGCCGCCGACCGGCCCGGTGTTCGTGTCCTGGCCGCTCGACGATTGGGACAAGCCGGCCGGCAACCCCGTGCTGCCGCGGAAAATCAGCACGGCGCTGACGTGCAGCCCGGACGCGCTGCGCCCCATCGCCGATGCGCTCGTGGACGCCAGCAGCCCGGCGCTTATCGTGGGGGCCGGGGTCACGCGCGGCGGCGGCTGGGCGGATGCCGTTGCCTTGGCCGAGCGGCTGCGCTGCGCGGTCTATGACCCGCCGTGGGACGAGGCGGCGAGCTTCCCCGGCGACCATCCACTCTACCAAGGCGCCTTGCCCCCGGCGATTGGCTTGCTCAGCGAGAAGCTGCAGGGCCATGACGTGCTGCTCGTGCTGGGGGCGCCAGTGTTCCGCTACTACCCCTATGTCCCCGGCGCCTACCTCCCGGACGGCACGCGCCTGTTCCACGTCACCGACGACCCGGCCGAGGCCGCCCGCGCGCCGGTCGGCGACAGCCTGCTTGCCGACCCGTCGCTCACGGCGCGTCTGCTGGCCGGCATGGTGCCGCCCTCCACGCGCCAGCCGCCAGCACCTCGGCCGAGGCCGGAGGCGCCCGCGCCGAGTAGTCCGATGAGCGCCGACCTGCTTTTTCACGCCGTCGCCGAGGCACGTCCGGATAATGCCGTGCTGGTCCAGGAATCGCCCTCCAACGTCAAGGAACTGAAGCAGCGCTGGTCCGTCACCCAGCCGGACGCCTACTACACGATGGCCAGCGGCGTGCTCGGCTATGGGTTGCCGGCCGCTGTCGGCGTGGCGCTTGCGGAGCGCCAGCTTGGCCGCCGCCGTCCCGTATTGGCGGTGATCGGCGACGGCGCGTTCCAGTACACCCTGCAGGCGCTATGGACCGCCGCGCAGCATGAGCTGCCCGTCGTGTTCGTGGTGCCGCAGAACAGCGAGTACGCCATCCTCAAGAGCTTTGCGGCGCTCGACGACACGCGGGGCGTGGCCGGGCTCGACCTGCCGGGCCTCGACATCGTGTCGCTGGCGCGCGGCTACGGCTGCACGGCGCAGGAAGCTGCGACGCCGGGTGAAGTGCGGGACGCAGTGCGGGAGGCGTTCGGCCGCGCCGGACCGACCGTCATCGTGGCGCCGATCGACCCAAAGGCTCCGCCGCTGCTATAATGAGACGATGATGAGGCAATCGCTGCACCGGCTCACCGTCGCGACCCGCGGCAAGGGCCTTGTCGAGATCACCCGCGACGTCCTGGCCTGGGTCGCGGACCAGGGCATCGACACCGGCCTGCTTACGCTATGGTGCCGCCACACCTCGGCGTCGCTCACTGTCCAGGAAAACGCGGACCCGACCGTGCGGGAGGACATTTCTCGATATTTCGAGGCCCTCGTGCCCGAGGACCCGCAACGGTACATTCACGGCGCCGAGGGCCCGGATGACATGCCGGCGCATCTGCGCAGCATGCTGACCGGCGCGCAGCTCTCGATTCCGGTGTCCGGCGGCACTCCGCTGCTGGGTACATGGCAGGGCCTCTACGTGTTCGAGCATCGCCGCCAGCCGCACCGCCGGGAGATCGTGCTGCACCTGCTTGGCGAGTAGCGCATCCATTTAGCGATCCTCTGCGGCCGAGCCGTCCTGGCGCGCCGCATAGCTCGGACGGCCTGACCCGGACCGCACTGCTTCCATACTTTTGCGCATGAATATCATGCCAGTCAGCCCGCTAACGCAGCGCTGCGCCCAGTCCCATACCTATGGCCGACGACGCGCTCCTGAGCGAACGACGCCGCCATCATCCGGCAGGCCACCCATTGGGCGACCCCGCCACAGGAGACTTATTATGAAGCATCTGTTTTTCGCCGCCGCCGTCGCCCTCAGCCTCGGCATCGCACCGGCGTTCGCCGGCGAGGGCACCGGCGAGCCGTTCCCCAACACCGCAAGCAGCTTCACCGCCCGCACGGACGCAGCCACGCAGCGCTATGCCGACACCGGTTCGAACGCGTTTCCGAGCACCGCGGGACGTCCGGGCTCCAATCTGCCGAGCCTAGCCGGTGACCTGCTGCCGACCAATGGCAGCAATGGCCCGGTGCAGACCGCCAACTCCCTGCCGGCGCATTTCGAGGAGGGCACCGTCGCCTACGCCCAGGCGATCTCGGTCCGCAACTGGATGGTTGCGCATGATGCCCGGAAGGCCGCCGCATACGCCTCGGCAGCGCGGCTGCGCACGCCCGGCGGCTAACCCGGCCGGGCCTAGACTTAATCGAGACGCGTCCCGGGCCATCGGCGCCCGGGCGCCTCAACCGGACACCCCAGTATTATGAACACACGCATCCTTAGCCTCGCAGCCTCGCTCGCCATGTCCATCAGCGGAAGCGCGATGGCGCAGACGGCTTACAACTCCACCACAAACCATGCCCCGGTCTATTCGGTCGCGTCGAGCGCGGTCGGGCGCTGGCTTTATGACCTGCAGGGCAACACCATCGGCAGCGTCCGCAGCCTGACCGACGACGGCCGCACCGCGGTCATCATGGTCGGCTCCTACTTCCAGCAAGGCAGCCATGAGGCCCGGGTCCCCAGCGAAAACCTGTTCATCGTGAATGGCAAGGTCACGCTGCAGGCGGGGACAGTCCAGGCGTTGAACACCGTAACACGCCGCTAAATGGGTGTGCCGGTCGCCACGCAGGCGGCCGGCACGGACTATTCCAGCAACGTATCGCGCAGCCGCCGGAGTCTGGCGGCATCAAGGCCGAGCCCCTCCGCCAGCAGCCGTTCCAGCGAGCCGTAGCAGTCAACCGCCTGCTTCAAGGCATGCTCCAGCAAAGCTTGATGCGCCGTGAGCAAGGTGTCGCGAAGTGCCGCCGGCGTGTCCGGAGGCAGGGCGTGTTCCCGGCGCCAGATCCGGTTGGTCGCGAGATAGTCGGCCATCACCGTCTTTTGCGGTATGCCCAGGGCGGTCAACAGCAATGCCGCGCCGAACCCGGTCCGGTCCTTGCCGGCCGAGCAGTGAAACAGCAACGGCAGTCGCCCACCCTCCAGCAGCAACTCAAACAGCCGGCGGTAGCGCGGCAGGTGTTCGCCCGCATAGGCGGAATAGGCGGTCTGCAACACGGCGTACATGTCCTCGCCTTTCGTGGCATTCCGCGCGAGCAGGTCGCGCAGCGAGGCGCCGACCCGGGGCTCGATCGGCAACGCCAACACCTCTGGCGCATCGTCATCCGGCAGGCGGGACGGGGCGCGCCCACTCTCTTTAATACCTCGGAGATCGCAAACCGTGCGGATGCCGAGTGCGGCGAACTCGACCAAGTCGGCGTCAGTCAGGTTGGCCAGCGACGCGCCGCGAAACACCCGGCCCATGCGCAGGCGCCGGCCATCCGCCGCGTGATAGCCGCCGAGGTCGCGCAGGTTGGAACAGTTCTGCAGCGCGATCACCCTCGGCAACACAGCGTCCCCCTGATCTTCCGCCCTAGCCGCGCCGTCTGTCCCCATCCCGCATCTCCCAACACTCCGATGCGGGCATCATAGCCAGATTTGCGTAAATGGGCTGGGGTGGACGTGCGCTGCTCGGGATATGACCGGGTATTCGCGGCCGGATCGTTTACTCCCGCGCCTGGCGGCATTAGCCTTGGCGCAACGGCGGCAAGCGCCGACCCTTCGGAGAGACGTCCCATGTCGCTGCGCCATCTGCTGCCTGCCATCGCCCTTGCCGTCGGCGTGCCTGCCGTCGCCGATGCTGCCGACCCGATCCGCATCGGGGTGATCGCCGAGAACTCCGCCATCAGCGGCATCGCCATCCCGAACGCGGCCATGGTCGCCGCCGAGGAGATCAACGCCCATGGCGGCGTGGACGGCCGCATGATCGAGATCGTCGCCTACGACGACCACAACTCCGCCGCCGACGCGGTCCGCGCCTTTCAGCGCGCGGCGAACCAGGACAAGGTGCACGCGGTCATCGCCACCTACACCAGCGAGGTCGCCCTGGCGCTGGAGCCCTGGGCCGGCCGGCTGAAGATCCCGACCATCACGCCGGGCGCGGCAAGCGACGAGATCTCGAAACGCATCCACGGCGACTACGAGCACCTGAAATACAATTTCCACGGCTACCTGACCTCGGCCTTCCTGGCGCAGTCGGTGTGCGACGCGGCCAAGGACCTGCTGACCGACAGCAAGCTCAAGATGAAGACGGCGGTCGTGATGAGCGAGGACGCGGCCTGGACCGGCCCGCTCGACGCCGGCTACCTGGCCTGTTTGCCGAAAGCCGGGCTCACGGTGCTGGACCACATCCGCATGTCGCCGGACACCACGGACTTCACGCCGATCTTCAACGGCATCGAGGGCAAGAAGCCGGACGTGATCGTGACCGGCATCAGCCATGTGGGCGTGCAGCCGACGGTGCAGTGGGCCAACCAGCAGGTGCCGATCCCGATGTTCGGCATCTCGTCGCAAGCGACGTCCAGCACGTTCTGGAAGGACACCAACGGCGCGACCGAGGGCGTGGTCCTGCAGTTGGTCGCGGTGGACACGGTTGCCAGCACGCCCAAGACGATGCCGTTCGCCGCCGCCTACATGAAGAAGTACGGCATCACCCCGGCCTATTCGGGCTACGGCGCGTATGACGACGTGTTCATCATCGCCGACGCCGTGCGCCGCGCCGGCGGGACCGACCCGGACAAGATGGTGAGCGCGCTCGAGGCGACGGACTATGTCGGAACGGTCGGCCGTGTCCAGTTCTTCGGCAAGGACGACCCGTTCACCCACGCCATAAAATACGGCACGGATTTCGTGAGCGGCCTGGTCGTCCAGTGGCAGGACGGCAAGCAGGTCGCGGTCTGGCCGCCCGCAGTCGCGACCGGCACGCTGCGCTTCCCGGGGTTTGTCAAAGTCGCGAACTAGGGCCGGCACGCCGCGAGGTGCTCGGCCTCCAGATCCTCATCGACGGCTTCGCGATCAGCGCGCTGTACGGCCTCGGCGCCATCGGCTTCACCCTGCTGTTCGGCGTGTCCGGCGTGCTGAACCTGGCGCATGGCGGCATCCTGCTGGTGTCGGCCGTGGTGGCGTGGCTGCTGGCGGACCAGATCGGCGCCTATGGCGGCGCGGCGGCCGGGCTGCTCGCGGGCATCGCCATGGCGTTCGCGACCTATCTGCTGGTGGTCCGCCCGATCCAGCGCTCCCGGGCGATTCCGCACGAGGAAAAGGAGATCTTCGTCCTCACCGGCACGCTGCTCTGGGGCATCATGATCCAGGAGGCCGTCGCCTACTTCACCACCACCAGCCCGCACACCGTGCGCCCGCTGGTCGCCGGGGTGTCGATGATCGCAGGCGTCAGGACACCGACCAACGAGATCCTGACCGCCGTGCTGTGCTGGGCGGCCATCGGGTTGCTTTGGCTGCTGGTCAACCGCACCCGGGCCGGCAAGGCACTGCTGGCAGCCTCGATCAACCCGCGCGGCCTGACGCTGCTCGGGTTCGAGCTGCAGCGTATCTATCTGCTGGTCTGGGCGATCTACGGCGTGCTGGCCGGCACGGCGGGGGTGCTGCTGGGCGCCTTCCTCGGCGTATCCTCCGAGAATGCGGGGACGCTGACCGCCTCGGCCTTCTCGATCGTCGTGCTGGGGGGCTTAGGCAGCGTCGGCGGCTCGCTGCTGGCGGCCTATTTGGTCGGCTATTTGGAGACAATCACCGCCTATTTGATCTCCCCGTCGCTGCGCACCATTCCCGCGCTGCTGCTGCTGGTCATCGTGGTTTACCTGCGGCCGCAGGGCCTGCTGGGCCGGCGCTGATGCGCGGCCTGTTCCGCTCGCGGCTGTTCTGGGTCGCGATCTTAGTCTTGGCGGTCGCCGCCGTGCTGCCGCTCGGCATGTCCGGCTACGTGCTGGGACTGCTGACGCTCGCCTACTACTTCGGCGTGTTCGCCATGGCATGGGACCTGCTGTTCGGCTTCGCCGGCGAGGTCAACTTCGGCCCGACCTTCCTGGTCGGCCTCGGCGCCTACGGGGCCGGCATCCTCAACAGCGAAACCGGGCTGCCGATCCCGGTCTGCGTGCTGTTCGGCGCGGCCCTTGCGGTCGCCGGCGGGCTGCTGCTGGCGGTGCCGGCACTGCGGCTGAGTGGACCGTACTTCGGGCTGATCACCCTGGTTGCGGTCCTGCTGCTGCAGCAGATGGTCACGGTGTTCGCCAAGCAGACCGGCGGCGAGATCGGCCTGACCATCCCCGACGTGCTGTCGATCGACGACACCACCAACTACTACATCGCGCTCGGCTTCATGGCGGTCAGCGGCCTCATCCTGTTCGGCCTGTCGCGTTCCGCCCTGGGCCTGATCCTGCAAGCCTGCGGGCAGGACCCGGTCGAGGCGCAGGCCCTGGGCTTCAACGTCGCCAAGCACAAGCTCGCCGCGTTCTGCGTCAGCGCATTGTTCAGCGGCCTGGCCGGCGCGATGCTGGTTTTCTACCTGGGCACCGCGTCGCCCGGCACCGTCATTGATATCGCCGTCGGCGTGCAGGTCATCATCGCCGCCGTGCTGGGCGGGCGGCGCACCATCCTCGGGGCCGCCGTCGGCGCGGTCGTGCTGATCGTCGCCGGCGAGGCGCTGCGCCCGCTCGGCCAGCTCAGCACCTTCATCGTCTCGGCCGTCGCCCTGTTGGCCATCCTGCTCGTGCCGTCCGGCCTGCTCGGCGTGCTGATGCGGCATCGCGAATGAGCGCGTTATTGCAGGTCTCCGGCCTGGTGAAACGGTTCGGCGGGCTGGTCGCGGTCGGCGGCATGGCGTTCGACATCGCGCCGGGCGAGATCCTTGGCCTGATCGGCCCGAACGGCTCCGGCAAGTCCACTGTGATGAAACTCATCATGGGCATCGAGCGGCCGGACGCCGGCGCGGTGCGGATCGACGGCGTGGACGTCGCCGGCTGGCCCAGCCACCGCGTGGCCCGGCAGGGCGTCGGCCTGGTGTTCCAGCACTCCCGCCCGCTGCACCGGCAGACGGTGCTGGAGAACATCAAGCTCGCCTTGCTGCCGGACGCGCTGCTGCGGCTGTTCGCCGATCCGGACGTCGAGGAGCGCGCCCGCGCCATCGCCCACCGGGTCGGCCTCGGCGCGGTGCTGGACCGCCGGCCGGGCACGCTGCCGTTCGCCGACCTGCGCCGTCTGGAACTGGCAAAGGCGATCGGCCGCGATCCGAAGGTGGTGCTGGTCGATGAGCCGTTCGCCGGCCTGACCTCGGGCGAGGTCGGCGCGTTCTCCGACCTGATCGCGAGCTTCCGCGCCGAGGGCCGCGCGGTCCTGCTGGTGGACCACAACGTGAAGGGCGTGGCGGCGCTGGTCGATCGCGTGCTGGCGATGTACCTGGGCGAGCCGATCGCCGAGGGCACCGCCGAGCAGGTCATGCAGGACCCGCAGGTGCGCCGGGTCTATCTCGGCGGCGCGATCGAGACCGCCGCCCGGCCGGCGCTGGCGGCGAAATCCGGCCCGCCGCTGCTCGAGGTGGACGGCGTCGATGTGCTGTACGGCAAGGCGCAGGCGCTGGAGGGCGTGTCGATCCATGTGCGGGAGGGCGAGTTCGTCTCGGTCGTCGGGCTGAACGGCGCCGGCAAGACCACGCTGTTCAACGCCATCTCCGGCCTGGTGCCCTATGCCGGGCGCATCGCCTGGGGCGGCGAGGCGCTCGCGGAGCAAAGCCCGGCCCGCATCGCCCGCGGCGGCATCGTGCAGTGCCCGGAAAGCCGCGAGCTGTTCGGCAGCATGAGCGTGCGGGAGAACCTGGACCTCGGCGGCTCGCGCCTGCCGAAAGCTGAGCGCGCCCGGCTGCTCGGCTGGATCTTCGAGCTGTTCCCGATCCTGCAGTCCCGCCAGGCCCAACTTGCCGCGACGCTCTCCGGCGGCGAGCAGCAGATGCTGGCGATCGCCCGCGCCCTGATGATGCAGCCGCGCCTGCTGATCCTCGACGAGCCGACGCTGGGCCTGGCCCCGGTTATCCTGGAGCAGCTCAGCCACGCGCTGGAGACGCTGCGGACCACCACGCCGATCACGGTGCTGCTGGGCGAGCAGAACGTCACCTTCGCCCTGCCGCACGCCGACCGGGTATATGTTCTGGAGCATGCCCGCATCGTGTGGGAGGGCGATCCGGTCCGCTTCGCGCAGGAGGCGGGCGCGGCGTACCTTTGATGCGAGGCGCCCGTCAGCATACCGCGCGCGGGAACGCTGCCTGATCCGCGACGTTGCGTGTGCTCCGCAGAGGAGTTCTGTCATGCGTCAAGTGCTAACGTTTGCCGTGCTTTCTGTGCTTGCCTCAAGCCCGGCCATGGCGCAAGGCGGAGCCGGAGCCGGAGCCGGAACCGCAGCCGGACCGAGCAGCGGCGCTTCGCGACTCTCGCCGGAGGTCGGTGCCGGGCAATCGCCATCCCAGGCGGTGCACGACCCCAATCGCACTCGACAGTCGCTCAACGCCAAACCGAGCAAGAATCCGAACGGAGCGGGTAACGCCGCGTCGGATGGCACGGCTGGCACCAGCAGCCCTCGTTCCCCGCAACCGAAGCCCGGCGGCTAATGGCTACTGACGATACAGCACCGCATCGCCGGTCTTTCCGGTCAGCAAACCAGGTCGGTCGCCCAGTTCTGAGCTTGGCGTAGGAAAAGCAATTGGTTTGAAGCCGCATCCGCTCAGCAAAAAGAGCGCTGCAATGAGCAAACATCGCGCCACCGTCAGAACCGGACGCGCGCGCCAAGCAGGACCGCGTAGAGGTTGTCATACTGGGCATAGGTTCGGCGCAACGATTGGAGCCGCCCGGTCAGGAACAATTCCGTAGCCGCCGCATCGATGTTTTGCACAAGCGCTAAGCTGTATGAGCGCGCGCGGTCGCCAGCGAATTGCAGGGCGTTGTTTTGGGCGTAGTCAAGCGAGACGGCTGAAATGCAGCAATTCTAACTGCCTCCTGCTTGCCATGAGTTCACATTGCGATCTGGGCTGCGATGTCGGGGGGAGGTTTTGAGT
>JAABUS010005045.1_pt1 | contig 17941 bp, 19 predicted proteins | sample 5560161 | NCBI WGS metagenome assembly JAABUS01 (sample SAMN10711885, study PRJNA513376) | rock metagenome | isolation source: Antarctica rocks | place: Antarctica: Victoria Land, Trio Nunatak nord | collected 2016-01-04 | reverse complement strand
CAGAAGCTCCCATCTGGCCCAATGAGCCTGCCCATCAGGTGCAGCAGGCCTCCTATCAGCCTGCCCATCAGGTTACGCAGCAGCAGCAGCAGCAGCAGCAGCAGCAGCAGCAGCAGCAGCAGCAGCAGCAGCAGCAGCAGCAGCAGCAGCAGCATGCTGCATATTGGTCAGATCAACCTGCCTATCAACAGCAGGTGTTCTCCAATCTCCAGCAGCAGCAGCAGCAGCAGCAGCAGCAGCAGCAACAAGCTTTTGCTGAGGAAGGCTTTGCAGGAGGCATGCTTTCAGGTACCCCCTTGCTTGACAGCAGTGTGGCAACCTTGCATACCTGCACAAAACAACTGTACAAAATAAATCAGAGTCATCCATCTCGAAATTGACAGTCACAGCTGGGCCTTACTCATTGCAGTGCATGTCTTCTTTGTCTTCTCAATGCACAAATCAGTATGATGTACATCAGCGACGCAAGTGAAGGCTGTTGTATGCAGGCGATGCCAGTTCAGGCCAATGTGCATTTGTGGGGTCAAAGTCTGAGCCCCTGCTGCACCCCAGCCGCACTGCTACACCCCTAGGGCACGTTCTACAGCTGCAAGGACAATTGGTGCAGCCTGCAAGCTCCCTCCAGCAGCCTCAAGGGCATCTCCAGCAGCCTCAGGGGCATCTCCAGCAGCCTCAGGGGCATCTCCAGCAGCCTCAGGGGCATCTCCAGCCACCTCAGGGGCACTTCCAGCAACCTCAGGGGCACTTCCAGCAACCTCAGAGGCACCTACAGCAGCCTTCAGGGCACTTGCACCAGGCCCCGCCAGCCTCGCCACCTCACAGGTGGCTCAGAGCAGAGCTTGACTCAGCAGCTTGCTTGAGTCATCAAGCTGAGCAACCCATGCATGAAAGAGCTGTACAACCCACCACAGAAACCTGGCTTCAAGCTGGCCGGCTCCCACTGCAGAGTGTACCTCAGGAGTGTCCCCCCCTACAGCAGCAGCAGGGCATAGGGCAGCAGGGCGCTCTCCAGCATCAGGAGGGTGTGATGCAGCAGCAACAGCACATTTCCTATCAGCAGCAGGTGCAGCAGCAGCAAGCACTTCTAACAGAAGCTGCCACGTCGTCCCTTGGTGCAAAGCCAAGCTTGGCATGTCTTGTGCCCGGTCAGCCTCCTTACACAGCTGCTGTTGCTACTGCTGCAGACACGCATCAGCCTCAGCATGATGTATGCACTCAGCCCATGCCCAGTGTGATGCAGACTCCTGCTGCTTGGGCACAGACTAGCGGCCGTGACTTTCAGCTGCAGCCTCACCAGCAGCACAAGCAGAATGGCTTCTGTGGCGTCCACCAGCAGTTGCATTGGCAGCTGCAACAGCAGAGGGTCTGTGACTCTGCCAGGCAGTTACCACAGCAGCAGCAGCAGCAGCAGCAGACACCAGCTGCCACCAGGCTACATCAGCAGATGCATGCAGGTAATGCTGAGATTGATCAGTAAGCAGTAAATGCTCACTAGCATGGCAGTTGTGTGCTGCATGAACAGCTGGACCTGCGGCTTCACAGTGCGCTGCGCAGAGCATTTTCTTTAGGACCAGCGATTCCAGTGCTAGGGCGCTTCTCTTGTGCTGAGCCAAGGATGAACATGCAATTAATGACCACATGAGGCGGGCTAGTTGCAGCTGATTGTCACTCTGCTTTGATGACTGCTTCGACTCTGTGCAGGGAGTCAACAGCGTCCACATCACAGCTCAGATTTAGAGGCAAGTCAGTTTGCACCTAGTCTGAGCATTGGCAAGTCAGTGGCCCATCAACATGTGGGTGGTGCTTCATCTGCATCAGCGCATGCAATGCCACAGCACTGTGCAACAGGTGGTGAAACCAGTGCTGCAGCAGGGTTGAGCTTTGGCAAGTCCATCACCTTCCAGCATGTAGGCGGAGCCTCACCTACCCCACCACATGCAGTGGCAAACTCACAGCCAGGTAAGCTGAAGGTTACAGGTTAGAGGCGTCACTGTTGAGTTAACAGTTGTGAGGCTGCGACGTGCTCATGCTGCGTGACCCATGCTGTAATTTTTTTCATGTTGGAGCACCACAGAAGGCAAAAAAGTGCGTACATTTCAAGCCGCATATGCTATCAGTAGAAACTTCAAGTGCCTATATAGCTGCAATCAAGCTGGGAAGCGCACCAGCTGAAGACAGGCACCAAGTGTTGCCTCCATGTGTTGCTTGAGTCAGATCAACATTCTCATCATCCCAGACCATAAATTGTGAATCACAGGCCGTGATTCTAGACCCTCAGTTGGACCCAGCATGAGTCTGGGCAACTGGCTGCCTCAGCCTGACTCATCCATGGCTGAGCCGCCTCAGTCTGAGTCATTTACAGCTGAGCTTCACGATCCAAGCAGCGCCCCTCACGACGCGCAAGGCAGGCAGTCACCAGGTCATGTGACTGCTGATCTGATGCCTAGCATGCAAGGCAGGCAGCTGACAGGTCAAGCGGTTCCCAGTGAAACGCATAGCATGCGCAGCAGGCAACATCAGACAGGGGGGCAGCTGGTTCAGAGTAAGCCACATGGGCAGCAACAGGGGTCTGTGCAAGTCAGCCAAGCACCAGACAGGCAGGTTGGTTTTCATGGTGGAAGGGTACTTTCAGGCCCTGCCAAGACCCCAGCAAGGAGTAAGGCTGATAAGCGCAGGAGGCAATGTTTGCTGGAGATCGAGCGTGAGCTGCTGCGGCACTCCAGCAGCGATGAGGAAGGGTGCGGTGGTGATGGCATGCAGCTGCCAAATGCTTCAGCTGGCAAACGAAGGAAGACTGCTTGTACAGGTTAGCTCTTGTTCTGCAGCATGTAGAGATGATACAGCAGGCCACAACAGTGGCTTGCATGGATGCTTGATCATTGCTGTGCACAGCATGCCTCACGATGTCATGTTTGCTATAATTGCATGTTTGGTATGAAATCTTCGGGGTCCTGTGTCCTTGTAGCTGGTGCCTGTGCCACCAGTGGCATTTTGTGCTGCATTTGTTCCATGGATATGGACTTGTCTGCCTGCTTGACTGCACACAGCTGGGTATGCAAAATGTGCTGTAACACAATGTCTGCAAGCCACTGCACAATTTCGAAGTTAGCCACAAGAAACGCCTGCTCTGCGCTTTGCTGCAACAATTGAAATGCAGCAAGTAACATGACACCACTAAATTTTGGGTTGCTGTGTGCAGCTGAGCGGGTGGTGGATCTGTTTGCTGGCCTGTGAAAAGATGTGATACTAGAGGCGAAGGGACTGTGATAACAGCAGGTTGGCAAGACATAGTCAGCAGAAATGTGTGATTGTATTTGTGATGTTGTTGTAGGACCCCAGCTACGTAGTGACTGTACAGTAAACAAAATTATGCTTGTTTTGTGGTTTTTCCCTTAGAATGAGGTGAATTTCAGTTTTGACTTCTGCCATGATGCCTGCGGCGTGTTAGGCTACAAGCTTATGACAACAAGCGTTCCTCAGCAGTGATCCATGTGCTGAACATGGATGTGCATGCATGTTTTTTGTTGTTGGCTTTGCACCGTTTCAGCATCGAAACACATGTATGTAATCAGCAACAATGCATCTTACATCGCATTTAACCTTGTAATTAATCAGATGTGTGCCAGACATGGTCAGTCCCAACATTGCAGCAATCAAAATTCTCGAATTGACTTAGCCAATGCCCACACTGAACACAACATACATCTACACGTGTTGTGATAGTAGTCCAGACAGAAACTGACCCAAAATGCTGTCTCTGACTCAAAAATGCCTAGGCACCACTGCAGACTTTAATCTGTTCACAACAATCATTATACTGCGGGTGGGGCAGATGTCTGGGAGACAACATAAGCCAAAGCACCAAAAACACCTAGGACAACAGCAATCAGGAATGGCAAGCCAGTCACTCCCTGGGCTGTGTCAACATACCCCTTATCTGTGTACTCTCCCTTGACGTCCACCCATTCTTTCCAGAAATCTTGGGATGTGCCATTAATCTTTCGTTTCAACGCCCTGCACAAGTGCAATGCTTGCTGGACAGAAAGTACAACATTGTTAAGCACAAACCGCTTGCAAAGCAGCAAACAGCTGTACAGCACATGTCAACATTGTCAAAGGGCTGCACCAGTCAAAGCTGACAAAGTACATCTGTATGCAAGTGAGAGTGCTGTGAGCTAAGCACGCCTCAACATGATTTGCAGGCAAGGAGCTCAGAGCCTTTACGCTATTTGCTCTGGAGTCATTTTGTCTTGCTTTCCATATCTGGCTTGATACAACAGCTCAGCATCTCCCTTGCTCCTTGCTTCGGAAAAATCCAATGCTTGTGTCACGCCAGACAAGAAACTTGGCTTCTTGCGAGGTCTGCATGCCAGCGGATCATATGCATGCTGTAAAGAATGGTTGCAGGAATGGCATTGTGAACACGCGGCTCATCACGGCATAAAAAAGCCTGTACTATCATTGATGACAAGCGAGAGCGGCATCGCAGAGTTGTAACAAGACACAGCGCGTACTTTGCAGCTTCTGCGAGAAGTTCCTCCTCCCTCTTTGATCTGGGCTGTCCTTTCTTCGTCTTCTTGCCGAACCCGAACAGCCCTGACTTCTGCGGTTTCTCCTCGACGACAGGCTCTGCCTTTGCCTTCTTCTTGAACAACGCTTGAGTGCGAGTGTGTGACCCTCTCTTTGGTGACGCTGTATGCGCCTGAAAAGGTGTGCCGACAACAAATGACGAGCTGGTCATTGCCATCTTTGGCAGAACAATGTCAGCGAGGCAAATTCTGTACTGTTCGAAGCTCAGCAGTTATGCGCTGCCGTGTATCAAGCCCTGAGGCCCTCGTCACAGATTGATCTTAAGGAAGCCCACGTGGGCGCACGTGGCTACAGCAGTTGATTTCGAACGAGTGATTGATTATTTGGGAAGTCCAGCCTGGCAAAGTGCGTTGACTGCCAACTGTGCACAATTTGCAATACTGCAGTTCCTCCCGCAAATCATTCTCGCAGCACCGACGTCAAAGTTTGCACCACAGGTATAATGATGTGCCTGCTTTGCATGCCTCGATGTTGTGCGTAATTATCAAGTCGTCTATCGGGATCTGCTCTTGTTGTTTAGACGGATGCCCTCAGCGTCTTGTGTGCCGCAGTCTGCCTCAGAGCACATCATCAGCTGTACCCATCGCCACAGGAGGGACTTCGGAGAATGTTGTCACACACTTTTAGGCTATCCAGACAGATCACCAGTTCCCGTGTTGCAGCTGTCAGCTGCAGCTATCTACGCAGCAGCTTTGCGTCAGGGCCGGAGTTCACAAATGAGGCTGATACATTTGTAAAAGCTGCAGCCACGCTCAAAAGCAAGCCAAGCAGAGTTGACCAGGTCAAAGCCTTTGCTGAAAGCAAAGAAGCTGCAAGAGCCATTGCAGAGAAAATGAGTGGAGAGGCAATCAACTGGTCCAAGGAGGAGACGAAAGCACGAAACAACTTGAAGAGAAAGATGATGGAATGGGGTAAGGGGTTATTTGCCTGCCAATACCTGTCAGCACCTGTTGCTGAAAACGGAAATCATATTTTTACCACGTTCCACTGCACCTAATCGATCTCTGCTGACCAATGCAATGGTGCAGCAGTACATGCAGATCTGCTTATTTGCAAACTGTTCAGTGTGAAGTCCTTTGCCATACTGTCCTGCAGCACTTGCCTCGTGCGTGTTTGTTTCTGCATATAATGTTGATCTCTGTGTGCTGTGCAGCCCGGGATGGCGTAGAAAACTGGGAGCTTACAGAGATGAAGCAAATTAGAAAAGAGAGCCCTGTCATGGAGCAGTTGTGGACAGATGCAATTGTAGAGCTGGAAAGTGAACTAGGGCGCGACTGGCAAGGGCTGATGCACCATCACTCCATGAGTGATCCAACCTACACTCCTCGCAGTTAGTTTACAGTTCAGGGTAGATTTGTTCCATAGATGTCATGGTTTGGTCTTGTGCAGCCGACATTCCACCTCATGCTGACCTGTCTTGGGTGAAACTGCTGACATTCCTGGCAGGTATTAGATAGAACAGCTCCTTCCTGCACAATGGCGTTCACGTGCATATAGTCATGTGTGTCTTGGTTCATACGGTCCCTGTAGTTGTGTTGGGGTAGGTACTTTTGGGCAGCTAGTACTGTAAAACCAGGCTTTTTGTGTTTGGCCACCCCATGCTGCTGAAGTTCATTAACCTAATCAGGGCCTGCTGTATACATAACAGCTGCATGCTGTGTCTTGGTGCAGACAACGGTGCATTGTCTCATTCGTTCGTGCCAAGAACGAGACATTTATTGAGTGTCACGTGCACATCTTCTTCTCCTCCTTCTTCTTCATCAGGGTGCAGTGATGACAGACATGTTGCCCATGTAAGGCCGAAGTGCCTCTGGGATGACCACACTGCCATCAGCTTGCTGAAAGTTCTCCAGGATTGCCACAATCATGCGAGGCACAGCACAGGCTGTTGCGTTCAGTGTGTGTACAAACTCAGTGGGCACTTTCTTTGCTTTCTGCTTGCTGCCATTGGCGGGCGCAGCGTCTGCCGCATCAGTGACTTTTGGCCTGCATTGCAGCACCAACGTGTCACAAAACGATTGAACACATGTGTATGCAGAGCTGGCGTCTTCTAAGAGTAACTGATGTAAGCTGCAAAAAGAGCGTGCCTGAGCTGGAAGGTATACATTATATGTGCAAACTGCCAGTGTATAGAGAGGTGTCTTGCACACACATGCTTACTGGCAGCCACAAAGTGAATTGACAACAGCTACATGCACTTTGGAGAAAATCAATGCACACCAATCATTGTAGCCGATACTGCATCTGACCCTGCACCTTTGTGAGCACATCCCTGTCAGGACAGATGTACATCGGAGCAATATGCAGTTGCAGCAGGCATGCTAAACAGCCATGCTCGTCAGAATTGTCTGTTCATCCCCTGGTAAGACATACCCTGGTGAAACATCCCAAAGACAAGACACCCCAAAGACAAGACACCGCAAAGACAGAAGACACAACATTGACATGTCACCTGTATTTGATGTTCAGCCGTCTGCTTTGGTAGTCTGTGCAATTTGAGGCACTGGAAATCTCCCCATACCTCTGAGCTCCTGGCATCCAAGCTTCTATGTCATACTTGCGGTAGGCAGGCGCACCTAGATCACCACTCGGCATATCCTGCATGACAACACACACGCTTGCTGCATTCAATGTTTGGTGATTGATTGATTGATTGATTGATTTATTTATTTATTGACTGATTTATTGACTTGACAGCAACAGCAATGGGGCATGCTGTGATGGCACACCCACATGGTGCATATGGATCTTTGTTTCCATTTTTGTCTCAAGTTTCTGTAGGTCCCTTTAGGGGGCCCTTTGGTAAGGAGGAAAATCACTTAGAACTTTTGATTTGTGATATCTAAAATCCACGCCCTGAAGTGTGCCTGGACTTGAGATAGCACGTAATTGCGGTTTATGCAGTACAGCTTGACACTGCTGCAGTTGATGTTCTGTGTGTCAGAATTTTTACCATAAGGATGTAATCATGCGAGGCACCACCGAAATACAGTGTACATGATGCATGGCTGTCCACATAGTACCGAATGAAACATATTCTTGGGATGCAAAACTGAGCGAAACACATTCTTGGAATGCTAAACTGGGCCTCCGCCTGCCTCCCCATTGCAATGCAACAATGACCTGAAACCCAGTCAATAACATGAACATCATCATGACCACATGAGTGCAAACATGATTGTGAATGCCAATACAGCCATGTCATGAGCACCGACTACAAGCATATACGCAGGGGTTTTGTCCCAGGCTAGTGTGGAAGCTGCCAGCCGATGGTGTATGAGTTGAACCAGCTTTCACTTGTGATCATTCAAGAAATTTTTAGGTTGGGGGCAAACAATCCAAAGGAATAGCTTTGCAATGCAGTTTATCAGCTTCATAGCAGGCTTGTAATGTGCGTTATATCTCATGTCTGCTGGAAGCAAGTATTTCAAAACACTCAACTAAAACGCACTTCAGATATTTAGTTTTCCCCTTGCTTGACAAAAACATGGCATTTGGAAATTATCGAAAAACCATACCAGGATCTTGAAGTGCAGGCCTAGCTCGGTGAACATCTCCTTTTCCAAGTCTGCTAGATCTTCCAGCAAGGCCTCGCTCTGCTGCGGCGTGCACACCACAAACATCTCCACCTTGCTGAACTGGTGCACACGGTACAGCCCTCTACTTGCAGCCCCTGAGACGAGCAACACTTTTTGCAGGACTGCAGTGCATGGGATACCTGACACAAATTGGGCAGTATCTCAGGGGGAATTGCAGCTTAAATGATGGATGGTTCCCAGCGTGTATCATGCAGTGTTTTCAAGTACTGGCAACTCAAATTACAAGTATAGTGGTCAGGGATGAAGTACCATTAGAGGTCAAGCATATGGTGCAGAGGGTCTGACAGGCGTTAATCTGGATGAGCTTAACCCCAAGATTAGTCCTGACGCTTGCAAGACATACCGTGCAGTGCATACAGGCAAGTTCTGATCAAGTTGTAGGCATGCTGTCCACCTGAAACAGAAGAACAGAAACCATCCAGTCACCTGAGCCATAATCATCACCAGTCAGCACTTGTCAGGTCATCATGCATCTTCAGACATTATGTCAATGTCTGCATGGCATGCTAGTGACAGAACGTTTGAAGTCTGAAGACTTGTCAGGTCATCATGCGTCTTCACGCATTATGCAAATGTCTGCATGGCGTGCTACTGACAGAAAGTTTGAAGTCTGAAGACTTGTCACACTTCAGACGTTCTGTCAGTAGCATGCCATCCAGACATTTACATAATGCGTGAGGATGCATGATGACCTGACAAGTGCTGACTACTGGTGATCATGGCTCAGGTTACTGGATGGTTTCTATTCTTCTTTTTCAGGTGGACAGCATGCCTACGGCTCGAGCAGAACTTGCCAGTGCACATTGCACTGTCAGTCTTGCAAGAGTTAGGACTAATCTTAGGTTTGATCTTATCCAGATCAACACCTGTCAGACCCTCTACACCATATGCTTGACTTCTAATTGTGCGTGATTGTAAACTGTCTGTGTGTGATGAGCCTCACCCTCAACACCTGCTTCAGCTTTGAAGCACTGTCCAGCACCTGATATATGAAGTGGACAAACATTGCTACTGGTCTGGCAAACATGGTGTCGCTGACATGAATGTGTGCTCACCTGAGCAGCCCGGTATAGCTTGGCTTCTCATTGAATTGAAGGTGTAGTCTTTTCTTTTTCTTTTTCTTTTTGCTTTTCTTTTTCTTTTTCTTTTTCCTTTTTTCATTGCAATACTTGTTTAACCTCTTACAGTTGGCCTAATTCCTGACGTGAAGACTAATACGGTCAACCCATAACGAAAACCCAAAGGGTATACCCTAAGCTGTCTCACCTCCAGCGCCGGCTTCAGTTCTGAAGCAGTGGCCAAAGCCGGCCATCTTGATGGGCAGCTGCTCTTCAGCCAGGATCTTGTCCATGTAGATTGCTCCCAGGGGCACCTCTGCAGTCCCTGTCAAGCACAAGGGAGAGTCCTGCACACTGTACACCTGCAGACACAGACAGAGTGAGAAGTGATGTACATCGGACACCATCATACAAGTTGCCAATCAGAGACAAGGCCTGTCAGTGAGGTGGTGTTGAGGCAGGATCTTGCTGATGTAGATTGACCCCAGGGGCACTTCTGCAGTCCCTGTCAAGCACAAGGGAGAGTCCTGTACACTGTACACCCTGCACACACCATCAGACAGGTTGCCAAACGGGAAGAAAGCCTGGCAGTAAGAGGGTTGTGCGTCAGGCTCTGTTCCATGTAGATTGGCCCAAGTGACAGTTCTGCAGTACCTGTCAAGCACCAGAGTGAACCGTGTACAGTATAGGCTGCAGACAGCAGGAAGAAAGCCTGACTGATTTTGATGCTGGGATGAAACTCACACTGTTTAGGGAAGAAATGTCTCACAAAACAAGCAACTGGTTATAACGTCAGGAGGCAAATATGTGTTCAGTCTTGTTTTGCCAAACAGCATCGGCTTACAGCTCAACAATGGTTTCTGTGCCCAACTGCGTGTTATACAAGGACAGAGACAAGGCAGAAAGCCTTGACTAATGCGGCCACGGCATCAGCCAGAATCCATTCCAAAGCTCCTACCTGCGTCTCAGTTCCTCTAGGTTGAAACCCACACTTTTCAAGGACGCTTTCTCTGACCAGATCTGGGGTCATCATGGGTATGAAGCCCTTGCTGACAACCTTCTGCATGGCGTAATTCACCAGGGCCAATTCCAGCAGGGCTGCTGCCCTTTTTAGGTACACAAATTTGCTGCCGGAGACTTCAGCTGCTGTGTCGAAGTCTATACAGTCTAGCTCTTGACCTAGCTGCAGATGATCCCTGCAGGTCCAGCAGAGCGGTAAGAATGCAGAGGGTGTTTGCAAACTTAGTGCTTAGGGTTGCATTGACGTGATCAGCAGGGCCTTGTCAGCGTTGTACAGTCAGCGGTTTGAGGACAGCTGTCGCATCCCAGGTTCTTATGTTTTAATTTGTACCGCTCTCTGCAGAGGATGTTGTGACCTGTCTGAACGGTGTTGACAATGCATGCAGAGTTCCGCTGAAACACAGCTTAATGAGCCTCTTTGCTCTCATGGCTGACGACCAGGAGGGTCTCAGAGCCAACATGAGTTGGCTAACAGCTTTGAAGGTGTAAGATTTGACGTAGACAAACAGTGTAAAGCTTCGCTGATTGTGCCAATCACTTGATACCAGCATATGCATAAGTTGCTCTTGTTACGCTCAGGTGCTTGTACAGCACCTAAATGCAGGTTGCCTGAAAAGCACCACGGTGTGCTGCAATGCACATCCAGTAGGCCTGGCATTGTTGCTCAGCTTTGCCTGCATGCGTTTCACCTGATGTCGAAGTCAAAGGTGCGCTGTTCTCCTACACTGGCAACTTCAACTGCAGCTTCTTCACCTCCCACAGGAACCTGTACAGGCATGTCACGCTGAGGTATAATAATAATAATGATAATTTACAGGCGTTCCAGCTAATCGTTTCTGCCAGGTACCTATTAGGTGTGCCTAAACCCTAGTCCTGTGAGCCAACATGCACTAACATGAGACACTCATTGCACCCAAGGGGTGTGCGCTGACAGGGCGAGTGCCATAGACGCATTTGCAAGGCAGAAAACCTCTGCCCACTACCCGACACGGAAGCCTGAAAATTCAGCATGTTACCACTGAGGCTTGAACCCGTGACCTGCTATACCGCTGAGGTATACTGGTGTTGAAACATGCCAACTCTGCTGTTGGATTTGAGTTGCTGCAGTGTCAACACAGCATGACACTTACTGAAGGGTGTGCCAAGTTTGGTAGCAGTTGGCCCTCACGCTGCAAGGAATTCTGCAGGGACTCTAGTTCGTCCTCCAACTGAGCAAGGCTTTCCTTCAACGTTTTACCTTGCTGAATAAGGCTTTGTCGGCGCTCTGGGTCCATTTTGCCCTGCACACTACGCAATGGCACTGCTACAGTTGCCAAACCTCAAGCAGCTTGCCTAAAAACTCAGGCTGCACCTTCATGGCTTTGGCATTGCTGTTGCGATCCTCTCTCATCCGATCCACTCGTTGCGTTGCTTCGCAGTATTGATCATACAAGCTAGCAACTTTCGTCGGATCTGCAGTGCTGTTTCTGTTCTTGCAGTTTTGCACATGCTTATCGAGGTCCGCCTTGAGAGCTTTGAAATCCAAAAAAGCTCTGAATGCAGGCTTATGCTGAACCGCAGTCGGGACTGCAAGGGACACATCTCGCTCCTGCTCGACGGTTGCGGTGCAGACAGTGCGAAAATGCCGTTTGCAGACTTGGCCTAGAGGTTGATCACTCCGCGCGTGTCGAGAGTAGCGTTGCGTACAGGATGCGCTGCGGTTGAACTTTCTGCTTAGCAATGTACTGACAGGAATGACGTACCGGCCGCAGTTACACAGAGAATGCATGGTGCAATTGAAGTCACCCACTTGCAACCTTCAGTCAAAAGCAACTGTTAGTAAATCCTGCACGCATTACGTGCCGTACGTCATCGTGCAACAGAGGTGGCAACAAAATGCTGGCGAGCTTGCGCTGGTCTCCCTGTATCGCTCTGATCTGGCGTCAAGGTCCATTGCGACACAAATGCGTTCGTGGGGATAGCGCATGCTCGCAAGCCGACCGACGTTCCTAGCGGAAGCATGGATCAAATCAGGCTCAATGTGAACGGACAGGATGTTGAGCTGCCGGGAGGCTTCGACCTCAGCAAAACCTTGAACTCCGTCATAAAATCTGAGACCGGTTTCAAGGTCTGCTGTTGGGCTTGCTTGATGTCCTGTGCAAAGTCTCGCTCCACTTGTCCCGTGAGGCGTTTCGGAACTCGACCTTTTGCTTACCTCGTTCCAGGGCACCAAGCTTGCGTGCTCAGAAGGAGGTTGCGGAGCGTGTGCTGTCCAAGTGACCAGCTATAACGTGGCCACGGGTGAATTCTGCAACATTCACCTGTTTATGTCCAAAAGTGCCTGTGCTTGTGTTGACGTCGACCTTGTGTACGGACTCATGTCGCTCATCCCATTGCTGCAGGCGCAACCGAAAGACGTAGCATCAACTCCTGTCTCTGTCCTGTCGGCTCTTTGGATGGTTGCGTAGTAACAACCTCAGAAGGAATAGGCTCCTCCAAGCAGGGCTTCAGCCAAATTCAAGGTGCACACATCTTGCATAGATCGTACCACACGTTTGCTTTCATGTGCATACAAATCTATCATCTACTGACCTGCCAAGCAGCCCAATATAATATACCTGCTCATCTGAGGCCTCAAACTCAAGAAAAGACACATTGGCAAACTTGCACCTTCCTCTCACTGCAACACACACAGCATGCAAATGACTACATCTGCAATGGACTCTCCTTGCGCATGATCTGCGCATGTCAATGTGTTACGCCACCTTCTTCTGCAGACCGCTTTGCTGAGTACAGCGCTTCACAATGCGGCTTCTGCACACCTGGTTTCATTGTGGCCACTCACCAGACCCTGACTAAGTGTCAAGAGAAGGGCCAGAAGCCAACAGAAGACATTTTACAGAAGGGCTTGGACGGCAACTTGTGCAGATGCACTGGCTATCGTCCCATTTTGGATGCCTGCAAGGTCAGCAGACTCTCATCCTGCTTCAAAAGTTTGTTCGATCATTCGTTCAATGTGTTTCCCCTTAGGGTCAGGTCAGTACAGTCTTGAATTGCTCTCTGTACAAGCTTTTGTGTTGCCAGTCAGCGTACCAGCAAGAATGATTGCCTGCAACACTGTTCGTTCTTCACTGCAATGCAGAATCAACAAGCATGCATGTTGCACACAAAGGTCATGCTGCATGCATGCAAAGTCATCAAGCTGTAACTCTGCACGCATGCTGACGGCGAATGAAGCGAATGCCATGTCAGCAGATGTTTCACAGGTATATTCACTTGCCAAATGCAGAAATCTGCATGAAACAACTTCTGGCTAAACCCAACTGATCACCTTGCAAAGCTTACACCCACCACCTGCTGTCCCATAGAGGCACAACAGAAGCTTGTGTCCGTCTGCAAACCTAGCAGCAGCGCACCCTGCTTGTTGCATGCTGCTTATTGCACGGCTCCCGACGCAGACAACAATGGCATGCCAACAGCAATGGCATGCAAATTGCAATGACGCCAATCTCTATGCCCTCTGCATATTTGGGTTCAACCTCTAGACTTCACTCTCTGCACACATAACATGAAACTAATTTGTATTGCAATTTGTGTTTGATGTCAAGGGGTCCAATAGAGTTTTGTTCCACGTACATATCCTTCAACAAAATGCAAAGTTTGAACGAGAATAACAAGTCATTCAATGCTGTTTTGGGCCATACAAATCTCTAAAGCGGTGCCCTTGGCTTTTGGACGTTAATCCATGTGAGCGTGCTTTTGCTGCATTCTTGCCTCAAGCAAGCTTTCCTCAAGAATTTTCGACAAAGCATGGCTGGATACATAATGACACAAAAGAGCATACGGGTGCCTATATGCTTCATCAATAACAGCCATTTTTGGAGCTGCTGTCGTTTTGTTGGGATAGTTTCTGTTCTGATTCTTTGCAATAGACAAGTGCCTAAGGCAATTCAACGACCTTGATGTCTGAAGATGTGTCTTTGATAGCTGCCTGAATGCCCATGTTGATGCAGAGCTTGGTGTCTGGAGTGGACATGGAGGACTTGGGTGTGCGCAGCTGTACCACGCCTTTCAAAAATATTCCTGCTGAGCAATCTGACTTTCCTGAAGACCTGAAGCAGTATGTCAAGGTAGTGTCAGCTCAGAATGGACAGTTCCCTGGTTGTAGTATTTGACAATGCTGCACCGTTATGGGAGCTTGCAGTCATGCTTGTTGCAACTACCTGCTGCATTGCCTGATAGATGGCTCTTCGTTTGTGACAAGGCATCATTGTCAGGCTGTGTTACGTGACATGTCTGGCATTTGCACCATGCTCTCACAGCCTACTCCTGGGTGTACACAAAACGTCTATCACCGACCAGAAAAGGAGGAACTTGGCCAGAGGCAACTGCTGATGGATCACTTTTGGTGTATTCATGCACGACATAGCCACTGTTGCTTTGAAAACCAGTCAACAAGCTCTTGCCAGTGTTAACATCTCTTCAACATGTGTTCAGAACGCTGAGACCTTTCTAACAGCAAAGTTCTGCTGCAACAGGAGAAAGCAGCAGCCCCAGCTCACCCTGTTCCTTCCAAATCCACCAGCAAGCTTTATTTGGCGCCAAAATCCCTGCCAGAGCTGTTTGAGCTGCTATCAGACGCCAAGCAGCCAGAGGAGTTCAGAGTGATTGCTGGCAACACAGGGGCAGGCGTGTACCATGACTGGCCCTTGGAGAGGGTTCTCATTGACATCAAGAGCATTCCTGACCTCGCCAAAATTGAATATAGTAAGGTATGCAACAACAGCATTCCTGACCTTGACGAAATGGAGTATAGTAAGGTATGGGAGATGCACACTACAACTTCTGTGTTACTGTATGACCGGCCCTTGCAGAGGGTTCTCATTGACATCAAGAGCATTCCTGATCTCACCAAAATCGAGTATAGTAAGGTATGCGAGGTGCACATTACATATGTTGTGCCACTGTGTGATGTACACTTGCTGACAGCAATCACGTAGAGCTGTACTTGGAGCTGCTTTTGGATGATGATCCCAAGTGACATCAACAGTGATCCTGAACTTACTGAGATCGAGTACCGAATTTACTCAGGGCTGTGAGTACCTGACCTCAGTGGAAGCCATTTGAACAGACAAGCAAACAAATGAGCACAAACAAACAATGAAGCAGACCAGCAAATGCATGAACGCATGAACACACGCTACCAAGTGTCAAACAGAATATCTGCTCACTTACACAGAGCTCAGCAAATCAAACACACAATCACTAATGGGAGATGCACATGTGCTGCCTGTTGTCATGCTGTGCAGAATTTCATGCTCAGGCATTCTCTCACTTGCTCACTCCCTTGCTCATTTGTTCATTCGTTCTGGCATGCAGGATGGCAAGGAAGTGGTGTTCGGGGCCAATGTGAGTCAGACAAGGGCTATTGAGGAGCTACAAAAGGGCTCTCAGCCGGAGCCCTTCCATCGCATGGCAGACCACCTCCTGCGCATTGCTGGTCAGCTTTCCTGTGTCTCTGCATTGCTGATCAGCTTTTCTGTGTTTCTGCATTTCTGGTCAGCTTTGATGTATTTCTGCATTGCTGTAGACTGCATTCACCATTCAACATTCTTGACACTGGTGTATCCGCAATGTTTTGACGGATACCCTGGTTTGTTTACTTTATCCGCCCACACATCCACTCGCTAGCTCACTCCCCTGTGGCTCAGGCATGTACAGTCCTGAGTATAGATTTCTGCACGAGGGCTTTCTAGCAGTCTAAAAACTTGCTACCATAACAACAGCGTGTGCAGCCATGAGAAGTGACTGTGTTGGTGGTATCACAATTGTTGCATCACGCAGCCGCTACACATCTCGCATATAGTATGCTAGACCTGCACTCAACCACTTTATGCTGGCATAGACTTGATGTGGGTCTGTTTCGAGAAGTTTGAAGGCAGGTGACCACGCTGACGTCGCCATTCTGTGGTGCATTACAGGCACCCATGTGAGAAGCGCAGCAACTCTGGGAGGCAACATTGCCCTTGGCAAGTTGAGAGACCTGGAGTCTGACGTCATCACAGTCTTCATGGCAGCTGGTGCATCTGTGCAAGTTGTATGCAAGACAAAGGACAGGTGAAAAGTCCACATCTGCAAAAAATAGGGTTTGGTGTCGAAGAAAATCCTAGAATTAGGGTTTGCCTGGTCCTGGTTTTGTCTCTGGTGTAAATGCCGCCGACATGTGCGTCAGAAAGCAACAAGAAACACACTCAGCACTAGGCTGTGAATCTCCAGAGAAGCTCCAAAAACCAGCCAGACCTGGTGTTGTGCACAGTCATGTTTAATTCGATTATACATGTTTAGGGCTCTTGGATAACATGTGGATCTTCTTACCAACAATGTTGTTCCACGGACTGTAGGTGGATGTCAATTGAAGAGATCTTGGATGGCCAGAGCGATCTAAAGCTGGGAAAAGAGTGGGTCATTGCTGCCATCAAGCTGCCAGTCCCTCAAGCCAATGAAACCTTCTGGTCCCACAAGGTAGAGTGTGCAATCGTCTCCTGCCAGGTGCAATCCTGCGTCAAGTAACAACAACTGCTCAGTTTTCTATACCACTAGAACAATTATACAAAACAACAGGCATGCTGCTCTCAGTGGTCATGCTGCTTTTATGGCAGAAGAAGCTGTATGTGAACGCAAGCGGTATGTGAACGCAAGCGGTATGTGAACGCACGCGGTATGTGAACACAAGCAGCAGCCTGTCTGTTGCTGTTGACATTGGGCAACAATAGGACTGATGCTGCTGCTGGATTAGTCACAATGCACTAGCTGTGACAGTCAGCTCTTCATGCTATCTTGCTGACACAGTGGTTCTGCTCCTGTCTGTCACTGGTCTCTTTGTAATCAATTTAGGTGACGAAGGAACAGAAATGTCCAACCCCCATGTCTCTGAACTTGATTGTGTGATTTGCAGATTTGACGATTTTGCTCTTTCTTGTGCAGTTATCTCAGCGTTTCTGGAACGCGCACGCCATGATCAACATGGCGGTCTGGCTGCGCAAAGAGCAGCCTTCCCTTGCTTCTTCTATCAGGTCTCGCCTGGGGGTGAAGGGGGTTAGTGATGCTGCTCACCGCATCTCAGAGGTTAGGGTGGTGATCGGATCTCCCAGGGCAGAACTCCAAGGTGAGTCAGCTTTGATAGTCACCCCAGAAACCTCCCAAACTTCGGGGACTAGTCTCCTGATCCCCAAGGCCAAAATGGAGGCGAGTCAGCTTTTGTTGTGCTATGTCACTGACAGTGACATACAGGGAGCTACTCAGAGCTGTACGCACCTGACCCTAGGGAAGAAACATGTCTCACCCATGGAAAGTGATCCGGCTTTCATGGATAACTTTCAATGAGTGAGGCATGTTTCTTCCCCTAACGTCAGGTAGGTAAAGGTAAGTAAAGCTCTGAGTAGGTCCCTGCATGTCACTGCCAGAACCGTCCACAAAGCGCAACTAGAAGTAACAGGGAGCATTAGCAGACACAGAAAAACCCACAATGTCTGGTTGTCATCCCGCCTATACTCATCAGGCCAAAACTTGTGTGCTGTGGCAGGGGCTTGGCAGGGGCAAAGGGCAAGGGCAGTGGAGAAAGCCCTGCTGGAAAGGGCCCTAGATGTGGATGCGCTCATCCAAGCTTTAGAAGCCCTGCCCCAAGACCTGCACCCC
>JAABUS010005044.1_pt1 | contig 17941 bp, 17 predicted proteins | sample 5560161 | NCBI WGS metagenome assembly JAABUS01 (sample SAMN10711885, study PRJNA513376) | rock metagenome | isolation source: Antarctica rocks | place: Antarctica: Victoria Land, Trio Nunatak nord | collected 2016-01-04 | reverse complement strand
CATCGATCGCGGAGTGCCAGTACCGGTAGCCGACCCGTTCCCGGCGGGCCGCCTTGTCCTGGGTGCTGCCGCGGCCGTGGACCCCCCAACCCCCGCCGGTGGGGATCGCGCCGATCTTCTTCACGTCCAGGTGCACGAGCTGACCTGGCCGTTCGGTCTCGATCCGGCGGGCCTGGCGGTGGCTGTTCCGGTGACGTCGAGATCCCGCAGCCGGCTGATCCCCAGCCGGCGCAGCCACCGGTGCACGATCGCTGCGGACACCTCGATGCCGTCGGCGGCGAGCTCATCGACGATCAGCCGGGGTGGGAGCTTCCGGTCCCGGCGCAGTCTTTCGATCCGCGCGACCACCGCCGGGTCGGTTCGGGTCGGGCTGCGATGCGGGCGGCTGGACCGGTCCGCCAGCGCCTGCGCTCCACCGGCCAGGAACCGGCCCACCCACTTCCGCACGGTGGCCCGGGCCAACCGGGACTCCGTCGCGACGTGCGCCTGCGGGCGGCCCTGCTCCAGGACCCGGGCGACCAGACGACGGCGGCCCTCAGCGGTCAACGGAGCGTTAGCGTGCACGAGACAGGTCTCCTTCGAGCCGGGTGTGTTGCCGTGGTAGCTCCACACCCAACCGGGGAGACCCGTCCCCGTTCAACCCACGCCGCCGAACCCGCAGGTCACAACCTCATGACATGCGACACCTAGGCGCCGCCCACCCCGTCGCCGACCATCGACATCGGGTCGACGAAGCGGTTGAAGGTTGCCTCGTCGACCGTGCCCGAGGCAAGGGCCGCCTCTCTGAGGGTCTGCTTGTGAGCCAGCGCGGACTCGGCGATGTGAGCGGCGTTCTGGTAGCCGATGACGGGGCTGAGAGCGGTGACCAACATCAGGCTCTCGTTGACGTACTGGCCGATCCTGTCGTGATTCAGTTCGGTACCGACGACCGAGAAGGTGCGAAACTTTTCCATCCCGTCGGCGAGGATCTCCGTCGAGTACAGGAAGTTGTTGATAATCATCGGTCGCATCGCATTCAGCTCAAACTTGCCCTGACTGCCGGCAAACGCTACTGCCGAATCGTTGCCAAGGACTTGGATAGCAATCATGATGATCGCCTCGCACTGGGTCGGGTTCACCTTGCCGGGCATGATCGAGGAGCCGGGCTCGTTCTGTGGGAGCAGCAGCTCGGCGAATCCGGTCCGCGGTCCCGACGCCAGCCAACGCATGTCGTTGGCAATCTTCATCAAAGCCACAGCCAGGCCGCGCAGTGCACCGTGCGCGTGGACCATCGGGTCCAGCGAACCTTGGGCCATGAACTTGTTCGGGGCGGTGACGAACGACTTGCCCGTCAACGAGGCGATCTGTTCGGCAACGTCCGTGCTGAACCCCTTGGGGGCGTTCAGCCCGGTACCCACCGCGGTGCCGCCCAATGCCAGTTCGAGCAGTCCGCGGCGGCTGTGCTCGAGGTCGTCGAGACACGCCCATAGCTGGGCGGCGTACCCCGACCACTCCTGGCCCACCGTAAGGGGTACGGCGTCCTCGAGGTGGGTACGGCCGATTTTGACGACCTTCTCCCACTGATTGGCCTTGGCTTCGACGGCCGTGGCGAGTTCTCTGGTCTGGGGCAGCAGATGGTCGTCGAGCTGAGCGATCGCAGCGATGTGCATTGCGGTCGGGAAACTGTCGTTGCTGGACTGGCCCATGTTGACGTCGTCGTTGGGGGCAACCGGTTCCTGGGTGCCCAGGGTGCCGCCAAGCAACTGGGAGGCCCGGTTGGCCAGCACCTCGTTGACATTCATGTTGCTTTGTGTGCCCGAACCGGTCTGCCAGACGTAGAGCGGGTAATGCTCGTCCAGTGTGCCGTCCATCGTCTCGTCGGCGGCGCAGATGATCGCCTCTGTCTTCCAGTCCGGAAGCCGCCCGGCAGCGTTGTTGACCAGAGCCGCTGCCTTCTTGACATAGCCGTAGGCGCGATAGATCTCGATCGGCATCCGGTTCTTGCCGATCGAGAAGTGGATCAGCGAACGCTGCGTCTGCGCACCCCAGTAGCGGTCGGCCGGAACATTGACTTTCCCCATGCTGTCGAACTCCTCGCGCTGACCCGGAGCGTCAATGCCCACTGGGATGTCGCTCATCGTAGGGTGCGATGTGTTGTCGTTGCTCATGTGTCCGTTCTCTTGTCGTCGCTGTCCGGGCTCCCACCCGGCTTCAGTCGTGGTATTCCGGCTGCCACATGGCGTCTTGGACGGCTTGGACCAGGTCGCCGTAGGACTTGGTGGCGACCCCGTCCGAGGCGGCCGCTTCACATACGGCCAGGGCCACGATGGCCGAGGTGGCGCGCAGGTTGTCTACCGGCGGCAGCAGCGACGCACCCGGCTTGGACACGTCGACCTGGCTGGCCACGGCCTCTGCGGCCGCCAAGAGCATCCCGTCAGTGACGTGCTCCGCCCCGCAGACAATGGCGCCCAGCCCTAGGCCCGGGTACAGCAATGCGTTGTTGGCCTGGCCGATCGTGTAGGTGACTCCGTCGTACTCGACCGGCGGCACTGGGATTCCGGTGGCGATCAGTGCTCGGCCCTCCGACCACGGGACCGCATTCGAGGGCATCACCTCCATCCGGCTCGTCGGGTTTGACAGTGGTAGCAGGATCGGACGTACCACACCCTTGGCGACGGCTCGGACGATGTCCTCGGTGAACGCGTTGTGTGACGTCGAAGTGCCGATCAGGATGGTGGGCTTGACGTGCTCGATCGTCGTTAGCAGATCGATCTCGCCGTCGGTCGGGGACGGCACATCGGCCCTGGAGTGCGCATAGACCTGCTGATAGTCGGGTAGACCCTCCATGTCGTCGGTGACCAGGCCGTGCACGTCGACCAACCAGATGTTGCTCCTGGCCTGGTCGCTGGATGCGCCGTCGCGCAGCATGGCGGCGTGGATCTGATCGGCCATCCCGGTGCCCGCCGTACCCGCGCCGAACACGACGAGCCGCTGCTCGGACCAGCGTTGCTTGGTCACCTTCAGTCCAGAGAACGCCGCGGCGATGACGATCGCGCCGGTACCCTGGAGGTCGTCGTTGAAGATGCGATACTTCGTCGAGTTCTCGACCAGGATACGGCGGGCGTTGGACGGCCCGAAGTCCTCGAAGTGCAGCAGTGCGTTCGGGAAGAGCTTCGCCGCAGTTGATAGGTAGATGGCGATGAAGGCGTCGTAGCGTTCGTCGGAGATGCGCGCGTGCCGATTGCCCAGGTAGCGCGGGCTGTTGAGCAACAGCTCATTGTCGGTGCCGACGTCGAGGTTGACGGCGATCACTCGGTCGGGGTCGATGCCGGCGGCTGCGGTGTAGACCGCGAGCTTACCGATGGAGATGTCGGTGCCGTTGACTCCCCAGTCGCCGATCCCGAGAATCTCCTGAGCGTCGGACACGACGATGAGGTCGACCTCGTCGCCACCCAGACCCAGTGATTTCAGCGATACCTCGACGTCTTCCGGACGATCGATGGACAGGTACACCGCCCGCGAATCTCGGTAGTCGGTGCTCCACTGCTCGATCGCATCACCCACGGTGGGGCCATACACCACCGGCAGCAGTTCGGCAAGGTGATCGCTGAGTAGTCTGTAATACAGCACCTGGTTCCGGTCGTGCACCTGGTTCAGGAACACGTACTTCTGCAGATCCGAAGGCTGCTGCCCCAGCTGGACATAGGCTCGGGCGGCCTGCTCATCGAGCGTTTCGACGGCCGCCGGGAGCCGACCCGTGATCCCGAGATCGGCTCGCTGCTCGCGAGTGAACGCTGTCCCGCGGTTGCGGAAGCGGTCTTGCAAGATCGTGAGCTTAATCGACATACTGCATCCTCACAATAACCGCGGCGACTCGTTGCTGATCTGACTGTCCGCAGCGTGACGGCCCATTAGTAACGGCACGTCCTCGCGGTCGCTGACCGTCGAGCGCGTTGACACCTCTGGCAATGTCGAGAAGGACTCGGGCTCCAGCGGGCGCTCAGTACGCTCCTGGCTTGGTGCACGAACTCACTCCCACCGGAGCGGGATCCGCAGGTGCGCCCGAGCCCTCGGGTCTGAGTGCTCGGGACCCGCGGCACACCTTGAGGGAAACCGTTTACTCGGAGACCGGAGTTTCGGGCTTCATGTCGTAAGAGTTCTGGACGGCCTTGAAACGGGTTCCGAGACCGTCGGTGACCTTCCGATCCCATGGGGCCATCTGCAAGCCCTTGGTTTCTTCGATCATCGACTTGGGCTCGAGGTTGCGGTAGGCGTCAACCTCGCCGGCGGCCACGGCGGTCATGGTTGCATACACCGGCTCTGGATCGAACTGCGCCCGCGGGAAGGACAGCTCGGAGTAGTCGAAGAGCCTCTCCGACGGGTCGTCCTCCCAGCTCTCCCAGGTCTGGAAGATGCGGTCGTTGAAGCCAGTGAGGAACGGACCAGGGTTGATGGTCGCGACTTCGATGCCGAACTCCTGGAGCTCGTAGGCCATCGTCTCGGCGATAGCTTCCACGGCGTGTTTCGATGCCGCATAGATGCCCGTGAACGGGTTCACGTTCAAGCCCTCACGCGAGGAAACCCACACGATCCGTCCCTCGCCGCGTTTGGCCATTTGCTTCGCGATGCCTTGGGTGAGAAGGAGCGGGCCAGTCACGTTGACCTCGAACTCGTTGCGAATGTTCGACGCGGGAATGTCGACCGTGGCACCCCCCTCTCCTACGCCTGCGTTGTTGATCAGAATCTCGATGTTCCAACCTAGAGCCTTCTGCCGATCACCTTCGTTCGTGACGTCCAGCTTCTCAACGTGCAAGGTCACTCCGCGATCAGCCGCTTGACGCTTCAACGTCTGCACCTGTGCGTACACTTCGACCGTGGCGATGACGTCAAAGCCCTTTTCGGCCAGCCGCAATGCGACTTCGTGACCGAAACCGGTGCCAGCACCCGTGATCAGAACTGTTTTCATTCAGAGCTCCGTCTCAATCCGTGGTTACGCCGTTCGGCGCGTGCTCGTCCGTCGAGGTCAACCGACTAGAACTCTGCGGTGGCGCAGGTGCAGTCCTGCCCTCGAGCAAGCGGCGAGTCTGCCGATCATCTCGGCCTGCCGCTTCCCCTGTCGTAGTGGGACTGAGGACCATCCGAGCTGCGGGTAATGGTGTTCCGCGTCCTCGGCGGTGCCGCCAGTCCTTAGGCTGTCGAGGTTAGACGGCTCTATCCTGTGCATCAAGAGGCCAAGTCGGCACAGGCGCTGTGCAGATGTGCACACGAAACAGGGGGTCCCGTGGTACTGGAAGTCGATCCCAGGGACGTGCACGCGGATGATCTGCGCTACCTGGCAGCTCTGGCAGACACCGGTCGCCTCGTGGCTGCCGCTCGTGCACTCGGGGTCGACCACGCCACCGTGTCGCGTCGCCTTCGAGCGCTGGAGAAAGCGCTCGGCGCTCGGCTCGTCGGGCGTGGTCACGACGGATGGGACCTCACCGAGGCAGGGCGCGCCGTCGTGGAGCATGCGCGCGCCGTTCAGGCAGCGGTGGAGCGAGCCACTCTCGCGGCCGCTGGAGCTCGCGCTGACGCCATCGTCGGTACGGTCCGGATCACGGCCGCGGACGGCTTCGGAACACGCTTTGCCGTCCCAGCGCTCGCTCGCGTGCGGGCAAAGCACGCGGATCTGAGCGTCGAGCTGGTCACCGGGGCACGACAGCTGGGCTTGCGTGATTCCAGTTTCGATCTGGCGCTCACGGTTGGCGCACTCCCGAGCACTCGCTTGTTCACGGAGCGGCTCTGCGACTACGACTTCGCCTTTTATGCGAGCCGGGCGTACTTGGACGAGCACGGTGACCCAGCGTCGCTGCATGAGCTCAGGTCGCACCGTTTGGTCTTTTTCGTGGATTCATTGCAACGAGTGAGAGAGCTGGACCTCAACACTTATCTCCCCGATGCCACCGTTGGCTTCAGTTCAACCAACATCTTTGCCCTGGTCGAGGCGGCACGACGAGGCGCGGGAGTTGCACTACTCCCCAAGTTCATGGCGCAAACAGCTCCCGATCTTCGACGAATTGCGGCTGAAACCCCTCCCGCGAGGGTGGTCGTGACACTAGCCGTGCGCAAAGATGCCATGACCCGCCGGGACGTGCAAGTGGTACGCGAAGCTTTGCATCAAGAGGTTCGCAACCGCCAACAAGAGCTCACCTGGAACTAGTTGTTCTGCATCATGACGTTGGTGACAGTGGTCGGGGTGAGGGTGGCCGGGGGCTGGTTGCCGATGGCGGTGTGGGCTCGGTGGTAGTTGTAGTGGATGAGCCAGCGTTGGAGGTAGTCGGCGCGCTGGGTTCGCAGGTCCAGGGTCGGGCGTAGGCGAGCTCCGCGCCGAGGGTCCGGTTGTAGCGCTCGACCTTCCCATTGGTCTGCGGGCGGTGCGGGCGGGTGAAGGTGTGCCGGGCCCCGTCGGGTAGTGCCGCGTCGAACAGGTGCCAGCGGTAGCAGGACCCGTTGTCGGTCAGGACGCGTTCGACGGTGATGCCGTGGGCGGCGAAGAAGGTGGTCGCCCGGCGGAGGAACGCGGCCGCGGTGACAGCTTTCTCATCGGCCAGGGACTGGCGTGAACGCGAGCCGGGTGTGGGCATCGATCGCGGAGTGCCAGTACCGGTAGCCGACCCGTTCCCGGCGGGCCGCCTTGTCCTGGGTGCTGCCGCGGCCGTGGACCCCCCAACCCCCGCCGGTGGGGATCGCGCCGATCTTCTTCACGTCTACCTACCCGCCGAGCTCATGGCGGAGGTCGCCGACCACTACCGCAGGGCCGGTGCGCGCCCCCGCACCGATCGTCTGTCGACCCTTGCCAGACAGGACCGGACCACGTCCGACGCGGTCGTCGCCCTGGCGCGTGCTGCGGCGGCAGGGGCGGCGGACCTCTACGGGCAGGCAGGGACGCTGTGGCTGGCGACGCACCTGCTCGTGCCCGACCCGCGCTCGTCGGCCACGACGCGCGACCGCCGGGTCCCGGGCCCCCTGCTTCAGCGGCGCCTCCACGCGGTGCTGGACCTGATGGAGTCGCACCACGCGGACGACCTCACGCTCGAGCGGCTGGCGGCGGAGGCCGCGATCAGCAAGTTCCACTTCGTCCGGCTCTTCCGGCAGGCCACCGGGACCACCCCGCACGCTCACCTGGTCCGTGTTCGGCTCGCTGCGGCCCACACGCTGCTGATGGAGACCGACCTGAGCGTCGGTCAGGTCTCCGCACGCTGCGGGTTCCCCAGGGCCAACCACTTCAGCACCGCCTTCAAGACCCGTTTCGGCGCCTCCCCCACCGAGCTCAGGGCCAGACCCGGACCCGCGCGACCGGGCGGGGGGCGGTGACGCTGGTGCCCGGACGCGCCATGTCCGGATTCTTGCGACAGTCGTCCGCCGCGTGAAAGCCGGCTCGTGTGGACAGACGTCCGGGACGACGCTGGACGTCGCGGGCCGGAGGGGCCGGCGGCGAGAGCAGAGGCACAGGAGAAGCGATGGCAGCGGACACCGCCCCCACTACGGAGCCGGGACCTTCTCCCTGGGCGGTGACCTGACGATCCACCGGTTGGGATTCGGGACCATGCAGCTCCCCGGGCCCGGTGTGTGGGGGCCGCCGAGGGATCACGACGAGGCGATCCATGTGCTGCGGCGGGCCGTGGAGCTCGGCGTGGACTTCATCGACACGGCCGACTGCTACGGGCCCTACGTCGCCGAGCAGCTCATCCACGAGGCGTTGCACCCCTATCCCGAGCAGGTGGTCATCGCCACCAAGGCCGGGCTGACGCGTACCGGACCGATCCATGGTCGCCAGGCCTCGGACTGGCCTCCGCTGGGGCGCCCGGAGTACCTCCGCCAGGAGGCGGTGATGAGCCCGCAGCGCCTCGGCGTCGAGACGCTCGACCTTTTCCAGCTGCACCGCATCGACCCCAAGGTGCCCCTGGAAGATCAGGTCGGCACCCTGAAGGAGCTGCAGGAAGAGGGCAAGGTGCGCCACGTCGGCCTGTCCGGTGTCTCCCTGGAGCAGCTGCGCGCAGCCCAGCGCATCGTCGCCGTCGCGTCGGTGCAGAACCAGTTCAACCTCGTCAGCCGCACCGCGGAGGACGTGCTGGAGGCCTGCACGCGCGAATCGATCGCCTTCATCCCTTTCGTCCCTCTCGCCGTCGGGCAGCTGGCAGGAAGAGGGGGCGACCTCGACGCCGTGGCGGCACGCCACGACGCCAGCGCCGCCCAGGTGGCTCTGGCGTGGTTGCTGAGACGCTCACCGGTGATGGTGCCGATCCCGGGGACCTCCTCGGTGGGGCACCTCGAGGACAACCTCGCCGCCCGATCGATCACCCTCAGTGCCGAGGAGTTCGAGGAACTCTCCCGGATGACGACGTGACCACGTCCCCGCGGCCGGGATACGGCAGCAGGTCATGGACCCGGGTCCCACCGCGCACGAGCCGGCGCGGGGAGCTCTGGATCCCCGGCACGCGGGTCGAGAAGGAGGGGGGGACCTATCAGCGCGGCGCCATGTTCGTCGCGTGGGAAGCCCCCGTTTCGCTGGTCCATCCCGATCCGGTGGTGCTCGTGCACGGCGGTGCGACGCAAGGTACCGAGTGGCTCGACACCCCGGACGGCCGGCCAGGTTGGGCCCAGCGACTGGTGGAGGCGGGGTACGCCGTCTTCGTCGTAGATCGGCCGACGCAGGGCCGCTCGCGCTACCAGGTCGAAGCGGTGGGTGAGCCGGGCCCGGGCTTCACCTACGAGGAGGGACGGATGGCATTCTTCCCCGGGTCCATGGCAGCCAGCCACACGGAGTGGCCCTTCGATCCCGGCGACGGACCCGCGACCGACGCGTTCATCGCCCAGTTCGGGCCCCTGCCGGCGGACCTGGTGCTGTCCCAGCAGATGGACGCCGACGCCATCGCCGCGCTGCTCGACCGGATCGGCCCCGCCGTCGTGGTGACCCACTCCGCTTCCGGTCCGGTCGGCTGGCTGGTCGCCGACCGGCGCCCGGCGCTCGTGCGGGCGATCGTCGCCGTCGAGCCGATGGGGCCGCCGTTCGCCACGATCCCCAACATCGGGACCCTGACGTGGGGCCTGACCGCGGCGCCCCTGCGGTACGACCCCGCGCGGGACGGTCCGGACGAGCTTCGCGCGGCCGATCCGGCCGAACGGCGGGTGCCTGCGCTGGACGGAATCCCGATCGCCGTAGTCAACGGTGGGGCCTCTCCCTTCGCGGACGCCGGGCGGGCCACCGTCGACCACCTCGTCGCGGCGGGCGCGGACGTCGAGCACCTCCGCCTGGCCGACCACGGCGTGGACGGCAACGGGCACGGGCTGATCTATGAGCTGAACTCCGACGACGCCCTACAGCCGGTGCTTCGGTGGCTCTCAGCACGACTGCCCGCCCACACCGCCACCGCCAACCAGCCCCGCTCCTGATGGCGTTCGCCTCGACCCGCCACACTCACGACCGTTTGCTGCAGCGCTCACGGGTTGGCCGGTCGCGCTCACGCGCCTGATCTGAAGGCAGCCACCGCGGGCGCGGCGTTGAGGACGGTCCGTCGAAAGGGCCGGCCATGAATGGCTGCGTGGGTGTTGGCCGCGTTCACCTCGGCAAAGGGGTAGGTGGTGACCTGTTCGCGGGTGAGGTCGAGCAACCAGGCGCAGGTCGCGTTCTCGCCGCCACCCGCGGCCTGAACGTCACGAGCCTGGTTAACAATTTCGGATCCGGCACCGACCGTCCCTCCCACGAGGAGGACGCCGAGCGCCTCGGCGAGCAGATCAACACTGAGCGCACGGTCATCGTTGCTGGGGCGGCCGCCGCCACTGCTGCCCGGCGGGTCGGAGCGTCTACCTCCTCGCAGCGACGTGACCGGGCGATTGATCTCATGAAGCACAGACACACGAGGACAGTGCCCGCGCCTCCCGGCCCGATGACCCGGATGGGCGACCTAGCGCTCACCGCTACGGGACCGCGAGCAGCAGCACGTGCCGGGCCCGCAGGAAGGCCGCGACCGCACCCGCGCCGCTGCCTACTCCGCGACGTCGAAGCCGGCGGGCCGGCTCGACACCTCGGGGGCCGGAAAGCTGCAGACCAGCCCGACGGCGCCCGCTGGTCGGGCTCACGTCGGGCCGGATTGAGCCAGCTGGCTCAGCGCCGCCGCTGGGTTGCATCGAGCGCGCGAGTGCCGTGTACCCACATGGTGTCCGCCGGGTCGAGGGTGACGCCGGGCGCCACGATCGCGTCGACGCGGTCGAGCACCTGGTCGCTCAGATCGATGCTGTCTGCTGCCAGGTAGCCGTCGAGCTGGGGCATCGTGCGTGGGCCGATGACGACGCTGCTAACCGCCGGATGAAGAGCGGCCCACGCCGTGGCGAGCTGCACGAGGGTGAGCCCGTGTTCGTCGGCGAGCGCACCGAGCGCATCCGCGGCGGCGAACTTCGTCGCGTTGGCCGGCGCGGACGCGTCCATCTGGGGGCGGTGCGACCGGGGTCCCGACAGGGCGACCTGCTGGCCGCTGCGGTACCGCCCGGAGAGCCACCCGCCTGCGAGGGCGCCGAAGGCGAGCACGCCGACGCCGAGCCGCTGGCACACGGGGAGCAGGTCGTACTCCACCACGCGGTTCAGGATCGAGTACGGCGCCTCCTCGGTACGGAACACGCCGTGCCCGCGGCGCTCAGCGAGGCTCCGGGCCTCCGCGATCTGCGAGGGCGGCATCTTCGAGGTGCCGAACGAGCGGACCTTCCCGGCGGCGACCAGGTCGGTGAGTGCGCCGAGCGTCTCGTCGAGGTCGGTCTGCGGGTCCGGGGCCCCCAGCTCGTAGACGTCGATGTAGTCGGTCCCCAGGCGCCTGAGTGATCCCTCGACGGCCTGGGTGAACCAGCGGCGCGAGCCGCCCCCGTGGTTGGGGTTGCCGTCGAGCTTCACCCCGGTCTTCACCGACAGGACGACCTCGTCGCGCCGGCCCCCGGTCAGCGCTTCACCGACGATCTCCTCGGACTGGCCGGCGGAGTAGCCGTCGGCGGTGTTGATGCTGGTGATGCCCGCCTCGAGCGCTCGGTGGACGATGCGGACGCACTCCTCGTGGTCCTGGTTGCCCATCGCGCCGAACATCATGGCGCCGAGGGTGAGGTGACTGACGCTGATCCCGGTTCGGCCCAGGGCTCGGTACTCCATCGCGGGGGGTCCTTCCTTCGCCGTCGCCGGCGGTTGCGGTCGCTCCCACCTGTCAACGGAGAGCATGTCCGCTTCGACCGTACGACGGAACGGATAGGCTGTCCACCATGTCCTCGTCCGATGCGGAGCCGCAGCGAAGGCGGTCCGACGCCGAACGCAACCGCGACCGGATCCTCATCGCGGCCCGTGAGGTGCTGGCAGACCGCGCCGCCGAGGTATCGATGGCGGAGGTCGCCAGACGAGCCGGCGTCGGGATGGCCACCCTCTACCGAGACTTCCCGGGCAGGCGTGAGCTGCTCGAGACGCTGTTCGCCGGAGAGGTCGACGACCTGTGCCACGCGGCGGAAAAAGTCTCCGGCTCGCCGGGAGAGGCGCTCGTCTCCTGGCTCCGACGGTTCGCGCTGTTCCACCACAGCAAGCACCCGATCGCGGCCGAGCTCCTCCGGCACACCGACGCCGCCGATCCCGTCTTCGGCAGCAGCCGCGACCGCGTCCTGGCCGCCGGGCGACCGCTGCTCGTCGCAGCGCAGCAGGCACACCAGGTCCGCGGCGATCTCGGGCTCGACCAGGTGCTCGACCTCGTCCTCGCCGCCGCAACGATCCGGGGCGAACTGGCTACGTCGAACCGATCCTCCAGGCCGCGCTGGACGGGTTGCGCGGGTGACGGGACCGTGGACTGGTAGGTGACCGTAGGCGGCTCGGCCCCGGGGCTCATGTCCAGACGGCCGACGCGGGCCGTCGCCTCGAGTGACGAGCGGGCCCGTCCACCTCTCGCAGCCGACCTAGAAGCACCAGACCACAGACGATCGTCACAAGACACTCCCCACCGCCCTCAGCGTCAGCAGGAGCACCTGTCGCACGACCCGCGTCCACGAAATGCGTCACGCGAGGATGTTCATGATCCGCCCGGGTGTGACGTGCAGCGGTAGTTGGCTCGGTTGGCAGCGCTATCTGGCCGGCACCGGCTCACGATGTTGTCCGACATCCGATCGTTTGACTGGGCGTCAGATGCTTGCGGATGGGTTCAAAGACGCGCTGACAGCCGCCTCAACGTGCAGGCGGGTGGTGGGGAAGACGGGCACCGGGCTGTCGGCGTCGGAGATCAGCAGTTCGATCTCGGTACAGCCGAGGACGACACCTTCGGCGCCGGCCTGGACCAGGCGAACGATGGCGTCCCGGTAGGCCTGCCGAGACTCCTCTCGGACCACTCCCAGACAGAGCTCGTCGTAGATGACGCGGTGCACCTCGGCGCGGTCCTCCGGTGGCGGGACGAGCACCCGCAAACCGTGGCTGGTGAGCCGATCGCGGTAGAAGTCCTGCTCCATGGTGAACGCAGTGCCCAGCAATCCGACCGTCCGCAGACCGGCCCGGGTCACCGCCTGCGCGGTGGCGTCCCCCAGGTGCAGCAGCGGGATCGTGACGGCGGCCTCCACCTGTTCGGCGACCTTGTGCATCGTGTTGGTACAGATCAGCAGCAAGTCGGCGCCGGCGGCCTCAAGTCCCCTCGCTGCCTCGGCGAGCAGCTGCGCCGCCTCATCCCACCGACCGGCGACCTGCAGCGCCTCCACGTCGGCGAAGTCCATCGACGCCAGGACGATCCGCGCCGAGTGCAGACCACCCAACTGCTCGCGCACCAGCTCGTTGGCCAGCCGGTAGTACTGCGCGCTGGACTCCCAGCTCATGCCACCGAGCATCCCGATCACCCGCGGCGCAGTCGTCGTCACGTCAACCAGCCTGGCAGAACACACGGGAGACGCGTCCCACAAGCCGCACGTCCATCGGAAGCCTCGAAGCAGAGCGGGTGGCGCCGATGGAGTTGTCCCAGCGGCGCCGCGACGCGCTGCTGGTCCACGACGAAGACGACGTGCAGCAGCACGCCAAACGCTAGAGCCCCGAGGAAACTGCGTCGACCCACCCGCGGGAGCGGCGAGCACAAATCAACCACCAGCCAGAACATCCCGACCGAAGCGGACAGCGTCCCGCGCAGGTCAAGCTTCGGGCACACCCGGTCGCGCGAGCGTGCCGCCGAAGGTGCATGACCGCCTCACCGGTGTTGGCCCTTCACTCGAGGTGGCCTTGGCCGCCCAGGCGCCTGGGCCGGGGAGCACCTGGCTGAGGTTGACGACGCGGGCGCCGCTCTCGGCGCCGCGCCGCCATGGTGTGCTCAGCGCGTGTCGGCGGAGACGTCTGCGGCACCGGTCGAGCCAGACAGCCACGGCCGCTGGAGCTCGGCCTCGCACAGACCCGCCGGCGGACGGCGGGCTGCTACACCCAGGCGATCGAACGTGACACCAGTGTCAGATGCTCACGGTCGTCCCGGTCAGCGACGAATCTGCTTGGGGCCCGCGGACGAGCCGGTGCCACTCAGCCTCGACGTCGCGGGCTCCGGTCACAGCGCGGGTGCTCAGCCAGCCCGCCGCCCAGGGTATGAGTCGGTCCCGTGCCGCGGTCTCCAGACGGAGGACCTCCTCCTCACCACGGCTGCTGGCCAGCTCGACCTCGCGGCCACCGGTGTTGAACAGCTCCGGCTCGGGCGTCAGCGGCACGGCGAGGTCGGGTGCTGCGGCGTCATGGTGGGTGCCGCCGACGAAGACGTTCCGCACCAGATCACCACCGAAGCGGGTGTGGACCGCGCGTGCGGTCGCCGGGTCGCCGGCGACGTCGAGCAGGACGGTGGGCTCCACCGGCAGGGTGGTGACTTCGTCGTAGGTGCTGACGCTGGTGTAGGCGCGGGTCGATGCGGCGGCGGCCAAGTGGCCGGCCGAGGTCAGGCCAGTCGTGCGGACTCCGCGCTCGGTGAGCAGCCGGGCGATCATGAGGGCGGTCTTCGAGGTCGCGCTGGTCAGGACCACCGCCCCGACACCGCTCTGGTGCAACTCGTCGTCCAGCAGCGCCGCCGGGGGGTAAGCGGGGCGGAGCACGAGATTGACGTCCAGCAGATCCTCGCGCCAGGTCCGGTCCGTGCTCACCCGCCGCATGTCACGGTAGATCGGCAACATCCCGTTCCGCTCGGGTGAGGTGTCGCGCAGCCCCCTGGCGGTGCGCGCGGCGTGCACGACCATGTGGTCGGCCATCGGTACCAAGCCCACGAAACGGTCACCGACGTCGGCCAGCGACGGGTCGCCGGCCAGCACCCGGGCGACCCCCCACGCCGGCACCCGACCCCAACCGTTCTCGGCGGGGAAGGGGCGCCAGTAACCAAGCCCGAACTCGTTACCGAGCTGGGCATAGGAGATGTTGTTGCCGCTGAGGCCGAACCGCTCTACCGCCAGGAGCAGACTGCCCTTCCCCCGGTCGTGTAGCTGGTCAATGACGACTCGGGTCTGGCGTAGCGGGGCCGCCAGGGCGACCTCGAGGGCGGTGCTCTCCCAGACTGGCACGGGACTCCTTCGGCTCGATCCTGCGGTGCGTCTCTCGAACGTATCCACAGCCGGACCGCCGCCCGGGATTCCAGCGATCACCGTTGTGATAGCCAGACGGCATGGACGTACACCTGCGCGGGCTGCGGTACTTCCTGGCCGTCGCTGAGCACCTGAGCTTCACCCGAGCCGCCGAGGCACTGTTCGTCAGCCAACCCACGCTTTCGAAGCAGATCCGCAGCCTCGAGGACAACCTGCGCGTCGAGCTGTTCGTCAGAGACCGTCGCACCGTGCGGTTGACCGCTGCTGGAGAGGCGCTGCTCACCGGGGCCGCCGCCGTGCTCCAAGCGTGGGAGGCCGCCCAGGCCGACGTGACCGGGGTCGTAGCGACCGCGAGAACGACGCTGGTGGTCGGCGTGCATGTCGGTGTCGAGCGGGGCCTTCTCCGCCCGGTCCGGGCGCGGCTTTCGCAAGCCTCCCCGCCACTGCACCTCAGGGTGCGGCAGGCGTCATGGTCGGACCCCACAGGCGGTCTCGCCGCTGCAGCCGACAACGGAAACGACGCGGCGTTCGTCTGGCTCCCACTTCCCCAGCCCGAACGATTCCACTGGGTCCCGGTGGCTCACGAACCGCGCCGGCTCCTCGTCAGCAGCACCCACCGCTTGGCCGGGCAGAAGTCTGTGGAGTTCGAAGACCTGTTGGAAGAGCCGTTCCTCGCGCTACCCGGAGGTGCCGGGCCGTTGCGCGCGCACTTCCTGGGCGTCCGTGAGCGCGGGGGGCGCGAGGTACGGATCGGCGCTGAGATCGCTTCGACCGAGGAGGCGGTCGAGGCGCTGAACGCAGACCTCGGCATCTGCCTGGTCGCCGCCGGCAATGTTCGGACCCTCCTACGGGAGGGCATCGCCGCGCTCGATGTCACCGGCCTGTCCGACCTCGACCTGGTGCTCGCCTGGCGCCGCGACGACACCCGCCGCAACATCCGGCGGTTGGTTCAGACCGTTGCGGCCGCCGTCGCCGAGGTTCACCCGAGCAGAAGCCCAGATCAATCCTCGGTCCCGGCAGCGACACCAATGCCGTTCCGGGACCGGGACGGCTGGAGCTGACCACCGCCGAAGGCCACCACCGGGTACGTCGGCGAACTCGACCTGTCCGGCGCCGCCGCCCTGTGTGGCTCAGTCTCCGCTCGGGCGGTCGTCGGTCGCGTCAGGGTGGACGAGCCGGTGGAGCAGGTCGTCGAGCGTGACGAGCTGGGCCAGGGTGAGCGGCGCGAAGGAGGCCGCGAGGACGGTGTCCACGACTTGCGCCCCGGCCTCCCGCAACTCCGTCCCCTTGCTGGTCAGCTCGTGGTGCACCGCGCGGCCGGGGCCGGGTACGCGTTCCACGAGGCCGCGGGCGATGAGCCGACCGGCCAGGGTCCCCATCGACTGGTCGGTCTGGAAGGTGAGCTGCGCGAGGTCGTGCAACGAGGCGCCGGGATTGGCCTCCAAGTGCCGCAGGGCGTCCCACTGGACGATCGTGAGTCCCAACCCCGCGAGCGCTGCGTTGGCGGCCCGCTGGTGCTGCATCTGGAGCCGCTTCACCCACAGGCCGGTCTCCTGCAGCGCCTGACTCATTCCACCAGCTTAGATCAGCTTGTGTACATCAGCCTGTTGTCCTACAGTGAGGGTATGGATATCGTCAGGACCGACGTTGGACACGGCCATCCGTACCTCCTGCTGCACGGGGGCGGCGGCCCGATGACCGTCGCCGGATTCGCCCGGCTGCTCGCCGGGAACGGCCGGGTCGTCACCCCCACCCATCCCGGTTTCGCCGGGACCGACCGCCCAGCGGCGATGGACAGCCCCGCCGCCCTCGCCACCGCCTATGTCGAGCTTCTCCAAGCACTGGACCTCACGGACGTGTGCGTCGTCGGCAACTCCCTCGGCGGCTGGGTTGCCGCGGAGATCGCGTTGCTGAGCTCCCCACGGGTCTCCGCAGTCGTCCTCGTCGACGCCGTCGGCCTCGACGTCCCCGGCCACCCGGTGCCGGACTTCTTCTCCCTCACCCCGGCCGAGGTCGCCGAACACTCCTGGTTCGACCCGTCGAAGTCGCCCGATCCGGCGGCCCTCCCACCCGCGGTCCAGGCGACGCTGCCCGGCAACCGCGCCGCCCTCGCCGTCTACGGCGGCACCATGACCGACCCGACCCTGCTCGCCCGGCTGGTCGCGGTGACGGTTCCAACCCTCGTCGTCTGGGGCGAAGCCGACCGGATCGTCGACCTCGCCCACGGCCGGGCCTACACCGCCGCCATCCCCGGCGCCCGCTTCGAGGTGCTCCCCGGGGCCGGGCACCTACCCCAGCTCGAGACCCCCGACGCACTCCTCGCCCTCGTCCGCGAGTTCGCCGAGGACCACGCAGTCGGACGACCCATTGCCTGACCTCCAGCTCCCGATGGCCCCGCGGCCAGATCCAGGCCCGGTCGACCAACAAGCCAGTTCAGGCCCACCGGTCACACAGTTCGCCTCCCCGACGAGCCGACGCTACGTGCGTCCACTCGACGCCCCCCGCTGATAAGAGGCGGGGGCCTCAGGCTCCACGTGGAAGGACGCGTGCAGCTTGCCCGGCCGTCGGTGGTCTCCCGGCGCCACGGGGCCTCCACGAGGCTCTTGGTCTCCCCGATCATTGACTTCGGCCTAGGTCCGGTACTTCGCGGCCTCACCAGCCGCGACGGTAGTCAGGGTGGCGAAGACGGGTTCCGGGTCGGACTTCGTACGGGGGAATGCGAGTCCCGCGTAGTTCAACCCGCGCCGTCAAGGGTCCCGGACACCAGGCAACTGACGGCGTCGACGAGCACCGCCCACCGCGCCCCCAGAGAGGCACCAGACCACCGGCGAAGGCCGGCCCGGAGGTCTGCGCGACGGCGTCGCTCTGGTCGAGAGGGGAGTGGGCCGGGGTCAGTAACCCCGCGGGTACCAGGCGGGGCACGAAGGCCTGGAGCGCTGCATCGTTGACCAGCGACAGTGCCCCGAACACCACCATCACCGCGATCAGCGCCCCCAGGGTCAGCGGGTGGGTGACCGCGAGCACCGGCACCGCGGGCGGCAGGACCCGCCGGCAAGGTCGGTGACTACGAGCAGCGGCCGCCGCCGAGCCTGGTCGACCAGGATCTCAGTGAGTACCCCGAAGAGTAGATGCGGCAGCCAGCCCGCGGCGTTGACCAGTCCTACCTGCAGGGGCGCTCCCGTGGAGGGGTGACCACCTCCGGGATCCGAACCGCGAGAGCGGTCACGGTGCTACCGAACGCTGACACCGTCCAGAACTGCCAGAACCCGGCGCAATCAAGCCGGCACGCCTAGGTGTAGTGCCCGGGGAGGTTGGTCAAGCGGGTGATGGGGGGCTGGTTCCCGATGGCGGTGTGGGGCCGGTGGTGGTTGTAGTGGTGCAGCCAGGACGG
>JAABUS010005042.1_pt1 | contig 17944 bp, 20 predicted proteins | sample 5560161 | NCBI WGS metagenome assembly JAABUS01 (sample SAMN10711885, study PRJNA513376) | rock metagenome | isolation source: Antarctica rocks | place: Antarctica: Victoria Land, Trio Nunatak nord | collected 2016-01-04 | reverse complement strand
TTGAGGATGCCGCGGCCGTTCAGGGTGGTGGCGGCGAACAACTCGTTCAACGCGGTGTTCTCCGCATCGGGCAGGCTGTCCTCGACGGGTTCCAGCAGATGCCGCAACGTCGCGGCCCGCCGGGCCAGCTCGGTGGGGTTCTCCCCGCGGGCGGCGTCGAGCAGGTAAGTCTCACACTCGGGCAGGGCCTCGGCCGGGACCCCGTCGGGCAGCCGGGCGAAGAACCCGACAATCACCCTGGCGTGGGCAACACTGATCGCCCCGGTGTCCACCGCCGCCGCGGTGGCGGGCCGATCGGCCAGGGCTTTACCCAGGTTGACGATCTGGGTGGCCGCCCCCAGTGCCATCCGGGTCACCCCGGAGAGCCACGACGTCGTCGACCCCGCCCCCAAAGTCTTCGCGGTGCCCCGGTTCTCCAGGTCCGCGACCAGCCGTATCCGCAGCGCCTCCAAGTCGCCGATGCGCTGGCACACCGCTCGGGTCGTGTCCGCCAACTCCGACTCACCCAGCCGCCACACCTCGACCCCGCGCGGGTCGGCAAGCACGACGTCTAGTCTCATAAATCGAACAGTAGTCCGCCACGGACAGCCCCTCAATAGCTATTTTTCGAACAGCAGAACAAGAGTTCACGGGAAAACACGTCGGGCCGTGGCACGATCGCGCACCATCCGGTGGCGGCCTTCTGCGTCGCGTAGCGGAACCAGAAAATCTGGCCGTCACCGTGCGTCAGCGCCATGATCCCCAGTGCTCATCGCCACCCCGCCGCAGTCGTAGTCACGGGGAAGACGCGGCTCAATTCCTACCCGCCACCGCACGTCCCGCTCGCCGGCCAACGTGCCGAAATTGCTGTTGCGACGCGGACCAAGGCAACAATGTGGGCAAGTTCGGCGCAATGTATCGATCAGCGTCCGTAGGCCACGTCCACGTGGTACTTCGTGAACCCGAGCTTGGTATAGGTGTGCACCGCAGCCGTGTTGTCGGACTCCACGTACAGCAGCGCGATCGGCAAACCCTTCGAGCGAAGATGGTGCAGGCCGACGAGGGTGAGCGTTCGGCCGAGCCCGCGGCCTCGAGCCTGCGGCGACACCCCGACAATGTAGACCTCGCCGAGTGCGGGGTCGGAACCCTCGGGTGGATGGACCTTGGTCCAGTGAAAACCGAGCAGCCGATCGTCGTCATCCACCGCGAGAAAGAAGCCCTCGCCATCGAACCACGCCTCGCCCCTGCGTTGCGCGAGCTCGTCCGCACCCCAGCCGCCCTGTTCCGGGTGCCAGGCGAAGGCGGCATTGTTCACGGCGAGCACCGCGTCGTCGTCGACCTCGGGCAGGTAGGTACGCAGCCGAATCCCTTGGGGGACAACCACCTCGGCAAGCAGAGCGTCATCCAGATCGAGACGCATCTGCCACAGCTCGCGTTGGCTCACCAGCCCGAGCCTGCGCGCCAGCCCTTGGGCCGCCACCCCGTTGCCATGGGCCCACACCCGCGCGTCCGGATCGGCCCGCAGCAACTGGGCCACCAACGTGCTGCCCGTTCCGTGCCTGCGGTGTTGGGGCGCAACAACGACCTCAGCGGACAGTCCGTCCACGCTGAGCTGGGCGTAACCGGTGATCACACTGCCGTCCGTGGCCAGCAGGTGTTGGCCCTCCTCGGCCAGCGCCAGCAGCACCTGCTCCGAAACCGGGGCGACCCCGTCCACCTCAGTAGCCGCGGCCACCAGCTGGCGCACCCGTGCCTGCTGCGCAGCGTCCAACACGGACCCCCAGCCGGGCTGGCTCACGCGCGCATCCCACTCAGTCTGCTCGGCTCGGGTGGGTCGGGGACCGTGTCGTCCGCGTCCGCAGGCGTCGGCCCCCGACTCGGACGCACCGCCTTGTAGCCCACATTGCGCACCGTGCCGATCAATGCTTCCTGGTCCGCGCCGAGCTTGGCCCGCAGCCGACGCACGTGCACGTCCACCGTCCGGGTGCCACCGAAGAAGTCGTAGCCCCACACCTCGTGCAGCAGCTGCGCGCGGGTGAATACCCGGCCCGCGTGCTGCGCCAGGTACTTGAGCAGCTCGAACTCCTTGTAGGTGAGGTCTAGCGGCTTGCCGCGCAGCCGTGCGCTGTAGGTGTCCTCGTCGATGACCAGCTCGCCCAGGGTGACCAGCCTCGACCCGTCGTCGGCGTTGGCGCGGAGGAAGCGACCGACCAGCAGCCGTAGCCGCGCGTCGAGCTCGGCGGGACCGGTCCCGGACAACAACACATCGTCCAGCCCCCACTCCGGGTTGACGGCAACCAGACCGCCCTCGGTGAGTATTGCCACCACCGGAACGTTCACCGTCGCACCGCCGAGCAGGCGGCACAGGCTCCGGGCACCGGTCAAATCCGTGCGGGCATCCACCAGTGCGATGTCGCAGGTACCAGCCTCCAGCAATGCCGGTACCTCGGGTGCCACCGACCGTACAGAGTGGGACAACAGGGCGAGCGCGGGGAGGACAGCCTCCGGTTCGGGGTCGGCGGTGAGCAGCAACAGGTCCATGCGGCCTCCCTGCTCGTGTGGTGTGCTCGTCAAGAATAGCCGCAGCGCGCCCACCGGATGGCCACCTCGCGCAGGTCCGTCGTGGAGGATGGTCTGGTGCGCACCTTTATCTTCACCGTGCTGGGATTGATCCTGGTTGCGGTGCTGGCCGACTACGGCACGGCGTCCTACGCCGAATACCGCGTGTCCAAGCAGATCCGCCAGGAGCTCTCGTTGAACACCGACCCCGACGTGCGGATCGCCGGCTTCCCCTTTCTCACCCAGGTGGCGCAGGGCGACTTCCGCCAGGTGAGCGTCCGCGCGGTCGGCGTGCCGATGGCCGAGCTCGGCAACGTGACCCTCGAGTCGACGCTGCACGACGCGAAGGTGTCCGCCTCGCAGATCTTCGGTGGTGATTTGGATCAGATCGTCGTCGGCGAGTTGGACAGCAGGATCCGCATCGACGATACCCAGCTCGGTCAGCTCATGGGCATCTCCGACCTGAAGGTCTCCAAGCCCGAGGCCGATCCCAGCTTGGGGGCCAGTGGTGGAGGCGTTCATAAGCAACCCGAGAGCGGCATCGTGTTGACGGGGACAGTGAACTTCGGCGAGCAGCGCAGGTCCCGGGAGGTGAGCGTCAACGCAGACCTCGCGTTGGAGGGCAAGCAGGTGCGCATCATCGCCACCGGCTTCGCGCTGGGTGGGCAGTCCAACAAATCGATGACGCTGGCGCCGCCGCTGGCGGAGATCGCGATGCAGAAGTTCACTCGCACCTTCGACTCCGACTACCTGCCCTTTGCCATCGCCCCCACCACGGTGCACGCCGATGGCGCCGATATCGTGGTGGAGGGCAAAGGCACCAACGTGGTGCTCAACCGGTCGGCCCGCTCGTGATCGGTCTCTGGGTACTGCTCGCCGCGGTGCTGGTGGCGGTACTGATCGGCCTGGCGGTGCGCCGCCGCTCCGGGTCCGTCCGGCCGGTCACGGCGGGTGCGCCTGCGGAGCTCGCGAGCTTGCTGGCGGAAGCAGGCTTCACGCATCCCAGCGGCACTCCACTGCTGCTGCACTTCTCGGCTCCGTGGTGCGGACCGTGCGCCGGGGTGCGGCGGGTGGTCGACCAGATCGCGGGCGAGCTGCCGTGGTTGGGCCACCTCGAGGTCGATGTGACGGAGCATCCTCAGCTCTCCGCGGCGCTGCGGGTGCTGTCCCTGCCCACCGTGCTGGTCTATGACGCGAGCCTGCAACAGCGGTTTCGGGTGGCCGGGGCGCCGAGCGTGGGAGATCTGCGCGCGGTGCTGGCGCCGATGGCCCCTGGCGATGCGGTACCAGGATCGGCAGACGGGTAGAGTCGTGCCCGTGTTCACCTGGCAGGAGCTGCTGCTCACCCGTCGCCGCACAGTTGACCTGTGCCGCGTCGCCAGCACCCTCTGCCGTATGCGCTGAGTCGAGCCTGACTGGGAAGTCCAGCGGCTCGGCTCTCTGCCCGGGCCCGCTCGTCTCCCATGCTGCGCAGGAGCACTCTCATGTCCACCATTGCCGCCCCGCCTCACGCCGACCAGGTCGACGTCCGCGGGCCCCGCTTTGCCGCCTGGGTCACCACCGTGGTGCTGGCTGTGGTGTTGCTCACCGGCGGCTGGGTCTTGCTCGCGGCGCAGGCGGCAGTGTTTGCCGTCGGTGCCGCGCTCGGCCCGCGCCGCAGCCCGTACGGGCTGATCTACGCCCGGTTGCTCGCCCCCCGGCTGGGGCCGCCGAGCGAGCGTGAGCCCACGGCGCCGCTTCGCTTCGCCCAGGCGGTCGGCTGTGCGTTTGCCGTGCTCGGCATTCTCGGATTCGCGCTGGGCGTGCCGGTTCTCGGATTCGTCGCCACCGCGGCCGCCCTGATCGCCGCTCTGCTTAACGCAGCCTTTGGACTGTGCCTTGGCTGCCAGCTCTACCCACTCGTCGCGCTGGCGCGGACGCGCATCAACCACTGACCCTGCCCCATCCACCCAACCCGAAGGATTCCCATGAGCCGCTCCGACGTTCTCGTCAACGCTGACTGGGCCGAACAGAACCTGAACACCGATGGCGTCGTCTTCGTCGAGGTGGACGAGGACACCAGCGCCTACGACGACGGCCACATCGCAGGCGCGGTCAAGCTGGACTGGACCACCGACCTGCAGGACGCCAACTCCCGAGACGTCATTGACCAGGAGTCGTTCGGCAAGCTGCTGTCCGCCAAGGGCATCAGTAACGACGACACAGTGGTCCTCTACGGCGGTAACAACAACTGGTTCGCTGCCTACGCGTACTGGTATTTCAAGCTGTACGGGCACGACGACGTGAAGCTGCTCGACGGTGGGCGCAAGAAGTGGGAGCTGGACGGCCGCGAGCTCACTGCAGACAAGGTCGAGCGTCCGGCCACCAGCTACACCGCTAAGGAGCGTGACCCGTCCCTGCGCGCCTACCGCGACGAGGTCATCAGCTCCATCGGCACGAAGAACTTGGTCGACGTGCGCTCCCCCGACGAGTTCTCCGGCAAGATCGCGGCACCCGCGCACCTACCGCAGGAGCAGGCCCAGGGCCGGGGTCACGTGCCGGGGGCAGTCAACGTCCCGTGGAGCAAGGCGGCCAACGAGGACGGCACCTTCCGCTCCGACGACGAGCTCGGCGAGCTGTACGGCGCAGCCGGCCTCGACGGGGACAAGGCGACGATCGCCTACTGCCGCATCGGCGAGCGCTCAAGCCATACCTGGTTCGTACTCAAAGAGCTGCTCGGGCACTCCGATGTGAAGAACTACGACGGCAGCTGGGTGGAGTACGGCTCCCTCGTCGGCGCCCCGATCCAGGCCGGAGCCAACTGATGTGCGGCGCACCGGTGCAGACACCGGACCTGCCCGCAGGCACCGACCTGGACAAGGAGACAGTGATCACCGGACGCGTGCTCGCCGACGGTGAGCCGGTGGGTGGGGCGTTTGTCCGCCTGCTGGACGGCACCGGCGAGTTCACCGCGGAGGTCGTGGCCTCGGCCACCGGCCAATTCCGCTTCTTCGCCGCACCAGGGCAGTGGACGGTTCGCGCGCTGAGCCGGGTGGGGTCGGGGACTGCGGCCGTCAACCCGGGCGCACCCGGGCTGCACAGCACGGACGTCGCCGTCGCCTGATCCGCGCTTGCGCTCGCCGTGAATGTGGCTTTCACGCCGATCCCTCGCGTGCATGCGGCGTTCACGGCGTGAGTGGCCGAGCGCCCCCGCGCACCCTCGCCGGCGCTGCGGTGGCGGTGCTCGTTTAGAGTGAGTGGGTGGAATACGTGTACACGACGCTGTTGGTGCTCGCCTCGCTACTCATCACCTGGTTCGCGGTGTACGTCGTCTACCGTGCGGTCAGCAACGACTCGTGAGCGGGCCAGACGGTACTGGTGACGCCGCACTTCAGGCGGCCGAGGAACGCGCGGCCCGCACCCGTGGGGTGAACATCCCGCAGTTACCGGAACTGCCGGTACCCGGGGACACCGCCAACCTCCGCGAGGGTGCGGACCTCAATCCCGCCCTGCTCGCACTGCTGCCGCTCGTCGGGGTGTGGCGCGGCGAGGGCGTGGCCAGCTATCCGACCATCGACACTTACCGCTTCGGCCAGCAGATCGTCGTCGCGCACGATGGCCGAGGTTTTCTCACCTGGGAGTCGCGGTCCTGGTTGCTCGACGACGACGGAGCGTTCATCCGTCAAGCCGCCAGGGAGTCCGGGTTCTGGCGGGTCAACGTCCGCGACGACGGCGAAGACAGCCTCGAGGTGCTGCTCACCCACAACACCGGCATCGCCGAGTTGTACTACGGGACGCCGCTGAGCCAGTCCTCCTGGGAGATCGCGACAGATGTGGTGCTGCGGACCGAGACGGCCAAAGCGGTCACCGCCGCAAAGCGGCTGTACGGCATCGTCGAAGGCGGGGACCTCGGCTACGTCGAGGAGCGGGCCATGGTCGGGCAACACCTGCAGCCACACTTGTCGGCCCAGTTGAGCCGCTACGCAGGCTGAGCCCCTCACGGGAGGCGAACGTCGAGCGGCCCCCGAGCCATACCGACAATGCATGACCAGTCGGTCACTACGTTGCGGGTCCCGGTCGGACTTGACCGGGGGCTCGGGGGCCGGGTAGCTGCCTGGGATTCGCCTGCCGCTCGCGCGGGGGGTTAAAACCATCCAGCGAATGCGGCTAGCTGGCAGCCACCTCACGTGTCCAGGAATACATCAATGTAGGACCCACCTCCTCTCTCGTGTACCCAAAACGCTACGCCCACCCGCGGCAGTCGGCAACGGATTATTCGGCCAACAACCGCTGAAGCGTTTCGGTCAGCTCGGCGCCCAGCGAAGTGTCGCCCAGCCGCTCCCCGTCCAGGGTGTGCACGTGCGCCAGCAGGCGCGCGCTCGAGGCCAGCCAGACCGCGTCCGCCGACCGCAGGTCCGCCACCCGTACCGACCCAACCTCGCAGTTCCACCCCGCCTGTTCCGCCGCCCGAAACAGCGCCTGCTGGGTGGTTCCCGGCAGGATCCCGGCGTCCGCCGGTGGCGTGCGCAAGGTGCGATCGCTGGCCAGCACCACCGTCGAGGTCGGCCCTTCCAGGACGTATCCGTCGGTGCTGGTGAAGATCACCTCGTCGGCACCCGCACGGTTCGCGTGGCGCAGAGCGGCCATGTTCACCGCGTAGGACAGCGTCTTCGCACCGAGGAGCAGCCACGGCGACCGCTGGGCGGCATCGCTGGACACCCCCCGGTCCATGGTGAGCGCCGAGACCCCGTTGGCCCGCTGCTCGAGCACAGCGGGAGCGAGCGGCGTGGCGGTGGCATACCCCGTGACCGCACCGGAACCCTCCCGACCGCGGGACAGGACCAGACGCAGCGCGAAATCCTGGTCTCCGCGGGACGGGTCGTCCTGCCACTGCTCAATGACCGCCACGATGCAGGCGCGCCAGCGGTCCAGCGCGGGCTGCGGAAGGTCGAGCATGGCCGCGGAACGCGCCAGCCGCGCCAGATGGGCCTCCGCCTCCCTGGCCACTCCACGACGCACGAGCAGGGTCTCGAACACCCCATCCCCCCGCACCGCCGCAAGATCGTCGGCGGCGAGCAAGGGCAGCTCGGGATCGCACACGGTTCCATCCACACGCACCAGCACCTGTACCGCCATGGATTTCACCCTAGTGCCGGTCTCGGTGGGCATACGATGAACAGGTGAGCGAGTCGGCGAAAGGATTGCGCGGCACCCTGCACCAGCGGGGGATGCGGATGACGCCGCAGCGCCAGATGGTGCTCGACGCGGTCCGTCAGCTCGGTCACGCCACCCCCGAGGCAGTCTGCGTCGAAGTTCAGCACAGCGCCCCGGCCGTGAACATCAGCACCGTCTATCGCACGTTGGATCTCCTGGAGCAGATCGGCCTGGTCCGCCACACGCATCTGGGCCATGGCGCACCTAGCTACTCCAGCGACGCGCACGAGCACGTCCACCTGGTGTGCCACCAGTGCCAACGGGTGATCGAAGTGGACCCCACGCTGCTGCAGCCGCTGGCGTCCGCGCTGGCCACCGAGCACGGTTTTGTGCTCGACCCCGCGCATCTGGCCCTGTCTGGTCGATGTGCTGTCTGCGCCAATTCTGAGGAGCCGGAATGATTTCTCCCTTGATGAGTGCTCCTGGCGCCGTCGCCGCCCCCGATGCCTCGCCCGACGCGGGGGTGGCCTGGCACTACGGTGACCCCTTCGCCGAACAACGCGCCGCAAACACCTCCGCCATCGTCACCGACCGGAGCAACCGGGGGTTACTGGCCGTGCCGGGTTCGGATCGGCTGACGTGGCTGCACTCGTTGACCAGCCAGCACCTGACCGAGCTCAGTGACGGCCATGGCATCGAAGCGCTGCTGCTGGACATCAACGGGCGGGTGGAGCAGCACCTTGTGCTCGCCGACCTCGCCGGCACCACCTGGATCGACACCGAAGCCGCGGGAGCTGCAGCTCTGGTTGCCTACCTCCAGAAGATGGTGTTCTGGGCCGAGGTGGCACCACGCGACGCCCACGACGAGATGGCGCTACTCAGCATCCAAGGACCGCTGGCCGATCAGCTGCTGCCGCTGCCTGTCGAGGTCTTCGGGGTGGCGCCGCTTGCCGACGGCGGATTCGTCCGTCGAATGCCCGCTACCGCCGGATCGCACGCGGCAGACGTGGTGGTTCCCCGCGCCCAGCTCGGCCGGTGGTGGGCGCGGCTCGTCGACGCGGGCGCGCGCCCGGCCGGATCCTGGGCCTTCGAGGCGCAGCGGGTGGCCGCGTTGCAGGCGCGGGCCGGGGTGGACACCGACGAGCGGACCATTCCGCACGAGGTTGGTTTGATCGACCGGGCCGTGCATCTGAACAAGGGCTGCTACCGCGGGCAGGAGACCGTAGCGCGGGTGCACAACCTGGGCAAGCCGCCGCGACGACTGGTGCTGCTGCATTTGGACGGCTCTGCCGGAGGTTTGCCGGAGACCGGCGATGAGGTGACGGCCGACGGTCGCACGGTAGGCCGCGTCGGCACCGTGGTGGAGCACCACGAGCTGGGGCCTATCGCGCTGGCCTTGGTCAAGCGCAGTGTTCCTGTCGACACCCCGCTGGTTGCCGGCGGGTGCGCCGCGGCCATCGATCCCGACTCGGTCCTCGCTGAGCAGGGAGAACAGGCCGGGCGGCTCGCGGTATCCCGATTGCGGGGGCGCTGACGGGGCACAATCTGGCGCCGCGCGACGCAGCGTCGTGAGCACTGGCGGCGGGAACGGCCGCCGCACGGTATGGTGTGCCTAGGAAGAAACATACAATTGAACGGGGCCGCCGAATCCCCTGGCCGCCCCGTCCTTGCGCGAGGGGGTCGAGCCATGGGCCGCGGCCGGGCTAAGGCGAAGCAGACCAAAGTTGCGCGAGAGCTCAAGTACAGCTCTCCGAACACTGACTTGGCATCGTTGCAACGTGAGCTGTCTGGGCACGGGTCGGACACGCTCCGAGTCGAGCCCAGGCGCACCGAGCCCGACGGAGTTCGTCCGTCTTGGGAGGACGAGGACGGCGACGGGTTCCCGCGCTGAATTCGGCTAGCACTGAGCCAGGTCTGCGCTAGCGGGCCCGCGCATATTGCACCGGCCATTGCGGCTGGGCGCCCAGCTCAATGAGCGCACGGCGCGGCCAGTACGGATCGCGCAGCAGTTCTCGCGCGAGTAGCACCAGATCGGCGTGGCCGTCGACGAGTATCTGTTCGGCCTGCTCTGGCTCGATGATCATCCCCACCGCACCGGAAGGGACACCAGCCTCACGGCGGATCCGTCCCGCAAGGGGCACCTGATAGCCGGGGCCGACCGGGATTTCGGCCTTCGGCACGACCCCGCCGGATGAGCAGTCGATGAGGTCTGCCCCCGCCCCGGCAAGTGCCCTGGCCAGCACGACGCTGTCGTCGGCGTCCCAGCCGCCCCGCGTCCAGTCCGTGGCCGAGATGCGGACGAAGATGGGCACCTGCTCCCCGGCCTCGGCGCGTACGGAGCGCACGACTTCCAGCGGCAGGCGCATCCGGTTCTCCCGGCAGCCGCCATAGATGTCGACACGGGTGTTGGACAGTGGGGAGAGAAACTCGTGCAGCAGGTACCCGTGCGCGGCGTGCACCTCGAGGACCTGGAAGCCGGAGTCCAGCGCCCGTCGCGCAGCGGCGACGAAGGCTCCCACCACTCCGGCGACCTCGCTTGTACCCAGCGCGCGCGGTGTGGGGTAGTCGTCGCTGAACGGTGTGACCGTGGGCCCGACCGGCTGCCAACCGCCTTCCCAGCCAGCGACCGCGCCGTGGTAGTCGTCCCACGGTCGATGGGTCGAGCCCTTGAAGCCGGCGTGCGCCAGCTGGATCCCAGCGACCGCGCCCTGGCTGCGGATAAAGTCCACTATCGGACGCCAGGCCTGCGCCTGCGTGTCGTTCCAGATGCCCGCGTCCTGCGGCGAGATCCGTCCCTGCGCTGTGACCGCGGCGGCCTCGGTGAACACCAGTCCCGCGCCGCCGACCGCACGCGAGCCCAAGTGCTGCTGGTGCCAGGCGTTGGGCATCCCATCGATGGCGCTGTACTGACACATCGGCGACACCACAATGCGGTTGTTCAGGGTCACACCGCGCACGGTGAGGGGCTGGGCGAGCAGCGGAGAGTCAGTCACGCTCGCCGAGCCTAATTGGACGTTCTACGCGCGCCGGTGCGTACCCGTCAGACTCGCTCTCGGCCCATCGTTCGACTTCTGCACGGAGCCCAGCACCCAGGCGGGCACGTGCCGAGCGGTGAGTACGGCGAGCGCGCGGTCGACGTCTTCCGGCCCCACCACCGCCACCATGCCGACCCCCATGTTGAACGTCTTCTCCATCTCCGCCAGTTCCACCCGTCCCATCTGCGCGATGAGGTCGAATACCGGTGCGGGCCTCCAGGTGACGCGATCCAGCTGGGCCACCATCCCGGTCGGAATGACCCGCTCGAGGTTGGCGACCAGTCCCCCACCGGTGACGTGGCAGAAGGTGCGCACCTGGGTCTCCGCGATCAGCGCCAAACAATCTTTGGCGTAAATTCGGGTGGGCTCCAACATCTCCTCGCCCAGGGTGCGACCGAACTCCTCCACGTGTGCGTCCAGCGGAAGCTTCGCCATGTCCAGCAGCACCTTGCGGGCCAGGGAATAGCCGTTGGAATGAAGTCCGGAGGAGGCCATGCCCAGCACAACATCGCCAGGTCGCACCCGCTCAGGACCCAGCACGGCGTCGGCCTCGACAACCCCCACGCCGGTGGCCGAGATGTCGTACGCCCCGTCGGCCATCAGCCCCGGGTGCTCAGCGGTCTCCCCGCCCAGCAGGGCGCATCCGGCGAGCACGCATCCCTCGGCGATGCCCGCGACGATTTCCGCCACCCGCTCGGGGACGACCCGGCCGACGGCGATGTAGTCCTGCAGGAACAGCGGCTCGGCGCCGGAGACCACCAAGTCGTCGACCACCATCGCCACCAGGTCCTGCCCGATGGTGTCGTGCTTGTCCATGGCCTGCGCGACCGCGATCTTGGTGCCCACGCCGTCGGTGGAGGCGGCGAGCACCGGCTCTTTCCACCGCCCGGCCTTGAGCGCGAACAACCCGGCGAAGCCGCCGAGTCCACCCATCACCTCCGGTCGCGTCGCCTTGCGGGCTGACAGCGCGAACAACTCGACCGCACGCTCACCCGCGGCGATGTCGACCCCGGCGGCCGCGTAGGAGGCACCGCCGGATGCTGACTCGGCGGGGTGGCGCGGGTGGTCGGTCATCGCAGCCACGGTACCCGATGGCGCTGCGCGCCTCGTGCGTGAAAAGGTATGCCCGGCGGGCCCAACTCGCGCACAAGCCGCTAGGCCATCCCCCCGCCGACCTTGGTGTACCCGCGCAGCAGGTCGCGGCTGATGATCAATCGCTGCATCTCGTCGGTGCCTTCGAAGATGCGCCACAGCCGCACGTCGCGGTACCACTGCTCGATGGGCATCTCCCGGGTGTAGCCCATGCCGCCGTGGATCTGCATCACCCGGTCGACCACGCGGTTGACCATGTTCGTCCCGTACAGCTTGGCGATGGCGCTGTCGTGGCGCGGATCGTTTCCTTGATCGACGTTCCAGGCGGCCTTGAGCACCAGCCACCGGGCCGCCTCCAGCTCCACGTCGGAGTCGGCGATCATCCACGCAAGCGCCTGATTGGTACCGATCGGCTTGCCGAACGTGGTGCGGTCGTTCGCCTGCTGCAGCGCCAGGGACAGCAGCCGCTCGGCGCCGCCCACCGCGCGCGACGGGATGAGGTAGCGGCCCTTGCCGATCCAGGACATCGCTAGATCCCAGCCGTGCCCAACCTCACCGAGCACGTTGCGCGCCGGTACCCGCACGTTGTCCAGCACGATCGAGGCCGGGGTGGAGGCGCCCATAGTATAGATCGGCGAGGTGGTGTACCCCATTTCCCGGTCCACCAGGAACGCGGTGAACCCGCCCTTGGCGCCCTTGTCGGAGTCGGTGACGGCGATGCAGATGATGAAGTCCGACGAGTTGCCGCCGGTGATGTAAACCTTCTCGCCGTTGATAACCCAGTCGTCGCCGTCCTGCTTGGCCGAGGTCCGGATGTTCGCGGCGTCGGAGCCGGCGCCGGGCTCGGTGATGGCGAAACACGATTTGCGGTCCCCGGCGATCGCCGGTTTGAGGTAAATCTCGGCTTGCTCGGGGTTGCAGTAGAACAGGATGTTGTCGGTCTCCCCACCGGGTCGGAACCAGATGAAGCTGCGCCCGAACTCCATCTCGACCAGGGATCGGGTCACCGCGGGCAGCGCCAGGCCGCCGTACTCCTCCGGGGTGTTCAGCCCCCACAGGTCGAACTTCTTGGCCTTCGCCTGCAACTCGCGCATCTCGTCGTCGGTGACGGAGTTCTGCCCGCCCTCACGTCCCCGGCGCATGATCTCGCTCTCCAGCGGGATCAGTTCGCGCTCCACAAAGGTGCGCACGGTGGAGCGCATAGCGCGTTCTTCTTCGGAAATGGAGAAGTCAACCATCGGTTCGTTGCCTTTCGAGAGAGGTCAGTTGAAGGCGCTAACCCCGGTGAGGGCGCGGCCGAGCAGCAGGGTCTGCACCTGGGTGGTGCCTTCGTACAGGGTGAGCACGCGAGCGTCGCGGAGGTACTTGGCCAGCGGGTATTCCTCGACGAAGCCGTAGCCGCCGAACACCTGCAGGCAGCGATTGGCCGCGCGCACCGCGGCTTCGGCGGCGTAGTACTTGGCGGCGGAGGCCTCGGCGCGGAAGGGCTGGTCGTGGTCGGCCAGGTCGGCGGCGCGCCACACCAGGAGTCGCGCCGCATCGCGTTCGACCTGGGTCTCCACCAGCAACTGCTGCACCAGCTGGAAGCCAGCGATCTTGCGGCCGAACTGCTCGCGACTGCCCGCGTACTCCAGCGCCGCGTTCAGGCAGGCGGTGGAGAGTCCGACGGCGGAGGCGGCGATGGAGGTGCGTCCGCGGTCCAGTGCGGTCATGGCGACGGTGAAGCCGCGCCCCTCCTCGCCGAGCATCGCCGAGGCCGGTACCCGCACCGAGTCCAGGTGCAGCGCGGCGGTGTCCTGACCGCGCAGCCCGAGCTTGTCGGTGATCTTGGTGGTGGAAAACCCCGCGGAGTCCGTCGGCACTAGGAAGGCGCTGACCCCGCGGCCGCCCTCCCCACCGGTGCGGGCCATCACCAGTGCGACATCGGCCCAGTTGCCGTTGGTGATGAACTGCTTGGAGCCGGTGATCAGGTAGTCGTCACCATCCCGGATGGCCTTGGTGGTGAGGTTTCCGGCGTCCGAGCCCACTCCGGGCTCAGTCAGGCCGAAGCACGCGACGAGCTCGCCGGAGCAGATGCCCGGAACCCAGCGCTGCTGCTGTTCCGGGGTTCCGTAGCGGACGATGGACTTGCCGACGAGGCCCAGGGAGACGCTGACGATCCCGCGAATGGCTTGGTCGCCACGCCCGAGCTCCTCGATGGCCAACGCGTAGGCGAACATATCGCCGCCGGAGCCGCCCATCTCCTCGGGCACTCCCAGACCGAGCAGTCCGGCTCGACCGAGTTTGCTTACGATCTCGCGGTCGACCTTCTCCGTGCGGTCCCACTCGGCGGCGTGCGGGATCACTTCCTTGTCCACGAAGGCGGCCGCAGATTCCTTGAGTGCTTGGTGTTCTTCGGACAACGTGAGGTCCACGCGGGTCTCCCTGTGCTCGATCTCTCCCGTGCCTAACACCGTTAGGTTACGCTGAGGACCGTGCGTGACGTCAACCCCCAACGGGTGCTGGACGCCGCCCTGGAGCTGATCGACGCCGACGGGTTGGCGGCATTGTCCATGCGCAAGCTGGCCGCCGGCCTCGGAGTGCAGGCCCCTTCGCTGTACCATCACGTCGCAGGCAAGACCGAGCTGTTGGCGGCGCTGGTGGAACAGGTCGGGGCCGGCGCGGATGCGTCCTGGTTCGGCGAGCGCAGCTGGGATGACGCGTTGCTGCGCTGGGGTCGGACCTATCACGCGGCGTTGGCTGCCCATCCCGCGCTGGCGCCGTTGTTCGTGCACTCCCCCGGCAACTCCGACGCCGCGCTGCGCCGCATCGATCGGCTGCACGGCGGCTTGGTGGATGCCGGCTGGACGCCACGGGAGGCTACGGAGATCGCCGCCGCGGTAAAGTTCTTGGTGATGGGGGCAGTGTCCGGTTCGGTGACCACGGGCTTCCCGGCGGACCCGGAGCTCTACGCGGGCCGCTACCCACGCTTGAGCAGCGCACACCGCCTCGCCGGTCAGCGCGGCAAGGTCGACGCCGACACGGTGGAGCTGGCCCTCGTGGCCCTGGTCGACGGTCTGCGGCTGCGTCTAGGCCGCACCTTGCGTTAGCGGCTCGGGATGGCGGCGGCCTCTCGCGCGACGCTTTCGGCCGCACTCTCCAGCATGCCCTCGAGCACGTTCTTGCCGATCGCGTCCTCGGGCAACGCGATCGGGTACTCGCCGTCGAAGCACGCCGAGCACAGTCGGCTCTTGGGCTGCTCGGTGGCGGCGATCATGCCGTCCCGGGACACGTAGCCCAATGAGTCCGCGCCGATGGCTTGGCGCACTCCCTCGAAGATCCCGTCCGCGGTGTCCAGACCGTTGGCGATGAGCTCCGCCGGGCTGGCGAAGTCGATGCCGTAGAAGCACGGCCAACGCACCGGCGGTGACGCGATACGTACGTGTACCTCCAGCGCACCGGCCTCACGGAGCATGCGCACCAGCGCGCGTTGGGTGTTGCCGCGCACGATGGAGTCGTCCACCACGACCAGCCGCTTGCCGCGGATGATCTCCTTGAGGGGGTTGAGCTTGAGCCGGATCCCCAGCTGGCGAATCGTCTGCGACGGCTGGATGAACGTGCGTCCGACGTAGGAGTTCTTGACCAAGCCCTGCCCGTAGGGGATGCCCGACTGCTGGGCGTACCCGATGGCCGCGGGGGTGCCCGACTCCGGCACTGGAATCACCAGGTCACCCGCGGCGGGGTGCTCCTTGGCCAGCCGTCGACCGATCTCCACCCGGGTGGAGTGCACGGAGCGGCCGGCGATGGTGGTGTCCGGCCGCGCGAGGTAGACGTACTCGAACACGCATCCCTTGGGCTCGGCCGTCGCGAAGCGGGTGGAGCGCAGGCCGTCAGCGTCGATGGCCAGCAGCTCGCCGGGCTCGATCTCCCGGACGAACGACGCGCCCACGATGTCCAGGGCCGCGGTCTCGCTGGCCACCACCCACCCGCGCTCGAGGCGGCCCAGGCACAGCGGGCGCACCCCCTGCGGATCGCGCGCGGCGTAGAGGGTCTGCTCGTCCATGAAGGTGAAGCAGAACGCGCCCCGCAAGGTGGGTAGCAGCTCCATCGCTGCCTGCTCGATCGTCGAGTCGGCGGCGGCGTGCGCGAGCAGTCCCGCGACCAGGTCGGAGTCGGTGGTGGAGTTCATCCCGCCCCGTACCGGCAGCAGCCCGAGCTCACGCGTGCGCGCGGACAACTCGGCTGTGTTCACCAAGTTTCCGTTGTGCCCCAAAGCAATACCGGTGCCCGCAACCGTGGTGCGGAAGGTGGGCTGCGCGTTGTCCCAGCTCGTGACGCCGGTGGTGGAGTAGCGCGTGTGCCCGATGGCGACGTGGCCCTGCAGCGCGCTGAGCGTCTGCTCGTCGAAGACCTGACTGACCAGCCCGAGGTCCTTGAACACCAATACCTGCGAACCGTCTCCGACGGCGATCCCGGCCGCTTCCTGCCCACGGTGCTGCAGCGCGTAGATGCCGTAGTAGGTGAGGTTGGCGACCTGTTCGCCGGGCGCCCACACGCCGAAGACGCCACATTCCTCGTGGGGGGTGTCTTCTTCCAGTTCGACGGGACTGTCCTGCAGGGCGGGCGGAAAATCGGCGTCAGACACCGGATGGCGCTCCCTCACGGGTTGGGCATGGGGTGCAGCCGAGTCTAACGGGTCGGCGCGGTCTTCAACCAGTGATACGAGCCACCGTCAACGCAGGCGCAGCGCGGCCAGCAACGCCGGTTCGCCGCGCCCCTGCGGCAGCGGCAACATCCCGGCCATCCCGAGCCGCAGGGTCGCCGCGTCGGCCACCAACTCCGCGTCGGCCACCAGCCCGGCGTCAGCAGACAACGTCACGTCGGCCTGGTCGTCCTCGTCGTCTGCGACGGGCAACGGGACGCACCCCGGCTGCAGGCGCAGCGTCCAGCGAGCCGCGGCGTCGGTGCAGCGCACGGAGATCGTTCCGGCGGCCCGTCCAGCCGCCAGCTCCGGGTCTCCACACGCGACCGCCAGCAATACCTGCAGGTGCTCGTCGATTCCGTCCAGGGCCAACCATGACGGAAGGCTGGCTGGATCATCCATAGCGACCAGCACCTGCCAGGCCCGCACGCTCAGCGCGTGCGCGCTGCGCCGGAGCCAGAACTGCGCCTGGGGAGCCACCGCTGCCGACGGTGTCCAGCACGGGCGGCGCGGTGGCGCGGTGGCCAGGGCGTCGAGCAGGGCAGGCGCCGCCACACCCAATCCAGGCACAGTGAGCAACGGTCGACACGGCGCCAGCGCCACCGACGACAGTTGTTCGGTGGCGGCGGCGGCGAAACCCGCCGTCCAATCGACCACATCGGCCACGGTGCGGCCCGGTCCCAGTGCGACGGGCAGCGTGGGATCGGCCGCGCCGATCGTCTGCAGCGCTCGTTCGACCACCTCCAGGTACTCCGTAGGCGATACGGCGGTCGGCTGCAGTGCGCTCATGGGCAGCCATGCTGCCAGGCGCCCGCACCGCGGTGGGCGGAACCGAAAACGCGGCCGCGGCGTCCTATCGGTATGAGCGTCCTTGAGATCGAACTCCACTCGGTGCGAAGCGCCGCCGTCCAGCTCGGTGCGGCGGCCACAGTCGTCAGCGACGGCGCCGCCACCCTGGCGCAACTGCGGCTGACTCCGGAGCAAGCGGGTGTCCCCGACGGCGCGGTGGTCGTTGCGGCAGTGCAGCGCTTTGCCGAGCGAGCTTCGCGCCGGCTCGCCGAGACCGGAAGCAACGTGCGCACCCACTCGGTGGACATGCGTGCCGCCTGCGCGGGCTACGCCGGGGTCGATGAGGACCTCGCCACCCGGCTGCGCACCATCCGATGAACGATCCGCGCCCGCTGTACCGGCAGCTGACCAGCGGCACCGTAGGACCTGGCCCGGCGGGCACGCTGCTCGCGACGCGGCAGGCGATCCGGGCCGGGGCCGCCGACCTGGACGGGGTGCGTACCGCGGTGCGCGGCGCGTGGACCGGACTGGGCGCCGACGGGGCCACCCGCTGCTTCGATCAGCGTTCCGCAGCGCTCAGCGCGGCCGATGCCGAGCTGAGCGCCGCCGTCAATCTGCTCACCGAGCTGGCCGCCGAACAGGACCGCGTGAAGCGGGCCGCCACGCCGCTCATCCA
>JAABUS010005041.1_pt1 | contig 17953 bp, 19 predicted proteins | sample 5560161 | NCBI WGS metagenome assembly JAABUS01 (sample SAMN10711885, study PRJNA513376) | rock metagenome | isolation source: Antarctica rocks | place: Antarctica: Victoria Land, Trio Nunatak nord | collected 2016-01-04 | reverse complement strand
CCTCAATCGAGTGCGCTGCGCTGTCTTTGGTCTTGGATAGCAAGGTATCCTATCCTAACCAGACACAATACACAGATAGCCTCGGATCTTACTGGTCTGCTCAAGAGCGATCCACTTCCCCAAGATGTATTGTCGAGCCCCGATCGGTCAAGGATGTTTCTTCTGCTGTGTTTGTGCTAAGCTTGTTATCCACAAGAACTGGCTTTACTGATGCCTGCAAATTTGCCATTCGAAGTGGCGGGCACACTCCATGGAGTGGATCTGCCAATATTGACGGAGGAGTAACCATTGATATGGAATTTGTCAACCAGGTTGATGTATCTCCTGACCAGACAGTGACGAGCGTCGGCCCTGGCAATCGTTGGGTTGATGTTTATCTCAAACTAGATGTTATGGGACTTGCTGTTCCAGGAGGTCGAGTTGCGGACGTTGGTGTCGGTGGGCTTACGCTTGGTGGTAAGTCCCGTTCATTCAATTGCGAGTAGATGTCTCCCAGGAAGAATTTCTTAGCACATGGGTGCTCTGCCAAGGCAACGAAGCTCTTATCATCCATATCAAGTCTTCAGAACCTTGAATTTTCAACTATTAAACCCTCTAATACAAGATTGCGTCCCGGAGTACATATCCCGTCTTTCTGAGCCTTGAGTTTTCTTTCTGCAAGCGGAGTACTTCTACTTGAGCCACGTCATCTAAAAGGCCGTCTTATTTGAGACCAGCAAGGTCCATCTTCGCGATAAACTAAGAAAGCCACGTTTGCTGACTCTTGGATTCGGTCATAGGAGGCGTCTCGTTCTTCGCCGCCCGTTACGGCTTTCTCTGCGACAATGTCCTTAACTACGAACTCGTCCTCCCCTACGGCAAAATAATCAACGCCAACAAAACCTCGTATTCCGATCTCTTCCGCTCTCTGAAAGGTGGCTCCAACAACTTCGGCGTCGTCACCCGCTTCGACATCAAAACCTTCAAGCAAGGCAAATTCTGGGGTGGCGCGGTCGCTTACGACATCTCCTCCCGCGAGCAGCACTTTAGAGCCTTTGAAACCCTTGCCACTGCAAAGCCCTACGATCCATATGCTGCACTCATCAACAACTATGGGTATGAAGCGGCAGCAGGAGGCTGGTTTATCGCAAATGACTACGAATACACCAAGCAACCCGCCGAGCCGTACCCAGCCACCTTTGCGCCCTTTACGAGCATCAAGCCCGAGCTGCAGAACACAATGCGTGTTTCGAACATGAGCGACTTTGCCATCGAGTTGGGTCAGGCCTCACCGCAAGGCCAACGGTAACTTACCCCCCCCCCTCCCCCTCACTCCTTCCCCAACCTCAACAAAACTTATCGTTCTCTTCAAACACAGCTGGCTCTTCCGCACCCTCACCCACGCCCCCTCCGCCTCCCTCCTCTCCACCATCTTCGACCTCTTAAACACCACCTACCAACCCATCATCCACACGCCCAACCTCCTCCTCGCCCTCACCGCCCAGCCCATCCCCACCGCCATCACCTCCGTCGCCGCATCCACCGGCGGCAACACTCTCGGCCTGAGCGCAACCAGCGGCAACCTCGCCCTCACGCTCCTCACAGTCTCCTGGACCGACGAGGCGGACGACGCCGCGGTCAACGCCGCTGCGAGCGCGTGGCTGCGAGCGAGCAAGGCGGCGACCGTGAAGGCCGGGTCGGCGAGTGAGTTTTTGTATCTGAACTATGCGGATCAGGGGCAGGATGTGATTGCGGGGTATGGGGAGGGGAATCAGATGGAGCTGAGGAGGGTGAGTCGGGTTTATGATCCCGAGGGCGTGTTTCAGAAGGCCGTGGTGGGCGGGTTCAAGCTCTTCTAGGATGGCGCGGGATGGGATACTGGAGGGTGGAAGGTCCGTTTGGTCGATGTGGTGGGGAATGTTGTTGGTGGTGAGGAGAGGAGTTTGGAGTGGAGGCTTGCGCCGCTTGTATCTAACGCTCGTTTTCATACCACCTACGGAGTACCTATATAAGCATGAAGCAAATACAGGCGCATCAAAAGGCGGACCGCAATCCCCCTCATCATTCTCACGTCTCACAAGAACAATCGCCGCGCTGGCAAGGCCTTGGTGCTGGCGGCCTGAGGCCTTGTGCCCATTTTCGTTGGACTTTCTCATTATACCGACCCCGCTTGTCCTCTCGAGGAGTTGTTCTCCCGTTCACATCAAGTATACCACAACTCTATCGCAGCACCAATCCCCTTGATTCTCAGGGAACAGGATTTGCAAACGGCCCAAGTCCTTGATGCTGGCTGGGTGGGGTGTCTTTCTAATAACCGCAGAATTTTTTTCTGCATTTCTTTGCTTCAATATATAGATAAGGCGCTGTTGAAATTCTAACTCTGCAGCTGGGGCAATCCCGAACCTCGCCTCCAACTCTGAAAAATCTTTCTCTATTTCAGTCGTCCCTCATCGACTATGTATAGTAACTCCGCCCACCACTGCCTCGCAACCCCCAGCTCCCCTGATCCAAGAAGACTTTGCTCGCTCGCGCGACATCTTTCCGTTTTTCACAAATGCTTTTATCTGGCTGGTTGTATCGATTAAGTGCTTGCGCAGAAGGGGGATTTTGTGTGTTGGGTCGATAGTTGTGGAGGGTTGTGTGGGAGATTCTGGGGTTAGGATGGATCGTGGTCTAAAAGAGATAGAAGGAGCATTTCTGAAATAGGTATGTATTTTGAATGCCAGAAGCATATCTTGGTCGTTTCTCGAGATAGAAGACGGATTGAGGGTGAGGGAGTAGTTTATTGGATATTCTAGTTCTTTATATGTAAATAAATCGAGAGAGAGGGCCCGACAATTGCGAATCTTGTGCCTGCTGCAGAGTAGATCTGAGGTATGGTCCTGAGGTGAATCGTATGGGATGAGAATTTGTGAGTTGGCGATGAAAAAGATGGGTGGAGGCAGTTGGGTGGGAAATGTTTTTGGGATTTTATGATGTGAGGGATTCTGGGGGGAGCGGAATGCGGGTATGCGGTTAGCAAGGTGGGTGGGCTGGATTTGAAGGATGGTAGGCGGAGGAGTGGTTATCCTGCTCCAGGGAGTAGACGTGCCGATGATGGGGTGGATGCCGGGAGTGTTGGATGGGTGGTGAGGGCGCGGAGGTCGGAGAGAGAGGGGTGATGGACTGTGCTGTATCGACAGGTTCATACTTGGTGATGTATCTCCTGCAGGAAAAAAAAAGGGGAGACTGAGGACCCTTGGAAGCCACTGAGTGGAGAGCTCGATGGCGAATTGAGCCATCAGGTTCCCAAGTGATCGAAACGGCGGTTATAAAATTGTAATCAACACACGGATCAGAAAAGCTGTCCACATACCAAGCCGTTCCCTATCTCATCTACTCAAATCATCGGACCCAAAAATCTTGATGTTACTGTGTTCTCGTGCTTTTGCTGCTCCACCTGGTTGGCTCTCACATCTTTGCTGCCATAGCTATACCAGCTAACAAGTTAGCTTTCAAGAAGATTGTTTTTGATCATCTGCTAGCTTTCGTAGAATCCATGACAACGAGGAATGGTTTCTTTCTTCTTCTTCTTTTTCTTAACGATGTCGTAAATTCCAAGGTTACTAGCTACACTGATATCAGAGTATGACGACTGTATCTAGAGGGGAACTGGTGGCCTGATTTTAGCGGTATCTAAGAGATAGTATCTGCTACTCTTCCGCTAGCTCAGATTGATGAGAAGAGGATGGTAGGAGACCTGAGAAGGCATTATGCCCTTGTGAGCGAGCCTATATCATATGTTGATATCGAATCAAAAGTTATTTTATATACCAATGCTTTCGGTGATATTCATGGCGATGCTGTTCTATCAATCCCTCGGCGGTAATTCCTTTATATTAAACTGCTACCTTTCAGTCCGGGGTTTACTCAGCGTTCAGCAAAGCCGTATCATGCTTGTAGTGGAAGTACTCGTACACTTCGATTGTTACCTTACTAAGGTTTCCTGAGAAATGGTCTTCATCACAATTCATAGACGAAGCATACTGTGAACAGATCAACCAATTCATATCGCAAGCGTTTGTGATGGTTTCATTTGGTAGCTATCACCTAGTGTCAAACCAACCATTCAATCAATACTATCTGTGTCTTTCGCAGCGAGACTGGATCTGAGAATGATTCCAAACACCATCACGTGCCTTACTCGAAATCAGAAACACAGCCCTTACCCATCCACGCAATGCGCTGAAACAACCTCCCCCCAAGGCCTCCTCTCCCTACTCGTACCGCCTCCTTCGAAACCCTCGCTATTCTCATTCTCCGCGCCCTCGGCCCACACCACAAACCCCACTGTAACCCTCCCCCTCTCCTCCATACCCGTTTCAGCACCCTCACCTCCGCCGCGCAAACTTCCCCATTCATCCGAGCGTTGTGCGACAACAAAACATGTTGGTGGGTGTCGAAATGTCAGATGTTGGTGGTCTGTACTCGTAGTTGCGCTGTAGATCCCGCGGTCTGGAGCGTTCTACGGCATGATTATTCCGCGAAATGCTCTAAATGTTTTTGATAGTGGAATCCGTCTATGTTGGTGCTTGGTGCTGGTTAGGTTGGATCTGTGGTGTGGTGGTTTTTTGCTTCAAGGTAGCGAGATTTGACGAGGGTGTTATGGGAATAGGGCAGGACAGGGTAGGGGGGCTGAGTGCGATGGATGAGATGGGCTGTGGAAGGAAGGAAGGAAGGGTGATGGGTGAAGGATGCATGATGGCTGTGTGGGGTAGGATTCTGGATGGCTGGGGGGTTGGTTGGTACATGGAAAAGGATGATGGTTGCGGATGATTAAAAGGTGGAAGGACTTACTGTGCTAATCGCTGCTCGGGGTTAGGGTTACGCGTCGCTAAGAAAATCAAGGAAAGGCGTAGTAGTGTATCGAGTTGTCCAGTATTTTCTTTCTCTTTTGTTTTCCAACTCTATCTATTTTCTTCCACTTCATGCGGCTTGAGCATCATAGCATGAGCCTTGGAAGTTCTATGTACTTGCAACATGCCTGCAGCTGACCATGTACATCGTGAAGAGAAAAAGAAAAAAAAGTCAAATCCATGAATATACATGTTATATATTCTATACGCCTCTACTCCTATATATTCATTCTATACAATCGTAAATTCTCAATTGTAGTCCGTAATGGTCATTTGGCGCGTAGCGACCGAGTGTGTTTGCTTGTCGGCCGCCGCGGTCGTGACATCAGCCGGCAGGTTCGAAACACTGCCGGCTCCGATGTAGGCATTGAATTGCGCGGTAAGCTGGAAAAAGACGATGACGGGCAACGGCGCGTGGATATCCATCTTGACGGCTGTGAGGGGTCCGCCGACGGTGCCGGTGAGATAGCCACTGTCAAGCAGGGCCTTCTGCGTAGCCGCGTCGTTGTTGATTGTTTTCCAGCCTGCATTGGCTTTTGCCAAGCAGTCTTGCTCGCCGAGAACCCCGGGACGGCCGTCTTGTGTCTTCATGTTGTTCGAAGGGCCAATGGTGGAGTCGCTCATGCCATACTGCATGTCAGCGTCGTACCACACGATCGTGGGGTCGCCGAAGTTGATCTCGTGGCGGGTGCCGGAGTTTTGGCTGGTGATGGCACCATTGAAGGCGACACCAGGGTGGAATTGGACGGTTTGGCCTGCTGGGACACTTATACATGCGGTGCACGTGTTGAAAGCGGTTGCTGGCGCGCCAGAGTCTTTTGCGACATCGTAGGTCATTTTGCCTCCCGAGGTATTGATGATGGTTACGAGTGGGTCGTTGGGGCCCCAAGGACCTGGAACGCCAGCATCACCTTGGGCGCTGATTGTGCCTATGCAGAGAGCCAAGGCGCAGAGGAGGTAGGAGGTGCGCATTTTGGAGAGGTTCGAATCTATGCCGGATAGACTGTTGTATGTTGGAAAGACTGGATATAGCTGGAAAGCGGTAGAGCGAGTGAGGAGTTTGTGAGTATTGAAAAGAGTGTGAGATACGTCAAGGATCACCAGGATCGATGGTTATATCAAAAAAGAGAGACAGACGTTACTTTTGTATCCAACAAAGGATACCTCCATGGCTTTATATTCACAGACAATAGGATTGTACATGGGGCTGAGAGCGGGTGATTCAAGCGAGAATGACCTGAGGGAGGCACAATCAGTTTACTTGTCCCATTCTTTATTCATCTAGAACCGGCATCCTTCACCAGGGCTTTGGCAAAGCCTCTGTCGTTTTGAAACATCCTTGCCATGATCCTGCTGTTGCATAACACCTTAGCGATGAAGCAATCTTCTGTAGCGCTCGGCCACCGTGTATGAAACCCACTCTAGTCGTTCTCAGAACCACTTGAGCAAATTCTTTCGTGTAGGAATGATACTTGAACGATGTTCTAGACTCCAGAGTGAAGGATCTCCGTTATTGTGTGTTGTTCTGTCTCATCTTTTTCTGGTCTCAACCGTCAGAGTAGAAAACTCGACCACTTCGAATCAAGTTTCGAGCATCGCTAGAAAACAAGTCCAAAGCATAAGTATTCATAGAGTGGTATAATGATCTGAAGCGATAAACAATCGAAACGTGGTAGTTGGTCCTGGTACCTGCAGCTTCGACACGATAAGAGAGGAACAGCCCATCATGGTGTCCGTCCAGCCTGGTGAGTAGCAGCCAAGAAGTTGGTCAGGTTCTCCGAGGTGTGGACGCCTTGACGTGGGTTGAAGTCGTGAGTACCTCAGCACGCTCAGCTAGTGGAGGCACGTACTGTAAGCACCGCCCTGGTGGGAGCTCTCCATGTTCCTGCAGATCAAGCTACTGGACAGCCGTGTATCAGGTACTTGCAGGTACCATCAGGTATTCTGTACCCGTACCTGCTTTATCGTTGGAGTTTCGTCAAGGATTGTGGCGATGCCAATCCGTGCATAGAATAAAAGATTACCGCACCAAACTTGGTGTTACCCTCGGTGCCCCAGCACAGTAGAATCAACCGATTGCTGAACTGTCTAAAACGGTCAACTCTGCCGACACGTAAGCTCGCTTGCTTGCTAAAATTGTCTACATAGCCCAAATTCGCCAACATTCATGTACACCATATGTGATTCATCCAGACTACCATAGAAGCTCGTTTAGGAGCTTAAGCAAAGCTTCTAGCTAGATTGGTCTTCACAAACAAAATCGCTATGGTAATTGGCCACACATCAAAAGCAAATGTCCGCCCAAAGCAAAGGGTATCTTCCGCGATGGCGCCGCATCTTTTTCCCTTTCCCCCTGGCCATGCAATGCAGCGCGAAACAAAGCAATTCTTAATGCAGTCAAGACTCAAACCTTGGACATGTGCGGTGCAACCCTCTAAGCATCGATCTTGAGTCTAGGCCCCAATTCATGGACGGCGTCTTCAATTAATCCCAGTCATTGTCCTCGTCGACGCTCTTCCCGCTCTTCCTCCTTTTTCCAATAGACGGTCTGCCTCTTGCTCTCTTCTGCGGAGTGCCAGCAACAGATACAGAACTCTTCCGTTTCAGGGCTTTTGGTCCACCGTTAGCTTGCATTGGGGTATCCCCTTCTTCCTCCCCACTTGGTGTCTCCGGTCGCTCGACCTCTTCCTCGCCCTCCGCCGCCACTTTTATCTCGTTATCTACTGAGAGTAATTCCACAAAATCCTTACATTGCTGTAACATGGAATCTTGGTTGTTCAGCGAATTGACCTTTTCGGCAATTGCTGCCAGCAAGCGATCGGCGTTAACACCCTGAACTTTGCTCGGAGCTCTGTTGAGGTCTTTGGGAGCTGCTTTGGCTTTGCTATCGCGTCTTTGCTGGCTTGCCGCTAGACCATACAGACGGCGGAGATGGGTCCTCGCTTCCCATAGGGATGACAGTATGATGGAGCCAGTTGTCAATTGTCGTAGTCTCATAGCATCGAAGCCTACCCTGGACGCGTCATCAGTGCCTCCGCTTTCTTTTGCCGCGTCACCGGGCGGCTCAAGGACCGAATCAACGCTGATGTGGAATATCTCCGTGCTAATGCTGTGAGCGATGCCTGATCCTGTACCGGCAACGATCCTCTCCATGCATCCAATAGCGTGGAGAAGCTCGTCCATCCGCCCGTAGTCAAACAAAGCTAGATTCTCAATCAGAAATCTTGAGTACAGTAAAGCTGAGGGTGGGTTATCGGACACGTCCAACTTCGCAAGGTCGAAATCGATCTTGGAACAATAATTGGACAGAAATTTCTTCTGATACTTTCCTTTGCTTGTCTTGATAATCTCGAACATTGACCGTAGCTTCGCAGTAGGTGGCTGCGTCGTACAGCCCAGAGGATCTCCAACAGTTTCTTGCTGATATTTGAAGGCCTCCCTAATGGCTCTCATGTATTCTCGTTCAAACATACTCTCGTGCTGCTGATGTAGATTCCGATGTTCTTGGAAAGCTACTTCTGCAATTGCTGGATTTGTAGAACTCTCCAAGGCTACCAGCGCAGGACCAGATTCTTTTGGATGCACGAGGCCTTGCCGGTTGATGCTCGTGATTACCTCTGTAGCTGTCAGTGCAGACAAGTCCTGACTGGCCAAAGCAATGCGCAGCACACTGTTTAGGAATCGTTGCGCAATAAGGGCAGACGCTCCGTCACTGTCACTCGCGGTCATGGACCCCCCAAGCTTTCCGCCACTTGGAGCGTTGTTCTCACCTTGAAGTTCATCGCACTTGACTTCAGCTTGATGCTCCTGCATTGCGAAGAATTCTTTGAAGCTCAAGAGCACAATATTCTGAAGTTCTGGGTCGCCTTCAATTAAGACTTCTTGGAAGACATTGCTGATCTGTTCTTGGTTGAACTGGTGAGGGAAAGACTGGCAAATCAAACCAATGCTGTTCAAAGCTTCGGCCCTAAGTGAAAGCGGTTGCTTTGCACTTGCGAATGGACTCACAGAATTGACAATCAATCCTGCGACCGAGACACCTTTCCACCATGCACAAGAGTCCCGAAAAGCGCCTCTGTTGTCTTCGAAATCGCAATGTTTCCCAAAGTAGCCAGCGATTCGGATGTACTTCTTCAGCCGATTAAGGTTGTCTTTTTGGCTTTGATCGGCAAAGTTGACATCGCCCTGCGCACGTAGGTTTTTGATCACCGAGATGGTGAGTTTGACAAGCTTCTCCGGGTCCTTGAGAGCGCCATTGATGGTCCATAGACAAGCGGCTACTTCGTTAAGCTCTGCTCTTCCAAGCTTGGAAACGCTACGAAGTAGAACATTTTGTATTTCCCGTAGAAGCCCATGCTGAACCGTAGGTATCACGGGCAGTACACAACGGAAAACAATGACGACGGATCTGAATATATTGAGATCGTCTGAGGTCGAGAGATTTGCAATGTATGGTTGCAGGTGTTGAAGTTGATCCGAGGTGAAGAGCTTAGCATTAGCTTTGGCGAACACAGTCAAGGTCTGTAGAACATGCCGTTGGTCGGGACGCTCAGCCTGCTCCTCAGTGTCGAGCATCATCTCAAAGGCCATAGCAACCAGGGATTTGCAAACCTTAAAGTTTGCGGCAGCACTCTTCGAAATATTTGATAAAACTTCTCGTATCAAAGACACCAGAACAGAAGCTACACTTTCACCTCGTTGTACTGTTTTAACGATAAGGCCTACTTGGTCTTTCAGTGCGATCTTATCATGAACAGACAAGTCTGGGGAGTCTAGCGATTTCCAGAACGGCGATAGCCAAATTTCTTCGAAGATCTGACGTGCAAGATCCGAGACTCCTTTATCCAGGTCTTTGGCCCGCTGTAAGAGACTGTCTCCCATGACTGCCTTGATGTCTTTGCGGGTACTTCGTAGGTACATATCTTTCAACAGTCTCATGGATCGCTTCCGTATACCTATCGTGGGATCGGTCGTTAAAACTAGAACTGTCTTACAAAACTCTAGCTCAAGAGCGGGTTTTAGCACAATGCACTTTCCGATGAGCATTAACGCCGAATCTCGGACCATTGATGATACATCGGTTGCGCATCTCATGATTAATACCTTGACATTTCCTGCACGGTCGAGTAATGAGGGATCCTTCTCTAGCATCTGCGTTACACTTTTCAGACTTCGGGTCCGTACAGTGATTTGATCACTGCTAATCGAGTCAAGAAGGATCTTGAGAATGCGGTCAAATTGACGACAGAAGTCCATGTTAAGCACCGTTAACGAGTAGGCAAGGCGACTTTGGCTATTGGATATGTCTTCTGGTTGACTGGTGAAACATCAGTGTTAGCTAGGCACAAAGTATTGGAGACTATATCTCACTCTGAGGTTATCCACTTGGATGTGGAAAGCATGCTTCTCAATCGATTCACTAGTTCTTTGTTGGCAGGGCTCGTGATCAGATTGCCGCTTGATACAGCCTTTGCCCACTGTGTCAGATGGTACCCTTGAGCACTTTTCGTTTGTAAATCGTCCGAGCCAGTGGATTGAAGGTACTCCATGACAGCGCGATATGGCCCCTCCCATCCTAGTAGTTCGTTTTCCTCTAACGTTCCCTCCATATGGTCGTCCAGGAGCTGTCTGAGATAGCCACTGAACGCTGATTCATGGTTTTCGAGACTCCTTGCCGCATGTCGAGTGGTTGCAACTAATCCGGAGATGGCGGAGCCCATGAGGCCAAGAAGCTCTAGAGCCATCGTCTTCGCCGGCGCTGCAGATTTAGGTTTGTCTGCGATTTCAACGGCGAAAAGAAGAAAAGCACGCAGTAAGAGTTCAGCTGACGGCCAGTCTGGTAAGCCCAGGACGGCAATGAGATCCTCGGAGAAAATGTCTAGTAAGTGGCGATGAGGCTGATCGCCTGTCTTAGAAGCCGTCATTGCGCGTTGCACAAAGAACCTAACCACATACTGTGCGTTTTTGGCTGCACTGTCATTTAGCACGTTAGCTTCTTTGGCTAATCGTTGTTCGGCTTTCCTGGAGGGCAAGTCTGCTGAGTCTTCTGAATCTGGGTCCGATGTGCCATTGTCCGATAGCGTCTTAGGAGAATTGGTATCTTCGTCTTCGGAGCCTTTTTGACCCTCCCCATTCAAAATCTGCGATGGCCTTGGCTTACCCTTTTTTACAAGTGCGATCGACCGGGTCCCGCTTGTTTGTACCAGCCTCATAATCAGGGCAGATACGAGCTGTATACTAGTGCCATCCGTAAGCTTAAATTGGCGTGCATGTTGTCGAGTGATAGGTAGCTTTTGCAAAGAGGTCAGAATCTCATCAAAGATAAAGGTACGTTGCTCAGGATATCCGGAAAAGATCTGGGCGATCATATCCATTGCCGTACGGCGTAAGGTTTCGAACTTTTGGATGCCTAAAACTGACTCTTTCTCGCTGTGCGCATTCTCTACGAAAAGTATTCGAGTAGCAAAGAATTCTATTGTGGTAACAATAGCCTCTGCCATATCGACTCGGACCAGAAGCTCTGACAAGAGCGCCATGACTTTGCTCACATCATACAACAGCTGTGAAATGACATTTTTATGCGAAGAAGCCGAATGGAAGATATCCGAGCTCGAATCTGTGCTTCGAGCTTCGACAACTGGTATGATGCATGCACTTAGTACCTTTTCAACCACACGTAGAATACTTTGCAATAGTTCCTCAGAATAAAGTTCTTTCTCTTCGCGACGTCCTGTCATCATCCTAACAATTGTCCGGGCAGACCGGAGTCCGGTGTCAACTGCTTGAGTCCTTTGTACCCACTTTTCGAAGTCATCTTCGTTCCATCCAGGTTCAATCTGAAGCTCTGAGGATTCCGCAGAAGTCAAAGCAGCCTCACAAAGTCCATGCAACCGACATAAATGATCCAATGGGAGATCTTTGAAAGTGCCAGTTAAGATAGCTTTGTGCAAGGCAGATTCCAGCTTTACGTGGACAGCTGGCGCCAGGGTGTGCCACTCATGGTCTTCGTGGTATACCGAGATGAAGCTTTCATTTAATTCCGGAGAAGTAGCCCCCAATCCATCTGCTTGTAGCTGATCCTCGGCTTCAAATATATCTTGTATAATATCTTGCACTCGTTTGAAGGCTTCGCCTGAAATCGCTCGCTGATCCTTGGTTTGTGTAGTCTTTTCGGCAAACTCAATCCCAAGATCTCGCTTCCTTTTCCTGGATGCTTCCTGTTTCGACCCACTAGCAGGACGTTTGTCAACAAAATCAGTGTGCCGATTCTCGGAGGATAATGGCGTGATGAGGACGACCGGATATAGCTTCGAGCGTTCCGCTGCGGAAAGACTCGCGCCATTTGTTAGCAAATCAGGATTTTGCGAGTATGCATCCCCATTGTCGGGTATTCTTCGAGGTGTTGTAGGAGTTATTGGTTGCTTCAGCTGTGTAACTGGCGAAGTGCCTTGGAACTGCAAAGGTGCATGTTGTTCAGAGTGATCTAGCACTGTCTCTTTTTTCAGAGCCGCAGCTTCAGGACTACTTGGTGTGGGATCTAAAAAAGCTTTGGTCAGTGATAAGCTCACACGCCCATCTGAATACTCACAACGACGAGCAAGATCCGTGTTGTCAAGTAACATATTAGCAAAGGGGCCGAGCCGAGCCGTATGAAGCTGATCGCCGTTATTGGTTGGCTTTGGAGGAACAGTGGCCCGATTGAGTTTGAGACCTGGAGGCGCCTTGAGTTTACTGTACTTGAAGCTTAGCGTCGGTCTTGAATCAGGGTGAGAGGTCTCACAAATTGGTAATGCTATCCTGGTCAAGGTAAGGTTTTATGCTCTTTAAAGCAAGCTGGGCGAGGCCTGACTCTCTCTGGCCTTGAGTAAGTTCTCTGTCTAGGAGTTGAACATGTTGCCGGGCGGCGTGTTGCTCGGAGGGAGAGGAGAAAATAGGCTGCGAGCTGGGGATGTTTGCAATAAGGGAGGGAATGATAACTTGTCTCATTAGCTTAGACTTTAAAAGGTTGGCATACACTGTCAGAATACACAACAAGCACCAACCTGGATTGAATGGAACGACGGAAGAAAGTGGAGAGAATTGCAGAGCCTCCTCTACTGTTAAAAGCCTGGTATGGCTTTCATTGACGCCAGTTGCCTGTCGTATGCCGTAGGGCGACAAGGGATGATGGTACTGAGGGGTCTTTCGTTGAGGCATGCCTCGATTATCGGTTGTTGGTGCAAGAAAAGTAGAAGCTGGTACACCTCCAGCATGATGATCGGAAGGCGCCATTGCCCAGAATGATAGACCTGGAGCTGTGCAGCTATGAGCACCATCCAAGCCGGGGTTTGAATGGCGGCATTGTGGTCACGAAGAGCGCAGACCTCTTACAACAGCGACATTAATGAGATGCTGGCCCTTACGGACAAGGATCGGAGGCAGCAGTGGCTGGCCCCGCGCTAAGCGAGATCCGCTAAGCCCTAATCTCGAGATCCTAATTGTATCCGTAAGGTACACAGTAATCTTTAGATCTCGCACAACCAATCAATGAACACCACGACAAGGGAGGTACGTTTCTAATCGACACCAAATAGTAGGAGAAGCCACGGACATCCATGGCTGCTATCGGCTCACTCGTCTTTTGTACCGACTGTGGTAATCTTCTCGATGGATCTTCTGGCGATAAGGAGGCCATTCTGACATGCGAAGTCTGTGGTACAGAGAACAAAGGTGTGCACAAAGACTGTGAAATCTCTTTCGTGTGCATAGACGGATCTCATTCATGTTCACGTTATAGATACTTCATCAACCACAATCACAACGAGATCAAAACCTTCGGCTTTCCCTTCAGTGCTACGATCCAAGCGATCAGCTGTACAGAACTTGACTGAGGAAGATGTTCAAACAACAGCTACGATCAGACAAACGTGTCCTGAGTGTGGTATAGAAGAGATGAGATACTATACGCTGCAATTAAGGAGCGCAGATGAGGGCAGTACCGTTTTCTACAGCTGCGAATGTGGGCATAAGTATGTTTACGTTACAAATCTTTACATAGATACGATACAACTGCTCCTGAGGGCCGCTAAACAACTGACTTTATGCTTCCATAGGTTCAGCACCAATAACTGAGCATTTACTATCCTTGAGCAAGATGCGAGGCATGTTTGTTCGGCTATTCGCTGGAAACAAAGACTATGGGTGTATAATTTGCTTCTTAGAAGCTACAACACTAGAGAAACCTTTAGTATCACTGTGAACAGCGGAAGAGCTGGAATGGACTCAATCACGCGAGGTGCAGAAACGCGCAGCATCATGACTCTCGATCAGGGTTTAGCATTGAGTTCCTACAGGTATCGATGTCTAAGGTTTGACCTTTGCGAGTGGTGAGAATTGGTCGTCCGCTATTATCGCGTACTCCCTCTCACCATTCTTCTCGAACTCGGCCATATCGAGCGCCACAACCACGCTATCCCTTACGACTTGTTCTGGATCATCTAAGAATCCTCTTAGAATGTCTTCAACCCCTTCTTCATCCCCTAGACTACCCAGGGCCTCCGCAGCCTCATGCCGCACCATGCTTTCCTCTTTCGAATTGCTTAGCGTAGCAACAAGACTAGGTATGGAGGCTCGATGTGATAACTGGCCGAAGACAAAAGCGACCTCGTGCCGAAACAGCGCGGAGGGGTCTTTGAAACCTGAAGCCAGAGCAAGGATTGCAGGGACTGCTGTGGGGAGATCCGGTGGTGATGAGAGATCTCTTAGTGCGAACATTGCTCGATATCGCTCGAAGAGAGGAAGTATGGGATCCTGCAGCTTTTCCTGCAGCTCAGGAATGGAGTAATCGCGTACCATCTGAGGAAGTGGAGGAGCAGGATCTATAGACGCAAAATCACTGTGCTCAAAATATCAGCTTTGCTTCTAACATGGCCAAAATATAGGAGACAAACCTGTCCCGTAACCTCTCCACCTTCCTCCCAACCCCATGTTCCCACTCTATCCTCCCCACCGCAATCTCACACGTCTCCCTCACAACCCCAACCTCCTCCTCGTCATCCCTCATCCCCCTCAAACAATCCAAACTCCCCTTATCCCCCAGCGCCCCCAAAGCCTCCGCAGCTTCATGTCTACACATCGAGTCCTCATGTCTGTCCTCCAACACCTGCCTCAAATACGGCACTGCGGCCAAATTCCTCGTCTGGCCCAAGCAATAGGCTAGTTCATGTTTTAGTAATGCCGAGGGAGATGGGAACGCGGAGGCTATGGCTTGGATGGCTGGGAGGGTTTGGGAAGTTGGGGGATGCAGGCAGGCGTGGTGTTTTAGGGAGAAGAGGGCGCGGAAGCGGCGAGCCAGGGGGGCAGATTCCGAGATGAGGGCATTGCGGAGGGTGAGGATTTCTTGGTTTTCGGGAGAGGTTGAGGGGCCTTCTGTGGTTGTTGCCGAGGGCGCCATTATAGAATATTTGGATTGAGACGAGGGGTGTTGGTTGAAAATTATTTGGAAAGCTTTTTTGGCGGGGAAGAGAACATGGATTTTGAACGGCTCGATCTGTATTAGCGTCCAAAGGCTTAGCGTTTGCTTAAATGTAGTTCAGCCCTATTTATGCATCACTGAAACGTCCAATAAGAACAAAGTGTTTCTCGAAGACAGCTTTCTATCAGAACATATTCATGCAGTTACCTAGGTAGGTCCGGCACGATTTCTAACCGCAATCTTTGCATTGTCATTTTCAGATACTTTTTCTTATAAGGGAGAGCACCCATTGCCTCCTCCCATACGCAATGATTAAGATCTTGGGTTTTTTAAACGAGGTCAAAAATACTCGGATATAAATTTTGCGAAGGTGATTGGGTACCCGTTTACATTGAGGCAAGCTTCATGCTATAGCTGTGTCACTGAATGGAATACGCAAAGAAGAATCTATTCCCTCTATTCTAAACATCGTTCCCATCAAAATCAGATGAGCGTAAAAAATTCACAAGAGCAGCTTGTCTCTTGCATTCGTGTCTACGTTGCTGGAACCTGGTGAAGACTGGAACCTACTCAAGGCAAGGCTATGATAGAGTGGGCTAGGTCTACCACCGCAAAGGAATAAAAACGGAACTCTCGGAAATGGGGCAGAAGTCTTTAATTGACCAACAAGAGTGGATTAGAGCGGATGAGACTATAAAGCAGTGGCTAATAATGATCTCTACTCCGATCAACGTGCTGGTATGACGTCCCACAGCGACCGTCGCTAGATTCGAGCTGTAATGACTTCATATCATCGACTTGATAAATAGTAATACCCTGATAAGTATAAGGAACTAAAACCACGTTGACAGCAGACCAGATAAACCAGTTATACCCGGACATGGGCTAGTATTCAATGACCGCTGAGTGTACCAAGAGAGAGTAGCCAGGTTGTGTTCTTCGGGCGTTGACCCTGCCTTCTGGAAATCGCCGGTGACCGTTTGACATCGACCAGCGATAGCGTTCGCTTTTCGAAGTTACGAATCAACAACCATCAGTAATTCCCTCAGAAAGAGAGCATTGTTGAACGCCACTTGAGGTAGCTGGCAGTGTTCAGTTTGTTGTTCCCTGCAATTTATAGGCACACCGGATACTTCCAGGGGTATATTGAGGGCAAAGGCGAATACTTGCGATAGCATATTGGAGCGCCTTATCTACCTATCCTGTCCTCACGTGCTTATCCCATCTTGTTTCATTGATTTTCAACGCAGAGCTGAGATTTGTCCAAACAAGAATGTAAATCGCACACTTGGATACTCGGTGCTCTACCAAAAACTCTGTACCACAAAGTTTGCAATTCGCTAATATTGTGGCAGTATTGATTATTTCCGTGAATTAGTCTGCAACGGATGGCTCCCGCCAAGGGGTTTTCACTGTCGTGGGCATATTGTAGGTGCTGGCAGATCTTCAGCTTATGTATGTCGATGTGCGCCACGTCTGCTAAGCGGCATGAAGAACGGATGCTCCATTCGCATAAGAAGCTCACCGTCTACTACCCGTTCGGCGATTGAAATCTCATGGATGGACTTGTCAAGGTGCCTTGTGTAGGCGTGAGATAGTACTGCGGGTGAGGCATATCGCCAATATATGTATTTTGTCGATCTATAAGCTGCCTGATATCTTGGAACTTGGTTTCCGAATCCAGCGCTAGCTCTACGTTGCCATACCACTTGCAACACGAAGGTGCGTACCTGAATTGTCATAGTATCTTCGGTCCACCGGTCGGTATCAATCGATGAAACTGTACGCATCGTTGACAGAGCATCCGTTCTGTAAGATCCCTGGAAAGGAAATGTAGAAAGCTCCTTCGTTTCTCACTCATCTATGGCTCCCAAAGCATGCCACTACCGAGTATGAAGCGCCCGGTATGTGTGGCAAGGGGAGAAAGTGAGAGACGCTGCAGACCTTAGTGGTAGTAGGTTAGCGATATCTTACAGGATATGCGTATGCACATTGAGAAACTTTGGACTGCGAGAGAAGTCGTGCTCGTTCGGTATCACTGCTGGCCCATTAAAGCGGGCCAACATGCGGTGGAGATAGAAGTCATGGTGAAAGTCTATTTGTATGGCTGGTTTGCCATGTTCTCATACTAGGTAAACTGGACCCTTTGCATGATCGATAACTGACGCTTTCTAGCCCATTTTTAAGATTTATAGGGTTTTCTAATAATAGACTTTGGTGATGGATATACCACGTATCGATTAATGATTTTGACGCGATTTCACTGGGGTTATTTTCGCTCCGCTTCGCATACCTGTGCAGGGTCCCTTGGGCCTCCTTTGTATCGTTTGTATTTGCCAGGAGTTCGTGTAGCTAGAAGTCCAAGCATGCTAGCCCCAGATTGTCTAATTGCTCTTTTCAGAACGACGCTAGACTGGTGTCAGCTTCAGAGCCAAGGTCGCTATAGAGGGCATCGATTCCCAGTGTGCGTGGACTACATATGGAAAGGTATATGTGGTTGCAGTAGTATCAGCGAATGCCATCTACGGCGACTATAATCCACTGCCAACACCGAAATATTTACAAAGAACCGACTTCCCTCTAAAACATCGTTACTTCGTCCCGATAACCTTGAGCTTCTTCGGGC
>JAABUS010005039.1_pt1 | contig 17963 bp, 16 predicted proteins | sample 5560161 | NCBI WGS metagenome assembly JAABUS01 (sample SAMN10711885, study PRJNA513376) | rock metagenome | isolation source: Antarctica rocks | place: Antarctica: Victoria Land, Trio Nunatak nord | collected 2016-01-04 | reverse complement strand
CTGGGCGCTCTGGAAGCGCCCGACATTATTCCCCGACCACTGATTCGCTTTCTGGGCCGACTGTTTGCTGTAGAAACCGCTCATGAACGCCTGCGGATCGAAGCCGGGGCCGCCGGTGGACATCTGAATATCGGCGTAGAAGCGGCGGTAGCTGTCGGGGTTCCCCGGATCGGCGGTGAAGAAGACGCTGGCATCGATCGACTTCAACTCCACTTGAATACCGATTTTGCCCCAGCCATCTTTGATGATCTGCTGGGTTTTCTGCCGCGCGCTGTTGACCGTGGTGACGTAGACGAGGCTCATCGCCACGCCACCCTTCTGCCGGAAGCCGTTGCCCCCGCGGGCCCAGCCCGCCTCATCGAGCAGGGCGTTGGCTTTTTCCAGGTTGAACTCGGCCTTCAGGTTCTTGGAACGGACCGGCAGCGGATCGTAGAGGATATTGGTCGCTGCCTCGCCAGCCCGTCCGTAGAGGCTGGCGGCGACAGTCTGGCGATCGCAGGCGAGGGCGAGCGCCTGACGCACCTTCGGATCGCTCAGGAAGGGGTGCGGTGCCGCTAAACTGGAACGTTCGCCGTCGATCTCCTTGTTCGGATCGGTGAAGTTGATGGTGATATATTCGACACCACCTCCATCGCGGAAGCCGACGACCCCTTTGCCACCGGTTTCCAGTTGCTTGAGGATCGTATCCTCCACCTGGAGATTCCACGCATAATCGTAGTCGCCGCTCTGGATGACAGCCCGCGCAGCCGAGACGGCATCGCCGCCGCCCTTCAGCTCGACCTTGTCGAAGTACGGTTTGTTCGGGTCGCGATAATACTCGTTGACCACCATCGAGACGGCATCGCCCGGTTTGAAGTCGACGACCTTGTATGGCCCGGTGCCGACCGGCTTGAGGTTATTCGACGAGTTGCGCGCTCCTTCGCCCTTATCCTTCTCGAAAATATGCTTGGGGATGATCGGTTGTAACGTCGGGCGGGCGAGGGCTGGGGCGGCCTCTTTAAAGGTAAAGCGCACAGTCAACGTATCGAGCTTGTCGATCGCGCTCACCCCATCGTATTCGGCGATCGTCGGGGCGGCGGTCTTGGGGTCGGTGACATATTGCCAGGTGAAGATGATGTCGTCCGCAGTGACCGGCTGACCGTCGCTCCATTTGAGGTCGGCCCTCAGGGCGCAGGTGAGACTCTTGCCATCGGCGGCGATCTGGCCGTTGTCGCGCGTCGGCACCCCCGCCGCGAGGATCGGCACCAACGCTCCCTCGCCATCAACGATCAGCAGGGGCTCGTAGAAGATCCGGCTGGTGAGATTATCCTTTCCCCCGGTGCCGAAGTGATAGTTGAGGATGACCGGAGCCTGCCATTGGAGCAGTTTCAGGGTGCCACCGCCGCCGCGCTTGCCGGTGGGTGTGGCGGCGACGGGCGTGCCGCTGCTGCCGGGGGTGTTCCCGGCGGGTGCTGCCGCCCTGGTGGCGGCGGTTGCTGCGGGGACGACCGTTGGTGCGACCGTCGGCGCGGCTGTGGAGACGGACATGGCCGCGCTCGTTGGCGCGCTGCTAGCCCCGGTCGTGGGCGAGGCGGGGGTAGTGCCGCACGCGACGAGTGCCGCGCCGATCGCTGACGTTGAGAGGCCGAAGGCAACGGTGCGGCGGATGAACTGACGACGCGGGAGTTGGCCGGTGGCGAGGGCGTGCTGCAAGGAGGCGATCGTTTCGCGTGCTGGCATCGGGAGCTCCTTTGTGGTGTTGGGGGGCACGATGCAACGAGGACGGTGCTGCGGTCCACAACAACGGGGAGCCGACACGTCAGGCGGCCTATTCATCATCATTGATGATGATGTACTATAACGAGAACCGCCGGGCTTGTCAAGTTTAATGTTGACATTCGATAGACTTCGTCTGCGAGGTAGAGAGTAGCCCGGTTTCGCGGCAGTATTGGCGATGCCTGGGGCGGGGCGCGCGGGTATAAGGCACGCCCCGACGCGATATGGCAGTGCGGGGCGTGCGAGGACGAGATGGGCGATGGCAGTGCGGGCGGAGGCCCTAGCCGCGTGCGCCGACCGGGGCGATCAGTTGGTGCTCCTCGGGCCGGTACTCTTCCACCGCGTGGATCAGCTTGTCCATGTGGTGGCGCATCGTTGTCTCGGCGGCCTGCGGATCGCGCGCTTGTAACGCCGCCGCAAGTTCCAGATGATCGGAGACGTGGTCGATCATCATTCCGGTGTCGAGGGCGATCGTTTCCAGGATCTTCTCCAGCGGGTCATTCGCCGGATCGAGCAGGAGGAGGGTCACGGCGATCACCATCCGGTTATGCGAGGCTTCAGCGATCATCCGGTGGAAGTTCATCGATGGTTCGGTGATCTCGTGATCTTCGCTGACCCGATCGATGTGGGCTTCGGCGAAGGTGGCTAACTGGGCGATCTCCTCATCGGTCGCGCGCGTGGCGGCGAGGCGTGCCGCCTCGATTTCGACCGCACGGCGCACATAGAGGAGATCGATCAACTCGCGCAGGTCGGTGGCCTTGACCGCATCTTGCAGCCGCGCGCCGTGGCGATCCTGGCGCTGTAGGATCTGCAATTGCGCCAGTCGCTGGCGACCGGCGGCGGTAATAAGGCGACCCTTCTTGGCATTGGGCGACTCGGTCAGCCCGCGCTCGTCGAGTTGGCGCAGATAGCGCCCAACCGTTGCCTCGGCCACCATGATCCCCGTGCGATGGAACGTTTCCATCAGGCGGATGGAGCCGACCGGCTCCTCCGCTTCCGCCAGCACTGTCAGCGTGACCAATTCCATCTCGTTGGTGCTCTCGCCCCCACCGGCCATCGGGCTTCTTCCTCATCATCGAATCGCTGCCGCTGAACGGCACAGACCAATCGTGTCGTGGCTCGAGTGTTGCGGCGTGTGCCGCTGCAACGATTGTAGCATTAGCACCTACCATACCCCATATCCGTCCGTGCCGCTCTCCCGCTGACAGGGGGCCGCCCCCGGTCCAATACCGGGGGCGGGCGCAGCGCATCGCGAACTGGTACTCAGGCTTGGCGCTTCCGCCTGGTGATCAAGCGCGGCGATTGCGCCGCCGAACGAGGCCGATTGTGCCGAGGGTCAGCATGGCGATGGCGGCGACGATGGCGGCGATGAACGACCCGCCGGTCTGCTCAGCGCCAGCGCCGGTATTTGGCAGGCCGGGCAGGTTGCCGCCGCTGCCGGTGGCGGGCGGTGAAGGGGGCGCGGCGGGCGTTGGGGTGAGGGTGGCCGTCGGGCGTGGTGCCACCGTCGCGGTCGCGGTCGGCGCGACCGATGGTGCGGCGGAAGGCGCGGTCGAGGGGACCGGCGATGAGGTGGTGCTGGGGATCGGCAGGCCGACGATTACGAACGGCAGGGTCGGCGGCTGGTTGGCGGTGCGCTTGTTCAGTTGCGAGTTGACGACCAGGATCTTCTCGCCGACCCGCGCGAAGGTGGTCGGGAAGTCGAAGTCGGGGTCGGTGGTGGTGGTGACGACCTTGGCGGTGCCGAAGTCGTTGGAGAGTTGCAGGGTGACGAGGGTCGCGGCGGCGTTGCGCATCACCCAGAGGGTCTGCCCGTCGATCAGCAGGCCGTCACCGGCCATCACGCTCTGGCCGCCGAGGTCGATCTCGCTGATCGCCTTGGTGGCGATCGTCACACGGAAGAGCTTGCCGGTGTTCGACTGCACGACGACGAGATATTTGCCGTCGGCGCTGGCGGCGATCCCGTTGAGATTAAAGCCCTGGCCGTAGACGATCGGCGAACCGGCCAGATCGCTCCAACGCGAGAAGGCATTGGGCGCGGTGACATCGGCCGCGATCCGGTAGATCGCCGGGCTATTGGAGTCGGTGAAATAGGCGTCGCCGTTCGGGGCGATCGTCACGTCGTTGACGAAGCTCGGCGTCAGGCCGGTGGCGAACTTGGCGAGCAAGCCTTTCGTCGCACCATCGTAGACGAAGACCTGGCCGGTGCTGCCACCCGCGAGGAAGATTCGCCCGCCCTTGTCCACCTTCAGGCCGCGCACATCGGTGCGGCCATCGGCCCCGCCCGGCAGGAAGACCGTGGCGGTCGGGGTGTCGGTCGTGCCGCGATAGACCGCGCCGCTGGTCGTGCTGCCGACGAAGAACTCGCCCGGTTGCGTCCCGGCGGCGATCCCTTCGGGGAAGACGGTGTCGCCGGGCAGGATGTAGCGGTCGGTCGCGGCGAGCGCCCCGCCGATGCCGAATGTCAGGATCGCGACCACAAGTAGGATACCAAGTCGAAGTGTCCGCATGGTTCCCCTCCCTCTAATACTCCCGCCCGGTCAACAGCCGGGCTTATCCTGGTTTACGTTCGCGGGGTGCTTCTTGGATTCTCCGCGTCCCGCTCAGGCGAATTTTAGCAACTGCGCCAGATTGCCGCCCTTTACCTTGGCACGGTCGGCCTCGGAGAGATGGGCGAGGTGGGTATCGACCGTCCCCGGCACGTCATCGCCCCAGACTATCCGATCAGGGCCGAAAGCGTCGACCACGCGCCGGGTGAGCGGCAGCAGATCGGGGTAAAAAGGCGGTTCCTGGCCGAAGTGGCCGAGGCCGGAGAGCTTCAGGTAGACGTTATCGAACTGCGCCAGCGCTAACACATCCTCGTACTCTTCCAGCGACCCCAGCTGCGGCTTCGCGAGGTGGTCGAGGATGATCGGGATACGCGGCAGGGTCTGGAGGGCGGCGGCGACGCTGGCGGCATAGTTCGGGCCGATGTGCAGCTCGATGAATAGCCCGAGATCGGCGGCGCGTCGCCAGATCGTGCCGACATTGTCGTCGGTGAAACTGCCCAGATAATGCTCCTTCCCCCGGTGGGCGTGGAAGCGCACGGCGACGATCCGGGGCTCGCGCCAGGCCAGCGCGACGAGTTTCTGCGAGGCGGCGGGGTCATCGGGGTAGACAAAAGCGGTGCCGCGCAGCCGCTCCGGCTCGCGTTGCAGGGCGTCGAGGACGAGGCTGTGGTCGTCGCCGTACGGCTCGGGCTGGACGAGGACGGCGCGGTCGATCCCGAGCGTCTCCATCCGCGTGAGGTAATCGGCGAGTGGATCAGCGGAGAGCATTTCTGCACGCGGGGTGTAGGCGGCGCGCGGGTGGATCGGGTAACGCTGCCGATCGCGGGAGAAGAGGTGGGTGTTCCATTCGATGATCATGCGGGATGGTGCTCCTTCGTGGGTGGTTCGGTAGGATCGTTACTAATCAGTGCGTGATCTGATTTGCGAAGGCGGTGGTACCGGCCAGCCCCGGATTTCAATCCGGGGCTGGTTTACCCGGCGGCCCACGCCCGCCGCCCGCCTCGCCGCTCCTCTATCCTTACACCCCGACCGCAATGGCCGGGTAAAACTGATCCGCGCCGCCGCGCAGGGTGCCGTCGGGATCGTAGCCGATCGCGGTGGGGCTGGCGAAAGCACCGCCGAAGAAGTCGTTCTGGATCGGCACGACAGTGTGGCCCGCCGCACTGAGGACGTCGAGGGTTGCCTGGCCGAGTCGGTCATCGACGAGCAGGCGGCCCTCGCTGCAATCCATCCGGCTGTCGCTGATCGCCGCCTGCGGGCTGAGGTCGAAGTCGAGATGCTTGACGATCAGTTGCGCCACCGCATCGAGGATCCGCCGCCCGCCCGATGCGCCGACGACGAGCCGGGGCTTGCCGCTGTCGAGGACGATCGCGGGGGTCTGGTTCGTCAGCGGGCGGCGATTCGGGCCGAGTGAGGCGGCGCGACCCGGCTCGGGGTCGAACCACGACATCCCGTTGTTGAGCAGGATCCCGGTGCCGGGGATCGTCACTGCGCTGCCGAAACTCGACATAAGTGTGGAGGTAAGGCTGATCGCGAGGCCATCGCGGTCGGCGGCGCAGAGGTGGGTAGTGTTGCTGCGCGCCGGGCCGGGGGCACTGGCAAGGGTCAGTTCGCCCGGTCTGCCGCCCGGCTCGTAACGCCACGGATCGCCCGCCGCCTTCGTGGCGGCGGCGCGTTGCGGGTCGATCAGGGCGCGGCGCTCGGCGATATAGTCGTCGGTCAGCAACCCGGCGAACGGCGTCGGCACGACCTCGGGATCGGCGAGGTGGGCGAAGCGGTCGGCGAAGGCCAGCAACGATGCCTCGGCGATCAGGTGGTAGGCGGCGGCGGGGGAGTCGCAGGCGCGGAGATCGAAGCCGTCGAGCGTCCGTAGCATCTCGGCCATCGTCACGCCGCCGAACGGCCCCGGCACGGTCGCGATCGTCTGGGCGCGGTAGGGGAAGGTTAGCGCGGGGCGGATCACGGCGCGATAGGCGGCGAGGTCGGCGGCCCGCAGTAAGCCATCGTTGGCGCGCATATCGGCGTCGATGGCGGCGGCGAGCGACCCGCAATAGAAGGCGTCCGGTCCCTCGGCGGCGATCTGCGTCAGGGTGCGCGACAGGTCGGTCTGCTGGAGTCGCCCGCCGACGCCGTCGAGATCGACCGCGCGCGGTGCCGCGCCGTCATCGAGGAAGGTCGCGGCAGAGGCCGGGAACCGGCGCAGGCGGCGCACCTCGCGCCCGACGAGGACGGCGTGGTACCAGCCCGTTGGTATGGCGGTCGCGGCCAGCTCGATCGCGGGCTGCATCACCGTGGCGAGTGGCAGGCGGCCCCAGCGTTCCAGCGCCAGCGCGTACCCGGCGACCGCCCCCGGCACCGCGACCGCGCGATAGCCGACGGTGTTCGCCTCGTCCCGCACCGCGCGCCACTTGAAAACTTCGGTCGAGCGTCCCTCGGCCAGCTCGTAGCAGTCGGGCGTGGCGAGCGCGGGCGAGCGCATCCCGAACTCGACGCAATAGGTCTGGCCGTCGGCGGGGTCGTGGACGACCATCACGCCGCCGCCACCGAGCCCGCTCATCATCGGTTCGACGACCCCGCTGGCGAACGCGGCGGCGATGGCGGCGTCCATCGCGTTGCCGCCGAGCGCGAACATCCGCGCGCCCGCCTCGCTCGCCGCCTGGCTCTTCGCCGCGACCATACCCCGCTCGCCGGTCGGTTCGCTCCGATCGACCGTGCGCCACCCGTACTGCATCCCCGCCCCCTTCTCCGCATTCAGGTTGTTATGACTGGCGGATTATACGGCAGTTTGCTGCAAGAGGGGCGTTGTGTGCCGCTGATCGGTTCAGCGAGGGCTGCCAGATCGGGCCGATACGTTCTTTTGACTGCCTGTTACAGCGTTGTGGAACTTTGCGCCCTCAGCGTCATTGTTCTTCAGATAAGCTCTTTTGCTGCCGTCTCGCAATGAATGGAGCAATCGATGAGGCAAGCGCGGTACCGGTCGCTACTTTGTGCTCTTACCATAGCCGGGTTGTTGCCTACATTCGGCGGGTGTAGCCGCACCGATACGTCGCCAAGATCGGTCACCAGTACGCCACCGCGCATCGTCACGGCCACGCGCGACGACGGTACACGATCGCCCGTGCCGGTTACGCCCTCACTCACTGTTCGCGAGGTGATTACGACCGCAGTAGCAAAGCGCCCGACCGACTTCGCGTTCGCTTTTGTGTCGGCGGCCTGTGGCGAGAGTATGACCATCGATACCTTCGCCGACACTTTTACCGCATTTGTGCCGCAGGATGGGCGGTACAATGCCGGCACGCGCACGATCCCGCTCACCCTCACCCCGGACGAGTTGCGTGCGGTCTATCGCCAGATGCTGATCATCGATTTCTTCGCCTATCCCCCTTCGCTGAGTACTGCAAGTGTTCCCCAGGGCGGACGAGCCAGTGATTACGACTTCCGCGTCCGACGCGACGGTCAGGTACAGACGTTTCATTGGACCACGACTGGCACGGCGACGCCGACTGAGATGGAACGCGATCTCAGCGACCTGACGCAACGCTTGGTGAACATTATCTATGCCCACCGCGAGACGCAGGCGGTGTCGCGCGGCGCGGGGTGTACCTGATGCGCTGTAGCTATTGCTGAAAATCGTATTTGTCGAGATGCCGTAGGCAGAGACTGGACGCGGATGAATCGTAGCCAAGCCGCTGCTACCGCGCTGGAGTGGCGCGTAGCGGAGTGGTAGCCAGTCCGGCGGCATCCCACCTCAACACCGGCCTTACCCTGAGCCGCGCCCTTGCGCCGCCCCAAGCCCATAGCCGACAATGCCGCCCATGAAGGAACAACCGCGCACATCGCGCATACCGACATTCGGGGCGCTAGCGACGCCGCCAGCCGCATTCGCCGCCGCGCTGATCTCCGCCCTGATCGGCTTCGGCGGCACGGTCGCGCTGGTCGTACAGATGGGGCAGCGACTGGGCGGCACCCCCGGTCAGATCACCTCGACCGTCACCGCGCTCTGCCTGGGGATCGGCGTGGCGGGCGCGGGGTTGAGCTGCGGGCTGCGGCTGCCGATCGTGCTGGCGTGGTCCACCCCCGGCGCGGCGCTCCTCGCCACTAGTGCCGCAGGGACAACCTACCCGGTCGCGATCGGCGCTTTCATCGTCGCCGCCGCCATGATGATCGTCCTCGGCCTCGTCCCCGCGCTCGGACGCCTCGCCGACCGGATCCCGGCGGCGGTCGCGGCGGCGATGCTGGCGGGCGTCCTCTTGCCGTTCTGCCTCGCCCTCTTCCGCACCTTCCAGACCGACTGGCTCCTGGCCGGGTTGCTGCTCGCGGTCTACATCGTCGCGCGGCAACGGTTCCCGACCTATGCGCTGCCCCTCGTCTTGCTGGCCGCGATCGTTGTCATCGCCACGCGCGACGGGGTCGGCATGGGCGTGGCTGGGTCGCCATTCGGCACACTGATACCCACCGCGCCGACCTTCGGCTGGCGGGGGATCATCAGCCTCGCGATCCCGCTCTTCCTGGTGACACTCGCCTCGCAGAATCTGCCCGGCTTCGTGGTCCTCCGCTCGGCGGGCTACGATCCGCCACCGCGCCCGATCCTCGTTGTCACCGGGCTGGCGTCGCTCCTCCTCGCTCCATTCGGGGCGCACAGCGTCAACCTCGCCGCGATCACCGCCGCGATCTGCACCGGCCCGGAGGCCCACCCGCAGCCCGCGCAACGCTGGCGCGTCGGGATGATCTATGCCGCGCTCTATCTCCTGCTGGCCCTCTTCGCCGCGCCGCTCGTCGGGCTGTTCATGGCGCTGCCGCCGACCACGATCGCCGCGATCACGGGCATCGCCCTCCTCGGCCCGCTCCTCAACGCCCTCGTCGGGATGCTCAGCGTCCCCGACGACCGCGAAGCCGCCGTCCTCACCTTCGTCACCACCGCGTCCGGTGTCGCCCTCCTCGGGATCGGCGCTGCGTTCTGGGGTTTGCTGGTTGGGTTCGTTGCGCTGGGGGTGAGGAGGGTGTTAGGGAAGCGGAGGGAAAGGGCTTAAAGGTGGGAGATGTTGCGGCCCTCACCCCCGCCTCGCTGTGCTCGGCACCTGCTGCCCAGAGGACGCCCGCCAATGCTAGGAGAGGGGGAGGGGCGTTGTTGACGCTGCTGGCTGCTGGCATGGCGGCGTTACTCTCAGCAAACGCGACTGGTAGAAACCAGAAGAATTCTAGTGGCTATACCCCTCTCCTCGCATGGGCGGGCACCCTCTGGGCAGCGGGTGCCGAGCGCAGCGAGGCGGGGGTGAGGGCCAAATCTCACCCCGTCGCCAACACCCCGGTATCCTCGCCGCGCTCGAACGCCAGCGCATCGTCGATCATGCGGAAGATGTCGTACTGCGGTGCGAAGTTCAGCAGTTCGCGGCCCTTCGACAGATCGAACTCGTAGTAGGTCGGGACGCCGAGCGAACGCGCATCAACGTAAGGGAGTTCCAGGCGCTCGGCGAGGTAGGGGATCGCCTCATCCCAGGTGAACGGCGCGGGTCCGGCCAACTGGAACGTTTGGCCGAGCGCTTCCGGCACCCCGAGCGCCGCCACGCAGCCCGCGACGATGTCGCGCACGTCGGCGATATGCTTGCGCCACGCGCGACCGTGATGATCGCGCATGATCACCAACTGCTCTTTGCCGTGCCAGAGCGGTTCGAGGTCGAGGTAGGTCGCTTTCAGTTTGCTGAGGCGGAACTGCGGGAAGTGCAAAATCTCGCCCGCCCCGACCGTCAGCGCGAACCGCAGCGTCGTAATCGGCGTCCGGTAGGTGCGCCAGTAACCGTCGCACAGTTCCTCGCCGACCGACTTCGAGAGGGGATACCAGCCCCGTGGGCGACGCGGCGCGGTGTCGGGGTCGATCGGCGTGGCCATCCCGGTCGGCGGGTATTTGTCGTAGAGGGCGTCGGTGCTGGCGAAGAGAAACTGTTGCAAGCGCGGCATCCCCCGCGCCGCTTCCAGCATCAGGAAAGTGCCGCGCACGTTGATCTGAAAATAGTCCTCGGTCGAGAACGGCCCGCCGCCCTGGAACGCGCCGCCGAGATGGTAGATCACGTCCATCCCCTCGACCGCCCGCGCGACATCGGCCGCCTCGGTCAGATTCCCCTCGATCAGTTCGACGCCGAGCGGGCGCAACTTCTCCGTTCGCGCGTCGCCCCCCCAGACCAGCCCGCGCACCTCGTGGCCCTGCGCCACCAGCGCCGCCGCCAGATTCGCCCCGATCCGCCCCGTGATCCCGGTCACCAGAATCCGCATCGCCCCTCCCTTGCTCATCGTAGCCGCATCATTGCCGCGCAACCCTACGCCCGCCCGATCACGCCGTCAAGCGGCAGTGTGAAGGCTACGCCAACGCTGACTGTCGGCTGAAGCCGCGCCTTGAGGGCCTACGGCCACGAAGCCCTCCTACGCGGGCTAAGTTCGTCATACTACGGTGCTTGATACTGTAGATAAGTGCTCACATCAAGCCCAGCCCGCGCAGGCGGGTTTATCCTGCGCGGGTAGCAGGGCTTTGTGGCCCGCAGGCCCATGAGGCCGGGTGCCCTTTGGGCGATTCAGCCGCCAGCCCACCTCACGCATAGGCCCTGAGGGGACATTAGCCCGATGGCGTTTCGACATATGACGCCGTATACTCGCTGTCGTTACGCACCTCGCGATACCTCAGCCCTGAGGGTTTCCACCTTCGGGGCTTTGTTTTGCCCCGCAGCAGGGACACACGCCGGGAGGAGCGCCCCGGCAAGCCAGCGGGATGTCTGGTAGGATCGGCTATTGCGCGGCAGTGCCCATCAGGGACAGCGGACTGTGCGCCCGGAGGTTCGGGCGCTGATCTCTCATAACTTTCATAAAGGAAGGTGTACAGATGGAGCAAACGGTGGATCCCAACCCTGGATTGAGCGTCAGCCGCGACGGCGGGCGCTCCTACAAATATTTCGATTTCATCATGGCCGCGTTCGTGGCGGTCCTCCTGATCAGCAACATCGTCGTCGTGAAAGTCATGCGCCTCGGGCCATTCCAAATCGGCCCGCTCACCCTCGGCCCGTGGGCCACCGATGGGGCGACGTTCCTCTTCCCGATCAGTTACATCTTCGGCGACATCCTCACCGAGGTCTACGGCTACGCACGCTCCCGTCGAGTCATCTGGGCCGGCTTCGTCGCCATCGCCGCCGCCGCGCTGATCTACACCGCCGTCGGTGCGATGCCCGCCGAGGCCGATTGGCCCTACCAGGAAGCGTATCAGTCGATCCTGGGCCAGGTGCCGCGCTTCGCCGTCGCCGGTCTGGTGGCCTTCTGGGCCGGTGAGTTCTGCAACAGCTTCGCCCTCGCCCGGCTGAAAATCCTCACGAAGGGCCGTCGGCTCTGGGTGCGGACGCTCGGCTCGACGGTCGTCGGGCAGGCGGTCGACACCGCCATCTTCGCGACCCTCGGCTTCGCGGGGACGCTGCCGGCGGGCGTCATCAAAGACATCTTCGTCTTCGGCTTCCTCTTCAAGGTCAGCTACGAGGCGCTGGCGACTCCGGTCACCTACGCGGTCGTCAACTTCCTCAAACGCGCCGAGAACGAGGACTATTACGACGTGGGGACCGATTTCAATCCGTTCCGGCTGGCGTTGCCCGCGTTGCGCCGTCGGGCGAATGCGGACACGCCGGGTACGGCAGCGCCAACGGGAGAAGGGGCATGAGCCCGCACGCTCAAGCCCGCACGCCCCTGGACGAGGTGCGGGCAGCCTGCGCCACCGTGGCCGCCGTGGCGACCCATGTGCGGATCGATACCGCCAGGCTTGCGGAGTATGCGGCGGCGCTCCCGCTCGATACGTTGCAGGCGTCCACGTTCGATCCGCAATACCACTTCCACGGCGACCCCGCCGATACCGTCGCCTACGTCCTCACGCTCGACACGATCAACTTCGGCTCCGGCTATTTCCCCCACCTCCGCAAACGACCGGGCCTCTCCGGCTACTTCACGATCGCCGCCGCCTTGACCGACCACTTCCGCGCGGACGGTCCATTGACGGCAACCGCGTTGGCGGCGCTCACCGCCGACGACTGTCGGGCACTCTTCGACCAACCGGTTGATGGTGGCCCGATCGACGAATTGATGACGCACTTCGCCACGGCGCTGAACGAATTGGGGCGCTATCTGCTGGACCAGTTCGATGGGCAGCCGACCGCGTTGGTCGCATCGGCGAACCGCTGGGCAGCGCGCCTTGTCGGGATCCTGGCGGCGATGCCCGCGTTCCGCGACGTAGCCAGTTATCGAGGACAGTCTGTGCCGTTCTACAAGCGGGCGCAGATCGTCGCCGCCGACCTCGCGCTGGCGCTCGACGGCGCAGGGCTCGGCACCTTCGCTGACCTCGACCGCTTGACGATCTTCGCCGACAACCTGGTGCCGCATGTGCTGCGCGTCGATGGCGTGCTCCGTTACGACGCCACCCTGGCCGCGCGCCTCGCGGCGGGCGAACTCCTCCCGGCAGGATCGGCGGCGGAGGTGGAGATCCGGGCGACCGCAGTCCATGCGGTCGAGTTGCTGGTGGCGGTCTGCTGCGACCAGGGCCGCCCGGTCAGTGCGCGCGAACTGGACTATTTGCTCTGGCACCGTGGGCTGGCACCACACTACCGGGAGTTGCCGCGCCACCGCACCCGAACCATCTTCTACTGAGGTCTGCTTCGCGGATGCGACCCGTTCCCGGATGCGGTGTGCGCGCGGTACACTCTGCGCTGTGGTACTGCGGCCTGACGAGCCAATAGGAGGGACCGGTGGAGCAACCAGCACGACAACCCCGCACACGGCGTGACGTGCCACTGTCGCCGAGATTGCGCTGGCAACTGCGCCTCTTCTATCTGCTCGCGCTGGTCATGCTGGCGATCACCGTCTACCGACTCGTGCGCGGCGAGATCGCGCCCGGACTGGCATTGCTCGTCCTGGCGCTCGGGATCGGCGTCGGCGCGCTGGTCAGCCGCACCTACCGGCTCGACTGGGACGAGGCGACCGGCACGATCGTCGGGCAGATCGACCTCCTCGGCGGCGTTATCCTGGCCCTGTATCTCATCTTCGCGCTGACCAAAGGGCGACTGATCGGCCTCTGGGTCGCCGACACCCATCAGGCTTCGATCCTCGGCCTGGACCTGACCGCCGGGGTGATGGTCGGGCGGGTCGTCTTTACCGGCGGCGGTATCCGTGCTCTGCTGCGCGCGGCCGATCCACGCCCGCTACAGGAGCACCAACGATGACCGAAACACCGCGCAACGAGCCGTCCGCGACGACCGCGCCACAACCCCAAGGGGCAGGGGAAGAACCGCGCGCAGGACTCGGCCTGGAGCGGCTGGTCTTCTTCAGCGATGCGGTCTTCGCGATCGCGATCACCTTGCTCGCCCTCGACGTCAAGATCCCGGAGATCCCCGACGGCAAAGAGATGACGGACTTAGCCGGGCAGATCAGGGCCATCATTCCGAACATCCTCGCCTACTTCATCAGCTTCATGATCGTCTCGGTCTTCTGGGTCGTCCACCACGGCACCTTCAACTACATCCGGCGTTACGACCGCCGCCTGATCTGGCTCAATCTCTATGCCCTCCTCTTCGTTGCCTTCCTGCCCTTCTCGGCGGGTGTCCTGGCGCGGTACGGCAACACCTTTTTCGCGTTCGCCTTCTACGCCGTGGCAACCCCGACCGCGACCAGCGGCGTCAGCGCCAGGAGCGGCGAGCGGTAGATCGCCAGCAGCAGTACCAGCACCAGGATCACCGTCGTCAGCAGCAAGGTGAAGTCGGTTGCCCCGAAGATCGCCGCCGCGTCGGTGATGATCCCCGCCGGGCCGGTCACTTTGACCTGTCGCCCCGCCTGATTATCGAAACTATCGGTGTACGCGCGCAGCGCCTTGACCGTCGCGGTCTGGCTATCGCCACTCGTCGCGGCGCTCAGCGAGGCGACGATCTCCATCGTCGTCCCGTCGGCGGAGACGAGTTGGCCGCGCGCCTGCGGCACGGTATACGGCGAGACGACCGCCGCAATCCCGGCCGGTTTCGAGCCACCAACCAGCCAGTCGCTGATCTGTTTCGCCGCCGCCTCGTCGCCCGCACCGAGCCCGGCGGGGTTATGGACGACGATGATCGCCGGGAGGCCGCGCGCTCGGGAAGGCAGCCGTGACGATCTGCGCCGCCCGCACCGACTCCTGATCGCCGATCCCGAAGCCGCCGACATCGTAATAGTCGCCCACCTTCGGCGCGACGACGCTCAACAACCCCGCCGCCACGATCCAGACGACGATCGTGATCCAGCCCCCCAACGTCCCGTGACCGCCGCCGCCAGCCCCCCGAACAGCCGATCGCCCGGCCCCAGCGCCGCCTGCTCACCGTGCTGCCCGCTCATCATCGGGGGTATTGACCTCTCCTCCGGCCCCTCTCCGACGCGGGGAGGGGTGCCTTGTCAGGAGCGCGGTGATACCGGGAAGGCCGACAACATCCTAACGAATCACCCCTCCCTCTGTAGGGGAGGGGCCGGGAGGAGAGGTCTAGCGCACCCACATTGACAAACACCTCTTTCGGGCATACAACAGCAGCGTACGCCCCACCTTAACGTTCGCAACAGACGTGGAGACAGCGATGAGCCAGCCCGCCTGGATACGGACCTACCGGATCGCCTTCGCCCTCCTCACCACGGTGGCGATTGTCTACCAGTTCTCGGTGCGGGCGGCGCTCGGCGACTTCGACCCGGTCAACTTCTTCAGCTTCTTCACGATCCAGAGCAACATTTTCGCGGTGGTCGTCTTCGTGCTCGCCGCGTTGCGCCCCGACCCGGACGAGGAGGCGTCGCCGACCTGGGATCTCGTGCGCGGCGCGGCGGTCGCCTACATGACGACCACTTTCGTCGTCTATGGCCTCCTGCTGACCGGCTATAACGACGCCCTGCAAACCTCCGTCCCCTGGGTCAACAACGTTCTGCACCGCATCTTCCCACTGGTGTTGCTGATCGACTGGGTCCTGCGACCGCCGCGCCACTTGCTCACCTTCCGCAGGGCGCTGATCTGGATGGTCTTCCCGCTCGCCTACCTCGCCTACTCGCTGCTGCGCGGCCCGCTCGTCGGGTGGTACCCCTATCCGTTTCTCGACCCGCGTAACGCAGGTGGCTACCCGCTCGTCGCCCTCTACGGCGTCGGGATCGCGCTCGGCTTCTTCCTCTTCGTCGCCCTGATCGTCGTCATCGGGCGCCGTGTGCGCCTGCGGATCGAGCCAGCGACGGCGGGATGAGGGGACGAGGGGACGGGAGAGGGGGACGAGAGAAACGAATGACAGGGCGTGGGCGGGATTAAATGAGGGCTGGTCATTATTCGGGTTGCCGCATTCCAGCGGCATCCTTAAGTATCGGCCTTACGGTGCGGGCGAATACAGGCTACTGACGATTGGCGACAGGCCGAGATGCCTTGCTACGCCTCGATCGAATTATGACCACGCCTCGATTAAGTGGTGGGTATTTGACCGCTCCCCCGGCCCCTCCCCGACGCGGGGAGGGGTGACTTGTCGCTAGATCAGCGATTGCGGGATACCTAAAGCCGTGATAGCGACGTAATGGTATCCACTGCTGCGCGTTTCCTCTGCCCACCGCCCCTCACAACGAGTCACCCCTCCCCGCATCGGGGGAGGGGCCGCAGGAGAGGTCATCCGCTCACCACAATTTGCTACACTCAGCGGGGCCGATCCCGCCCCCAGTAACACTGCTCAACTGGAGGTGCGACAATGTCTCAGCACGAACCCGAAGCCGAACAGAACGCCATGCCGCGCGACATGGCCGATGTGATAGCCCGGATCAACGCCGATTATGCGGCGCTGACGGCGACACTCGACGGTTGGACCGAGGCGCAGGGCTGGACGGTCAAGGACCACATCACCCACCTGGCCGCCTGGGAACAGTCGATGGTGTCGCTTTTCCAGGGTCGCCCGCGCCACGAAGGGCTCGGCGTCTCGGCGGCACTCTACGAGAGCGATGCGATCGACGCGATCAACGCCGCGATCCGCGAGCGCCACAAAGACGTTTCCCTGGCCGAGGCGCGCGGACTCCTCGCGGACGCCCACCGGCAAACGCTGGCGGCGCTCGACGCGCTCACGTTCGATGATCTCTTCAAGCCGTACTCCCACTTCCTCCCCGATGAACGGGGCGACGATGACGGCAGCCCGATCATCGGCCGCTTGCGCGGCAACACGTTCGGGCATTATGCCGAACACCTCCCCTGGATGACGGCGATTGCCGGGTGAGTGGGAATGATCCGCCAAGCCGGTAACCGGGATTGAAATCCACGGCTAAGAGGTCATTTCACAGCCTCGATTGATCATGCTGTGACGACAAAAAGGCAGGTTAATCCAGGGCTGTGAAATAGCTTCTGAGAGCCTGCGGCCACGAAGCCCTTAGCCGGTACTTCAGTGCCGGTCCTCCGCCTGCCCCCTACCCCACCCGCTCTGCGGAAACGGATTGTCGGGGAAGAGGATCGCGCGGTACTTGCCCTCGCCTGCCAAATGCAGATGGAGCAGCGCACTCCCCACACCCGCCACATCATCAGGCACCGCGCCGTTAACCAACTCAGCCCGCGTAGGCGGGCTTCGTGGCGGAGCCTTCAGCCGGGCCTTCAGGCCACCGGCAGCCCACGCCGAGCGGGCCATCACGTTCGCCACCGCCATCAGCCGCCAGCCATCACCATACGCCCTTCCCCCATCAACGCGAACCATCAGACCGCGTTCATCGTTGTAAGTGGTGAGCTTCCGGCACTATTCCCCGCCATCGCAGCGAAAGGAGCGACAGGCGATGCACGACGACGAGCGCCCCGGCCCGCTCCCTACCGGCAACGGCCAGATCGACGACATCACCCAGGGGCTGATCGCGGTTTACGAGGCGGTGTTTCCAGGGCGGATCAGGTTAGAATTAAGGACCTCTTACCCAACTATGGCCGAAGTGACGTACACAATTGCTGAATTCTGGTCGAATTAGCGCCGGCTTCGCGACGTATTACTTGGATGATACTATCTAAGCCTCCAGACATATTACTCCGCAAGAGCCAATCGTTTCGATTTATGACCTGCTGTAAGTCCGCATCACCTAGTCTCTCCAATAGATATGTGCAGGCATTAAGGCGAAATGCGTAATCTGAATGAGGAGGCACAGCAGGATTCACCTGTTTCTTAATATAGTCATCGAATTGAGGTGTTAGACCAGCCGCCGCCCCATCGACTTGCGCTGGATTTAGGGTTGTAAGCCAAGGCATATCAGCAGGAATAATATTCGCAAACCTTGTTCCAACCTGTACTAGAATGACTTGGTTACCTCCTCTAAGAGCATGAGCAATTTCTAGCTTACAATAAGGACTCTCAAAGTAGGAGGGGCTTGCCAATACAATTAGTCTCTTCGTGGTACTCGCCGCCTGAGTAAATATCCTCTCAAAGTTCAGGCCGTTAGGAATTTGACCATTGTCCAAAAATACTTGTCGCCCCTGAGCTAAGAGAGAATAATATAGATCACTAGCAAGCCAATGGGTTTCCCCATGACGATATGAGATAAATATATCGTACCCATTGTGCTAGATCGGCGGGGGTCGCCAAGGCAGGCTCTCCCAGGTAGGATGGTGTTGCTGAGACAGCCATCCATACCCAGGAGAGGGCACCATGATAGCGG
>JAABUS010005037.1_pt1 | contig 17970 bp, 20 predicted proteins | sample 5560161 | NCBI WGS metagenome assembly JAABUS01 (sample SAMN10711885, study PRJNA513376) | rock metagenome | isolation source: Antarctica rocks | place: Antarctica: Victoria Land, Trio Nunatak nord | collected 2016-01-04 | reverse complement strand
CCGCTGGGACGACCTCGGCGAGGTTTTTGAGCGTCAGCAATTGCTTGCGCATCATCACCAGGTCACCCCAGCCCAGCGCGGCCCGGCGTACGCCTCCCAGGGGTCCGACCCGCCCGACGGCCAGCTTCACCAGCAGCCGGCTGCCGGTGGCGGCCGGGCGCACGGCGTAGGTGATCGACAGCGGGCCGAACAGCCGCTCCGCAGCGGGCAGCGCCACGAGGGTGAGGTGATCGCCCGGCTCGAAGTCCACCAGCTCGAAGACGAGGAACGGCTGGCCGACCTCGAGCCGGTCGGCGCCCTCGGTGAGGGTCCGAGGGCTGCGCCGGCCGCGGTTGTCGATCCAGTCGTAGCTGTACGGCGCGACCTTCAGCTGGCACAACCAGCGGAACACCACGTCGGAGGGCGCATGGACGTCGACGGCGCGGAAGTAGGCGGTGGCACCCGGCGGGACGTAGCGGTCGCCGGGGTACGGCGCGGCCATCTCGGCCGCGGTGGCGCCCCAGTTCCGCGCGGTCAGCATGCCGTCAGTGTCCTACTGCGCGGTCATCCCGCCGTCGGGGGTCACCACCGATCCCGTCATGAAGGCCGCGTCGTCGCTGGCGAGGAACAGCGCCACCCGGGCGATGTCCTCCGGCGTACCCAGCCGTCCGATCGGGTACTTGGCGACGGTCATCGCCAGCCCCTTCTCCTCGTCGCCGCCTCCGCGCGCGGCGAGCATGGGCCGCATCAGCGGGGTGAAGACCGTGCCGGGGCAGATCACGTTGACCCGGATGTGATGCGGTGCGAGGTCGACGGCCATCGACCGGGTCAGCGCGACGACGGCGCCCTTGGAGGCGCAGTACGCGGCGAAGTTCGCCACGCCGACCAGCGCGGCCACCGACCCCTGGTTGACGATCGACCCCCCGCCGGAGGCGGCCATGCTGCGCGCGGCGGCGGCCGAGCATAGGTAGGTGCCCTTGACGTTGACCGACATGCAGCGGTCCCAGTCGTCCTCGGCTGCGTCGAGCACCGAGCCGCTGCTGTTGACTCCGGCGTTGTTGTAGAGGACCGACAGGGGGCCCAGCTCGGCCACGACCCGGTCGAAGGCGGCCGACACGTCGCCCGCGACCGCGATGTCGGCGGCGATCGCCAACGCGGTGCCGCCCGCCTCCTCGATCAGCGTCGCGGTCTCCGCCGCGGCGTCGCCGTCCCTGTCGACGACCGCGACCGAGGCACCCTCGGCCGCGAAGAGCGTCGACGCGGCCCGCCCGATGCCCGACCCCCCACCGGTCACGACCGCGATCCGGCCGTCCAGCCTGCCTGTCATGGAGCCTCCTTCTCTCTCAGGGTCACTGCGCGGACATCCCGCCGTCGAGGACCAAGGGGTGGCCGTTGAGGTAGCCCAACCGGCCGGTGGCCAGCAGGGCCACCGCATCGGCGATCTCGGCCGGGTCGGCGACCCGGCCGAGCGGAATCTGCCGCTCGATGGCGTCCCGCAGCTCCGGTTGGTCCAGCCGCCAGGCCGTCATCGGCGTGTAGACCATGCCGGGGCAGATCGCGTTCGCGCGTACGCCGTGGCGCGCGTAGTCCACCGCGATCGAGCGGGTGAGCATCACGGCCGCGCCCTTGGACGCGGTGTACGCCGCCCGTCCGGGGAAGGCGACCAGGCCGGCCACCGACGCGATGGTGACGATGTGCCCGCTGCCCCTGGCCATCATCGAGGGCAGCACCGCCCGGCTGCACAGGAAGGGTCCGCGGACGTTGACGGCGTGCACGCGGTCCCAGTCCTCGACCGGAGTCTCGTGCAGCACCGTGGCGGCCGGCGACCCGGTGATCCCCGCGTTGTTGACGAGGACGTCGACGCCGCCGTACGCCGCGAGTACGGCGCCGAACGCGGCCTCGACACCGGCCGGGTCGGTCACGTCGCAGGCCAGCAGGTCCTCGCCCCCGTCCCACTGTGCCGGGTCGGTGCCGCCGGCAACGTCGAGTGCGGCGACCCGCAGCCCTTCGGTGCGCAGCCGTTGCACGGTGACCGCGCCGATACCCGACGCCGCGCCGGTGACGACGGCAGTCGTCCCGGGTGCGCTCAAAGGTTGACCAGCTGCTGCTTGCCGGCGCGCAGCCGGGACAGCTGGATGAAGTGCTCGGGGTTGAGGAAGAGCTCGGAGAGCTCGGCCATGTCGTCGATCGTCCAGCCCTCGGGCCGGCGGATGAGGTAGTCGATGTACTGGAAGGCGTCCTTGGCGCCGAAGCCCACGTGGTGGGCGCCGAGGATGCGCCGGGACTCGCCGTCGATCACGAGCTTGAACCAGCCGGACAGGATCGGCCGGGTGAAGGCATAGAGCATCGAGCCCTCGGCGGCCGGCAGCGGGAAGGACTCCGGGTCCGCATCGTCGGGAGGCATCTGCAGCTTGATGACGTTGGGGTACTTCTCCCGCGCCTCGGCCTCGGTCAGCCCGCACCAGGTGACCTCGTAGGTCGTGTGCAGGAAGTCCGGGTATTCGGTGTAGTCGTACTCGTAGTGCTCGCCCATGATGTTGCGGGCCGCGGCCATGCCGCACTTGCGGGCTTTGAACATCTCCATCGGCGTACCCAGCAGGTCACCGATTGCGTAGACCGACGGGCTGGAGGTGCGCATGGTCGCGTTGGCGCGCACGAAGCCGCGCTCGTCGGTGTCCAGGCCCAGCGCGTCCAGGCGCTTGAGATCGGGCCGTTCCCCGGTGCCGACGAAGACGAAATCGGTGGGCAGGTCGACGATCTCGCCGTCGGCACCGCGGTAGCGCACACCCGTGGCCCGGCCCTCGCCGAGCACCTCCAACGGCTCCACGCCCTCGAGGATCGTGATGCCGCGGTCGACCATCATGTCGACGACGTAACGCCGCATGTCCTCGTCGACGTGGTGCATCGACGCGGTGCGCATCAGGGGGCTGCGGGTCAGGATCGTGGTCTGGCACCCCGTCGCCTGGAAGAACGAGCCGTACTCCAGCGCAACCTTCGAGCCGCCGATGATGACGCAGCTCGTGGGCTCGTAGTCCAGGTCCTCGATCAGGCTGGCGTAGTCGAAGACGCCGGGCTGGTCCATCCCGGGCAGGTCGGGGTAGATCGTGTGCGCGCCCGTCCCTAACACCAGGTTCTTGGCGCGGTACTGCACGCCCTCGACCTCGACGGTGTGCGCGTCCACCACGGTGGCCGGGGCGTTGAGGATGAACTCCAGGTCCAGCTGCTCCTTGGACTGCCAGTTCATCACCGCGTGGGGCAGCGAGCGGCCCCGCTTGAACAGCTCGACGATCTCGGTGATCTTGGCCTTGCTCTCGTCGAACCGGGGGAACCACAACCGGCCCTGCATGTGCCGGGCCAGGTCCATCTCGCGGGCGCACTCGGAGAACAGGTGGTGGGGGACGCAGGCCTGGTGTGGGCAGGAGCCGCCGAGGAAGGGCCACGCGTCGACGATGAGCTGCCGGCCGCCGCGGGCGCGCAGGTACGCCGCGCCGAAGCGCCCGCCGGCACCACCGCCGACAAAGATGGCGTCGTACTCCCGGTCGTCCTCCTCGGCGGTGGCGACGTTGTAGATGCCGCCGGTGTCGTCGCCGGGGCTCTCCACGATGTCCTCGATCAGCAATGCCCACTCGCCGACGGTGAGCGGCTCGCCGGGCGCGCCGCGGTCGCCGCCGACGGGTTCGCCCAGGGCCGAGATCCGGCTCCGGAGCGAGGCGAAGCCGTCGGCTGGGTTACGTACGTCGATCATCGGGCGGGCTCCCTCCACGAAGAAGCCCAGGCTACGACGGCCCCTGGTGACCTACCCCGTCACGACGGGGCAGCGGCGGGGGCCGGGTCCGGTCCTGGCAGGCCGTCCAGGCTGCGGGCGTTGTGCCTGCGCCGGTAGGCGGCCATCTTTTGCCGACCCTGCGTGCGTGCGGAAGGTCCAGGACGTCGTGCTCGGCGACGTAGTCCATCCGCGGTACAGGCCTACCCGCAGGGCAGTACGGCGTACCAAGGCACCCAACATGACCACGATGCCGCCGTGCTGGCGCAGATGGGCCAGCGTCTCGGCGCCGCGCCGGGAGGACCGGGCCCAGGACCCCGAGATCAGGACCCCGAGATCAGGACCCCCCGTAGCGGGCGGCGGCCGCGGTGGCCGCCGGGCAGCGGCCTTCGCTGCGCTGACAGGCCGCGAGATCGCACAGGCGGCAGGTCCACGCCCCCCCGTCCTTGCCCTGGACGAGCGCTGCCAGGAGGCCGTCGACGACCGGTCCGACGGCTGACCGTTGACCGTCGGGCAGCCGCTCGAGCACCCCGGTGAGGACGTCGGCCCGGGCTGCGGCGATCCGGCGGGCGGTGGCACGGCCGGCCGCGGTGAGGGTGACGCTGCGGGTACGCCCGTCGGGGCCCGGTCCCCGGGTGACCAAGCCGTCCAGGGCGAGCCGGTCGACGAGCCGGACCGCTCCGGAGGGCGTGAGCCCGAGCACCCGCCGCAGGTCGTCGATCGTCGGGCCGTCCAGGAACTGCTCCAGCGCCGACACCGCGGCCGAGGCCGTCGCAGGCTGCCCCGACGCCGTGGCGACGGCGCTCGTGGTCAGGTCGGCGAGGGCCAGCCCGAGCGCGCCGAGGACGTTCGCGACGCGCGCAGACTCCCGGTCAACGGGCATCGCATGAGAATGTCAGCCCAGTTCGTAGTCGAGCACGAGGGGCATGTCGGGATAGTCCGCCGCGGTCGACGCGCTGGTCGCGGACCCGGTGAGGCCGGCCAGCTCGCCGGTGGCTCCGACGATGGTGCTCTGCCCGCTCGCAGTGGTGCCGTCGAAGCCCCCCTCGCCGAGCAGGACCAGCCGGCCGGACTTCCCCGCCAGCGTGCCGTCCACCTGACGTAGGGACACGTAGCGGCTCGTTCCGTCTGCCGCGTAGTACAGGAGGGAGTGCATGGTTCCCGGTCCGACCTGGTCCGGGCCGGGGCCCAGCGTGACGTCGGCCCGCTTGACCGATCCTCCGCCCGGTAGCTCCTCGATCGTCTGCTCGTCCCAGTTCTCGATCGTCACCGTCGTGCGCGGCGTCGGCGTCTACCATTTATATGTGTGACGCACGCACATGTCAAGCTGCTGCAGCCGGCCCAGTGCAGGCCGACCGTCACTCCCAGATGACCACGATCGGCGTTCCGAGCCGCCTGGTCGCCACGTCTGTCACTCGGATTGCGAACGTCGATAACGGCACGACTTCTACCAGCGGCGCAGGCGGCACTCCCGACTCAGATCCGCCCGGCATCCGTCCCGTTTACTTGCCAGTCGCCGCCCCTTCCGGGTTACCGGCAAGTAACAGTGCAGTTGGCGCCGCGGATGTCGGCGTGTCGCGTCCCGAACTGGCCTGTTACTGACCAGTAACCAGAAAGCGTGGGCGCTCGAGAACCGGGGCGGCTCGTCGAAGGGGCCGGACGCCCAGCCGGGCAGCTGGACAGTCCGCTGAGGTTGCCGTCGGCGCCGGAGACGGTGGCGATCAGCTTGCCGCCACCGACACCGGTGATCTCCCCGTGCTGGGACCCGCCCGCGGCCAGGATCGCGGCGAGCGTCGTCGCGAAATCGTCGACGTGCCAGTAGCAGCGGGGTCCCGTCATGCCCCTTGTCGCGGCCATGGGGATCGAGATCGGCCCCGGTGGCCGACGACCTGTCTGGTCAACAGTCGGTCGTGGCCGCCTTCCTGGCCGCCTCCCGCAGCGGCGACCTCGACGCACTGCTCGCACTGCTCGACCCCGACGTCCTGCTCCATGCCGACCCCGCCGCCGTGCGGATGGGCTCGCCACGAGAGGTCCACGGGGCCGCGGCGGTCTTGTCCGGGCGTGCCCTCGCGGCGACCCGCCCTCGTGGACGGCCTGGTGGGCGTTACCTGGGCTCCCGGAGAACGGGACGGGGTCGTCTGGGACATCACCACGGTCGGCCAAACAATTGTCGGCATCGACATGGTGGCCGACACCGACAGCCTCGACGAGCTCGATCTCGTGATCCTGGGCTGAGCGGTCCGTACGCGCCGAACCCCGCGTCCGTGGAGAGTGGACGCGGGGTTCGTTGTGCGACGGGGCTCAGCGGGCGAGGAAGGCCAGCAGCGCCTTGTTGAACTCCTCGGGGTGGGTCGCATTCACGCCGTGCGGACCACCCTCGACAAGTACCAGCTCACTACCGGCGATCGCCTCGTGGGTCCGCTTGCCGCTCACCTCGAACGGGACGGTGCCGTCGGAGTCACCGTGGATGACCAGCGTCGGGACCGTCACCGCGGCCAGGTCGGCCCGGAAGTCGGTGCGGGCGAACGCGCCGATGCAGTCCAGCGTCCCCTTCGGGGAGGCGAAGGCGGCGATGTCGCGGGCGTAGAGCCGCATCGGCTCGCTGATCAGGTCGGTCTTCTTGCCGGCCGCGAAGAAGGCCGTCGTGAACTCCTCCAGGAAGGCCGGTCGGTGCGGACGCCGTTCTCGAAGGAGGCGATGGTGTCGTCGTCTAGTCCACCGTCGGGGTTGTCGTCGGACTTGTACAGGTATGGCGGGACCGCGGAGGCGAAGACCACCTTGCTGATCCGGGCGGTCCCGTAGCGGCTGAGGTAGCGGGCCACCTCGCCACCACCCATCGAGAAGCCGACCAGCGTGACACCGGTCAGGTCCAGGTTCTCCAGCAGTGCGCTCAGGTCGGCCGAGAGGGTGTCGTAGTCGTACCCGTCCCAGGGTTGGCTCGAGGAACCGAACCCGCGGCGGTCATAGGTGATCACGCGGTGGCCGGCCTCGACGAGAGCCGGAACCTGCGCCTCCCAGGACCGGCCGCTCAGCGGCCAGCCGTGGATGAGTACGACCGGGGAACCCGATCCATGGTCCTCGTAGTACAGGTCGACCGAGCGGTTGTCGTCGGTGACGGTGAGCGTCGGCATGTGGTGCGTCCTCCCGTGGATGTCTGGGTGCTTGCGCAACGAACAAGACTCCCGCCGGGCCGGATCATTCCGGCCGGCGGCACACGTAGATCGCCGTACCGGGCATCAGCGCCCCCCGCAACGGGCTCCACTGGCCCCACTCGCGTAGGCGTCCCGGGCCCCATTCGGGCTCCACGACGTCGAGCAGTTCCAGTCCCGCCGCCACGACCTCGCGCACCCGGTCGCCCATCGTCCGGTGGTGCTCGACGTAGGCCGGGTGGTCGTCACCGTCGACCTCGACGTACGGCGTCCGGTCGAAGTAGCTGCGCTGGACGGTCAGGCCGGATTCCCCCGGGTCGTCGGGGAAGATCCAGCGCATCGGGTGGGTGACGGAGAAGACCCACCGCCCGCCGGGGCGCAGCACCCGCGCCACCTCGGCGAGCAGCCGGGCGGAGTCCTCGACGAAGACCACCGCCCCGAACGACGAGCAGGCCAGGTCGAAGGACCCGCTGGCGACCGGGAGCCGGGTGGCGTCGGCCAGCACGAGCGGTACAGCGATGCCGGTACGCCGGGCCGCGTCCACCGCGTGCCGCAGCATGCCCCGGGACAGGTCAACGCCGACCACCTCGGCGCCCCGGGTGACCAGCCAGCGGGCGCACGGCGCGGACCCGCACCCCACCTCCAGCACGCGGCGCCCGGACACGGGGCCCAGCAGGCCCACTGCCGACTCAGTCAGGCCCTCCGGGCACCAGAGGAACTCCACGTCGCCGATGTCCTGGCGGTGCTCGGCCAGGTAGCCGTCCGCGTCGGCGTCCCACCACCGCCGGTTGGCCCGCACCGTGTCGGCATCGCCGACCACCCGCCAGGCGACCCCGGCCGTGCCGAGCACCTCGGCTGCCGACGGCCCGGGGGAGTGCTCGACCATGCCTACCTGCCTCACTCGTCGCAGCGCCGTCACCTGGGCGACCTGATTGACCCACATTTCCGCCACGTCGTACGATGCGTGTGCGCCGTGGGTCTGTGCTGCCTCAGCATGGAGCAGGCCGCGCTTGTTACTGCAAAGTCTGTGGTCGGCTCAGCTTTCGCGTGCTGCCTCAGTCGTTGTCGGACACTGGCCCGCGGAGCAACCGTCCTTCGCCGTACGACGCCTCCGTCGTGCGACCACACACCAGCCGTCCGGAGCACCCCACCACATGACGTCCACCACCGAGGCCCGACCCCAGCACACCACGCCGCAGGTCGCCATCAACGACATCGGCACCGCCGAAGACTTCATGGCAGCCATCGACGCGACCATCAAGTACTTCAACGATGGCGACATCGTCGAGGGCACCATCGTCAAGGTCGACCGCGACGAGGTGCTGCTGGACATCGGTTACAAGACGGAGGGGGTCATCCCCTCCCGCGAGCTGTCGATCAAGCACGACGTCGACCCGAACGACGTGGTCAAGGTCGGCGACGAGGTCGAGGCCCTGGTCCTGCAGAAGGAGGACAAGGAGGGCCGGCTGATCCTGTCCAAGAAGCGCGCCCAGTACGAGCGCGCCTGGGGCACGATCGAGCGGCTCAAGGAGGAGGACCAGGTCGTCGAGGGCGTGGTCATCGAGGTCGTCAAGGGCGGCCTGATCCTCGACATCGGACTGCGTGGCTTCCTGCCCGCGTCGCTGGTGGAGATGCGCCGCGTCCGGGACCTGCAGCCCTACGTCGGGCAGCGGCTCGAGGCCAAGATCATCGAGCTGGACAAGAACCGCAACAACGTGGTGCTCTCCCGCCGCCAGTGGCTGGAGCAGACCCAGTCCGAGGTGCGCAGCGAGTTCCTCAACAAGCTGGCCAAGGGGCAGGTCCGCAAGGGTGTCGTGTCGAGCATCGTCAACTTCGGTGCCTTCGTGGACCTCGGCGGTGTCGACGGTCTGGTGCACGTCTCGGAGCTGTCCTGGAAGCACATCGACCACCCGTCGGAGGTCGTCGAGGTCGGCCAGGAGGTTACCGTCGAGGTCCTCGACGTCGACCTGGACCGCGAGCGGGTTTCGCTGTCGCTCAAGGCGACGCAGGAGGACCCTTGGCGGCAGTTCGCCCGGACCCACCAGCTCGGACAGGTCGTGCCCGGCAAGGTCACCAAGCTCGTCCCCTTCGGTGCGTTCGTGCGGGTCGAGGAGGGCATCGAGGGTCTGGTGCACATCTCCGAGCTGGCCGAGCGGCACGTCGAGATCCCCGAGCAGGTCGTCAACGTCAACGACGAGATCATGGTCAAGGTCATCGACATCGACCTCGAGCGGCGCCGGATCAGCCTGTCGCTGAAGCAGGCCAACGAGGCCACCGTCGGCGACGCCACGTCGTTCGACCCGGCCGCCTACGGCATGGACGCGAACTACAACGAGGCCGGCGAGTACATCTACCCGGAGGGCTTCGACCCGGAGACCAACGACTGGCTGGCGGGCTACGACACGCAGCGGGCGGAGTGGGAGCGCCAGTACGCCGAGGCGCAGACCCGCTTCGAGGCGCACCAGAAGCAGATCGTCTCGGCGCAGGCCGCCGAGGCCGAGGCCGCCGGGCCGACGTCGTACGCCTCGGAGCAGCCGGCCCCCGATGCCGGGACGCTGGCGACCGACGAGGCACTGGCGGCGCTGCGGGAGAAGCTGGCCGGCGGCTCGCGCTGAGCTGGACCGTCCTCGGGTGATGCCGGCGGCTGCCTAAAGGCTGAGTATCAAGGCGAAAGCGGTCTTGGGGCGCCCGCCGGTGCGGGCCAGCCAGGCCCAGGTGTGGCGGCCCGCCGGGCGGAACGACAAGCGCCAGGTCCGGCGTGGGGCGATAGTGGTCAGCGCCCGGCAGTGCACCAGCTGCGGGGTACCGAGCCGGTGCCGGCCTGCGGTGCGGGGTGGGCGCGCGTGTCGGGCCATCGTTGCAAGCCACCCTTCGCTGCGGCTGGACGAACCTGATCTCGCGGTCACCGTAGGGTCCGCGCAGGCAGCGGTGGCGCAGGCGCGCCGGGCCGACGGGAGGCGCACGTGCGGGTCGGGCTGACCGGGGGCATCGGGGCGGGCAAGAGCGCGGTCGCGGCCCGGCTGGCCGAGCTGGGCGCCGTGGTGATCGACGCCGACGCCGTCGCCCGCGAGGTGGTCGCGGCCGGGACGGAGGGTCTACGCCTGATCGTGGCGGAGTTCGGCGCGGACGTGCTCCGCCCGGACGGCGAGCTGGACCGCACCGCGCTCGGTGACCGGGTCTTCGGAGACGCCGCCGCGCTGGCCCGGCTCAACGCCATCGCGCATCCGCTGGTGTCGCGGCGCAGCGCGGAGCTGGCGGCCGCGGCACCGGCCGGGGCCGTCGTCGTGCACGACGTCCCGCTGCTGGTGGAGAACGACCTGGCGGCGGCGTACGACGTCGTCGTGGTGGTCTGCGCCGAGACCGAGCTGCGGATCCGCCGGCTCGCCGAGCACCGCGGGGTGTCCGAGGAGCAGGCCCGCGCCCGGATGGCGGCACAGGCCACCGACGACCAGCGGCGTGCGGTCGCCGACGTCGTCCTGGACAACTCCGGTACGCCGGAGCAGCTGGCGGTGCAGGTGGACTCGTTCTGGAGCCGGTTGCCGGCGCTCGCGGCGGAGCAGTCATCGACGGATGCTGGGTAGCATCGCGGTCCGGCGAGCGGAGGGGGCGGCATGATGCGGCGTGCACGGCTCGTCGTCGCCGGGGTCGCGCTGCTCACGGTTGCCGGTTGCAACACCGTCGTCACGGGAAGCGGGGCGCAGTCCGGCGTACCGACCGGTGGGCCGCCGGTGATGACGTCCGAGGCGCCGACCTCTGACCCGGTGCCGCCGACGTCCTCGCTGCCCGAGCCGGCGGTCTTCCAGATGGGCGAGACCGGGACGGTCACCGACGACCAGGGTCTGCCGCTGGCCGACATCACGGTGGCCGACGCGGTGCTCAGCCCGGATGCGCCGGATGAGTTCTCCGAGCCCGCGCAGCGCGGCGGGTTCCTGTCCGCGACGGTCACCGTGGCGAACCTCGGTGTCGACACGTTTACCGTCGCCCCGTTCGACTTCCTCGTCCGCTACCCGGGCGGCACGCGGGTCGAGTACGGCGACGGCAGCCCGGGGGTGTTCGGATTCGACGACCCGCTGGAGTCCGTGGACGTCGCACCGGGGGAGTCGGCGTCGGGCGTGATCGCCTTCGACGTCGACCTGACCGTCACCGGCCAGCAGATCGTCTACACCGACCTGGACGACCGCATCCTGGGGGCCTGGGTCGTCCCCTGACCCGGCCAGTCCTGCGACGATGTCCCGCCCACGGTGTCTGACTAGGGAAAGCATCCGACGACGAAAGGCACCTCGTGCAGATCCCCAAGGAAAAGATCATCGAGATGATCAAGTCCCGCGGCGACAACGACCAGGCCGACAAGGCGAACACCGAGCTGCCCGATCAGGTGGACACCGACAAGGACAGCGGCCTGCTGGACAAGTTCGGCGTCAACCCCAAGGACCTCGCCGGCGGCCTGGGCGACAAGCTCGGCTTCTAGGTCCACCCAGGCAGGCATGGTCAGCCGTGCCGGCAGCTCCGGCCGACCATGCCTGCGCTCGTCAGGGGACGCCGACGACCCGCTCGCAGCTCGAGGACGTGTCCGTGCCGGCGCCGCCGCCGCACGAGTCGTTGCCCGGACCACCGTTGAGCTGATCGGCTCCGGTCCCGCCGAGCAACCCATCGGCACCGTCGCCGCCGAAGATGCGGTCCATGCCCCTGTCCCCGCGGACCCGATCGCTGCCGGGGCCGGCGAGCATGACGTCGTTGCCCGCTCCCCCGACGATCGAGTCGTTACCGGCTCCGCCGCAGATGACATCGTCTCCCGCGGTTCCCGTGATCTTGTCCGCGCCGGCGGTACCCCGGATCGTGCAGGTCGGCACGGGCGGCGTACCGGTCCCGTCGTTGAGCACGACGCTGACACCGTTCGGTGCGGCCGCGACCACGGCAGCCTCGTCGAAGGCAGTGCTGAAGCCGGTCGCGGTCGTGTTCGGCACGGCGACGTCCAGCAACCCGTCGCCGTCGAAGTCGGCCAGCTCCAGGTCGGACAGGCCGGTGTTGACGCCGTAGTGGATCGCGTTCCGATCGAACGTCCCGTCGCCGTTGTTGAACCAGACACTGATGTCGTTCCCGATCCGGTTCGCCACCGCGACGTCGGGAAGGCCGTGGGCGTCGATGTCGCCGACGGCCACGGCGATGGCGGCGCCGCCGGTCTGCGTGCCAGCCAGCACGTCGATGCCGTACGCCGTACCCGAGCCGTCGTTGATGAACACGCTCGCCGAGCTGTCGCTGTTGACGGTGGCCAGGTCGACGTCACCGTCCCCGTCGAGGTCGCTCGCCGCCACCTCGGAGTGGCTCTGCCCGCTGTCGATCTCGACGTGGGGGGCGAAGGTGCCGTCGCCTTTGTTCAGCGACACGGCGATGTCCCCGCCGTTGCCGGAGGGCTGCGCGGTCACGACGTCGTTCAGCCCGTCACCGTCCATGTCGGCGCCGATCGCCATCACCGGGAGCGCCTCGGTCTCGACCTCCGACCGCGTCCCGAACGTCCCGTCGCCGTTGCTCGGCACGATGGTCACCGTTTCGGCGACATTGCAGGCCGCGGTATCGCCGCTCGTTGGGAATGAGGATGTCGGGGTCGGTGTCGCCGTCCATGTCCGCGGCGGTGACCTGGCCGACGCCGCACGAGGTCACGTTGAGCAGCACCGGGGCGGCGAAGGTCCCGTCGCCGTTGCTGAGCGCGACGCCGGCGTCGTCGAACTGGAAGCCGAACAGCTCCCACAACAGATCGTCGTCGCCGTCCAGGTCGAAGTCGGCGGCGTCGATGGACGACGGTGGGCCGCCGGCGTCGAGGAACGGTCCCTCGAGCATGGTGCCGGTGCCGTCGTTCAGCAATGTCTGGATGTCGCCGCCGAAGCCGCCCGCCGTGGTCGTCGCCGCGATGTCGGTGTCCCCGTCACCGTCCAGGTCACCGGTGGCGATCTTGAACGGCGGCTGGAAGAAGGTGGTCTGGTCCGGGATGGGGAACACGCCACCCGGCCCGCCGGGATGGATGATCCCGAGGCTGGTCCCGCGGTTGGCGGCGGCGACGTCGCTGGTGCCGTCGCGGGTGAAGTCGGCGACGGCCAGACCGGTCGGCTGCTGGCTGGAATCCAGCCGCTCCGAGGCGAACGTGGCCTCGCCGTCGTTGCGGAAGACGGTGATGTCCCCGGCCTGGCTGGAGCCCAGTGTCGCGCTCACCACGTCCAGGTCACCGTCGGGCTCGAGGTCGATCACCTCCAGGTCGCCGGAGCTGAACCCGCCGGTGCGGTGTACCGGCGTGTAGTCACCCGACCCGTCGTTGAGGAGCAAGTAGTGCGCGTCGGTGCCGATGCCGGCGAGCGCCAGGTCCTCGTCGCCGTCGCCGTCGAGGTCGCCGGCGGCCAACCGCGGATTGCCGAGTTGCTCGTCGATCTTCTGCGGGGCCGCGGGTGTCAGAGTCGCGTCACCGACGTTGACGAGGGGATAGATCGCCAGCTCCACGCTGGAGCCACTGGCTGCGGCCACCACGTCTAGGTCGTCGTCCCCGTCGATGTCACTGGTCACGATCCCGACCGGCCGATCCCCGACGGGGTGCAGGACCTCCGGTGCGAAGGTGGCATCCCCGTTGTTCAGCAGCACGCTGACGGTGCCGGTCTCGCTCCAGTAGTTCGTCATGACCAGGTCGGGGTCACCGTCGCCGTCCAGGTCGCCGGCGGCCACGGCGTTCGGAGCTTCGCCACCGATCGCCGTGCGGTGGGCGAAGTCGCCGGTGCCGTCGCCGAGGTAGAGGTCGACGACGTCGTTGCAGAGGCAGGATCCCTCGGACACCATCGCCACGTCGAGGTTCCCGTCGCCGTTCAGGTCGGCGACCACGCCGTCGGTGGCGCTCTCCGTGGACGAGGGGAAAAACCGCGGATCGGCCATGGTGCCGTCGCCGAGGTTCAGCGTCACGCTGAGGGTGTTGTCGAAGAAGTCGTTGCGCACCCAGGCGACGTCGGGTGCGCCGTCCTCGTCGAAGTCACCGGCCAGCGCCTCGACGGGGAACCTCCCGACCTGGTAGCCGGCCCAGGTGTCGAACCGCCCGCCGTCACCGAGATCGGCGGCGTTCGCCGGGGACGTCGGCGAGCCGACGAGCATCCCGATCGCCAGTACGCCGGCCGCTGCCCCGCACCACAATGACCGCTTCATCGCTGCCCCCACGGACTCGGCGCACCTAATGGCGCTGACCAGTCACACGCGGTGTTCGTGGTTCCGGTTCACCCACCCGCGGTCCGCTGCGGTCCTCAGCCGGCTGCGCTGCAGCGAGTCAGTTTCCGCCGACCGGGTCCGGCTCGGTCCTCGTGGCCGTGTCGACGAGTCCGGCCATGCGAGCGCCGCCGTCGAGGCTCCAGATGAGCTGGTCGTCGAAGACCCACTGCCGCAAGGCGCCGCCGGCGCAGTCGAACCAGCTCGTGGTGGCATCGAGACCGCCGGAGGAGGTGATCGGCGCACTGCCGGTCAACGAGCACGGCGCCACGTCCGCGCTCGTGGGCTGCCCGGCGAAGGGCACGGCCGCGTCGACCGGAGCGCTGAGCGGTTGACCGACGATCCCGCCCCGGCAGCCGGTGGCTGCCACCATGCTCAGGTCCGGCACCCGGGCTCCGGGACCACGCTCGACGAACAGCGGATGGTCGAACAGGTGGCATTCGCCGCCGCCCGCCGGCATCGGGTTGGAGGAGACGACCTCGACGTCGAAGCCGACCACCATCCGCAGGTCGCCGTAGGTCACGGACAGCTCACCCTGGTCCATCGTGGCCAGCTCCTCGGCGGTGAGTGGCGAGCCCGCTCCGTCCGCGGGTGCGGCAGGGGACACTCCGTCGTAGCCACGGGTCAGCCCGGGAAGGGCCAGCGCGACGATGACGGCGCAGGCCAGCGCAATCCCGGTGCCGCGAACCACGCGGTGGCGCCGATCGCGACGAATGGCAGTGTGGACACCGGGCCAGGGCGAGGTCCGCGCGGCTTCGGCACGTGCGTGCTGGCGCAACCGCTCGACCGCGTCCGGATCGAGCCCCTGCAGGTCAGTCGTGGTCATGACGGTGTCCCCCTGCTCGCTGCATGTCGGCGGTCTCCGCCTCGGACCGGTCCTCGACGTACCGCAGTGCCACGACGGCACGCATGCGAGGCGGTAGTGCGCGCAGGGCAGTCATCAGTTCCGCGTCGAGTTCGCCGCTCAGCTCGGCGCGCCCGCGGGGGTCGCCGGCATCGGCGAGCGGAACCTCTCTCTCCCGCCGCCTGCGCCGCCACGAGAGAGCGGCGTTGATGGCCGCCCGGCGGGCGTAGGCCTCCGGGGCACCGTCGGCGGCCAGCCGCCGCCAGTGCCGGTGCACCCTGGTCAGCGACTCCTGAACGCAGTCCTCGGCGATCCCCCTGTCGCCGGTGACCAGATACGCGGTCGCGACCAGGGCGCCCCAGCGTGCAGTCACGAAGGCGTGGAAGCCTGCGTCGCCGGACTCGTCCATCGTCACCCACCCTCGACCATGCGCTGCCTACTGAACGCGGCGAGGGTGGTACGGGGTTGCCTGCGGGAGGACGAGGTGGGTCTGGATCTAGGCCAAGGTCAGGATCTAGAACAGGGTCAGATACCGGTCGACCTCCCAGGCGCTGACCACCGAGTGGTAGTCCATGAACTCGCGCTGCTTGATCTCGGCGAAGTAGTCGATGTAGTCACCGCCGGGACCCGCGCCGAGGGCCGTGCGGAGGACGGCGTCCTCGACCAACGCCTCGGTGGCGTGCAGCAGGGTGGGGGGCATGGTGATGATCTCGCGCTCGGCCACCTGCTCCCTGGACAGCGTGTAGAGGTTGTCGCGGTTGGGCTCGCCCGGGTCCAGTTCGCGGTCGATGCCGTCGAGGCCGGCCGCCAGCATCACGGTCAGGGCGAGATAGGGGTTGGCCGAGCCGTCGCAGCCGCGATGCTCCACCCGTCCGCCGTCGGGGATCCGCAGCATCTGGGTGCGGTTGTTGCCGCCGTACGTGGCGTACGCCGGTGCCCAGGTGGCACCGGAGGCGGGGGCGCCGACCCCCATCCGCTTGTAGCTGTTGACCGTTGGGCAGGTGACGGCGACCGAGGCCCGGGCGTGCTCGATCAGGCCGGCAATGAAGGAGTAGCCGAGGGCCGACATCCCCAGTCCCCGCGGGTCCGACCCGTCGACGAACAGCTGTTCGTCACCACGCCAGAGGCTGGAATGCATGTGCAGGCCGTTGCCGGTGCGGTCGCTGAACACCTTCGGCATGAACGTCGCGGCCATCCCCGCCTCGTGGGCAAGGGTGTGCACCATGTACCGGAAGAAGATCAGCCGGTCGGCGGAGGTGAGGGCGTCGGCGTACTGGAAGTTCTGCTCGAACTGACCGTTGGCGTCCTCGTGGTCGTTGGCGTAGTTGCTCCAGCCCAACTGGTTGCAGTACTTCGACACCCGCGCCAGGTGCGGGAACATCCGGGTCAGCGCCTTGACGTCGTAGCAGGGGGAGCTGGCGGTGTCCAGCGGGTCGGCGACCCGTACGCCACCGTCGGGCTGCCGGGCGACCAGGAAGTACTCCGCCTCGACGCCCACCTTGTAGGTCAGTCCGCGCTCCTCGAGCCGGGCCAGCTGGTTCTTCAGGATCACCCGGGGGGTGAACTGCCAGGGCTGGTCGTCCACATGGATGTCGCACTGCAGCACGGCCAGCTCGGGCTGCCACGGGACGCGCAGGTACGACGACGGGTCCGGTACGGCGATCATGTCCGGATCTGCCGGCGTCTGCCCCATCGGCCCGGCGGCGAAGCCGGCGAACCCCGCCCCGCCGTCCATCAACACGTCGAAGGATTCCGCCGGCACCAGCTTCGCGCACGGCTTGCCGTGCATGTCGACGAACATGGCGAAGAAGAACTCGATGCCGTCGCCCTCCGCCTGCCGCTTCAGTTCCTCGCGAGAAGTCATGTTTCTCCTGCCCCGGCCTGTGCGGCTCGGCTCGTGGTCTGCATCTCGGCTCGACGGTCGACGGTGTGTCCGGCTATGCACTCGCATCAAGGGGTTGCTTGTCAAGAAACCGTGAGTAGTCTCAGTTGACCTAACCCGGCCAGCGAGTTCTGCTCCCGCGTCTGAACGGTCCGCCCGGGACTCGCCCGCACCCGAGGGGTCACATGACCACGTTGCCCGAGCGCCCCGGTCACCTACACACCGAACGTGAGGACGGCTCGCTGCAGCGGGGCACCAACTGGTGGGGTGCCTTCGTCATCGGGCTGGCCGGCACCATCCTGGTTACCGGCATCGCGCCGTTCGCCGTACAGAGCCTGGGCGCCGCGTCCATCCCGCTGTTCGTGGCGGTGACCGCGGCCGGGGTGTTGCTCTGCTTCTGCCTGGCGGAGCTGGCCGCGATGATGCCGGACCGGACCGGCGGCCTGCCGTCGTACGCGTTCGAGACGTTCAAGCCCCTGGGCGCCGCCACGGCAAAGCACGTCGGCGGGGTCTCCGGGTGGGCCTACTGGCTCGGCTGGTTCCCGGTCGCGCCGATCAACATGATCCTCGCCTCGGCCTACATCGTGAGCCTGTTCGGGCTGCCGAGCGGGCGCAGCTTCCTGCCCTTCGGCTCGCTCGGTTCCCCGATCTCGGTGGCCGTGCTCGTCATCTCGATGATCGGCCTGGTCGGCATGCTGACCCCGGCCCTGCTCGGCATCCGCCTCGGTGCGCGCTTCGCCACCCTGCTCGGCGTGGTCTCGATGGTGCCGCTCACCGCCCTGGTCTTCCTGCCCTTGTTCAACCCGAGCTCGATCACCTTCGCCAACCTCAGCGGGTTCAACCTTCCGCCGGGCGCCGTCGGGGGATTCGCGTTCTTCATGAGCTGGATCTTCGTCATGACGTGGTCGGTCCTGGCGATGGAGGCAGCCGCCTGCTACATCGGGGAATGCCACGACCCGGCCCGCGACGCCAAGATCGCCATGACGGCCGAGGGCCTGTTCGGGTTCTTCATCTACGTGTCGATCCCGCTCGTCTTCGTGCTGGTGTTGGGCGCGGCCGACAGTTTCGACCCGCTGACCGTCTTCACCGACTTCAGCAGCCAGGTGTTCGGCACCACGTCGGG
>JAABUS010005036.1_pt1 | contig 17971 bp, 18 predicted proteins | sample 5560161 | NCBI WGS metagenome assembly JAABUS01 (sample SAMN10711885, study PRJNA513376) | rock metagenome | isolation source: Antarctica rocks | place: Antarctica: Victoria Land, Trio Nunatak nord | collected 2016-01-04 | reverse complement strand
GTGCAGTTGGCGAGCGGCCCGTAGACCATGTAGGAGTGCCCGGTCACCCAGCCGATGTCGGCCGAGCACCAGTAGACGTCCGTTTCCGGCTTGAGGTCGAAGATCGCCCAGTGGGTGTAGGCCACGCCCACGAGATAGCCACCGGTCGTGTGGAGGATTCCCTTCGGCTGGCCGGTCGTCCCCGAGGTGTACATGACGTAGAGCGGGTGCTCGGCGTCGAACGCCTCGGCCGAGTGGTCGCTCGACTGGGCGTCGACGAGGTCGTGCCACCAGACGTCTCGGCCGTCAGTCCAGTCGACGTCTTGACCGGTACGCCGGACCACCAGCACCGAGCGCACATCGGGACAAGTCTTCAGCGCCTCGTCAACGGCGGGCTTGAGCGCCGACGGCGCCCCACGCCGATAACCTCCGTCGGCCGTGATGACGACCCGGGCGTCGCAGTCGCGGATGCGCCCCGACAACGCATCGGCGGAGAACCCGCCGAACACCACCGTGTGTGGCGCCCCGATCCGGGCGCAGGCCAACATCGCAACGACTGTCTCGGGAATCATCGGCATATAGATGGCCACCCGGTCACCGGCCCGGACACCCAGCTCGGCGAGCGCGTTGGCGGCCTTGCACACCTCGTCGCGTAGTTCGGCGTAGGTGAGGGTGCGTGTGTCGCCGGGCTCGCCGATCCAGTGGTACGCGACCCGGTCTCCGCGCCCCTGCTCGACATGGCGGTCGAGGCAGTTGTACGCCGCGTTGAGCTTCCCGCCGACGTACCACTTGGCGAAGGGCGCGTCGCTCCAGTCGAGCACCTCAGTGAACGGCTGCGCCCAGCTCAGCCGCTGCGCCTGTTCTGCCCAGAAGCCCAACGTGTCGCGGTCGGCCGCCCCGTAGGCGTCGGCCGTCACGTTGGCGTGGGCGGCGAACTCCTCCGGTGGGTCGAAGTGGCGCTCCTCGTGCAGCAGGTTGGAGAGCGTCTCGTTGCTTGCGGTCGTGGCGGTGTCGTCGTTGGTCACAGCATTCACCTCAACATGTGTGCGGCGTTGTGACAACTGCTCGGTCGCGAGCCGGTGACCCGACCGGTGTCGCTTCCGGCTGGCGGTCGTCAGTTGAGGCGGTCAGTGGGCGACCGCCTTTTCCGACCCGGCTCCGGTGAGCGCGCGGACCTCAAGCTCGTTGAATCGCTCCTCCGAAGCCGTCTCCTTTGAAGTGATCGTGCCGAGGTAGCCCATCAGGAAGCCGACAGGGATCGACACCAGCCCGGGGTTCTCCAGCGGGAACCAGTGGAAGTCTGTGCCGAGGCCGAAGAGGGACAGGCTTGCGCCGGTGGTCGGATCGACCTTGCCAGACACCACGGGGGAGAAGACCACCAAGCCAACCGAGGCGATGAGGCCGCCGTAGATGCTCCAGGTGGCTCCGCGGGTGTTGAAACGCCGCCAAAACAGGTTGTAGAGCAGCGAGGGCAGGTTGGCCGAAGCGGCGACAGCGAAGGCCAGCGCCACCAGGAAGGCGATGTTGAGCTTCTGTGCCGGGATCGCGAGCAGGATGGCCACCGCGCCGATCACGAAGGCTGCACCGCGAGCCACGGCGACCTCCTGCTTGTCGGTGACGTCGCCCTTCTTGATGACGTTGGCATAGATGTCATGCGCCACCGAGGACGCTGACGTCAAGGTGAGCCCCGCGACCACGGCGAGGATGGTGGCGAAAGCCACCGCCGCGATCAGCGCCAGCAACACCGCGCCGCCGAGCGAGCCGGCCCCGCCTCCCACCTGTTCGGCAAGCAGCGGCGACGCCAGGTTGCCAGAGCTGGCCGCGACCCTGCTTTCCTCGCTGGTGGTGTCGAGCAGGGCGGCAGCGCCGAAGCCGAGCACCAGCGTCATCAGGTAGAAGGTCCCGATGAGCGCGATCGCCCACAGCACCGACGTCCGCGCGGTCTTTGCGGTCGGGACCGTGTAGAAGCGGATGAGGATGTGGGGGAGGCCGGCGGTGCCCAAGACGAGCGCGAGGCTGAGCGAGAGGAAGTCCAGCTTGGTCGTGGTGTTGATGCCGTACTTCAGGCCGGGGTCGAGGAAGTCTGGCTTCCCCGTCTTCTCCACCGCTGCGCCCAGCATCTCCGAGATGTTGAAGTGGAAGTGCAGCAGCACGAGGAAGGTGATGACGATAGTGCCGCCCATGAGCAGCACGGCCTTGACGATCTGCACCCACGTGGTGCCCTTCATCCCGCCGACAGTGACGTAAAAAATCATCAGCAGACCGACGCCGACGATCACCCAGTTCTTCGCCGACTCGTCGGTGACACCGAGCAACAGGGTCACCAGGGCTCCTGCTCCCACCATCTGGGCGAGCAGGTAAAAGATGGAGACCACGACAGTCGACGTCGCAGCGGCAGTGCGCACCGGTGTCTGCTTCATCCGGTAGGCGAGCTGGTCGGCCATGGTGTAGCGCCCGGAGTTGCGCAACAGCTCCGCGACAAGGAGCAGCGCGACGAGCCAGGCGACGAGGAAACCGATCGAGTACAGGAAGCCGTCGTAGCCGGCCAAGGCGATGGCGCCAGAGATGCCGAGGAACGAGGCCGCGGACATGTAGTCGCCGGAGACCGCGAGCCCGTTCTGCGCGCCGGTGAAGGTGCGGCCACCCGCGTAGTAGTCGGTGGCGTTGCGCGTCTGCCGGCTGGCCCAGAACGTGATCCCGACCGTGATCAGCACGACGACGATGAACAGCGTGGCGGTCAGTCCCTGGTGGCTGACGCCCTCCGCGAGGTAGGTGGGTGAGCTCATCGACCTGCTCCCTCCTGCTCATAGCGCGCCTCGAGCCGTGCTGCGATCGGGTCGAGCTCACGGTTGGCGTGCCTGGAGTAGAGCCAGGCGATGAGGAAGGTGGACAGGAACTGCAGCAGACCGAAGACCAGAGCCACGTTGATGTTGCCCACGATGTCGGTGCCCATGAACCCCGGCGCCCAGTTGCTGCAGACGACGTACAGCATGTACCAGCAGAAGAAGGCGATGGTCCACGGGATAGCGAAGCCGCGGTAGCGGGAGCGCAGGTCGCGGAAATCGTCGCTCTCGTGCAGGTCCTCGTAGGCGGCGTGTCTGGTAGCGGGCTCTGTCATGACTCCACCTCGTTGCTCGTGGGACGTCGCGGAAGTTACTCGTTCGCTGTCACCGGTTCACCTCACCACTTCTAGCCTTCGGTGACAACACCCTCGGCCAGGCGCGCAGTGCAGGAACCGCATGAGCGGCGGCCGCGTCAGACCCTTATCTGGGCAGCTGTCACACCATCGAAGGAGTCGCCATGAGCAAACGGCCGGTTTCCATCGTCGCGCTGGCTGGCCTCGGGCTACTGCTACTTCTCAGCGGTTGCGCCACCCAGACGTCGGCTCCCTCTCAATCTGAGCGTACGACGACGTCTGCGGCCGCTGTCGAGCCGCAGGGCACGTCGCCTCAGCGAGGCGGCTACCAACCGCAGCCGGGGGACCTAGCCGCTATGCGGCAGGCGTGGCAGCGCTGGACCTCGCTGGACGAAGACGACTACGACCTCAGGGTGCTGCGGCGCTGCTTCTGCCCGCGCTTCCCGGCCTGGCTTACCAAGGTCCGCGACGGGAAGGTGGTGTCCGTGGCACGGTCGAACCACCCCGGCGAGGAGATCAACCGTCGAGGCTGGACCATGGACCGACTCTTCCTGCTGCTCCGCTCGTCGTACGGCGAAGCCCATTCCGTCGACGTGGCCTACACCGACAGCGGCGTCCCACGCCAGATCTCGGTCGACTACCTGGAAAACACCATCGACGAGGAGATGTACTTCCAGGTCGCCCTGGATCGCCGCTGAGTCCCACCGAGCGCTTCGACCCCGTCGTGGTCGTTTGGGTGCGGATCTCGCGGAGTGTGACTAGGCAGAGGGTTGGGTGGCTAGCCAGGTTGCCGCGCGGCGTGCCGATGCCCTGGACAGCCAGGCTTCCTCGACATGTTCCCTCAGCTCCTGCCGGGTCAGCTCGCCAACCTTGCTTGCCCGCAGCAGTACCGACGGGTGGCCGTCGAAGTGGGCGGTGGTGAAGAACGGAGAGGCTTCGTCTTGGACCAGCGCCTGCTTGTCCGCTTCCGAGGCCACCCAGAAAACCATCACGTCGCGGTAGCGCTGCCCGGTCGAAGGGTCGACGGCGTCAGGCCTGGGATTGCGAAAGAAGATGAACGACTTCCCGCCCACCTGGTAGACCGGATTGTCGTTGGTCCCGGGATGGACCATGACATGTGGCAGGGCAAGTGCGAGCTCATGTACGTCCTCGATCCGGGCTTTTCGGCTGTTCCGGTCCGACACCCAGCCAGCGTAGGGCGGCCGCGTGGATATGGGGTGGGCAAGACGGGCAAAGCTGGCGGCAACGATCAGGAGAAGTCGATCAGCAGCGCGTCGTCGTAGTCGGCAGCGTCGTCGCGGGAGGCGTTGACGAGGCCGCTGACCTGCGCCCGGTAGCAGCGGGTGCGCCAAGGCATCAGCATGCCGTCCGGCCCGCGGCCGTAGCTGTCGTAGAGCCGGCCCACCTCGTCGAGCAGCGCCTGCCGCTCAGCCGCCCCGAGGGTGGCAGCCTTCGAGCTCGACGCGACGAAGCCGACCAGGCTGTCCTTGTGGAACCGCTGCCAGTGGCGGAACGCTCGCGCGTCGCTCGTGGAGAACAGGTCCGAGCCCTCGACGGGGTCACCTTGGTCATTGTCGTCAGGGGTGTCCGTGAGGTCGAAGACTCGTCTCACCCACGGGACCTTGCGGTCTCCGACGTTCCAGGCCAGCGCCAGCACCCCTCCGGGGCGCAGCACCCGGGCTATCTCGTACAGCGCCCGGTCCCGGTCGAACCAGTGAAACGCCTGGGCGACCACCACGATGTCGACAGCCGACGATGGCAACGCAATCTCTTCGGCTCGGCCAACCATGACGCGCGCTTGAGGCGCAACCCTCCGGAGGTAGCCGAGCATGTCGGCCGAGGGGTCGGTGGCGATGACCTCATGGCCGAGGGAGCACAGGCTCTTGGTCAGCGCTCCGGCGCCGGCGCCAAGCTCGAGGACACGACCCGGGCTGGTGCCGACCAGCCACCGAACCGCGTCGTCTGGATAACCCGGGCGGTACTGGGAGTAGGACTCGGCGACGCCGCCAAAGCTTGCGGTGCGCTCGCGCATACCCTGGGCCTCCATGTCAGGTGAGAGTAGCCCAGTTGGTCCGAGCCGGGTCGCTGGGCCGTTACTAGGGTGAGGGAGTGCCCGACCCTGCAGACGACTTTGCTGTATGGGCTTCGTTAGAGGGCGTGCCGAGCGCGTTGGCTGCGACCCGCGACGGAATCGATGCGCTCCTGCGCGACCGTGGCCTGCGACGTACGACGGCTGAGCTGACCGCCGAGTCACTGCTTCGCGGAGCCGTCGCCTCCGCCCGCCTCGACGGCAGCCGCGCCACCGCTGAGGAGCTGCGAGCAGGAAGTGACCCGGTGGCCGCGGCGGCAGTCCGGCTGAACGGTCAGCTTCTGTCGCTCGTGCCTGTCATCGGCCGGTCACCGATGCAGGCGCTGGCTCGGATGCACTCCCTCGCGGCGCCCCAGGACGCTCCCAGTGACGAGGTGGGGCGGCCACGCGGCGCTCCCGGCGTCGCAGCCCGCCTGCAGGCCCTGTCTCGGCAGCTGGTGGCACCGACGGAGGCTCCTGCCCTCGCGGTCGCTGCCCTGGCCCACGCGGAGGTTGCCTCGCTGCGGCCGTTCGAGTCCGCCAACGGGTTGGTGGCGCGGGCTCTTGAACGGCTCGTGCTGGTCACCCGGGGGGTCGATCCGGCATCGATAACTGTGCCGGAGGGCGGCCATCTGGCCGCCGCTGAGGCCTACCGGGAAGCGCTGGTGGCGTATGCCGAGGGCAGCCTCGAGGGCCGACGTCGCTGGCTGCTCTACGCTGCCACCGCCTTGGCCAGCGGTGTATCGCTCAGCCCGTTGATGTCATGTTGACGGCCCGCCAGGTGGGGGCATGCGAGCGGCGTCTTTACGAGAAAGACGCCGCCGCTGACACATGACGGTGGCTACCAGGCGTGCATTCTCATGATCGTCGCCTCGGAACGTTGCCCGGGTGCGACTGCCCAAGGTGGATGGGTTGGTCGCCGCGTGGGTACCGGTGCCATGTGCAGATCTGGAGTTGTTACTCCCTTTGTACGCCGCTTCGCCGATCAGCGGAAGAGGTTACGGCGTGTCGCGTCATCTCAGGCCCGGCGGGACTTTCGAGAAGCGAGCACAACGGCACCCGCGGCGGCTGCTCCGGCACCTAGGGCAACAGCGGCGACGGTGCCCCGGCGGGACTCGAACGACACCCGCTTGCGCAGCTCGACGGGCTTGGTGAAGTCCAGGATCGGCCAGCCGCGGGCGGTTGCTGCCTTGCGCAGCGCCTTGTCGGGGTTGACCGCATGTGGGTGGCCGACGGCTTCGAGCATCGGCAGATCGGTGATCGAGTCGCTGTAGGCGGTCGAGGAGCCAAGGTCATAACCCTCCCGCTCGGCCAGTTCCTTGATCGCGCGCGCCTTGTTGTCTGCATAGGCGTAGAACTCGATGTCTCCGGTGTAGCGGCCGTCTTTCTCAACGAGCACTGTGGCCACCACCCGGTCCGCCCCGAGCATCGCGCCGATCGGTGTCACGACCTCAGCGCCTGACGTCGACACGATGACCACGTCGTGGCCCTGGGCGTGGTGCTGCTCGATCAGGCTCACCGCCTCGTCGTACACCAACGGGTCAACTATGTGGTGCAACGTCTCGGCGACGATGTCGCGCACCGTCTGCACGTGCCAACCCGTTGCCTGGTCGGACAGATACCGGCGCATCCGCTCCATCTGGTCATGGTCGGCGCCGCCAACGAGGTAGACGAACTGCGCGTAGCCACTGCGTAGCACCGAACGGCGGCTGATGAGGCCACCGTGGTAGAAGGAGCGGCTGAAAGCGAGCGTGCTGGACTTGGCGATGACGGTCTTGTCGAGATCAAAGAACGCAGCCGGTCGTGGAGCGGTTGGCGGCAAGGGCAGTTCACCTCCGGGGTTCGCCACTTCCGAGGATACGGGTTTCGCGGTTTTGGTTGCGTGATCGGACGGCCTCAGGAGTAGAGTTGGGGCCAGGACTCCAGCGACATGCCCCCCTCGTCGCTGGACAACGGGCCGCGTCCCCTCCCCCCCGGGGATGCCAGGCCCCAGGCGACCTCCGGTGCCCCCACCGGAGGTCGCCGCCTTTTCTCCACAAGCCGCCCCCTGGCCCGAAACTGTCCACAGTTTTCGGCACCGCACGCCGAAGTGGCTGACTTGCCCCGATGCTCGACGCCATGCAACGTGCCGGCTCCGCCACGGGTCCACCGCTCATCGTGACCCGCGATCCGGCGCTCACAGAGCAGTTGCTGCGGTTGTGCGCAGCGGCCGCGGTGACGCCGGAGGTGGTGAGTGACGCCCGCGACGCCCGGCGAGGTTGGGCGCAAGCCGCTTGCGCGCTGGTCGGGGACGACCTCGCTGGCGATGTCGCAGCGATCGGCTTGCCGAAGCGAAGCGAGGTCGTGCTGGTTGCATCAGGGCCCGACTCCGCCACAACCTGGCAACGCGGCGTCGAGCTCCATGCTGATCACGTGGCGATGCTGCCCGATGCGGAGGGCTGGCTGGTCGACCGGCTGAGCGACTGCCTCGAAGCCCCGGAAGCCGCCTGCCTGACGGTCGGGGTCATCGGTGCATGCGGAGGAGCTGGTGCATCAACGCTGGCGGCCGCTCTGGCGACCGTGGCCTCGCAGCGGCGCGTGAGCACAATGCTCGTCGATGCTGATGCGTTGTCGGGCGGGGTCGAGCTTGTGCTCGGCTGCGAAGATGTCGAGGGCCTGCGCTGGCCCCAGGTGGCGTCGACCCACGGCCGGGTGAGTGCGGCGGCGCTGCGCGCGGCGCTTCCGACGCTGGGTGACCTCGCCGTGCTGTCGTGGGACCGCGGCGGTGGAGCGAGTCTTGATGCGACCACCATGCTCTCCATACTTTCAGCCGGGCGGCGGGGTTTCGACCTGGTCGTCGTCGATCTGCCACGTCGCCCAGACGACGCCGCGAGTGCAGCCCTGACGAGCTGCGACGTGATCGTCGTAGTCACCACGAGCGGCGTCCGCGCCACGGCTGGCGCTGGAAGGCTCCTGACGCTTCTGCGCACGCAGTGTGCCGACATCCGACTCGTCGTGCGCTCGCGGGCGGGTGCAGACCTCGGCGCTGAGGCATTGAGCCAGCTGTTGCACGTGCCTCTGCTCGCGACGATACCGACGAAGCGGGCGGTCGAACGCTCCATCGAAGAGGGACTCGGGCCACCCAGCCGCGGCCAGCTCCACGGGCGATGCGTGTCGATGCTCGAGCAGATCGGCGTCGGAGCGGCGCCGCGATGAGCGTCGACAACTCCGAGCTGCTCGACCGCGTCCGCGGCCGGCTCGCGGAGCTTGGCGGCGAGCCGACTCCGGCCAAGGTGGCGGCTGCCCTGCGGTTCGAGGGGCGCCTGGTCGGCGACTCTGCCGTGCTCGAGGTCGTCGACGCCCTGCGCCGCGACACGGTGGGAGCCGGACCGCTCGATGAGCTGTTGCACCGCGTTGGCGTCACCGACGTGCTCGTCAACGGTCCGAACGAGGTGTACGTCGATATCGGCCAGGGCCTCGTGCTCACCGACGTACGGTTCCCTGACGACGCGGCCGTACGCCGCCTCGCGCAGCGGCTCGCTTCGACTGCGGGCCGTCGCCTCGACGATGGATCGCCGTATGTCGACGTGCGGTTGACCGATGGCACTCGGTTCCACGCAGTGCTGGCCCCGATCGCTCGTCCCGGCACCTGCTTGTCCCTGCGGGTACCGGCGAGGACCGTGATGACGTTTGACGACCTGGTGACGGCCGGGGCGATGGCTCGGGCGGCGGTCGACCTGCTGCTCGACCTGGTTGCGGCGCGGATTGCCTTCGTCGTCTCCGGAGGCACCGGGTCCGGAAAAACGACGCTGCTGGCGGCGCTGTTGTCGCGCGTGGCGCCCCGCGAGCGCATCGTGATCGTCGAGGACGCGAGCGAGCTCCGGCCCGACCATCCCCATGTCGTGTCACTCGAGGCGCGCCAGCCGAACATCGAAGGCGCGGGTGAGATTCCGCTGCGCAAGCTCGTGCGCGAGGCGCTGCGGATGCGTCCTGACAGGCTGGTGGTGGGCGAGGTGCGCGGCGCCGAGGTGGTCGATCTGCTGGCTGCGCTCAACACCGGCCACGAGGGGGGCTGCGGCACCGTGCACGCCAACGCCGCGGCGGATGTGCCCGCCCGGTTCGAGGCGCTCGCGGGAGCCGCCGGCTTGTCCAGGGAGGCCGTGCACGCGCAACTGTCAGCCGCGCTGCAAGCGATTGTCCACCTTCGCCGCGAGCGTGACGGCTCACGCCGGGTGGCCGAGATCGCCGTGCTCGAGAGACGGCGTGATGGTCTGGTCTGGGCAGAGACAGCGGTCAGCTTCTCACCCGACCTGTCGGCGACGACCGGACCGGGCGCCGCGCGCCTCGAGTCGTTGCTCGTCTCGAGGCAACGTTGACGGCGGGCACACAGGCCGCTGGCTTGGCCGCGGCGCTCGCATTCGGCGTCGCGTGGCTGCTGGTCTCCGGCGGCACCGCGACCCTACGGCGCCTTGACGGCACTCACGACTCGGGAGCCCAAGTCCCCGGCAAGCTGCTGGCGATGTGTGCGTCAGGCTTCTTGGCGTGGCAGCTGCTGCGCGCTGAGGGACCACGAGTATTGATACTGGGGTTCGGCGCGGCCGCGGTCACCGCAGTGACGCAGCGGCTCGTCGGGGGTTGGCGACTGCGACAAGCGCGCAGCCGTCGGCAAGCCGCCTGCGTCGAGTGGTGCGACGCTCTCGCCGCCGAGCTCGATGGCGGCCTGCCAGCTGTCGCCGCTCTCGAGCGGTCGTGTGCGCCCTGGCCCGAGCTGTCAGGCGTCGTAGCCGCCGCTCGCCTTGGCGATGACGTCGGTGCAGCCCTGCGACGGAGCGCCCGGCTCCCGGGTGCGGAGGGACTAAGGGCCGCGGCGGCCTCCTGGGATGTCGCGGCTCGGTCCGGCGCCGCGTTGTCAGTGGTGCTCACCAAGGTGGCTTCGGGTCTGCGTAGCGACGAGGAGGCTCGTGCAGAGGTGGTCGCGGCTTTGGGTCCGCCGCGCGCGACAGCAAAGATGCTCGCAGCGCTTCCCCTGTTCGGTATCGGCCTCGGGTTCTCCATGGGAGCCAATCCGCTGAGCTTCCTGCTGCACACTGGTGCTGGAGTGGTGTGCCTGACCGTCGGTACGGCGCTGGCGCTGCTCGGAGTGTGGTGGGTGGAGCGGTTGGCGAGCGCTGCTGAGATATAGCCGATGACGACGATTGCGGTTCTCTTCGGGTTTGCCAGCGTCTGGTGGGGCTTGGGCGGACCTGGCGCCCGCGGCCAGTCAAGCGGAGTCGGACGCGAGGCCGGCAGCGGGTCTGCCCGGCGTGCCGGTGCAACGGTGATCGCAGAGCCGCGTGCGCGTGCGCTGGCCTGCGCCGGATCCGGAGCTGTCGCAGGTTGGGCACTGGGTGGCCTGGGTCTCGCTCTCGCCGGAGTGCTGCTCGGTCTCGCAGTGTCATCGTGGGTCGGCCGGCTGGAAGCCGCTGGAAGCGCGGCCGAGCGTGAGGCAGTGGCGCGAGACCTGCCCCTGGCGGTGGACCTGCTGGCCGCCTGCACAGCTGTCGGACAACCCGTCGACCGCGCCCTGGCCATGGTCGGGCAAGCCGTCGGCGGCCCGCTGGCGCAGCGTCTGGACGCACTGCTCGCGCGTCTGAGCCTCGGAGCAGATCCAGTCGCGGAGTGGGGCCGGCTGATCGCTGACGACCAGCTCGGGCCGTTGGCGCGCACTCTGATGCGCTCCTCGCAATCCGGAGCGCCCTTGGCCGCTGGCTTGGCGCGGCTCGCCGAGGACAGCCGCCGAGTGAGACGGACGTCGAGTCAGGCGCGAGCCCGCAGCGTGGGAGTCAAGGCGGCAGGCCCGCTCGCCGCTTGCTTCCTGCCCGCCTTCATGCTGATCGGCGTTGTGCCCACGATCGCGGGGGCGTTCTCGTCGTTGGGTCTGTAGCCCGGTTCGCATCGCAATCCCCAGGGCCTCTCGGCTGCGGAAGTTCTCAACAGACCTCTCTTCGCCGCTAGTACGCCGATCAGGCCCCGCCCAGGCTGAAGGCGCTATCCACCAGTTGCGCCCCGGCTCTGTCGGGGCAACCCGAAAGGACAACCGCAATGACAGACAAGATCGTCGCCCAGGTGTCGAAAGCACTCGGCACACGCAACGAGAGCGGCATGAGCACAGCCGAGTACGCCGTTGGCACGGTGTCGGCCTGCGGCTTCGCCGGCATCCTCTACAAGATCCTCACGTCCGGCTTCGGCGAGGGTCTCCTGGAGTCGGTCCTCGACAACGTCATCGGCCTGCTGCCGTTCTGAGAGACACCGTGAGGCGGGGCCCTCACCCCGCCTCACGGTGTCCTCGAGAGGAGGGACGAGATGTTCGACAGACGCACCGAGTCCGGTATGAACACCGCGGAGTACGCCGTCGGGACGCTGGCTGCCTGCGGGTTCGCCGGCGTGCTGTACCTGCTTTGCGACTACTACGACGACACTTTGCGGTCCGTCTTGGGCCTGGCTCTGCAGCAGGTCAAGTACCTCTGGCCACGACTGTGGTGACCGGGCGACCCTCGCCCGCGCAGAAGGCGGGCGAGGATGGCACCGTCACAGCTGAGGCTGCCGTCGTCCTTCCGATCGTCGCGGCCTTCGCGTTGGCTCTGATCTGGATGCTCTCGGTAGGCATCGCCAAGATCGAGACAGTTGATGCGGCTCGAGACGCCGCCCGCGCACTCGCCCGCGGAGACGATCCGCAGGAAGCTCTAGCGATCGCAGCCCGCACTGCCCCCCCGAATGCACACGTCGGCATCGAGGAAGCACCTCCGGGTTTCGTCACGGTGACGGTCTCAGTCGAGGCGAAGGCGCCGGGCTGGTTGCTCGCGCCCCTGCCGGGAGTCACTGTCGGATCGCGGGCAAGCACCTTGATGGAGGGCTCCCCGTGAGTCGCAATGACCGCGGGGGACACCCACCGGAAGCCGTCTCTACCCTCGTGCATCGGCAGCGGAGGTCGAGGAGCAAGGCGCAAAGGCGCACCGGCTGCCGCCGCTCAGAGAGGGGAGTCGCGACTGTCTGGGGGCTCGGCTGGGTCCTGGTTTGCCTCAGTGTCGGCTGGATCTCCCTGCTGGCCTCGGGGGTCGTGGCCAGTCTGCATCATCTGGACGCGGCCGCGGATCTGGCGTCGCTCGCGGCAGCGGCCCGTTCCCAAGTCGGTGGCGACGGCTGTGCCGCCGCCCGAGAGGTCGCTGCTGGCAACGGAGTACAGGTGGTGGCTTGCGCCGACGAGGGAGGTGACGTCGTCGTCACGGCCAAGGACACCGTCGCTTTGCCGTTCGGACTCGACGGTCGACTGTTCTCGACGGCGCGGGCCGGACCGGCCGAGGTGACCCGCGGCCGACCCTGAGTCCGCTGGGTCCGTCGCGCGGCGGCGCGGCTGCCCCTGATGCCCGGAGCGGTTACTGATCCGCGGCGTCCCACTGACGCCAAGTCGTTCCCGGAGCGCTACTGATCCCGCGGCGTCGACTCGAAGTGCTCATCTGGGTCGTCGCCGGGTCTGCGTCGGACGACGGGTGTCGTCGAGCCGGCGGCTGTCGACGAACCGCCAACGGTCGTCGAACGGACTCCCTGCGAGCTGCCATCGGTCGTCTCCTCCCGGGAGGGCCGCTGCGAGTCGGTCGAGGGTCCCCGCGTCGTGGATTCGGTGCGCGGAGTGGAGGCATTGCTCGGGGAGGTGTCTGCCGTCGGCGGGCTCTTGCGCACGGTGGACTCCTTGCGGGCGGCTCGTCGCTCAAGCTCTTTGACCTCGGCCCGCTTACGGCGGCTCCGCTTGAGGCCGTTGATCAGCAGCGATAACCCGAGGACTCCGAGGAGCACGGTCAGTGCGCCAGCGGCGAAGATGCCTCTCATGTCGGTCCTGGTGGTGAACCACTGAAGATCGATCTGAGCCGGGTCGCCACCTTCGAGCACCACAATGATGACCGCGAGAAGAGCGATGAGCACCAACAACAACCCAAGGACGACCATGGGGACCTCTCCTCACCAGCGCAGACGATGCGTCACCAACCGCAGACCGGTCGGGCTCTGCTGTCACCGTAGCCGCATCAGACCGCCCCGGCGAGCAGAACGTCGAGCAGCGTCACTGCGCCTGCCTTGTCGAGGGGGGAGTTGCCGTTGCCACACTTCGGCGACTGGACGCAAGACGGGCACCCGTCGGAACAGCCGCAAGAAGCGATGGCCTCTCGAGTGGCGGTGAGCCACGCTCGAGCGGCGGTGAAACCCCGCTCGGCGAAGCCAGCACCGCCGGGGTGGCCGTCGTAGACGAAGACGGTCAACGCTGCGGTGTCCACGTGCAGCGCCGTCGACACTCCGCCGATGTCCCAGCGGTCGCAGGTTGCGAACAACGGAAGGAGCCCGATGGCAGCATGCTCGGCTGCATGGGCGGCACCGGGAACGTCCAGCGGCTCCACCCCGCATGCGCCAAGTTGAGCTTCGGTGAGCGTCCACCAGACGCTCTTGGTGTGTAGCTGGCGGGCAGGCAGGTCCAGCGGTTCCTCACCCAGGACCTCGCCAGTGCTGACCCGACGCTTCAGGAAGGCCACGATCTGTGCCGACACTTCCACCGAGCCGAAGCTCAGCGACGCGTCTCCCCAGCGCTGCACGTCATGCGGTTCGACGATGCGGATATCGGTCACTTCCCGGGCGCTCGTCGAGTAGTCGGTCCGGGCCGGGCTCACCACGGCGACGCCCTCGCCTACGTCGAAGTCGTCCACCACGTAGGTCTCGCCCCTGCGCACGTACACCGCCCCGCGGTGCACGGTCGCATGAGCCGAGGCAGCGTCCACGGTGCCGATCAGTCGGCCCGTCGAGCTCTCGGCGATACGCACGGGCGAGCCGCCGCTCGAGCGGATGTCAGCCAGCTCGGCGGCGCGCTCACGCCGGGTCCAGAACCAGCCACGCGCTCGTCGACGCAGGTAGCCGGCCTCGGTCAAGGAGCTCACTACCCCGGCGGCGTCACCGTCGAAAAGGCTGAGGTCCGCCTCGGTGAGCGGCAGTTCCTGGGCTGCCGCGCACAGGTGCGGAGCGAGCACATAAGGGTTGCCGGGGTCGAACACCGTCGCCTCGACCGGTTTGCCGAGCAGAGCCTCCGGATGCGTCACGAGGTAGGTGTCGAGCGGGTCATCGCGAGCAACCAGGACGCCCAGTCCGCCTTGGCCCTCCCGCCCCGAGCGCCCGATCTGCTGCCACATCGACGCCCGGGTGCCAGGGAAACCGGCCATGACCACGGCGTCGAGGCCGTCGATGTCGATACCGAGCTCCAGCGTTGGTCGCGGCCACCGCCATCAGGTCGCCGCGTTTGAGCTGAAGCTCCAGCTCCCGCCGGTCCTCCGGCAGATACCCGCCGCGGTATGAGGCAACCCGCTCCACCAGCTCCGGATCCACCGACGCCAGCAGCGAACGGGCCCGCAGCGCGACAGTCTCCGCGCCTCGTCGGCTACGGACGAACGCGATGGTCCGCACCCCGTCGGCGACCAGATCGGCGACCAGGTCGGCCGTCTCGGAGGTCGCCGAGCGGCGTACCGGCGCACCTCGCTCTCCGATCAGCGACGTCAGTGGCGGTTCCCACAGCGCAACCGCGGTTCGCCCGCGCGGCGAGCCGTCGACGTCGACAGCCCCCACCGGTTCGCCGACGAGCCGGCTAGCAGTGACATCAGGATTGGCCGCCGTCGCCGATGCCAGAATGAACGTCGGCGAGGCGCCGTAGTGCGCTGCCATCCGCCGAAGCCGCCGAAGGATCTGTGCGACGTGGGCGCCGAAGACGCCCCGGTAATGGTGGCACTCGTCGACCACGACGAAGCGCAGGGCACCCCAAAACGGGGCCCAACGCGGATGGCTGGGCAGCAGGGTGCGGTGCACCATGTCGGGGTTCGTCAACACGTAGTTGGCGTGGCTTCGAGCCCAGTCCCGCTCCTCGAGCGAGGAGTCGCCGTCGTACGTCGTCACGCGCACCCCTGGCACGTCGAACGCCGCCAACGACGCGAGCTGGTCGTGGGCCAGCGCCTTGGTGGGAGAGAGGTACAAGACCGTGTCCCCACGGATACCAGGCGCGTGCACGCTGAACGAGATGGCCGACAGGGTGGGCAGGATGTAAGCCAACGACTTGCCCGAAGCGGTGCCGGTCGCCACCACGGTGTGCTGGGAGCTCCAGACTCGGTCCGCCGCTTGCGCCTGATGGCTCCACAGCGTGTCGACGCCGCTGGCCTGACAGGCTGATACTACGTCCGGATGGACCCACTGCGGCCAAGATGCCTCTCTGGCAGCTCGCTCGGGCAGCACCTCCAGGTGAGTCAGCCGGTCCGAGCGTGACGGAGCCGCGGCGAGTCGCATCGCCACCGCGGTCGCGTCGAACCCGCGAGAACCAGTGCTCACCGACGAATCCTTCCATCCACGCCTCACCTCATTGCCATGGTGGGACTGCTCGCGCGAGGGCGTGTGCGCAAGTTGCCGACAGGCCGCTAGACTCCCGCGAGCCCTAGTTGCGGCGAGCACCACTCCTCGCCGCTCGTCGGACGGGCCCATTCCGGCATGACGCCACACCGTTGTGCAACAAGCAGATGAGCTGATCGGCTCAAGTGGAGGTATTTAGATGTCACGGGTCAACCTCGCCGAGACAGGCGTAGACGTGTCTCTCTCGGGCGGGAACTTCACCTTTGTCGCACTGGTCGCGGTCATTGCCATTGTGGCGCTGGCCATGGGGTGGATGTTCCGCAAAGAGGTGCTCGCAGCTGCCGATGGCACGGCCAAGATGCAGGAGATAGGCCGCGCGGTCGAGGAAGGTGCCCAGGCGTACCTGACTCGCCAGTTCAAGACGCTTGCGGTATTCGTCGTGATCGCCTTCGCGGTGCTGTTCGTGCTGCCTGGCGACTCGTCCGTGCGTGTAGGGCGGTCGGTGTTCTTCCTGATCGGGGCGGTGTTCTCAGCATTCATCGGCTACATGGGCATGTCGCTGGCAGTGAAGGCCAACGTGCGGGTGGCAGCCGCGGCCCAGAACGAGGGGCGTGACCCCGCAATGCGGATCGGGTTCCGCACCGGCGGCGCCGTTGGCATGGCGACGGTAGGCCTTGGGCTGCTTGGTGCCGCTGCTGTTGTCTTGATCTACAAAGGCGACGCACCCTCAGTCCTGGAGGGGTTCGGCTTCGGTGCGGCGCTGCTCGCCATGTTCATGCGGGTCGGCGGCGGGATCTTCACCAAGGCCGCCGACGTCGGCGCTGACCTCGTCGGGAAGGTCGAGCAGAACATCCCCGAGGACGACCCGCGAAACGCAGCGACGATCGCTGACAACGTCGGCGACAACGTCGGCGACTGCGCCGGCATGGCCGCCGACCTGTTCGAGTCCTACGCCGTCACGCTGGTGGCGGCCCTCATCCTCGGCAAGGTCGCGTTCGGGGCCGAAGGTCTCGTCTTTCCGCTCATCGTGCCTGCGATCGGCGCGCTGACCGCGATCCTCGGCGTCTACATCATCAAGCCCAGGCCGACCGAGGGCGGCCTCAAGACAATCAACCGGGCGTTCTACATCTCAGCCGCCGTCTCTGCGGTGCTGTGCGCGATCGCGGCGTTCGCCTACCTTCCCGGCAGCTTCGCCGAACTGACCGACGTTCCTGGTAACGCCGGTCTGGTCGGCGGCGCGCTGGGCCTGGACAATGGCGGCGGCACTGGCGACCCGCGCGTCATCGCGTTGGTGGCGGTGCTCATCGGCATCGTGCTGGCTGCCTTGATTCTGGCACTGACGGGCTACTTCACCGGCACCGAGCACCGGCCGGTCAAGGATGTCGGCACGACCTCTTTGACCGGCGCGGCGACGGTGATCTTGTCGGGCCTGGCTGTCGGGTTCGAGTCCGCCGTCTACACAGCCCTCGTGATCGGTTCAGCGGTGTACGGCGCCTTCCTGCTCGGCGGTGGCTCGGTGATCGTCTCCTTGTTCGCGGTGGCGCTCGCCGGAACCGGCCTGCTGACAACCGTCGGCGTCATCGTGGCGATGGACACCTTCGGTCCCGTCTCCGACAACGCGCAGGGCATCGCCGAGATGTCGGGCGATGTCGACGAGCGCGGCGCAGCGATCCTGACCGAGCTCGATGCGGTCGGCAACACGACCAAGGCCATCACCAAGGGCATCGCGATTGCTACTGCAGTCCTCGCCGCCACCGCTCTGTTCGGCTCGTTCACCGACGCGGTCACCTCGGCCACTGTCGAGGCCGGTCCCACCTTGACCAGCGACCTCTCGGCGCACGACGCGCTCGGCCTGTTCGGCGTGCTCAACGTGGCCGACCCGGCCAACCTGGTTGGATTGTTGATCGGCGCCGCCGTCGTCTTCTTGTTCTCCGGGTTGGCGATCAGCGCGGTCGGCAGAGCGGCTGGCGCTGTGGTCTTCGAGGTGCGCCGGCAGTTCCGCGAGATCCCCGGCATCATGGAGGGAACCGGTCGCCCGGAGTACGGCAAGGTTGTCGACATCTGCACCCGCGACTCACTGCGGGAGCTAGCCACCCCAGGTCTGCTGGCCATCTTGGCGCCTGTCGCTGTCGGGTTCGGTCTGGGCGTGGGCCCGTTGGGCTGCTTCCTGGCCGGCGCCATCGGCAGCGGCACGCTGATGGCCGTCTTCCTGGCCAACTCCGGCGGCGCCTGGGACAACGCCAAGAAGCTCGTCGAAGATGGTGTTCACGGCGGCAAGGGGTCACCAGCGCATGAAGCCACGATCATCGGTGACACCGTGGGCGACCCGTTCAAGGACACCGCCGGCCCGGCGATCAACCCGCTGCTCAAGGTGATGAACCTGGTGTCGCTGCTGATCGCGGGAGCCG